>ERZ841120.169-NODE-169-length-59144-cov-15.559664_pt1 | contig 59144 bp, 44 predicted proteins | sample MGYA00519572_ERZ841120 | MGnify/ENA primary metagenome ERZ841120 (study PRJEB31850, sample SAMEA3708890) | human gut metagenome | biome: human gut; feature: human-associated habitat; material: faeces | place: China | collected 2014 ...
CTGAAAAGCAGCAGATTTACAGTCTGTCCCCATTGGCCACTCGGGAACACGCCCAGATTCTGTTCACGTCCGTTGCCGGACGACTTGTTTATTTTATCAGACTGCGGGCGATTTGTCAACTACTTTTTTCGGATTTTTGCAGCTTTTCTGCGGAAACTGTCGGCAGGATCAGTTTTGGGTCAGATGTTTCCGGCGCTCGTAATCCCGCAAGGCGGCAATGGCTTCGCCGGACATGGGGTATAGGGCAATGAGATTGAATATGGTCATCAGGCCGATGCCCACATCCCCCAGATCCCACACCACGGTATAGGCTTCCAGGCCGCCCACCATCAGCATGACAAGGGCCAGCACCTTATAGGCTGTCTGCCAGCCCCAGCGGTCGCCAAAGAGGTACGCCACATTGGAGCGGGCATAGAACAGGATGCCAATGAAGGTGGAGAAACTGAACAGCGCCAGCGTGACGGCAATGAACACCACGCCAAAGCTGCCCAGATGGTACTGCGCCGCTGCCTGCAGCAGGTCCATGCCGGTCAGCCCAGTGGTGACATTTACGGGAGCCAGCAGCATCATAAAGGCAGTGCAGCTGCAGATGACCACCGTGTCGATCAGGACACCCAGTGCCTGCACAAAGCCCATCTTCACAGGGTCATCGCAGGAGGCAGCCGCTGCGGCACAGGGGGCCGAGCCGCTGCCCGCTTCATTGGAGAACAGGCCGCGCTTGACACCGTTCATCAGCACCGCGCCAAAGCCGCCCGCGGCCACCTGCCGCAGGCCGAAGGCTTCCGAGAAGATGCGGCCCAGCACAGCGGGCAGCTGGCGGAAATTTACCGCAATGATGATGACCGTCATCACGAAATAGCAGACCGCCATGATCGGCACGATAACATCCAGGCTTTTCACGGTGGCATCTTTGCGCAGGACGATGACCGCCGAGAGCACCACCAGCACCACCGTGGTCACAATGGGCGGGATGGAGAACGCATTGGCAAAGGCGGAGCTGACCGAGTTGCTGATGACCTGGCTGATGCCGCACCAGCAGATGAGGCCCGAAATGGCAAACAACACCGCGACGATGGAATGACGCAGCTTTTTGCCCCGCTTGCGCTCGGCCAGCACATGGATGTAGTAGGCTGGGCCGCCGCGCTGCCCGCCATAGAGCGGGTCGGGCTGCCGGTACTTCTGGGCCAGTGTGGATTCCACAAAGGAGGTGGATGCCCCCAGCAGGGCCGTGACCCACATCCAGAACACCGCACCGGCACCACCGGCAGACACTGCCGCTACCACGCCCACCAGATTGCCCATGCCTACCCGGGTGGCCGTGGAGACGATGAGCGTCTGAAAAGAGGAAAGGCTGTCCATGCTCTGGTTCTTTTCGCAGACAGCGGCGATCATATCCCGGAACAGCCGCACGGGCAGCAGCCGGGTGCGCAGGGTGAAGAACACGCCCGCCGTGAGCAGCAGCACCGCCATCAGCGAAATGCCGATGCCGCCGCCCACCGGCAGGGTGAACAAATCACCCCAGAGCAAGTTGTATACCGTTTCGATCAAATGGGACATTCTGAGGAGCCTCCTGTTGTGTGATTACTTTATTATAATACAGCACTTCAGGTTTGTAAATCAGAAAATCCAAGCGCAAGGAAAATAAAAAATCCGAACCCTTCTCTTTCGAGAAAAGGTTCGGATTTTCATCATTTGGTGCGGATAAGAGGACTTGAACCTCCACCGAGTTGCCCCGATTAGAACCTGAATCTAACGCGTCTGCCAATTCCGCCATATCCGCATATTCTGTTTTGTTCGTGGGCCGTTCGGCTCGGAACGTTAATTATTATACCACAGCCACAAGAAAAGTCAAGCACTATTTTCAAAATTGTTCGACAAAAAAATGCTCTAAATTTCGGGCACTCCGTACAGGGGCATTTGGGCCGGAATATGGTACAATAAAAGCTGACCGTCCGGCCTGTATGCCGCCGGGCGAGTAATGACGGAATGAGGGAAACTGAATGTTCAATGTTCTGATCTTTATCATCGGCGCGGGCATCATGTTCTACATGGGCCTGCGCAGTGTGCTGCAGCGCCGCCGCTTACAGCAGAAGGGCCAGCGTGTGGAGGCCCGGGTGGCAGGCACCGTTCAGAGCCGGGACGGCGCGGCTTATCTGCTTGAGTTCGAGACCGAGGGCGGCAGCCACCGCCTGCACTACCCCAAAGCCGCCAAGGGCATGGGCTTTGCCAGCGGGGAAACGGTCACGCTGTACTACGACCCCGAAGATCCTGAAAAGATGTATGTGGAGGGCGACCGCTCCGTTCTGGGGGCCGAGATCCTCTATTTCTGTCTGGCCGTTGTGCTGCTGGCACTGATGGTCAGCTTTAGCCGCTGAGAGGAGGTCACCGCAATGGTATTGGAACATGTAGGAATGCCCCAGCCCGGGGACTGCCGGGTGGTATTTTCCGCCAGCGCCGAAGAGCTGGAAGCGGCCATTCAGGCCGAGCAGGCCGCAGAGAACCCGCCGCAGGCGGAAGAGGACCTGCTGACCGCCGCCGTGAACCGGGCTATTTTGACCGGTTTTTCCACATTATATCAGGAGCTTGTGGAAAAAGAGCATCTGGTTCCCGTGACCGATCCGGATTTTGAGCTGCTGGCCGTCAACCGGGCCGAAGGCTTCCGGGCGGGAGCAGAGTTCTACTGCCTGCCGCCGCTGAAGCTGGAGCGTTACACCGGCTTCACCCAGCCCATCCAGCCCCGGCCCATCCGGCAGGTGAGCATTGAGCTGGAAGTGAACACCCGGCACGGCGATGAAGACCGTGCCGCCGATGCCGCAGGCAAAGCGGCCCTGCGCCAGCAGGTGGCACGGGAGCTCTATGCCCAGCGCTGTGCGCAGGCCAAGGCACTGGCCCGCCGGGAACTTATCTTCCAGCTGGGCGGCTGTGTCAGGGGCCCCCTGCCCAAGGACCTGGTCTCCGGCAACTATTTTGCTGAACAGCGGAACTTCAACCTGCGGCTGCAGGCCAACAACGTCAACTTTGACCAGTACCTCAAGGTGCGGGGCCAGACCGTGGAGCAGTTCCGCACTGAGCTTCACGCACAGGCAGAGCAGAAGCTGCGGGGCAGTCTGGGCCTTCTGATGGTGGCCGAGCGGGAACACCTCTGGCCCACCGATGCCGAGGTGGAGGCCGCACTGGCACACTGGAAGGGTGAGCGCACCTTCCCTGCCAACGATTTCCGCAAGGTGCGGCAGGGCATCGCCAGCCAGCGGGCGGCAGAGTTCGTGGAAGCCCACTCCACCCTGCTTCCCCCGCCGGAGGAACCGGTGCTGGAAACCATCGCATAAAAAATGGGAGATGCCGCTGTTGGCATCTCCCATTTTGGTTTTTCAGGTCTCCACGCCCTCGAACTGGCTGTTATAGAGCTTGGCATAGAAGCCGCCCTGCGCCAGCAGGGTGTCGTGGTCGCCCTGCTCCACGATGTGGCCATCCTTCATCACCAGGATGACATCGGCCTCACGGATGGTGGACAGGCGGTGGGCCACGATAAAGCTGGTGCGGCCCTGCATCATCCGGGCAAAGGCAGCCTGGATGCGCACCTCGGTGCGGGTATCGATGGAGGAGGTCGCCTCGTCCAGAATCAGCATGGGGGGCAGGCAGAGCATCACGCGGGCGATGCAGAGCAGCTGCTTCTGGCCCTGACTGATGTTGCCGCCGTCCTCAGCAATGACGGTATCGTAACCCTTGGGCAGGCGGCGGATGAAGCTGTCGGCGTGGGCCGCTTTGGCGGCGGCAACGATCTCTTCCTCCGTGGCATCGGGCTTGCCGTAGGCAATGTTCTCCCGCACAGTACCGGCACGCAGCCAGGTCTCCTGCAGCACCATGCCGTAGCTGCCGCGCAGGGAGGCGCGGGTCAGGCTGCGGATATCGTTTCCGGCCACCTCAATGGAGCCGCCGTTGACATCGTAGAACCGCATGAGCAGGTTGATGAGGGTAGTTTTGCCGCAGCCGGTGGGGCCGACAATGGCGATGCGCTGGCCGGGCTTCACATCCAGATTCAGCCCCTCGATGAGGGGGCGGTCCGGCAGGTAGCGGAAGGAAACGTCCTTCAGCTCCACATGGCCGTCGGTCTCCAGCACCTTGGCGTTCTCCGCCTCGGGCACCTGGTCCTCGGCATCCAGCAGCTCGAACACACGGGCCGCACAGGCCAGTGCGTTCTGCAGCTCGGTGACCACGCCGGAGATCTCGTTGAAGGGCTTGGTGTACTGGTTGGCATAGTTCAGGAAGATGCTCAGCTGGCCGATGGTGATGCCGCCCGCCACAGCGTAAACGGCACCCACCAGACCGACACCTGCATAAACGATGTTGTTCACAAAGCGGGTGGCGGGGTTGGTCATGCTGGAGAAGAAGATGGCCTTCAGGCTCACGCTCTGCAGGCGGCCATTCACCTCGTCAAAGGCGGCTAGGCTCTCGGCCTCATGGCCAAAGGCCTGCACGACTTTCTGGCCCTCGATCATCTCGTTGACCAGGGCAGTCTGCTCACCGCGCACGGTGCTCTGGCCCTGGAAATACTTATAGCTGCGCTTGGCAAGGAAGCTTGCCACAACCAGGCTCAGCGGGGTGATGCAGACCACCACCAGCGTGATGGGCACATTCTCACTGAGCATAAACAGCAGGGTGCCAAGGATGGTCAGCACGCCGCTGAACAGCTGGGTAAAGCCCATGAGCAGGCCGTCCGCAAAGGTGTCCACATCGGCGACCATGCGGCTGACGATATCGCCGGAGGGGTGGCTGTCCAGATAAGAGAGCGGCAGGGTCTGGATCTTACGGAGCGCGGCGTTGCGCAGGTCCCGGCTGACCGAGAAGGTGATGCGGTTGTTGCAGACACTCAGCAGCCACTGGGCAAATGCAGCCACCACGGCCACGATTACGATCTCCACCACGATGCGCAGAACACCGTTGAAGTCCACATTCCCCTTGCCCAGCATCATATCAATGGCACTGCCGCAGAGGATGGGGATATACAGCTGGGCAGCCACGCTCACGGCGGCCACGATCAGGCTGCACACCACAAAAAAGCTGTAGGGGCGGATCTTTTCCAGCACCCGCCGAAGCGTTGCGTTGCGCTGTTCCGGGGTCAGCTTACTCTTTGCTTTTGCACTCATTTCTGCGCATCCCCTTTCTTGAACTGGCTGGCGTAGATCTCCTCGTAAACGGGGCAGGTCTTCAGCAGGTCGGCGTGCCTGCCCAGCCCCACCATCCTGCCATCATCCAGCACGATGATCTGGTCGGCGTGCTGCAGGCTGGCGGCACGCTGGCTCACGATGAACACGGTCAGGTCACCGGGCAGAGCGGCCAGCGCCTTGCGCAGGGCCGCATCGGTGGCGTAATCCAGTGCGCTGGCGCTGTCGTCCAGGATCAGGATCTCCGGCTTGCCCACCAGCGCACGGGCAATGGTCAGGCGCTGCTTCTGGCCGCCGGACAGGTTCCGGCCGCCCTGCTCCACAGGCTCGTCCAGCCCAAGGGGCTTTGCCCTGACGAAATCCGCAGCCTGCGCGGTCTCCAGTGCGGCCCACAGGTCAGCGTCCGCCGCGTTTTTGTTGCCCCACAGCAGGTTGGAGCGGATGGTGCCGCCAAACAGCTGGGCTTTCTGCATTACGACCGCCACACTGCCGCGCAGAGCCGCGCGGGGGTACTCCTGCGCCAGACGGCCCAGGATCTCCACGGTGCCCTCCGTGGCATCATAAAAGCGGGGGATCAGGTTGATGAGGCTGGATTTGCCGCTGCCCGTGCCTCCGATGACACCAATGGTCTGGCCGCGCTTTGCGGTAAAACTGATATCGGTCAGGCTGGGGGCACCGGCACCGGCGTAGGTCAGGCTGACATGGTCGAACCGCACAGCATCCCCGGCCTTGTCTGCAGGTGCCTCACCCTTGAGCGCAGCGGGGAACTCCATGCCGGGCTCGGTGTCCAGCACAGCCTGCACACGGCCGGCACAGGCCAGCGCCTTGCTCACCTGCACAATGAGGTTTGCCAGTTTGACCAGCTCCACCAGGATCTGGTTCATGTAGTTCACCAGCGCGATCACATCGCCGGAGGCCATGCCGCCCACATTGATCTCGATGCTGCCCACATAGAGCAGAGCCACGATGGCCAGATTGATGATGACGTAGGTCAGCGGGCTCATCAGGGAGGAGATGTGGCCCACATGGAGCTGCATCCGGGTCAGCAGGTCGTTGGCCGACTCAAAGCGGTCGATCTCACTCTGCTCCTTATCAAAGGCGCGGACCACGCGCACACCGGTCAGGTTCTCGCGGGTCAGGCCCAGCACACGGTCCAGCCGGGCCTGGGCCGTTTTGTACAGCGGGTTGGTGATGACCATGACCCCGAACACCACCACGCTCAGCAGCGGGATGGCGACCACAAAGATCCAGGCGGCCCGCACATTCACGGTGAACGCCATGATCATGGCACCAACCACCACGAACGGGCTGCGCAGGAACAGGCGCAGGAAGAGGTTCAGACCGCTCTGCACCTGATTGATGTCACTGGTCATGCGGGTGATGAGGGTGCTGGTGCCCATGGTGTCCATCTCGGTAAAGCCAAGCCTCTGGATGTGCTCAAACAGGGCATGGCGCAGGGAGGTGGAATAGCCCACCGCCGCCTTGGCCGAGAAATACTGGGCCGTCAGGCTGCAGGCAAGGCCCACAACGGCCAGCAGCAGCAGGATGCCGCACCGCACAAGGATATAGTGGAAATCGTGTGCTGCAATGCCCACGTTGACAATGTCTGCCATGACCAGCGGCACAAACAGGTCGAACGTGGCTTCCAGCATCTTGAACAGCGGTGCAAGCACAGCCTCGCGCTTGTAGCCGTTCAGGTGGGTAAGCATTTTATTCAAGGGGTGATTCTCCTTTCCCAGTGATAGCAGGTGTAAACTTCACAGCTCTTTATTATAGTACAGGAAATGCAAAAAAGCCAGTACAAATCACGCCATTCCACATCGTGCCCTGCCAGAACAAAGAAAGGGACTGCCGCACAGGGGGAGATCCCAGTGCAGCAGTCCCTTTTCATAGGAGGGTATGATTCGGAGAACAATGAGCGGCATCGGGCTTCCGGGCCTTTTTGTAGCGGTACATCTCCCGGTCGGCCCGGTTCTTCACAGCCAGCACATCCTCCCCCAAAAAGGGAGCTGAACCAAAGGACACCGTGGGCAGAAAGTCCACGGCTTTTCGCCGCTGTTCCAGCTGGCGTACAAACTCCTGCGCGCACTGGGCCTCCCGGTCTGCATTTTCCATCAGAACACAGAACTCGTCACCGCCGGTGCGGTAACAGTAGCCGCTGCGGGCATAGGCTTTTTTGATGCAGCGGCCGATCTCGGCCAGACAGAGATCCCCCTGCAGGTGGCCATAGCGGTCGTTGATCTGCTTGAAATCGTCCACATCGAACACCACCAGCACCCCGCCGTTGCGGCGCATCTCAGCAGTGCGGTTCAGATAGCTGTTCTGATTCAGCAGCCCGGTAAGGGCATCCAGCTGGTTCCACATCTCGCTGCAGTAGATAAAGTACAGCACCGACAACAGGGTAACGCACAGCCATGTAACGTGGAGGTCCGGCAGTGTCACCTGAATGATGGTCTCAATGAGTAGAAAGATCATCAGGGGGTAGATCAGCGCCCGGCTGCGGTTCTGAAATTCCCGCGCCGTGACAATGGTGGACACCGAGAGATACACGATGGCCGCAAAATACAGGATGATATAAATATAGAAGTATTGCCCACGGGAATAAACGTTGTCGGCGCTGACGGAGAACACCAGCCCGGCGGGGATGGACAGAGCAAGGAACAGCAGGTAGCACGCCTCGCAGCACACCGCCGCCCTGAACCAGCGGTTCATCCTCTTTTTCCGGTCCATGACATACACAAGGCAGAGACACACTCCCGGGGACAGGCCGAACCCCAGATAGTTGGACAGGATGTTCAGCCAGCGGTAGCCCGCCGGGGTTCCATCCACCGCCAGTGTCACCACCTCCAGCACCGAGATCGCCGCGATCAGCACAAAAGCAAGGAAAAATCCCTGCTTCTGCTTTTTGTTCAGAGACTCGCTGAGCTTTGTGAGGATGCACATGAAGCTCAGCACAAAAAGATCAATGGCCGTTAATACATAAAAATATCCGTTCATCGTGGCTTGTTTCACCCTTTGGCCTTCTGTGATCTGGTCAGCGCGCAGACCACCTCACAATGAGCAGTCTGGGGGAAGAGATCAACAGGGGTAAAGCCCTCGGCGCGGTAGCCTTTGGCGGTCAGGAGGGCAAGATCGCGGGCCATGGTTTCAGGGTTGCAGCTGACATAGACCACCCGTTTGGGAGCCATGCGGGCCACGCCAATTTTTTCACCCAGTTCAAACTTGTTACTCAACTTGCTTTCTAGATTGGTGGAGGTACTCTGAATATAGTAGGATATCCGATTTTCCACCTGTTTAATCAGCAGTTTGTTTTTTAAACATGAAAAATTGCTCATGCTCATTCCTCATCTCTTCGATAAAAGCGTACAAACACCCATTCTATGAAACTGCTTCTTCGCGCCCATGCCAAACTTCTTCAGATTATAGATCATCTACATCAAATTTCATCGATTTTGTGTGCAATCTTTCCTTCTCGAAATTTACTTCTTTTACAGTGCTTTCGTATCAATCCATCCTCAAACTGTACGGTGATATCATTACAACCAAAATCCTCAATCACTGTTGCACTGTGTCCGTAGAGCATTTCTTTTGTTTGTCCAACATATGATTGTCTTTTTCTTGAAGATTTTTTGACGCTTACTGTTTTTGTATCCTCCAGATTGGGATTAGAAATCGTTCGATTTCTAAATCTTAATCGTGTAGTATGTTCCACAACCGTTCCGTCTTCAAACTTCACACAGATATCTCTAGCTCCATTATCCGATATAACAGTAGCCATCATTCCACACTTCATCTGAGCAAATTGTCCTGTTATGGCCTCAGGATCCCTAAAACGATATTCTTTTTCGCTCATTGGCAGAAACTCATCGTGCCATACCGTGACAACGTGATGATCATAGATTGGCTGAATCCTCTTAAAAAAATCCGACAAATAGTACATATAAGTATCTGTACAAATATATGCTTCTTTCCCATTTTCAACAGGCTCAATTCTATATTGAGGAATTTGTTCTGTCAAGCTGTTTTGGGCAATCATACAAGTCAATTCTATATATCTCTTATTTTCCAATAAGTTCAATTTTTTTCTATATTCCTCTAACATTTCCGGTCTTTTATTCGCAATCAAACGCTCTAAACTCTTGTATATAATTTTATCTTCTGTAGACAATGCATAATAAGGTATAATCGTTCCATCGAATGGATTAAGAAAGAGATGATTATTGAAATCCAAATCAACAATACAGCCATGCACTCGTCCGCTAAATTTTGTTTTGTATAGTTGCGACCCAAAACTATTATTTTCTGTAAGACTATTTTCTTTTTGTTCTACTAATCTCATTCTTGTTGCATCTGTTGCAGACAACGTTATTGATTTTATAAAATGAGAAAGCTTATATAAATTATCCCAGTATTTAGAGAAAGCATTCAACATACATGTTCCATATTCCGGCAACCGATCATAATAGTACTGCAACGGTTTTGATAGTTTTTTTAGTTGTCCACCGTGCATTATGGAAATGGACTTTTGGGAGTGGGACACAGACACAAACATATAGAACCCACTATTTTTTAACATGAGAATTTTTTCGCTTCTCGAAAAGCTAGGCCGAAAAAGTGATAAATTTAATATTATAAAAGAGTAGCTCCAATAATCATCAAACGAAATCTCATGTATTCCGTCCGCATAATTATCCGGAGAAAAATCCGTAAATCCATGTTCCATACATCGCTGTAGGACCGTTTTATCTGTTCCACTCGCACTCTTCCAATCTTCATTTTCCTTTGTAAAATGATACCCTATGACATCTCGACAAATTTCAACTAAGACAGAATTATCAATATCTTCAATATCTAGTAGATAAGCTTTGTTTAAAAGAGGATTATACACACAAAGTTTTTCTATATTTTGGAATTTTCGATATATCGAATGAACACCCATAATATAGTAAATTGCAAGTTGAAGCGTTTGCTTTGAATTTAATGATTCCGTCGAGGTTTTAAAATCAATGAGCATATTCTCCGTTAAATAATCCCCATCACCCATGGATATTATATCATTATATCCTCCCTCCATTGTAAACCCACACGTTGTTACTGGTCCATATTTTTTTAAAAATTTAAGACTTCTAGTAACCATTGTACGAATATTAGAAATCATGCTTGCTGAAACACATTTTTGATCTATCGGAGCGAATGCAGTCACGTCTCTCCTGAACGCCGCATCATATCCAACGAGATTACATGCACATATAATTGAAAAATCATCAAGTCCATTTATATTTCTTAGGTAACCAATAGATTTTTCTTCATCTCCTACAAGCTGAGCTCCCATAAGTGAGATTTCAAATGCTTGTTCTTTAGATTGTCCAAGCATAAACCGCGTAAGGTAATCTACTGCCATTCCCTGAATCGATTTAACACCTGAAGTAACTTCAAGTATTTCTTCCGCATCCCAAAACTGTATTTCATTAAAATACTTTGGCGGCAAATAACCGCCTTTGGGTTGTTGAACCATCCTAATTCGCTGAGTAACACTATAACCCATAGCCCATTCACCCTATCGCTTTACTATTAGTTCATGCCGACAATACTTCTAATTTTCCTTTTCTGATTATTCTAACTTCCAATAATCAGCCCGCACCAGCGACCCGACCACCTCACAATGAGCGGTCTGGGGGAAGAGATCAACAGGGGTAAAGCCCTCGGCGCGGTAGCCCTTGGCGGTCAGGAGGGCAAGATCGCGGGCCATGGTTTCAGGATTGCAGCTGACATAGACCACCCGTTTGGGGGCCATGCGGGCCACGCTCTCGATGAACTGGGGGGTGGAGCCTTCGCGGGGCGGGTCCATGAAAATGACATCTGCTCTCTGCCCGGCGGCCGCCGCTTCTGTGATCCACTGGGTGGCATCGGCGGCAAAGAAGCGGGCGTTTTTCACGTTGTTGTGCCTTGCGTTGCCGATGGCATCCCGGACAGCGTCCCGGTTCAGCTCCACGCCCACCACCTGCTTTGCCCTGCCGCTGGCGGTCAGACCGATGGTGCCAATGCCGCAGTAGGCATCCAGCACCACTTCTTTGCCGGTCAGGCGGGCGGCTTCCACAGCCAGACCATACAGCACCTCGGTCTGGTCATGGTTGATCTGGTAGAAACTCCGGGGGCTCAGGGCATAGGTCTTGCCGCAGAGGGTATCCAGAATGAATCCCTTGCCGTAGAGTGTCTTTTCTTCTTCGCCCAGCACCACGCTGGTGCGGCGGGGGTTGTAGTTCTGCACCACAGTGGTCACGGGGACATGGCGCTTTTCGGCTTCGGCCAGCAGAGCGCGGACAAAGTTTTTCGCTCCGGGCAGAACCGGCTGGGCTGTCACCAATACCACCATCACCTGCCCGGACACCACACCGCGCCGCAGCAGGCAGTGGCGGAGCAGGCCGGTGCCCTTGTCCTCATTGTAAGGCTGGTAGCGGCAGGTGCTGGCCGCCGCCCGCACCGCCTGCATCACGGTGTCCAGCACTTCGTCCTGCAGCAGGCAGCTTTCCACAGGCAGCACTTTATGCGTGCCTGCCGCATAGATACCGGACACCAGTTTCCCGCCGGGGCCCGCTGCAAAGGTAGAGATCACCTTATTGCGGTAATGGCAGGGGTTTTCCGCGCCCCGGATGGGAGCCACCGGGCCGTATTTCCCCACCAGCTTACGGACAGCGGCTTCTTTTTGTTTGAGCTGCTCGGCATAATCCAGCCCCAGCATCGGACAGCCGCCGCACTTTTTTGCTTTCAATCTGCACTCCATCGTATATCCTTCCGCCTCTTGACAAAACAAGAAAAAATCACTATACTACAAATAGAAAAGGCACTGCGACAAGCGGTTAGCCCTGAAGGGTTTTAGCTATCTATTTGCATAGAAAACCGTCACCGGCCAGGGTGGCGGTTTTCGCTTTTCACCTTGATGGTAAATACCAGTCCAAAAATATGGAACGTCAAAGTAATCGGCATTGCTCTCACCTCCTTCCGGAAGTGTGGGCTCCCCGCCTGCCGTTATGTGCAGTACCTTTTCGCATTTGATTTTAACACATCTTTCGACCGAATGCAACGAAAAAGCTCCCGTAATGGGAGCTTTTTCGTTTTCCGTCACCCATAGGGATCGTACAGGTCATATTCCTCGGCCTCCTGATGCTGCTCCTCCAGCACCCGGATGGCCTGTTCCAGCTGGCTCTGGGAAGCGCCGCTCTCACTGGCAAGGGCGCGGACCGCTTCAGGCAGGCTGCCGCCGAACAGGGTGTCCATCCGCTGGCGCATGGCCGCAACGCAGTAGGCCCGGCGGGTGACCGTGGGCAGATAGGTGTTCTGGCTCCCCGCCTTGCCGCCCTTGACCCAGCCCTTTTCCTCCAGACGGTACAAAAAGTTGAGCACCGTGGCCGGGGCCCAGCCGGTGGCGGTCAGCTTTTCGCTGATGTCCCGCCGGGTGGCCGGGGCGGGGCAGTCCCAGAGCGCCAGCAGCACCTGCTCCTCGGCGGCAGAGAGTGGTTTCAGTCTGTCTGAAAGTCCGTACACCGGTTTCACCTCCGATTTTTCGCTTTTACATTTGTCTTATTACGGTTTGATTATAGCATATCCCCCTCGATCAGGCAAGAGAGAAAAGCAAGGAGCCATGCGGCAAAACCGCTATCTTTTACATTCGTCTTAAAAAGTGTTCTTTGTTCAAGGACAGTTGTGTGTTTTGTGCGTTCAGGGTAGGCAGAACAGGCCCATCTTTGTGCAAAGATGCTCTTGTTTTTGCACCCCCGGAACCGGTATACTACGGACAAATCAAGCACACACCTGCCGCAGATGAGAGCGGCGGTACGGATCGGAAAGGGAGAGTTCCATATGGCACGAGTATACAACTTCAGCGCAGGCCCCAGCATGTTACCGGAAAAGGTGCTCCGTCAGGCACAGGCAGAGCTGCTGGAATACGGCGATTCCGGCCAGAGCGTGATGGAAATGAGCCACCGCAGCAAGTGGTTCGATGCCATCATCACCGAGACCGAAGCCACCCTGCGCCGGGTGATGAACATCCCTGACAACTACAAGGTCGGCTTCTTCCAGGGCGGTGCCACGCAGCAGTTTGCCATGGTACCCCTGAACTTTATGACCACCGGCAAGGCCGATTATCTGGTCACCGGCAATTTCTCGAACCTGGCTGCCAAGGAGGCCGCCAAGTTCGGCGAGGTGAAGATCGTTGCTTCCAGCAAGGACAAGAACTTCACCTACATCCCCGATGTCAACGCCATCGACTACGACAAGGACGCAAGCTACATCCACATCTGCCAGAACAACACCATCTTCGGCACCCAGTACGTCGAGGTACCTCAGGTGGAGGGTGTGCCGCTGGTGGCAGACATGAGCTCGATGATCCTCTCCAAACCTGTGGACGTGAACAAGTATGGCTGCATCTACTTTGGTGTGCAGAAGAACGTAGCCCCCGCCGGCATGGCCATTGCCATTGTCCGGGACGACCTGCTGGGCCACGCCGCCGACACCGTGCCCACCATGATGAACTACACCACCCTGCTGGCCAAGGACAGCATGTACAACACGCCCCCCTGCTGGTGCATCTATATGACCGGTCTGGTGCTCAAGTATCTGGAAAACGACATCGGCGGTCTGGAAAACATGCAGAAGATCAACGAAGCCAAGGCCAGGATCCTGTACGATTATCTGGACGGTCAGGAGTTCTTCCACAACCCTGTGGAGCACCGTTACCGCAGCACGATGAACGTCACCTTTACCAGCCCTGACCCCGACATGGACAAGAAGTTCTGCGCCGAGGCCGCCGAAGCCGGTTTTGTCAACCTGAAGGGCCACCGTCTGGTGGGCGGTATGCGCGCTTCCATTTATAATGCAATGCCCACCGAAGGCGTGGAGAAGCTGGTGGACTTCATGGAGAAATTCCGCAAGGCAAATGCCTGATTTGTGTATAGGAGATAGGAAAGTATGTTTACGATCAAGACCCTGAACGCCATCAGCCCGGTGGGCCTGGCAAAGCTGAACAAGAATCTGTTTGATGTTTCGGTGGACACCGATGTCCCCGATGGCATTCTGGTGCGCAGCGCCGACCTGCTGAACACCACCTTCAACGACAACCTGCTGGCCATCGCCCGTGCCGGTGCCGGTGTGAATAACATCCCGCTGGATCGCTGCTCGGAGCAGGGCATCGTGGTGTTCAATACCCCCGGTGCCAACGCCAACGCCGTGGCTGAGCTGGTCATTGGGATGCTGATCGCAGGCAGCCGCAATGTGGCCGCCGCCGCCCAGTGGTGCCAGGGCCTGACCGGCGACCCCGCCATGGCCAAGACCGTGGAAAAGGGCAAGAAAAAGTTTGTGGGCAACGAGATCAAGGGCAAGACGCTGGGTGTCATCGGTCTGGGGGCCATCGGTTCCCGGGTGGCCAACTGCGCCATTGAGCTGGGCATGGAGGTCTACGGCTACGACCCCTACATCTCCATTGATGCCGCCTGGAACCTGTCCAGCCAGGTCCACCACTGCGTGAACCTGAACGACATGCTCCCTCTGTGCGACTACATCACCATCCATGTTCCCTACCTGCCCACCACCAAGGACACCATCAACGCCCAGACCCTGGCCCTGTGCAAGGACGGCGTGAAGATCCTGAACTATGCCCGCGGTGAGCTGGTGAACACCGCAGCCCTGCTGGAGGCCATGGAGACGGGCAAGGTCTCCGGCTACATGACCGACTTCCCCACTGAGGCCATTCTGGGCAAGCCCGGCATCGTCTGCACCCCGCATCTGGGTGCTTCCACGCCGGAGGCCGAGGACAACTGTGCCGCAATGGCCGTGCAGGAGATCAGCGATTACCTCAAGAACGGCAACATCACCCACTCGGTGAACATGCCCGAGGTGCATCAGCCCCGTGCAGGCGGCAAGCGCATCTGCATCATCCACAAGAACGAGCCCGGCATGATCAGCCAGATCACCGCCCTGACCACCGAAGCGGGCCTGAACATTGAAAACATGGTGAACAAGAGCAAAAAGAACATGGCTTACACCATGCTGGACGCGACCGGTGCCGTGGACGGCAGGCTGGCTGAAAAGCTGGCCGCCATCCCTGCTGTCATCCGGGTGCGCATCCTGTAACACTGCCAACCCTTAGCTTTCCCCTCGCCCCATCTGTTCATGGGCGGGGGGATTTTTTTGTGGAACACCCCGCCGTCCCTCCGGGGGAAACTGCTGCTGACACAAAAAATCCCCCCTGCCGTTATACAGCAGAGGGGAGAAAGAAGATCAGAGTGTTTACAGCTTCTTGCCAGTCAGGAGCTCATAAGCTTCCTCATACTTGGCAATGGTCTTGTCGATGACATCCTGAGGCAGATCGTAGTTGCTGTCGGGATTGGCCTTGAGCCAGTTGCGGACGAACTGCTTATCGAAAGAGGGCTGACCGTGGCCGGCCTCATAGCCCTCCAGCGGCCAGAAGCGGCTGGAATCGGGGGTGAGCATCTCATCGCCCAGCACCACGTTGCCGTTCTCATCCAGACCAAACTCGAACTTGGTATCGGCAATGATGATGCCGCGGCTCAGGGCATACGCGGCGCACTTCTTGTACAGGGCAATGGTATAGTCCCGCAGCTTGGTGGCGTAGTCCTCGCCATGGCCGGGGAACTGCTTTTCCAGCACCTCAATGCTCTTTTCGTAGCTGATGTTCTCATCGTGGTCGCCGATCTCAGCCTTGGTGGAAGGAGTGTAGATGGGCTCGGGCAGCTGCTGGGATTCCTGCAGGCCCTCGGGCAGGCGGATGCCGCAGACGGTGCCGTTCTGCTGGTAGCTGGCCCAGCCGCTGCCGGTGATGTAGCCGCGCACGATGCACTCGATGGGCAGCATGGTCAGCTTGCGGCACTTCATGCTCCGGCCCTCAAAGGCAGGCGTGCGGAAGAACTCGGGCATATCGGCGGTATCCACGCTCAGCATGTGGTTGGGCAGAACATCCTTGGTGTAGTCGAACCAGAATCTGCTCATCTGGGTCAGCACCTTGCCCTTGTTGGTCACTTTATTTTTCAGGATCACATCAAATGCAGAGATACGATCGGTGGCAACCATAATGAGGCTGTCGCCATTGTCATAGATCTCGCGGACTTTGCCTTCCTTGATGGGCTTGAATTCAGTCATAGCAAACACTCCATTTTTCCTGATAGCTCTTTCATCAACGTCCTCGCCCGCTCCGGCATTGCAAAGCAATGAAGGGCAGGGTGAGCCGTTTTCCGTTTACCTATTCAGTCTATCACACTTACTGTCCGTTTGGAAGAAACAGATTCCAAGGAAAATCGCTCGCAATTTTCGATTTCTTCGTGAAAAGTGTCAAAAATCAGCAACATTTTTCGTCGAATTGACGGCTAAAGTCGTACTTTCCCGGTTGACAGCGGCTCAGAACATGGTATCATTGAATCATCAGAATTCAACTGCATCAGGAGGTAAGACCTATGGGCAAATTCCCGAAAGACTTTTTGTGGGGCGGTGCCACTGCCGCCAACCAGTGCGAGGGCGCTTACAACGAGGGCGGGCGCGGCCTGTCCAGCGTGGATGTGGTGCCCTTTGGCCCCGACCGCTTTCCCGTGGCGCTGGGCCAGCTGAAGATGCTGGACTGCGATGCCGAGCACTTCTACCCCTCCCACGAAGCCATTGACATGTACCACCACTTCAAGGAGGACATCAAGCTCTTTGCCGAGATGGGCTTCCGCTGCTACCGCCTGTCCATTGCCTGGACCCGCATCCTGCCCAACGGCGATGACGCGCAGCCCAACGAAGAGGGCCTGCGCTTCTATGAGGAGCTCTTTGATGAGTGCCACAAGTACGGCATTGAGCCGCTGGTGACCCTGTGCCACTTTGATACCCCCATTGCCCTGATCAAAAAGTACGGCGGCTGGAAAGACCGCCGGATGGTGGATGCCTACGCCCACTACTGTGAGGTGCTGTTCCAGCGCTTCCGGGGTAAGGTCAAGTACTGGCTGACCTTCAACGAGATCAACATGCTGCTCCACATGCCCTTTATGGGAGCCGGTCTGCTCTTTGTGCCCGGCGAGAACGTGCAGCAGGTCAAGTATCAGGCCGCTCACCACGAGCTGGTGGCCAGCGCGAAGGCCGTCAAGCTGGCCCATGCCATCATGCCCGATGCCATGGTGGGCTGTATGCTGGCCGCCGGTCAGTTCTATCCCCGCACCTGCGCCCCTGCCGATGTGCAGGCCGCTGCCGAGGCTGACCGCGACAACTACTTCTTCATTGATGTCCAGTCCCGCGGCGAATACCCTGTCTGGGCCAAAAAACGGATGGAACGTGCAGGCATCGCCCTGCAGATGGAGCCGGGCGACGAGCAGCTGCTGAAAGAGGGCACTGTGGACTTCATCTCCTTCAGCTACTATTCCAGCCGCTGCACCACTGTGGACCCCGAACTGATGAACAAGGCCAGCGGCAATGCCATCATGGATGCCGTCAAGAACCCCTACCTCAAGGCCAGCGATTGGGGCTGGGCCATCGACCCGGTGGGTCTGCGCATCACCATGAACAGCCTGTATGACCGCTACCAGAAACCGCTCTTCATCGTGGAGAACGGTCTGGGTGCGGTGGACAAGGTGGAAGCAGATGGTTCTATCCACGACACCTACCGCATCGACTACCTGCGGGCCCACATCGAGCAGATGGAAAAGGCCATCAACGAGGATGGCCTGCCCCTGCTGGGCTACACCACCTGGGGGCCCATCGACCTGGTCAGTGCTTCCACCGGCGAGATGAAGAAGCGGTACGGCTTCATCTATGTGGACAAGGACAACGAAGGCAAGGGCACGCTGGCCCGCAGCCGGAAGGACAGCTTCTACTGGTATAAAAAGGTCATCGCCTCCGACGGCGAAGATCTGGCCTGAGCCAACTGTAAGGAAAGGAATCATAGCACAAGATGACGACACCCCAAATCATTGCGCACCGCGGTGCATCCTATCTGGCCCCTGAGAACACGCTGGTCGCCTTCCGCAAGGCGATGGAGATTGGCGCGGACGGCGTGGAAATGGATGTACAGAAGACCTACGACAACGAGCTGGTCATCCACCACGACTATATGGTGGATATGCACACCGACATCTCCGGCCAGATCTACGACCTGACCATGGGCGAGCTGAAGACCCTGGATTTTGGCAGCTGGAAAGATGCCATCTACGCCAACGAGAGGATCGCCACGCTGCAGGAAGCGCTGGAGCTCTGCGCCGGCATGGAGGGCACCCAGGTACAGCTGGAACTGAAAAGCCCACTGCAGGACGACCCCGACTTTGTGCCCCGGGTGCTGGATGCAGTCCGCGCCGCCGGACTCACCGATCGGCTCACCCTCATCTCCTTCCACCACTCCCAGCTGCGGCAGGCAAAGCAGCTGATGCCTGAGCTGAAGGTAGGCGCGCTGACCTACGGCGCTTTCCTCAGCATGGTGCTGCCCCCGCCGGTGATATGGAAGGATCTGGGCCTTGTGAACAGCATGGATGAGCCCTTCAGCGAGGAAAACTGCATCGACCTGCGGAACAATCTCATCTACCGCACTGTGGCCGACAAGGTGGATATGCTCCGTGCCAACTTCCCCGGCGAGACCGTGGAGCAGGTCATCGGCCATCTGGAGGAGCAGGCGGATGTGGCTGCCTACATCAAAACGCTGGATTTCCCTGTGGACATCGTCAGCTGCGAGTACCACACCGCCTATTCCAACCCCGAGCTTGTGAACCAGCTCCACACCATGGGTATCCAGGCCGCGTTCTGGACCGTGGACACCCAGGACGCTGTCCGTTCCCTGCTGCCCCTTGGCCCTGACTGCATTGTCACCAACCGGCCTGACCGCGTGCGGGAATGGGTGAATGCGGAAATGAGGAAATAAAAAGATCACAAAACGTCCCCGTGCAGTTTTGATATCCTGCACGGGGACGTTTTCTATGTCAGCACCGCATTATCTGATTTCCGGCATCGTTATGACGGCACTCTCCTTGCGAGCACGCTCTGCGCAGAAGACCCCCAGATGCCCATTGATCGAATCTTTGATCGTCGTGCAGGAGATGGAAGGCTCCTCGCCCTGAAGCACATGAACAAAGTCCTCCACCAGCCGCAGGTCGCCGCCGCCATGAGAGCCTGTCATGCCGCTCTTATCTCCACCGATCTTCAGGTCTACCACTTCCTCGTTCCAGCCCTTCTCGCTGGCGGTATCTATGGTGCGCACAGTGAAAACAGAATCGTCAAACACGCCCTTGATCTCACCCTTCGTACCAATGATATGGATATTACGCTCCGGTTTCGCTGTGCCGCCAATCATGTTCAGGGTCGCAGTTGCACCATCCGCAAAATTCATCAGCACCGATTGATGATCCACCACCGTATGTTCACAATCCCACACACAGCGTCCATGGATATTGTCTGTCATCAGCGACTTGCGCTTGTCCTCCAGCGTCGGATTCTCAATATTCTCCAGGCAGTCCCATACATAGAACGCCCACCGATCCGGGTGATCCAGATAATGCTTTTTGGCAGAGTACAGACAAGTCTCCTCGCACTGGCAATCCACCAGGCAGCGCTTGCCTGCCCCTGCGGGCTTTTTGGCAGGATCAAACTGGAAGTCACATCCAAAGCTTGCGATCTGTTTGGGCGAAACGCCGCTCTTCAGCCACATAATGAGATCCATGTCATGGCAGCACTTTGCCAGCAGCATCGGAGCCCCGCATTTTTCCTCGTTGCCCCATTTGCCGCGCACAAAGGAGACGGCCAGATGATGATAGCTGACATGTTCTGTGGCCTGAATATTGATAATATCACCGATCTCCCCGCTCAGCAGTCTCTGCTTGATTGCGACATAGAAGGGCGCATACCGCAGAACGTGGCAGATCATCACCTTCCGCCCGGTCTCTTTTACCACCTTATATAAATAGTTCACTTCCTCCTCGCTGATCGCGAAGGGCTTTTCCAGCAGCATATCATATCCTGCACGCAGGAGCGGAACCGCAGTGGGCACATGCTGGCGGTCCATGGTTCCATTGATCACCGCATCTGCCAGCTTGGGCCTTTCTGCCAGCTCCTCAGCACTCTTGAAGCACATCTCCTCCCCGAAGCCATGCATCTCCGCAACCTTTTTCCGCCGGATCGGATCCGGATCTGCTACGCCCACGATCTTCAGCTCGTCCGGGTGTTCCAGCGCATACAGGCTGTACAGGATCGCCCGATGGCCCGCGCCCACGATGATGGCCGTGATTTGCTTACTCATAGTTTCTCTCTTCCTTTCTTTTGAATGGATTCCGATTCCAATTTTGTTTCCAGCATATCTTTTTGTGCCGGAATCGTCAAGGTGAAGGAGCATGACATTTCATCCCGCACCATGACAAAAGGAAGAAAAAATGCATCTTTGTGGATATTGTGCAACAATCACACTCAAAAACGAGAAAATCTTTTGTGCGTTTTGTATCAAAAAATGTTGCAATTTCAAAAAGAACATGATATGCTTCTGAGTAAGGAAAAACCACTGGTCGGCAGCGTACGAGCTGAACGGAGGTTATGGAAGCACGGGGATTTTCCCCGTCCCATTCCATACATCAAGGAGGAAAAGATTTTATGAAAGAAAGAAAAATCAGCAGACGCGCCGTATGCAGCGCTATGGTCGCTTCTCTGGCATTGGGTGTTCTGGAGGGCTGTGGCAGCTCTTCCTCTACTACTTCTTCTGCTGCCGGTTCCGGAGCAGCTGCTTCCAACGAGCGCATCACCGTGCGCATCCTGAAATCCAAGGCCGCAAACGAGGTTGCTGCCGAGCAGATGGATGTCTGGAAGGTCCTGGGCGAAAAATTCAATATGGATTTTGAATTTGATAATCCCCCGCAGGACAACTACAACGAGCGCCTGAACCTTGTGATGATGGATGCTCAGCTGCCGGATATCATTATGGATATGCCCACCACCGAGGTGCTGAAATACGGCGAGTCCGGCGTGATCCTGTCCCTGAACGACTACATCGAGAACAACATGCCCAACCTGAAGAAGGAGATCGACAAGCGGGACGGTGTCGAAAAAGCACTGACTTACAGCGACGGCAATATTTATTATATGCCCATGCTGGATGAGAAGGTCTCCGGCAATATGCCCTACATCGTCCGCACCGACTGGCTGGAAAAGCTGGGCATTGAGAGCCCCGTGACCCTGGAGGACTGGGAGAACTACTGGCATCTGGTCAAGACCACCGACCTGAACGGCAACGGCACCAACGATGAGATCCCCTTCAGCTCCTACGATATGACCGGCCTGCGGAACTTCTGCACCGCATTCGGCTGCCTGGATGATTTTTATACCGATCCGGACGATGGCGGCAAGGTCCACTACGGCCCCATCGACCCCAAGTACAAAAAGGCCGTGACCTGGATGCACGATATGTACGAGAAGGGCTATATCGACCCTGAGATCATCACCATGGACTACGCTTCCTTCGTGCCGAAGCTGGCCCAGAACGCGGTGGCTTCCTTCTACGGCCCGCTGGGCGGTATGCTGGCTGCACAGAACGCCACCATGCCTGCCTCCTTCCCCGGCTTCCATGTTGAGGCCACCGTACCCCCCAAGGGCGATGCACAGATCCACTCCTATATTGATCAGGAGCCGCGTGCCATTGCAGCCGCCACCATCACCGCAAGCTGCAAGAACGTTGACCGCGTGGTCGCTCTGCTGGATTACATGTACAGCGACGAGGGCACCCGGCTGATCAACATGGGTATTGAGGGCACTCACTACACCATGCAGGACGGCAAGCCGATCTTCACCGATTATGTAATGAAGAACCCTGACGGCCTGTCTCCCAAGAATGCAATCGGCACCTTCACCTTTGCACAGAGCTCCGGCCCGTTCATTCTGAGCCAGGATGAGGTCACACAGCTGGATGATGAGTCTGTCAACCGCGCAAAGCAGGACTGCATCATTCCCTTCCTGGAAGAATCCAAGAAGTATGTGATCCCCGGCTCCACCTCCTTCTCCTCTGAGGATGATGCCGTCCGTCGTGCAGTAATGGCAGACGTGGATACTTACGTTGATGAGATGATCATCAAGTTTGTTTCCGGCCGTGAGCCGCTGTCCAACTGGGACACCTACGTTGAAAAGGTCAATGGCATGGGCATTGCAGAGGTCATCGATATCTACCAGAAGACTCTGAATGGCTGATGCCTCAGCAGGCACCTATTTTTTGATCCAGTAAAATAACGGCCGGGGCAGGAACACCCTGTTCCCGGCCTATTTTTTCCTGGGTTCTTCAGAACGAAAACAGGAGAATACCACCATGAAAACAGCCACCGCAGCAAAACCGATCACACTGCCAACAGCGAACCGCCTTGATCATGCCTGCAAAAAGTTCTGGCGCAGCCGTTATCTGCTTTTGATGCTGCTGCCCGCCCTGATCTGGTATATCGTGTTCATGTACGCGCCCATGTACGGCGCGCAGATCGCCTTCCGTGATTTCTCTCCCGTACTGGGCATCACGGGCAGCAAGTGGGTCGGCTTCAAATATTTCACCCAGTTCTTTAAATCCGAGTATTTTGGCCGTCTGATCAAAAACACGCTTGGCATCAGCCTGTATTCCATTATTGTGGGCTTTCCCATTCCCATCATTCTGGCTCTGCTCATCAACGAAGTCCGCGGTAAATTCTTCAAACGCAGCGTACAGACCGTGGTGTACCTGCCCCATTTCATCTCCGCCGTGGTCGTTGTCAGTATTCTGAGCGCCCTGCTTTCTCCTTCCAGCGGCCTGATCAACCAGCTGATCACCGCCTTTGGCGGTACGCCGATCCACTTTATGGCCGAACCCAAGTACTTCAAGACGATCTATGTTCTTTCTGACATCTGGCAAAGCGCCGGCTACGGTTCCATTGTGTACATGGCGGCACTGACCGGCATCGACCCCTCTCTCTACGAGGCCGCCACCGTTGACGGTGCTTCCAAATGGGACAAGCTGATCCATATCACGCTGCCCGGCCTGCTGCCCACGATCATCATCATGCTGATCCTCCGTATGGGCTCTATTTTCTCGGTCGGCTATGAAAAGATCATGCTGATGTACAACCCTGCAACCTATGAGACTGCCGATGTGATTTCCACTTACGTTTACCGCCGTGCCTTTGAAAGCGGCGATTACAGCTTCTCTGCGGCTGTGGGCCTGTTTAATTCCGTGATCAATTTTACCATTATCGTGCTGTTCAACAAGTTCAGCAAAAAGATCAGTGAGGTGAGCCTGTGGTGATGAAAAAGAATATTGATGCGATGAATCACCCCACGAAAGTGAAGGAAAGCATCGGGGAACGAATCTATACCATTGTTGTGTATCTGCTGCTGATCCTGATCAGCGCAACCATCATTCTGCCGCTTCTGCACATCATCAGCGGCTCGTTCAGTGATCCCATGCAGCTGCTGACAGGCAATGTTTCCTTCTGGCCCAAAGGCTTTACGACCTCCATGTATGAGAAGGTTCTGAAGGATGCCAGCATCTGGACGGGTTATCTGAACACGATCCTGTATACCGTGCTGGGCACCCTGATCAGCGTGACCCTTACCGCCTGCGCCGCCTACCCCCTGTCCCGCAAGGATCTGTTCGGGCGCAATATCTTTATCAGCCTTTTCATCTTTACCATGTTCTTCAACGGCGGCATGATCCCCACTTATCTGATCATTCAGAAGCTGGGTATGCTGAATAAGATCTGGGCGCTGGTGCTGCCTTCCGCCATCAGTACCTATAACATGATCATCATGCGTACGTTCTTTGAAAACACCATCCCGAATGAGCTGATCGAGGCCGCAGCCCTGGACGGCTGTAACGATATCACGACCTTCTTCCGCATTGTTCTTCCGCTCTCCGGTGCAGTGTTCGCCGTTATGGCGCTGTTCTACGGCGTTGCGCAGTGGAACAGCTGGTTCCCGGCATTGCTGTACATTCGGGATCGTTCTCTGTACCCTTTGCAGATGATCCTGCGTGAGGTCCTGATCCAGAGCGACATCGGCAACATGGCCGGTTCCACCGGTGATGTCGAGGTCATCGGCGACGGTCTGAAATATGCCACCATGGTGGTTTCCACCCTGCCGATCATGTGCCTGTATCCGTTCCTGCAGAAGTACTTTGTTGCCGGTGTCACCATTGGCGCAGTCAAGGGCTGATGGGAGGATACCACACCATGCGATCACATGACCTTTCCTTGCCTGCGTGGGGCCCCTACACCAAACGTTACAGCGGCATTTCCCATGTTCCTGCGGCCAACAACGGCGTTCGGTTTGACCTGTCCGTTTTTCCGGGAATGTATCGCCGCCGGGTCGATGTGCCCAATGTACGGTTTGAAAGCGGCTTTCACCCCTGGGCTGCGGCTCCGGATCTGAGCTGCTACACGCTCCGCCACGAGCTCCTGTGGAAGGATCAGCTGTATGCAGACATCTCTTTTGCCCCCCTGGGGGAGGATGCCCGGCTGATCCGTGCTGAACTCCACAACAATACCGATGCTCCGCAGAATCTGGTGCTCCATTACATGGCTTCGGCCTGGGATCCTGTTCCGTCCTACCGCGGTTTCTCCCTGCCGGGCTGTGAGGTGTCCCTGCCGGAAAACGCCGCCTTTGTCTGGGCAAAGGATTATGACACCCTGGATTTTTCCATCCACCGTCCCAATGAATGTCTGACCTGGGATGGTCTGCGCCGGGGCGAAGAAGCCGTTCCCGGCTTTGGCCAGGGATACGGCATTGGCATGGGGTTCGGCTGTTCCGAAGGCAAAGGACCTTTTGGGCAGGTCGTGCCCAGCGGAAAAGGAGACACCGTTACCTTTACGCTTTCCCTTACCGCGCCCCTGCGTGCCCCCTGTCTCTGTGTACGGTATTGGAATCCGGCAGATGAAAGTTCCGAGTACGATGTCAATGGTCAGGATACGTTACAGCTGCCACCCTGTCAGAAGCCTTCCATTGCCATCCTGCCGCTGAATGCTTCCATTCCCGCTGGGAAATTCACTCTGACCCTGACTGCTGCCGGTGTTGGAGGGGCGAAGCTGGATTGTCTCGCTCTGTGCGAGCAGGCGGACGCAGGTAACTTTACCGTTACACTGCGTGGAGATGGCTCCCGGCCTCAGGCCGAACCCGCCGCAGATGAGAACTATCTGACCCTGCAGTATCCCCACATTCAGGAGTGCTACGGGATCCTGTGGGATGATATCACCACCCATATTCGCACGATCGAAAACGATGAACTGGATATCTTTCTGCGTGACACCGTACACGACCATGTAAATGCCACACTGCGCGGCAATGGAAAAGGGCATTACGTCAATCTCTTTATGGGGCCGATCCCCTTGGAGGCAGGACAGACAAAAGTGATCTATGGAGCGGTCTGTGCTGCTCCGGATCCTTCTGCCGCCGCGCTGCGCTGCCATGAGCTGCTGACGCAGCGCAGCGATTGGGAGCATGTATGGCAGCAGGCTTCTGCCTCCCTTGCAGCACTGCCCGCTCTACCGGCTGCCGAATCGCTTGCCTTGGGCCAACAGTTGATGAACGCAGTTCTCTGCACCAACGTTGTGTATCCGGTGTACACGCGGGGACAGTATATCCGCCACTACACTCCCGGACGCTGGTGGGACTGTGTCTACACATGGGATTCCGGATTCATTGGAATGGGTCTGGCTCAGACCAGCCTGCGCAATGCCTTTGACTGCCTGAACACCTACCTGATGCCCCCGGATTCTGTGGATGCTGCTTTTTTACACCATGGCTCCATGGTGCCAACGCAGTTTTATCTGTACGCCGAGCTGTTGAATCGCACCAGCAGCAGAGAACTTGCCGCCTACTGCTATCCACGCCTGAAGCTGTACTATCGCTTCTTCACCGGGCAGGAAGGCGGCTCCACTACCGCCAACCTGCACAGCGGCTTGCTGCGCCCCTGGGATTATTTCTATAATTCTGGTGGATGGGACGATTACCCCCCACAGCAGGAGGTCCATCGCCGCCGTTTGCAGGCCAGCTGCGCGCCCGTGGTCACAACTGCCCATGCGATACGCTGCGCAAAGATCCTGGCTTACACCGCCCGCCTGCTGGGTGAGACAGCCGATGCAGATGCATTTGATGCCGATGCGCTTCGCTTAGGGCGCTCCCTGCAGACTGCATGGGACGAGGAAAGCGGTTACTTCGGGTACCTCCTGCACGATCCTTCCGGTGATGCTGCAGATATTCTGCGCACCGAGCAGGGGCTGAACTACGATATGGGCATGGATGGCGCTTCGCCGCTGTTTGCAGGTGCCTGTGCAGAACCGCAGAAGGAACTTCTGTGGCAGAAGCTGCAGAGCCCGGAACACCTGTGGTGTGCCTGCGGCCTTTCCACTGTGGATCAGAGTGCGCCGTACTATCGGCGTGACGGCTACTGGAACGGCGCTGTATGGATGCCTTATCAGTGGATGTTCTTCAAATCTGCACTGGATGCGGGCCTTGCCGATTTTGCTTACCGCATTGCCGACACCGCTCTTACCCTGTGGCAGAACGAGTGTGCCGAAAGCTACTGTTGTTTTGAACACTTTATGATCGAAAGCCGCCGTGGTGCCGGCTGGCATCAGTTCAGCGGGCTTTCTTCTCCCATTGTACAGTGGTTTTCCGCTTACTACCGCCCCGGCACCCTCACGACCGGTTTTGATGCCTTTGTCCGGCATACGGATTGGGCACCGGACAACAGTGCCTTAAATGCCACACTGGATTTTACCGCAGCGGGCCGCAGCACTGTTCTGGCTGTTCTGCAGCCGGGCTTCAAAGCTGTTACAGCCTCTGTTCCCTGCACCGTGACCACACGCCACGATGGGCTGCTTGAGCTGACCTTTGCATTGGATGCTCCCTGCACTGTTACCATAAGCATCCATCCCTGAATCCACCTGTAAAAAGAAACGAACGATGTCTGTCCGAATCGGATGACATCGTTCGTTTTTTTCTGCGCTGAAATCAGTTGTCTCCCTTGCGAACTGCAGAAGGCGAGAGCTGATACTTCCGCCGGAATGCCTTATAGAATGTATTCGCCGTGGAGAAGCCGCACTGTTCTGCAATATCCGTAATATTCAGATCTGTCGTTCTCAGCAGCTGCATTGCATGATCCAGACGCAATTCTTCCACATACTCTGTATAGCTCTTTCCGGTTTGCTCCTTCAGGAATTGCGAAAGATACTTTTTCGAGATCTTGAACTGCTCCGCCGTCATCGCCGCATTGATCTCCGGATTCTGGAAATTCTGTGCCAGCCAGTCCAGAATATTCTTTTGAAGCGCATCATTGTGGCTATGCTTCAGGAATTGCACATGATTGCAGATCTCCACACAGCAGTCCTGCAGCCGGCTCAGCATCTGGCGGGCAGTCAGTTTAGAGTCATAACTGCACAGATAGGCGATATCCGGACAGCGTACCCTTTCTGCCGTGTTCAGCAGAATGCCGCCTGCCGTGTAAAAATCCTGCTTAAAGTTTTCCGGGTCCAGATTATCCACCGAGAACAGTTCACTCAGAAGCGAAACCGCCTCTTCCGTACATCCGGAAAGCAGATACTCCCGAAGCCGCGCTGCATTGGTTGCATTGACCGTGGTACCGCGCTGCGCACTGCTGTTCCCCAAATAGCAGATCTTCTGTGTCGGATCCGCATAGGCCGCTACGTTGCGGGCCTTCCAGTAAATATCTGACAACTGCTCCATTTTCTCAAAAGGATCGCTCAATATCAGGGGGGTCGTCAAATGCAGCGCATCATACAGCCGCTCTGTACGGAAACACATTTCCCGCAGTTCCTCTGCTTCATCCGTTTCCTGCGTCAGGATCACCAGGATCAGGTCATCTGCCGTTGCCTGTACATAAAATCTCTGCCCATAAATCTGACGTATCTGCTCTGACACCACCACGGTACGCAGCTCTTCTTTCAGTGAGCACTCGGCGTTTTCCTGAAGAGATGGGATCAGCAGCAGGAAGTTATAGGCTTTCAGCTGCACCGCATCCGTCAGCTGCTGAAGGGATTCCTGACTTACAGACCCTGTACGCAGCAAAATTTCCATTTTGCCATGTTCCAGCTCGCTGCGTGAATGCTCCAGTTTCTGTGCCAGTTTATGCTGACTGTTCACATTTCGGAGAAAGATCTCATTCAGCACTTTCCGTGATGCCAGATCCGATTCGTCCAGCGTATCCAGCATCGGACGCAGGCTGTTCATATCCTCCAGTGTCATGCAGACGCTGATCAATACACAGCCCAGAACGCCCACGATCAGATACAGACAAATTGCACGCTGTACTGCCAACAGACCCGCTTCGTAGAGCGACGGCGGCATTCCAATGACCGCCGTTGCATTCAGAGATGCCACATATCGCGTTGCCATCAGATAGCGCTTTCCCTGATAGGTCTCCCAACCCGTATCATCACTCGTCAGGGAAAGTGTCGTTCCGTCATAGTTGTTTCCCGCCAGGATCGTTCCGTCATCGGAAATCAGGCAAAAAAGGCCTTCCCCGCGCCATTGCTGCTGCGAAAGGAACATCGAAACGACATCTTTTTCCTTGATCAGCACCGTCATTGCGCCGCAGAGACGGCCCGCCGTGTTCACATAGGGCTGATATACCGTGGTATATGAATTGCCATAGCTGGAATGCATCAGTTTGACAACATGGGCGGGCTTTATCGTCGTTACATCGATCTGATTCTGTGCATCCCATTCCTCCTGAGACACATCCTCATACTCAAGTGCTCCCGGGTAAAAATTGCTATGGCTTTCATACGCGCTCCGGTCATCCAATATGATGCCATTCCGCTCAAATGTAATATAGCTGTATGTGATCACAGAGGAATCGTAGGTCTTATCCTGTAACGATTTGCTGGCTCTCGTCAGTGTCTGATAATCTCCCAGAATACTGTTATTATAACTGCTGGCAAGCAGAGTATACTCCGTTTCGCTGAACAATTTGTTCGTTGTACTGCGGATGTTGCTCAGGCAGCGCTCCAACTGGGTGGTGCCGATCGCCAGCATTTCCATCGCACTGGAGGACTGCGCCTGAATTGTCTGGCGGATCATCAGGCTATATAGAGGAAACACGACCAGGAAGAACCCAACCGGAATACAAAGATACCTTAAAAGCCTTCGGATCCAGTTTCTAACAAACAGTCTCTTACGCATCTGCAAAACTCCAAGCAATGATGATTTCTATGGAACTGTTGGCTGCGCCTGCAAGGCGTTTATGGAGCTGGTGCATGTTGCACAGCTCCTCCCTCCGCAATTTCGCAGCATCTTTCTAATTATTTTACCACAGAAGGATTTTTCCCTCAACATTTTTATTGATTTGTAACAAAAATCCACTTTATCACCATGATTTTCAATGCTTGAAAATCTCTGTCAGATGGTCAATCACTTTGCTCCGCAAACCGTGTTGTCGTTCAAAGCCACCACCCGGGGCCTGATTGTCTGAGGGAACTCGAATCCTGGCCCTCTGATTAAAAGAATCCGAGGTGCATCATTCGTCAAATCTAAAAAAGCACGAAGAAGCGCAAATTCATTCGCATTATCGCAAGATTCATATTTGCACACACCGCATTGTTTGCATACAGCGGAATGCTTTGCAACCGTTATCCAGCTATTCAGGTGTGCAAAAAGTGTGCAAAAATGTGCAGACGGGCAAAACAAAGCCCAATGGACAAATCAATCACCGGTTTTATGGCAGGGTTTAGGACAACCGAACAGACACCGTTTGATATAGAAATGAGGTTCACTATGAACAAACTGCTTTCCTGCCGCCATTGAGAAAAAATCCCCACAGCCACAAAAAGGACTGTGGGGATTGCTTTTATGGTGAAGGAGAAAGAGAATAACGTGTTAACCCTTGTCCGCGCCGGAGGTGATGCCCTCGACGTAGAACTTCTGCATGATGACAAACAGGATGGAGATGGGGATAGACACCAGCACACCGCCTGCACAGAAAAGCGCAAAGTAATTGTTGATCAGGGTCTTTTGCAGCATATTATACAGACCGATAGCCACTGTCCAGTCGGCAGAGACGCCCGAATTCAGGATCATTTTTGCCATCACGAAATCGGTCCATGGAACCATGAAAGAGCTGATGATGGTATAGACCAGAATCGGCTTGGACATGGGCAGAACGACCTGGAAGAACACACGGGCGTCGGATGCGCCGTCCAGCTTGGCGGCTTCCCGCAGGGAGATGGGGATGGTATCAAAGAAGCCCTTGCAGATCAGATAGCCCAGACCGGACGAACCGGCATAGACCATGATAAGACCGGCATAGGAGTTGGTCAGATTCAGATATTTCAGGACGAAATAGACGGCGATCATTGCCAGCACGCCGGGGAACAGGTTGACGCTGACAGAAAGGTTCTGGATCAGCTTGCGCCCCTTGAAGCGGCAGCAGCTCAGCGCGTAGGCTACCATCAGCACAAAGCAGGTGGAGATAACGCAGTTGAAACAGGCCACCACAAGGGTGTTGGTAAACCAGCGCGGGAACTGCGCCACAGAGTCCGGGTGGAACAGAATGTTGACATAGTTGCGCAGTGTGTAACTGGCCGGGAAGAACTGTCGCACATTGATGCCTCGGTCTGTGGAAAAGGAAGTGACCAGAAGCCACAGAATGGGTACCAGCCAGATAGCTGCCAGCAGGGCCAGCAGCAGATGCCGCAGGATGCTGCGGACTGTGCGGAGGATACGCCCGCGGCGCAGCTGCGCTGCGGTCTCTGCCCGGCGTGCCGGAGAAACAGTTGTCTGTGTCAAGAGAACGTCGCCTCCTTTTTATTGAGGAATCGGAAGCATACCAGCGTGAACACGGCACAGATGATGAACACCATAATGCCAATGACGGCGGCCATCTTGTAGTTGTACTGCTCCTGCGTCAGGCGGAACAGCCATGTGACCAGCAGGTCCACCTCTTTTGCACTGGAGGAAGCCAGCGCCTGATCCTTGGTGATATAAACGTCCTGTGTGAGCAGGTAGATGACGTTAAAATTGTTGACGTTGCGCACAAAATCCGTTACCAGCGCCGGCCCCTGCACACTGAACAGATAGGGCAGCTTGATGTGGATGAAGCTCTGCCACGGCGAGGCACCGTCGATAGTGGAGGCTTCCAGCATATCGGTGGGAATGTTCATCAGCACACCGGTGGCAATGAGCATCTGGTAGGGCACGCCCACCCAGATGTTGATGAGGATGATCATGAACTTTGCCCAGTGCTGGTCGGTCAGGAAGGGAATGTGGTTCATGTTCTGCCCCAGCAGACCGATGGCCTTTAAAAAATCGGTCACGCCTGCATTGGCCATCATGGTGTTGAAGATGCCGGCGTCCGAGAAGAAGTTGCGCACCAGCAGCAGGGTGACGAACTGCGGCACCGCAATGGTGATGATGAACAATGTGCGCCAGAGCTTTTGGCACTTGGTCTTTTTATTGTTGATGAGCATGGCCAGAAATACGCCGCCGAAGAAGTTGGTGAAGGTGGCAAAGAAGGCCCATACCAGCGTCCAGCTGAGCACCCGGCCAAAGGCGTAGCTGAAGGTCAGGCTCAGCGACTGCCCGCCAAACAGAGAAGCAAAGTTAGCCAGCCCCACCCATGTGAACAGGGCGGCGGGAGGCATATGCTGCTGATCGTAGTTGGTAAAGGCAACAGCGATCAAAATGAACAGCGGGATGATGGTGAACACCACTACACCCAGCACCGGAAGGGTGAGCAGGGTAACGTAGAACTTTTCGTTCAGGTACAAGGTGATATCCTGCCGGAAATTGTTGGGCTTTTTGCCAGCGGCCTTCTGCGCCTGTAACGCGTAATTGCTCTGCACCACCAGCATGGCAGCAGCGATCAGCGTTACAATGACCACCAGTGCGATCACGCTGAGCAGCAGGATGGCAAACGAGTTGTCGTAGTTGTTGACCTCGTTCTTTAAGGTAAGGGGGTTGAACTGCATCTCCATCTGCACTGTGCCCAGCGTGCCGAACTTTTTCAGCGCAGGAATGCCGGAAGTGCCCAGAAAATACAGTCCCAGCCCCTGCACCAGCGTTACCAGCAGTGCCTTGATAAGCTGGCCGTGGCCAATGTAGCCCAGACCCCAGACAAAGAGGGACAGCTTTGTAAAAATATCTCCGTGAACAAATGCGTGACCGAACTTCTGAAGGAAATTCGGCTCCCGGCCATCTGCCCGCAAGGGCGGTGTGAGAACCATTTCTGCCACAGAAGTCAACTCCTTTCTTGGTATGCAGAGGGGGTTATAGCAAACAGGATGTTAGGTTGACGCCGATTTCTTGTATTGCGATAAAAAGCGGGCACACCGCATTCTGCTGCGTGCCCGCCGGAAAAGCTAAAGATTACTGCGCCACAGGTGCGGTGATGCCGGCCACAGCGTCATCCATCAGCTGCTGGGTGGTCTTGCCCTGCGTGTCGCCGGAGGCGAGGATCTCGCCCAGACTTGCGGCGGAGCTCCAGTAGTTTGCGCCTACCCGCTGCAGGGTAGCGTAGGAGCTCTGCTCAGCCAGTGCGGCAATGGCGGGTGCAGACTGCACAGCCTCGGTGGAGTTTGCGTTGATGTTGGAGGGGCCCAGCTTGCGGTCGTTGAAGCGCTTGATCTGGTTGTCCTCGTTGGTGATGAAATCGGCCAGCATCATGGCAACGCCCACGTTGGCGCTGTGGGGGTTGACGCCCACCAGCTTGTAGCCGGAGAAGGAGCCCATCTGGACCTGCTCGCCGTTCAGGGTGTAGGTCGGTAGCTTGGTGGCGGCGTAGCCCTCGCCCCAAGCCTCCTCGGCGGTGCTGGCGTTCCAAGTACCGGAGATGGCGGCGCAGCAGCTGCCGTCCTTGATGGCAGAAACGATATCAGCATCTGCGCCGGACTTGAAGCCGGGGTTTGCGGCGATATCCAGAATGGCCTGCGTGACATCTGCGCCGGGAGCCTCGTTCCAGTTGCAGACGGTGTTGATGCCGTCGTCTGCCAGCGTAGCCACCAGACCGGCACCGGCGTAGAAGCTGTAAATGTACCATGCGTCGTTCACGCTCATCATGAACTTCTTGCCGGCAGCTGCAGCCTTTTCCAGCATGGTGTCCATGCTCTGCACGTCCTCGGCGCTCAGAACGCTTGCATCGTAGTACAGGAAGTAGCCGTTGTCGGCGGTCATGGGGTAGGCGTAAAGCTTGTCGTTCATGGTGGCAGCGCTCACAGAGCCGGGCAGGTTGCGGCTCTTCACGTCGTCCGGGTTCAGCAGAACCTCCTGCAGAGCACCGGCGTTCACCAGCTCGTTCAGCTGGTCATCGGCAAAGGCGAAAACGTCTGCGGCAGACTCCGGGTCAGCCAGAACGGTATCCTTTGCGCTGGACTCAGACTGCACGCCGATCTCGATGGTCACGTTGCCCTTGTCCGCATTCTGCTCGATGAAAGCATCTGCCATCTCGCGCAGCATGGTCTGATCCTCTTCTGCGCCCCACATGGTCAGCTTCACATCACCCCAGCTCTCCGCAGCAGAGGCAGCCGTACTGGAAGCGGCAGCAGAGGAAGCAGTGCCAGAGGAAGAACCGCCGCAGGCGGTCAGCACACCGGCAGCAGCCATCGTACCCATGGCTGCAAGGAAGTTACGGCGGGAAATCAGCTTTTTCATGATCCAGTTCTCCTTCGTTCTCAATCTGAAATCTTCGGCTGCTCTTTGTTGCGCTTATAAGTTGCGCACATCCAAGCAGCTGTTTTTCTGTACCCATAGGATACCGCATTCTTTTGCTCACGTCAATGGACGAAATTCACGGTATTGTTGAGTTGAAACTGGAAAAAGTGACGGTAAAATCAGGATACATGGGCAAAAGTGCGCAACTTTAGCGCAACCTTTGCCATGCAAAGAGCAAAAATGCCCGCTCCGGGAAAGGAGCAGGCACAAAAAGCGCGTTATTTGATGCTGTGGGAGCGTTCCCTCCACTTGGTAGAATCCCGCAGGATGACCTGATGGCCTTCCAGCTGCCGCATGACGATCTCTTTTCCGGCCAGCCGGTCCAGCAGCATCCGGCAGGCGGTCTTACCCAGCTGCTCTGCATCGTACTGCACCGCCGAAACAGACGGCGTGATGCTGGCAAGCATGGAGCTGTCGTACAGGCTGGCCACTCGCAGATCGTTGGGCACGAGGATATGCCGCGTCCGCAGCTCCCGCATGACCTCAAAGGCGATCTCATCATCGCCGCAAAGGATGCAATCCGCCTTCTGCTCCAGCGCAGCCTCCAGTGCATCGAGCGTCTGCCCGGCAGATTCCACACCGGAATGAACGAGCCGCTGGTCTACTGGCACACCAAATTCCGCGAATCCACGCAGATAACCGCGTATGCGGTCGGTGTTGACGGCGTAGATGGTACTGCCCACCAGCAGCGCGATCCGCTTGGCGCCCAGCTGCAAAAGGATGCGTGTCATCTCGCAGGCAGCCGCGACCTGATCGTTGTCTGCCTGAGGGATGGTCTTGTCCTCGCTGCGTCCGATGAGCACAAAAGGTGTCTCGTATTGCCGCAAAAGTTCGATGCAGGGATCATCCGCCATGGCGTAGGTCAGGATCACGCCGTCCACCTTGTGGTTGGCCAGCTGCCGCTGCAGCTGTGAATACTCGGTGTTGGAGGCGTAGCAAAGCATCAGGTCATAGCCGCGCTGGTCTGCCATGGTGCAGATGCCGCCCATGCACTTGCGCAAAATGGGCAGATCCAGCGCAATAAACCGCTGCGGTACGACCATGGCAATATTGTTGGTGCGCAGTTTTTCGCCGCTCTGTGCAGAAACAGGCTCGGAGCGGGTACGCCCCATATAGGCGTACACCTTGGTGCGGGTCTCCTCGCTGATGCGTCCCTTGCCGGAAAGTGCACGCGATACCGTTGTTTTAGAAAGGCCAAGCGCATCAGCCACCTGCTCGATCGTCATTTTTTCGGTTTCCTTTGCAGCCACAGGATATCCTCTCCTTTTCACAGAACTGCGCAACAATGCGCCACCCCAGCATACCGGGGTAAGCCCGCTTTGTCAAGTATGAAAGCAAACAAAAAGCGTTCTGCTTTTTCGGCAGAACGCTGAAAGTTGGTATTTTTGCGCCTTACAGGACCTGTTCGCCGTTTTTCCAGACGGCCGTTCCGTAACGGTTCAGCGCAACACCGCCTACTTCGACCGGATGTTCATTGCAGTTCTGTACAAAGACGAACGTACCGCGCCGCGCGGCCAGAACGCCGTCCGGCAGTGCCTCCGGCCAGGCCGGGGTCAGGCCGACTTCCTTTACAGCAGCACGATAAAATGCGCGATAGAACGCTTCATCGAACCGACTTGCCAGATAATAGGCACGGCCCTCCCCGTAGGAGTGGACAGCCACCGCCGGGCAGTTTACATAATAGTCCTCGGCATAAACGCTCAGCGGTGTGGCAGGGTCGGTGTCGTTCAGACTTGCGACCTCGCATAGGACCGAAGCCTGCGTTTCCGGCAAAGTGGAATCGTCCATCGGGGTGCAGCGGCAGGTTTCGCCGTCATACATTCCGTCGATCTCAGTGCGGCGCAGGCCCAGCAAGTCGGTCAAGCCGTAGGGCGTGTCACCCAGGCGGCACAAATCGCTTTCATCCACCACACCGGTCCAGTATGTAACCACGACCGTACCACCATTCTGCGCAAAATCACAGAGTTTTTGGGCAAAGGCATCGGTCAGCAAATAAACCATCGGAACAACGACCAGACCATAACCCGTCAGGTCGGATTCCTGATTCACGAACTCCACCGCAATGCCTTCCCGCGCAAGAGCATTGTAGTGCAGCTTCAGCTCGTCCCAGTAGCCCATCCCGGCATTTCGAGGGCCGCAGGAACCTTCCAATGCCCACTTGTTTTCCCAATCGTGGACGATCGCTGCCTGTTTTGTGCGGCAGACTGTTGCAATCTCTGAGAGCACTTCCAGCTTTTGGCCCACACCGACTGTTTCCCGGAAGGGGCGGGCATCCTCCCGCCCATCGTGGCCAATGACTGCACCGTGGAGCTTTTCTTCCGCACCCCGGCTGGCCCGCCACTGGAAGTAAAGCACACTGTCCGAACCATGTGCAACCGTCTGCAGAGCCGCAAGCTCCGCAATGCCGGGGCGCTTCTGTTTGGAGATCGGCTGCCAGTTGGTAAAGCTGGGGCTGGATTCCATCAGCAGGAAGGGCCTGCCCTTCATGGAGTAATACAGGTCGTGCATCAGGGCCGTATCCAACGCCGTTTCTTCCACCGTTTCGCTGGGCTTGTGCCATGTGGGGTAGTTGTCCCAGCTGGCCACGTCGATCTCCTTGGACATTTTGAAATAGTCGATGCCATCAAACCGGTACATCATATTCACGGTGAACTTTGCAACCGGCGCAAATTCTTTCACGGTATCACGCTCAAATTTCAAAAAATCAATATGCCGGTCACTGACAAAGCGCTTCCAGTCCAGCGCAAGACCCTGCACGGCATTTTCCCCCTGCGGGGCAGGGCTTTCGATTTGTTCCCAAGCGGTATAGTCGTGACTCCAGAACCGGGCGTTCCACGCCTTGTTCAAGGCTTCCAAAGAGTTGTACCGTGCCTTGAGCCAGCGGCGGAACGCAGCCTGACACAGCTCGCAATGGCAGTCGCCGCTCATCTCGTTGGAGATATGCCAGAGCAGGACAGCCGGGTCATTGCCGAACCGCTGTGCCAGCTTCTGGTCGATGATGCGGACTTTTTCCCGGTAGACCGGCGATGTATAGCAGTAATTCTGCCGCCGGTTGTACAGCTCCCGGACCCGGTCTGCCCGGACTCGGCGCACCTCGGGGTATTTGTGTGCCATCCAAGCAGGGCGGGCCGCACTGGGCGTTGCAAGGATCGTATAGATTCCATTGGCATACAGGTTATGGATGATGTCAGCCAGCCAATCCAGCTCAAATACCCCCTCCTGCGGTTCCAACGTGGACCATGAGAACACACCCAGCGTCACAGTATTAACGTGTGCCTTTTTCATCAGTTCGATGTCCTGCGCCAGAATATCGGGCCGGTCCAGCCACTGTTCCGGGTTGTAGTCTCCGCCATGAAGTAATCTGAGCTGCTGCATGATAGCGGCCTCCTTTGGTTGCGCAAGTTGCGCAACATTTTTATCGGATAAAGGCGTTCGATACAAAGTATAGCAAGAACCTCCGCAAGATGCAATGCAGCTATATGGAATTTCGTTGTAATAAGCTGAACGTTTGATGCGGCACAAGAAACCATCCATGGATGCTTTGGAAGATTCCACAACGTTCATGTGGGATTTATAGGCAGGTTGTCAAAATGCAGAAATACATTGATTGAACGGGAAAACACTTGAACGCCATGCTATAAGTCCTACGATCACCGCTTTATCACAATAAAATTTGCAAAACCATCTTGACGCACCTTGTAAACCTTGACACTCTCTGTCACAAATTCCACTGAGCTTGTCGGGGCGAGGCCCGACAAGTTCCGCCACGATGCACAGAATGCAGACAATGCAAGGAAAAACACGGCTTTCCCGCCGGTGTGCAAAAACCGTGCAGAGACCGTGCAGCTTGAGAATAAAAAGAAAATCCCACGAGGAATCTTACGATTCTTCGTTGGATTTTGGTGCGCTCGAGGGAACTCGAATCCCTGGCCCTCTGATTAAAAGAGCCTACCGGGCAGAACACTTTGATTTTAGAAGTTTCGAGTTTTCGTTATTTTTGTGCAGAGCATCGTGCTTTTTCACTGTGTAATTTCTGCACCCTTTGTCATATTTTGCAAATCAGAGTACCCATTGCATCCCTTGAAACCGTGCAAAAACAGTGCAGAAACCGTGCACTTACTCTGGGACAAATGAAAAATGATGATTTTTGATCCATGACTTGGTGGCGATTTGAGTGACCGCAAGGGTAAGTCAGAAATACGGGAAGCATAATGCCCACTCGTCTGAGGAGTTCTCAGGGGAGTGGGCAGTTCTGTATAATGGCATTTTGTATATGTCACTTGCCACTTTTAGCATGGAGGTTGCCATTTTTTGAGATGAAGTTGCCACTTTTAGCGTAGAGGTTGCCACTTTTCTATGGCAAGTTTCCGCACTTTCCGCATTACTTTCCACACTTTCCGTACAACTCCGTGGTGCTGTCTGCGGTCTCTGGCGGCTGCTTTTCTCCACAAAGCATGACCTTGGCAGAGAAAACGCCATTCTGATGGGTAAATGTGCTTGCACCGCCGGTCTTTTCTGCAATATGGCGGACAGACTGGATGCCGATCCCGTTTTCCCTTCGCTTGGAAGAGCGGAACACCCCGCTTTTTTCGTGAACTGCGCCGTCAAATGCGTTTTCCACTTCGACCAGAAGAAGCCGCTCGGCATGGACATACGCGGTGATCGCGATCTTGCGCCGGACGGGTGCGGTGCGCAGGCTGGCTTCGAATGCGTTTTCCAGAAGATTAGACAGCACCAGACACAGATCGATCTCGTCCACAGGAAGCACCTGTGGTAAGTCGAGTTTGGCACAAAAGGGAACACCCTCACGCTTTGCAAGGGCACAATAATAGCCGACAACACTGTCCGCTGCACGGTTTTCGCAGAAATTCATATCCAGATCCGGGATCCGGGAGACCGTTTTTGCAAGGTAAGCCTTCAGGTTATCCAGATCTCCTGCCTCGGCCAGTGCGGAGATCTGATTCAGCTGGTGGCGCATATCGTGCCGCGCCTGCCGGGCTTCATCAATGGCGTTTTTCAGGCTTTCATAGCGCTGCTGCTGCATGGAAAGAAACTGGTTTTCCTGCTGCAATCTCGCATTCCGGTTAAGGCTGTTTGCCATCAGCAGAAAGATCGCATTGAACATGAACATCAGAAACAAAAGCGCGATGCTCATAACGATGTAGACCTGCAAGACCCGCCCTGTCCGGAGCGTTATCTGGTAGCGCGGGGTTATAAAAAGGTTCAGCAGGATGAACACCAGCGGCAGTACCCAGAACACATACCACGTCTGCGCAAAATTGTCATCCTCCACCATCGCGCGCACTGCATGGGTGGCGGGATAATAGGCGGCGGCAGCGGTCAGCCAGCAGACCGCATTATAAAAGATGCAGGCAGCAAAACAGAACCACGGCTTGTCCGGCGGCAGCTGCAGCCGGATCGTGATTACCGTACCAACGGCGCGGGACAAGCTGTTCAGGCACGCAAATACCGCGCAGACCGCCAGCGCGATGGTCCCGGATTTCCAGAGAGAGAGCCGCAGCGTTTTGAGATACAGGAAAATTGTCACAATCGTTATGAGCAGCAAGGGGAACGCGGTCGAGAGACCGAAATGATAGCAAAACAGCCCGCCGCCAAGGCAAAGCCCGAACAGCAGCGGCACCTCCCATACCGCAAGCTTTGCGGAAGACTGCTTCAGATAGGAGCGCACCGGAAAATACGCGAGCAGCAGGCCGGGAAACACAACGGTAAGCTCCAGGATCGGGCGCAGAACATCCTTCAATCCGCACGCCCCCTTTGCAGCAGAAATTCCATAAAGGCCTGCCGGGCAGCTTTCAAAAGCTCCTGACTGACATAGACGCGGCTGCCGTCCGTCATACAGAAGGCGGCAGCCTGAAAATCGGCAGCATTCTCCATATTGATGATCGCGCCACGTCCGCAGACAAAAAAGCGCGGATCTTTTTTGAGCGGCTCGGTGAACGCTTTGAAGCTCTGGCGCGTAGCAAGCGTTTTGCCGGCAGTGGTGCGGATGTTGATCATGTGGGCGAAGTGCTCGGCGGATATAATATCCCGATAGCACAAACGGATGTCGCTGCCGTCGACTTTTACCACCAGAACCGGCTCCGGGCGCGGAAGCTTTGCGAGCATTTCATCCAGCAGGGCAGAAAGCTCGGCTTCGGAAAAGGGCTTGACCAGATAATGAAGCGCCCGCACCTGAAAGCCCTCGAGCGCATGGTCTGTCGAGGTCGTGGTAAAAACCAGAAGGCAGTCTGCATCGGTTTTTCGCAGCTCCTTTGCCGCCTCCATGCCGCTTAAGCCTTCCATGTAAATGTCCAGAAATGCGGCGGAAAAACGCTGCTCGTTTTCTGCCGCCAGAAAAGCCTCTCCGCTGTCAAATTCCAGAAGCTCCGCCTCTGTGCCGCGCGCGCGCAGCTGCCGCACCAGGCGCTCTTTCAGTTGCGCGCGCTCCGCATCGAGGTCATCGACAATTGCAATTCTCATGCTATACCGGAAAGCTGCTTACAAACAGCTTCCAACCTCCTTTATAAAATCTTTCATCCTGATTATAGCACAGTTGCCCGGTTCTGTCGCAGCAGAAACCGGGATTTCGTGCCGGAAACCGGGCTTTCGTGCCAAATGCCTTGAAAAGGCTGCGCCTGCCCGTATACTGAAGACAGAAAAAAACCAACGACGGCAGAAGGAAAGGAGGGGTGTTGTGCATCGAATCGCCGTGCTGACAAACAGCATGGCGCAGGAAGCCTTTTTAGCAGAGCAGCTCCTACGGTTCTGCGCCGAGCATTGTTTGTTTCCCCAAATGGATTGTTACCGCGATCAGGAAAGCTTTTTTGAAGCCGCACACAACGAGCCGCTGACCAATGCCTTGATTGCCCTGCCGGGTGTCGATGGCTTGAACGCGGTAGAGCATCTGCGCACACTTTGCCCCCAAACGCGCATCATCTGGTGCAGTGACCTGAATTTTTCGCTCCACGCCTTCCGGCTGCGCGCAGACTACTTTCTGCTCGAGCCGGTGACCGAAGACGCTTTACGGCAGGGCTTTTGCAGCTGGCTGGACAAGAAAGCGCCGCTCCGGTCTGACCGCAACGAACACAACAAGGAGAACGGTTTATGAAAAAGAGAAATATCATCCATTCTGCGTTAAGCCTGTCCCTGACAGCTGCCCTGTGCCTTTCCATGGCTGCCTGCGGCGGAACGCAGCCCCCTGCGGACAGCAGCGCCGCTTCGGCAGCTCCCGCACAGCCTGCTGCGGTACAGCCCGCGGCGGAGGAACCCACCTCTACGGCACTGCCCGTGAAAGCCCTGCACCCCAAGCAGGTAGATGAGAACCCCTACATGGCAAAGAGCGATGCCAACATCCACCATGACGGCTACAATACTGACTCGACGGATGAGATCCTGCCGCTGGGCATCTACCCCGAGATCAACGTTTCCTACGAGAAAACGAACGCAAACGCTTCTCCCGCCATCTACTTTGACAGCTACGGTCATGCCGTTGTGCCGCTGCTTGGCGGCATCGCCATCCGGGATCTGAACGCCGAAGAAACAAAGACGCTCGGCTATTTCTCCCCGAAGAAGCATGACGGCGGCGGTTACGTCATCCAGAGCTCCTATACGTTCCTGGACTCGGAAAACCGCATCGTCTGCCCCACGAGCAACAATCATGTGCTGATGCTCCGCGCAACAGACGAAAGCGGCAACGTGCTGCCCGAATTTGAAAAGGTGCTGGACATCGACATCAAGGCTGCCGCCGAGGCTGCACTTGGCAAGGAGCTGACCCAGAATCTTCTGTCCGTGGTTTTTGACTACGATGGAAACCTCTGGTTTGCAACGGGCGGCTTCCGCATTTATCCGCAGCGCCAGCAGCAGGGCGTTATCGGCTATATTGCCCATTCCGCCATTGATGCAATTTTGAACGGCAAGCAGACAGACCTTTCCAAGGCGGTCTTTGTCCACGAACTGACCCCCGGCGAGGGTGCAGAAAACGGCATCGCCGCCTCCAAGGAGGGTGCGGTCATCCTGACCAACCAGAACTGCTATCTTCTGCGCGCAGAGGACGGCGTAAACGTTGTGTGGTGCACGCCGTACAAGAGCGTGGGCGCAAAGGTGAGCGGCGAAGGCGATAAGACCACCGGCGGCGGTCTTGCATGGGGCGGCGGCTGCTCTCCCACCCTGACGCCGAACCTTGTGCTGTTCACCGACAATCAGGACCCCGTGAACCTTCTTGCGCTCGATATGAAGACCGGCGAGGTGGTGGCAAGCACCCCGGTGCTGGATGATCTGCCCGAGGGCTATCAGGTAGCCGTTGAGAACTCTGCCATCGTCTATGATGACGGCGAAGGCACCGTAAGCACCATCGTCTGCAACTGGTTCGGCGCGGGCAACGCAGGTCTGGCAGACCCCAACAACGACTCCTCCATCCAGAGCTACGCCAACATCTATGACATGAACTGGCTGACAAAGGGCAACTGCATGATTGCGCCCGGCGTCGAGCGCGTGGACACCGTGAAAACCGATAGCGGCTATGAGATGAAGAGCATCTGGTCTCGAAATGACTTGAGCGACACATCGATTATGAAGCTCTCCACAGCAACCGGCTATATTTACGGCTATGTGCAGGATCTGGAAAGCGGCATGTGGCAGTACATCATTCTGGATTTTGAAACTGGCGAGACCGTTTTCACGATGGATGTTTCCAATAAATACGGTTACAACAACATGGCAATCGGTATGTATGCCGGAAACAGCGGCAACGCGCTCTACTGCCCGACAGGCTATCTGGAGCTGCTGCGCCTGCAGGACCGCTTTGTTTATCTGCCCGAAATGCCCTACCGCAAGGTCGATCTTGACAAGGCTGCACGGAACGTGCTGACGCAGGCACAGTTTGAACAGGACGGCGGCGAATGCACTGTTGCAAGCTGGCGCAATACCGCGACAGTCGAAAACGTCCACCCCAACACCACCATCGCCTTCCGCATGAACGACCTGTCCGGAAGCACCTCCGCGCTGACCCTCTACGCCTACGGCGCAGACGGCAAGCTGGCAAAGGTCGAGCCTGCGCTGTGGTCGATCACGGACGAGGACGGCAAGACCGTAACAGAGCTTACCGCCGGCACGCTGTACGAGCTGCGCGTGACCGTTGCCGACGGCGGTGCGTTCGACCTGAGCGAGGCGGAAAAGGAAATTAGGCTCTCCGTTGTACTCGGAAAATAAACATAAAACGCCCGCCCACCGTGTCCAAATCTCCACGGTGAGCGGGCGTTCCGCTTCCTTTTGAAGGCAGACCGCAAAGCCTATCAAGATCAAAAGCAGGTTCAAAAGCTGGGAAACCAGCGTGGCGATGGCAGCACCGGTAACGCCCATAGCGGGGGCACCCAGCTTTCCGAAGATGAGCAGATAGTTCAGCCCGATGTTCGCCGCTACCGCGCCAAAACTTGCCCAAAAGGGGACAGCGGCGTGTTCCTTGCAGCGCAGCCATGCGGACAGGACGGTGCTGACCGCCATGGGCAGATAAGAGAACGCCACGATGCGGAAGTACCCCGCCCCCACACGGAGGATGGCGTCATCTGCCGTATAAAGTCCCAAGACCTGCGCCGGGAAGCCCCCTGCCGTCAGCAGAAACAGTGCTGCCAACACACCCCCGCAGACAAGGCTTACATCCAAACTGCGCCATGCCTCGGTGTACTCCTCCGCACCCAGAAACTGTGCGATCAGAATACCGGCAACCGTGCCGACTGCGCCGGACATCACGGAGAAAATAAGAGTGAAGTTACTGCACAGTCCCACGGCTGCAATACCGGCTTCGCCCAGCTGCCCAATCATGATCTGATCCACGATAGAAAAGGAGGCTTGCAGCATTCCCTGTAAGGTGACCGGAATGGCGATTTTGCAAAGGGTCCTCATAAAGTCTGACATGGCAGCCTCCTTGTGCTTTCCCGTTCCACCGGCAGAACGATGCCGGCATCGCAGGGGGTGCCGTCCCGCAGGGCTTCAAGGCGGCGGATGGCAGCCCTTGCCCGGAGCGCCGCATCCTGATGAATGGTGGTCAGAGCGGGAACGCTTTCCCGGCTTGCCAGTGTATCATCAAAGCCAATGATCTGCACATCCTCCGGGACGCGGATGCCCTGTCCCTGCAAAAATCGCATAAATTCCAGCGCATAGTGGTCGGACACCGCAAATACCGCCGTGATTTTTTCAGAAAAAAGGCGGGGAAGGTTCTCACTGTAAAACGCCATTCTCTCCCTTGCCGCAGCAGGGACCTGCCAGAATAAAGTTTCTCCCGGCGCAAAGGCGCTGCGGAAACCGTCTATCCGCTCCTTGTCCATTATACCGTTTTTTATCAGTACATTCCACTGCTTTATGCAGTCACATGGGTGGCATTCTCTTTCACCGAATTGATTGTCTCCATCAGCTCACTGCCTGTTTTGCCATCAAACAGGCGGGTAAACAGAATGGGCTGGTCAAAGGGTGGTTTCATCAACACCGCTTTGCTTTCCATATAACCGTTCTGCTCGATGTAATGAATGACCTTCTGCACGAACGCGATCTGCTTTGCATTCAGCGATTCATCGTTGATGAACTTGGAAAATGCCTGCATGGCAGCATCGTGGTCCAGCTTTGCCACCTTGCGCACCAGCAGACCAAACGGAGTGTCTTTGAACTCCCGGGCATAATCTTCTTTACTGCCCAGTTCGCTGGTGAAGATGTGTTCCAGCTCAATGTAATCGCCCTGAGAAAGCGGGATGTTCTGGGTCAGCTTGTGGATGGCCAGCGTATCGCTGCGGTGCTCCATGATGTAGCGGTTCACACGTTCCCGGTACTCGCCGAAATCATAGCCGGAATCCAACGTTTTGCCCTCGGTCTGTTCCAGTACCGGGTCAGCAAGGGCCGTGTAGACAGGCTTTTTCCCCTCGCCGCCCTCCACCAGAAACTTGATGAGTTCCCGCAGCTCCTGCCGCATTTCCTCAAAGCGGAGCAGATCATGCGAGGTCAAAAATTCGTCTGTCTGCACCTCCCGGATGAAGGGCAGCTTTGCCTGCACCTGCGGGATGGTAGCCTTCCCTTCCAGCATTGCCGCTGTATTGCGCAGTTGTTTCTGGGCGCGGCTCAGCCCCGGCAGACCCTCCAGCTCACAGAGCAGCAAGCCATACACAAAGTTATCGAACCGCTTGGCGGCTTCATCTTTGTCGTCCAGCGAGATGAGTGGTGCCACTTCTTTCATCAGAGTACCCTTGTCCGTTTCAGTCAGGCTGACAAAGGCTTCCGGCTTTTGATAGTGTTCCACGGCCTGTCGGTGCAGCCGCACGGATACCAGCTCCGGATTCAGCGCTCCCACTTCGGCACGGCAGGTCTCCGTTAAGATCTTGCGCCAGTTCTGGTATTTTTCGTCCCCATAGGCTCCATCCTGCAGCGCGGCGGCGATCCGCACCTGCTTGCAGAAAATGCTCTCGGACAGACTCTTGGTGTCCGCGCTCTCGTAGCCGTTGGGTTTCTGACGGAAAAATTCAAAGTTGCCGCAGTAGTCGAAAATCAGAAACCGCCGCTTGCCTGTATATTCGCCATCGATGGCATCCACGCAGGCAAGGGACGGGCAGAGCCGCGTGCCACGGCCTATCATCTGCCAGAACTTCGTTTTGCTGCGCACTTTTTTGAAAAACACCAGATTCACGCACTCCGGCACATCAATGCCCGTGTCCATCATATCTACCGAAACCGCAATAAACGGCGGCTTGTCTGGCTGCTTGAAGTCGTCAATAATGGACTGCGCATAGGCGTCGTCGCAGACCACCCGCTGGATGAACCCCGGGTGCTGGGTCTCCAGCTGCGGGTAGAGCTTGCCGAAGCGTTCCCGGATAAACTCCGCGTGGCGCTTGTTCTGGGCAAAGATGACGGTCTTGCCGATGCGGTCGCCGCCTGCCGTCTGGATGCCCCGTTCCATCAGGTCTTGCAGCACCGTGTCCACGGTGTTGGCGTTGAAGATAAACTTATTCAGCTTTTCGGATGGGATAAAGGTGGGCAGGGTGTCGTCCTCGGCAAAATCGTCCTCGTAGCGGGCCTTATTCTCCGGTGAAAGCTGGTCGTAGTGGATGCCCTCTTCTGTGAATTTCGTCTTGACCTCGTAGTTGTAGTAAGGCACCAGCACATGGTCGGTGTAGACCGCCGTGTCGTAATCGTAGGCGTAGGTGGGGATGCCATGTTCCATCTCGAAAAAGTCGTAGGTGTTGCGGTCCACGTCGGTTTTCGGGGTGGCGGTCAGACCCACCAGAAACGCATCGAAATAATCAAAAATGGCGCGGTATTTCTTGAAAATGCTGCGGTGGCTCTCGTCCACGATGATAAGGTCAAAGTGGGCGGGCGAAAACAGCGGCACGCCGTCCTTGGTCTTGGCGTTGTCTATGGCGTTGAGCATGGTGGGATAGGTGGAAAACACGATGCGCGCGGCCTTATCGTCCTTGGAGGAGCACAGGTTGCAAAGCGACTGGTCGGGCAGATACTTTTTGAAGTCGTCCTTTGCCTGCTTGACCAGCGCGGTGCGGTCGGCCAGAAAGAGCACGTTGGTCACATGACCGCCCCGGCTCAGCACATCGGTCAGGCTGGATGCGGTGCGGGTCTTGCCCGTGCCTGTCGCCATGACCAGCAGATTGCGCCGGAAGCCCTGCGTGATGTGGGCGCAGACAGCCCGGATGGCGTTTTTCTGGTAATAGCGGTCGGTGATTTTATCATCAATTTCGATGGTGTCCAGCGGCTTTTTCTCGGCGCGGCGGTTCATCAGCTTCTGCAAGTCGTCCTTGCAGAACACCCCGCTCACAGCACGCTGTGGGCCGCTCTGCTCATCCCAGAAATAGGTGGTGTAGCCGTTGGTGGTAAACAGCATCGGACGGCGGCCAAACTTCTGCTCCAGACAGTTTGCATAAAGCTGAGCCTGCTTGCGCCCGATGTTGGGGTCTTTGGTGCTGCGCTTGGCTTCAATGACCGCCAGCGGCAAGCCGTCCTTGCCCATCAGCAGATAGTCTGCATAGCCCTTCTGCCCCAGCACGCCGTTCATGTTGTCCACTTCGTACTCGGTGCGCACATCGGCGTCCGGCCCGGTGAATTTCCAGCCCATGGCCTTGAGGTCGATGTCGATGATCTTCCGCCGCGTTTCGGCCTCGGTCAGGTCGGCGGCGGTAAAACTGCGGCTCTGCTGGTTCTGCTGTTTGCTGGCTGTGTACGCCGTCGAAAGGCTCTCCACCTGCTTGCGCAACGCTTCCAACTCGGCATCTTTCTGGGTCAGCAGGCTTTCCTGCTCCCGGATCTTCTTTTCGTCCAGCGCCACTTTCTCGCCGGGGATGGCTGTTTCATCGAAGGAGCGCTCCACATAGTCCGTGCCGTAGCAGTAATCCACCCACTGGATGAAATCGAACAGCCCCCGCAGGCTGAACACTGCATCCGCCGCTGACACGCTATGCCCTGTATGTACCGCCAGATTGCCCGCCTTCACGATGCTGGGCAGCACGCTCCACACGTCCCGGTCCACTGCAAACCGGAAACTCGGCTCATGCAGAAGGGATTGCAGGTTGTCCTTGTAGGGCATCGTGATGGTTTTGTCTGCCGCATATACCCACTTCACCGCCAGCTCCAACGCCTTCCGGCACCCCACCGCGCACATCGCCGGGGAGGTGGAGAACACTTTCTCGGCCTCGATAGCAGAATTGGCGAAGAGGGAGTATTCGGGGCGGGTGGAGAGATAGGAGAAGTTGGACATAAGAATCAGCTCCTTTTTAGTCCGTGATTTTGTATTTTTCAAAATACCATTGTAATGTTTTCTTGGTTTTGCAAAAATGCTTTTTCCCAACGGAATCTATTGCAAAAAATTTAAGCGGTCTATCCTTAGAAAGATTTTTTGTTATCTTCAACTGCTCATAGATATTTTTTAGCACCACGTCTTTTTCCATTGGAAAAGATAAGCTTTGCTCAACATCTAATTCATACGGAAATTGAATTGTCGCACCATACGGTTCTGATGGCTGTATGTGAAATTCATGCCCATTTAATCCTTGTATACCCACTCGCTGAATGCACACTCTCCGATTTCCGATATTTGCAATATTGACCGCAAAATACTGATTTGGAATCACTTTACCTCTTCCCGTATTAGGTAAATAGGTCATGTTTTCTACAAACTTGATTTTAAGTTTCTTTTTGTTTTGGTAGCCAGTTTGCCATAATGCGACTATTACAGCTGCTGTTGTTGCGATAGCACTTGCGGCTTGCCAAAACATTTCCCAGTTAAATCCCCATGGTTCCACATCTATACCTCAAATCAAGTGTCTTTATTCTACTGCATACTTCAAATCCAAAACATTCGGAATCTCCTTCCATGAAATCGGATGGAAATACTCTTTGAGTTCGCCGCCAATACCTATTGGAATAAATCCCATGTTGGGGATTCCATTGTTTTCATTTGCAAGAGCATGGAGATTCTCGTTTTTCAAAATTTCACTTTGAATATGTGGCGACAAGGTTAGATTTTCGGTGTATGCAAAAATCAAATAATTTATGTATTGTAATTTTTGTTTTTCTGGTAGTCTAAGAAATTCATTTCGGAACAGTCGATAGCGCTTATCAAACTTTTCGGGATAAAACATTATTATCACTGTCTCTTTTTCTAATGGAAATACGCATAATTGCATTTCTTCAACGTGATAATCTAAATCAAGATTATTCAAATCATTCACTTTTTTCCCACTAATTGTTTCTCGAAGAGCTATCGGTGCTTGACAAGCCAGTGGCATCTTATATGGGTATTTCTTCCAATATAGCAATTTATACTTTGTTGGTTGATTGCCCTCCACAGTTCTTACCGTTCTTTTGAGTTCTAATGCATAATCTTGAATATCACAATTCTGAATATCTACCAAGGGTCCCCTATCGAAATTGTCCGCAGTTTTTTCTAAAGTTTCATAAAATTTCCGGTCATATAATCGCCTTGACAACATCATCGCTGAATTTTTCAATTCTATTTCTGCCATCATCTTATTAGAAGGCCTTTTTTGAAGATTATCACTGTTTTCATATTCAGAAAAAATCTTACTATCGCAATCTCTACATATCAATTGAAACGTGCAGGAATTTTTCAGTCCTTTTTCAATATCTATCAAATGATTTTCACGCGAGAAGTCATCCAACGCCACTCGTGAAAATTGCAAAAGCTTCCCATCCACAGAAATATTATTTAAAACAAATTTGGGAATCGAATGTGAATTACAAAAACTCGTCTGCTCTTTTCCACATATTGGGCATATTTTCAGTTTCGCTTTTTCTCTACTATCTTTAGAAAGTTGACTATAAAATTTTTTAAAGTCGGAGATTTTCATAAATTTACCTCACCCAAAATATTCCTGCATCAGTGCCTTTTTCATCAATTCCAGCTTTTCAAGGCTCTGCGGCTCACTCTCTCCGTCACGGCTTCGCCGTGCCACCTCCCTCTAAGAGGGAGGCTTTTGCCTTACCTCTACGTTATAGGCTCCCTCCCAGAGGGAGCTGGCAAAGCCGCTAGGCTTTGACTGAGGGAGTATCTTCCAGTTCCTGAACCCGCTTTCTGACTTCCAAATCAATTGCACTGCAAACTTCTTGAAAGCTCTGCTCTATTTCCAGATTAGAAAACCGAATCACCTTCACACCATATTCGGCAAAAATGGCGGAGCGTTCTTTGTCGTATGCCAGTCCCTGCTCATTATAATGCTGTGAACCGTCCACTTCCACGACCAGCCTTGCAACGTGACAATAGAAATCCGCAATAAAGCCATCAATCGTTTTCTGACGCTGAAACCGCACGGGATAGCTGCGCAGAAAATCGTACCAGAGATGATTTTCCTGTTTTGTTGCGTCCTTGCGCAATTCTTTTGCACGCGGGATCAATTTTCCTTGATATGGCAATGACATCTGGACGCGCTCCTTTCTGGAACTCCCTCCGTCACGGCTAACGCCGCGCCACCTCCCTCTAGGAGGGAGGCTTTTGCCTTACCACCACATAAAGGCTCCCTCCCAGAGGGAGCTGTCACCGAAGGTGACTGAGGGAGTTACCAAAAATATTCCCGCATCAGCGCCTTTTTCATCAGTTCCAGCTTTTCAAAGCTTTGCTGTACGGTCTGCTTCTGCTGGTCTACGCGCTCTACAAAGGTGGCAAAAACTCGCTGCAATGGCAACGGTGGAATCACAACTTCTAAGTCGCGGAGTTCTGATAGGTTTATCTGCTGTAAAGTCGCACCTCTTGTATGTTCTTTGATATATTGTTGGCTTTTTTCCATTTTGATATATTCATTCAAATAAATCGGATCAACCTTTTTCTTATCGTATCGGATTACAGCAATTCCACGAGTAACATTCATTCCTTTAAAACGGCTATCGGTCAATGCAGTGATTCCCGTTGTCCCTCGTACGGTAATGAGTAATTCGTTTCCATTGAGTTCAGTTTTTTTGAATCCATCGCCAAGTGAACGGTCTATATATTTAATACTATCTGTTTTAATTTTGCCGTCCGCCAAATCGACTGGACGCAAAACTCCCATATCGCCGGTTCCATCGTCTCCGGGTTGAACAATTCCATAGGAAAGCCCTGCCCCTTCAATGATTAGAGAAATAAGGCTGTTACATGGGTATTCACTTTCTCCAAACATCTCCACAAACCGCGCCTTTACCAGTTCGTCCAGTTTGGCAAGCTGCTGCTTACGGAGAGAAATCAACTGCTCTAACTTCTTGAATTTTTCTGCAATTTCTTTCTGCTGGTTTACTTCAGGTAACGGGATTTCAATGCTTTCAACGATGGATTTAGAAATTTCTTTAAAAGTCGCACCACGTCCCAACGAATTGAGATAGTCTGTTTTTGATTTCAAGAAAAAATAGAGGTATTCATTATAAATCGCATCTGAGCAAATAAGGTTCTTGAATCCCTGATTGCAACACATTTCACAACCGGCAATTGCGGTTTTGCCAATCGGCGCGCGAGACGATAAAATGACTGTTCCTGTCGGCAGATAAGACAATCCTGTTTTTTCTTTTCCCTCTTCAGTAATGTGCCGAACTGAATCCATAATGTAAAAAGTATCTTCGTTCAATTCAGCGGGTGTTATCCATTTGATGTTGCCATCCCAGTAGGACGTAACAGATGTTTTTGGTGTCGAACCAGATAGAATAGTACAAACCTCTCCCAACTTCGCCATCACACCATCTCCTCCCACATCTGCATGTTATTCCGATTTTTCGTCATCTTTTTCCGTTGCCACGCTCTCGATCATTTCAGCAACCGTCTGGCCCAACAACATGGTACTTGCATTCTCGGCAGTGACCACCGGCCAGCCATCGCCAGCCACATCTTGAACGGTTCCGCCTTTTTGGACGGCACAGACTGAATGATGCGCAGGAGCTGTTCCGTGTTGGCAACATCGGTCAAACGGCTTTTTCCGTCTGTCGCTTTCATTTTCAACTGGTGACAATTTGTCACCAGTTCACTGCCCTCAGCTTTCAAGCGTTGCTTCAACTTATTCCAATATTTTCGCCCGGTGTTGTAATCTCCGCTTTCTGTTAAAACCGTCACAACATCAACAATGGAGAAGTACCATTCTTCCTGCGTTTCATCCCATGCGGTACGAATCGGTCGGTCCTCAAACATTTGCAGTTTATCATTTTCTGTCATCGCATTTTCCTCCGTCATACCATTTCTTCCAGTTCTGCCAGACCCTTGGTGATCTCCATTTCCAGCTCATGCAGGTCGGCAAGGATCTCCGTGGTCGAGGGGTACTCCACCGGCACATACTCGGTCTCTTTGTACTTATTGATGGATAAATCGTACCCGTTAGCGGCAATTTCTTCTTTGGGCACAAAGAAGCTCTGCTCGGTGCGCTTGCGGTCAGTTTCAGCGTCGAGGTTCTGAAACCGGGCGATGATGTCCGGGATGTCGTTTTCCTTCACCTCGGTGCGCTTGTCGTCCAGCGAGAAGCCGTCGGCTTTCATATCGTAGAACCACACCCTGTCGGTGCCGCCCGCGCCGGTCTTGGTAAACACCAGCACCGCCGTAGACACGCCTGCGTAGGGCTTGAACACGCCGGAGGGCATGGAAATGACCGCCCGCAGCTGGTGGTTTTCAATGAGTTCTTTTCGGATGCTCTGGTGCGCTTTGCTGGAACCGAACAGCACGCCGTCCGGCACGATGCAGGCGCAGCGTCCGCCGGTTTTCAGCATCCGCAGGAAGAGCGCAAGGAACAAAAGCTCCGTCTTTTTGGTGTTGGTGACGGCTTTCAGGTCGTCGTTGATGCTCTCTGCGTCCACGGTGCCCTTGAACGGCGGGTTCGCAAGGCAGACGGTGTACTTGCTGCAAATGGAGTTTTGCTTCGACACGCTGTCCTTGTAGTCGATCTCCGGGTTCGTGATGGAGTGGAGCATCAGATTCATGGCCGAAATGCGCAGCATGGTGCGGTCCGTGTCAAAGCCGGTGAACATCGGGCCGGCAAAATGCTGCCACTGCTCCGGGGTCATGCTGTCCTCGTAGTGGGCGCGGAGGTACTGTGCACTGGACACCAGAAAGCCCGCCGTGCCGCAGGCGGGGTCGCAGATGAAATCGTCCGGCGTGGGCTGCACCAGCTCCACCATCATGTCGCGGATGTGTTTGGGCGTGCGGAACTGGCCGTTCTGACCCGCTGTTGCCAGTTTGCCCAGCATATACTCGTACAGGTCGCCCTGCATATCAAGGTCGGCGATGTCGTGGGTGTAGAGATCCTCCAGCCCGGTGATGATCTTTTGCAGCACCTGCGGCGTGGGGATCAGGAACATGGCATCGTCCATGTACCGCGCAAAGGCGGTGTTGCCCTCATCCGGGCGGGTGGGGTCGTCCTCGATCTCCACCAGTTCGCCGTTTGCGTCAAAGTCCGGCAGACGGCCATACTTCATCTTTTTGATGGCAGGGAACACCCGCTGCTGCATGGTCAGGAAAATTTCGCGGGAATCTTTATCCTTGAAGCGGCTCCACCGCATAGACTGCCCTGCCGCGCTGGCCGGGAAGATGTGCTCCATCTTTTCGCCCGCCATGTTCTCAAAATCTTCGGTGGCAAGCTCTTTCTCGTCCAGTGATCGGATGAACATGAGATAGGTCAGCTGTTCAATGACGGTCAGCGGATTGGTGATGCCGCCTGCCCAGATGTCCGTCCAGATTTTGTCTACCTTATTTTTAATGGCTCCTGTTACCATGCGTTCCTCCTGAATGTTTGCCAATCGCAAACGCTTTGCATCTTGAATTTTTGGTGATAATACCACAATTTTATTATAGCAGTGTATGATTGCATTTTCAACGTAGAGTGTTTAGCAGAAGTGCTTTCTTTAAAATGGCAAAGTGGATTTTATCTGCTTTGCCGTTTTTCTTTTTGTCCAAAATTGTGAGATTTTCAAAATTGTATTCAAAAAGGGCTCTTAAGATTCATATTGGTGTAAGAAGTTTTCCAAACAAAATTTGAAAATCAGGTTGCCAAACACCCTTCTTAGAATGTTATAGGTATAGGAGGTTGTTTGAAAAAGTGAAAATTTCCCAAATTTTCATAAGACCCCGTTTAAAAATACCCCTTTAAGTTTGTATAGGGTGTAGGGACTACTTTCAGAAACGAACCCTTTGCATTTTGGAAAGTCCTCAACTTCTTACAAGACAACATCGTACCTTGACAACAACATGATCGGCTGCAAGCCACTATGCTTTTTCGGAGAAGTGCCGCCACGACAAGAGCGCACCAAGAAGAAGCCATACGCCGGAGGAGATCGGGCAGGAACAGCTTGCAGGCAGACCGACACCGAAGAAGAACCGGGCAAGCTGGCAGAGAGGACTTCGCAAAGTCTTGTCTGTCAGGTTGTTCGGCGCAAGAGTGCAGAGAGCGCAGCTCTTTGCGCAGGTCAAGGACGGCAGTCTTGCCCAGTGGATGTGATGCCTTGCGTCATATCCTACTGGGTATTATCTGGCGCATAGCAGGCGGCAAATTTGCAGCTTCGCTGCACCGCGTTGCCCCTACCCCGCGCACGGCGCTCTCTGTGTGACCCCAGAAAGGAGAGATGGTCGCTGAAACTTACCCGACACAATGGCCGCGCCGGAAAGCACGGCACTTATAACCCAAAGCACAATGACCGCAGTTTTGAAATTGCCAACAGCGAGCATATCGACCCGGAATGTGTCCAGCAAAACATTTATTGGGATTGTTATAACGGCATCCGCTCTGCTCTGCAGCCCAAGAGTGAGGAAAGTCTGGCCGACACTTTTGAAGAAGTCGAAAAGCTCTACTACAAACTCCATTACACCAACTTCACCGAAAGACAGAATGAGCGCAACGCCAAAATCCGGCACACCGAGCGAAACCGCTCCACAGAAGATTTGCTTACCAGCAAGAAAACCTGCCCCGAAGAAAGCATCTATCAGCTTGGAACGCTGGAGAGCCACGCTTCGCCCAAAGAACTTTTTCAAATCGCCACAGAATTTATGGATGAGTTCCATGAGCGTTTCGGCAAACACGTTCACATTCTGGATTGGGCCTTGCATCTGGATGAAGGTACGCCGCACATCCACGAACGCCATGTGTTTGACTGTGAAAACAAGTATGGAGAGATTGCTCCGCAGCAGGAAAAGGCATTGGAAGCACTGGGTTTTGAACTGCCAAAACCAGACAAGCCCCTTGGACGCTACAACAACCGCAAGATCACATTTGATGCAGCCTGCCGCACGATGCTGTTTGAGATTGCCAAACGCCATGGTCTGGAACTGGACGAAGTGCCGGAATACGGCGGACAGGCTTATCTGGAAAAGCAGGATTATATTCTGAAAAAGCAAAATGAACGGATCGCAGAGCAGAAGAAAGAACTGCAGGAACAAAGTATTCAATACGTCGGATTGCTGGAAGATTGCCGTAACCAGCGAGATGAATATGCTGAACTATTCAATCAGGCGATAAGGCAATCTGAAGAGATTTCGAAAAACAATGAAAAAATTAAAAGCCAGGAGAACGAATTAGAAGAGCTGTTTTCGCAATGGGTAGATGTAAACGATTTGTTTAATGATGCGGTAAATGGTTCTTATGACCAAGCGGTCCTTGCGGTTTCCGATGTTGGATTAAACAAAGCATTACAGGAAACTGTAAATGAAATTGATCAACATTTGGAATGGTTAATGGAACCAGAACGAATTGCAGACTTCCGCACCAGAAAATATGCAGAAGAACAAATACTCTGCCTGCGGAAAAATATCATTGGGGCAATCAAGAGCCTTCTTTCAAGAGGAACGCAGTTCTTCTATATCCCAGAGGTGAAAAAAGCGGCCATGGAGCAAATCAAAGAAGATTCCCGCCCGTCTGTTCTACAAAAGCTGCATCAGAGGCAGGAAGAAATCAATCAGCGTGAGCAGACATGCACCAAACCAAAGAAGCGCAGTCATGGCATAGAACTGTAAAGGAGGAAGATCTTCAAGAACAACAATTTATTTGAAATCGTAAAGCTGAATATCACCACCCGGCAGGCCGCAGAAGCCTATGGCTTTCAGTCCAACCGCAGCAGCATGATTTGCTGTCCATTCCATGCAGACCGCAATCCCAGCATGAAAGTGGACTCTCGGTTTCACTGCTTTGGCTGTGGAGCGGATGGTGATGTGATAGACTTCACCGCAAAACTGTTTCAACTGTCCCTGCTGCAAGCGGCTGAAAAGCTGGCTATAGATTTTGGACTTTCTGCAACAGGCAATTCTCCACGATTCCTCTGCAAACCCGTGGAAAAGCCACTAAGCCCGAAAGAACAACTTTACAAAATCTTGTGCAGCTATCGTTCTCTGCTAGCAAATTGGCGCATGGCCTATGCACCCAAAAATCCAGAAGCATCCCTGCATCCTTGTTTTGTAGCAAGTCTACACTATGCAGACCGTGTGCAATATCTGCTGGATATTCTTTTGCTGGGAAGCCTACCTGAAAAGCAACAATTACTCAACGGAAAGGAAGTGACCGCCCTTGGAGAAGCAATCGAACGATGCAAAGAAACCGAAGAAGCAGCATAGCGCACCCGCCCGAAACTGGGTGGGCGACAACGGAAAAATTATTGAACCATTATTCGCAGATTACTTTTTGAGCCTGCACCCCATGCGCTGCTTTCAAGGCAGGCTGTTCACGGTGGATGGCATGGTGGAGGATGAAGCCCCACTGAAAAAGGAAATCTACGAACAGATTCGCTATTATGCTACCACCAGCGTAGCACGGCGGATTGAACATATCATGCAGGCCATCAAGTTGGCCTGTGCATCTGAACCGCCAGAAATTCAGACAGACCGCATCCATGTCCGAAACGGCACATACTTTGTGGACGGTCACTTTACCCCTGAAAAAGAATACTGCATGAACCGACTGCCCATCTCCTATGTGCCAGAAGCACCAGCACCGACACGCTGGCTGCAATTTCTGAATGAGCTGCTGTACGAAGAAGATATTCCGGCCTTACAAGAATACATTGGCTATTGCCTGCTGCCTGTTACCAAAGCGCAGAAAATGCTGCTGATGGTCGGCAAGGGCGGTGAGGGAAAATCCAGAATCGGGCTGATCCTGCGAGAATTGTTCGGCAGCAGTATGTACACAGGCAGTCTGCAAAAGGTAGAAACCAACCGCTTTGCCCGTGCAGACTTGGAGTACAAGCTGCTTCTGGTAGATGACGATATGAAGACCGAGGCCCTGCCGCAGACCAACAACATCAAGACCCTTGTTACACTGGAAGATAAAATCGACATTGAGCGCAAAGGTCAGCAGAGTGTGCAGGGTACGCTGTATGTGCGGTTTGCCTGTTTCGGGAATGGCATCTTACACGCGCTCTATGACAAGTCCAACGGTTTCTATCGCCGCCAGCTGTTGCTCACCACTAAGGAAAAGCCCGTTGGCCGGGTGGATGATCCTTTCCTCATTGACAAGATGCGGGGTGAAAAAGAGGGTATCCTACTTTGGGCATTGGAGGGGCTGCATCGGCTGATTCGGAACAGCTATCAGTTTACCATCAGCGAACGCACTGCGGCAAATCTGAAAGAAGCAATGGAGCAGGGCAACAACATGCTAGGCTTTCTCAAATCTGAGGGCTACTTTGAAATTCGGCAAGGGGCCAAGTGCAAATCTACGGATTTCTATAAAGTCTATGAACGCTGGTGTCTGGATAACCTGGAAAAGCCGCTGGCAGCATCAACCTTTATCCACCATCTAAACGATAATCAGAAAAGTCTGGGCATCGTCTACGATGATAAGTGCATCGGCACAAATCGGGGCTTTCACAATGTAGACGTTGACCTGTTTTTACCCGTTGATGTTCCAAGTCCGTGGGATTAAAAAATAGAATCAACTTGAAAAAGCCCTGCTCAGCCTGCTCACAGTGCGCAAAAGGTGCAGGATGAGCAGAGTGAGCAGGCAATTTTGAACTTATATCAAAAATAAAACATGGAGGTTTTGCTTATGAACAAATCTCGGCCTGTTGCGACCGAAACTGTGAAATCTTTGAATTATACGAAAAATATCTTGCAGACCATTCCGAATAACGATAAAATGGAAGTGGTCACTCAAACCAATGCCGTCAAGTCTCCGACTGACAGCCTGAAAGCCACAACACTGGTGTACACGGTGGAGGAAATTGCGCAGATGCTGTCCATCAGCCTGCGCTCTGCCTACAACCTGTGCAACAGCACTACCGAATTTCGTGTTCTTCGGGTCGGCGGAAGCATCCGCATCCCGAAAGACAGTTTCGATGCGTGGCTCCGGGCAGCTTGAAAAAGGAGATAACGTATGGCATATATTACGAAACGCGGCAGCTCCTATGGTGTCCGCTATACTTATCAAGACGAGCAGGGTAAAAACTGCAACAAATGGGAAAGTTTTTCCACAAAAGAGGAGGCAACAAATCGCAAAAAACAGATCGAACACGAACTTGCAAACGGAACGTTTCTGATTCCGTCCACCATCACCGTCAAAGAGTTTTTGATGGAGTGGCTTCCCAAGCAATGCAACAAGCACAAATGGGCACCTTGCACCTATCAATCCAATCTGGGAACGGTCCAGAACCTCATCATTCCGTATATCGGCGATATGCAGATGCAAAAGCTCAAACCCTACCATCTGGAAGATTTGTATTCTACCCTCAGCAAAACGCCTTGCGGCCAATATCTTGAGGGCAAAAAGCAGGTGCTTTCGGAAAAACAGCAGCAGCGGCTTCTCTCTGGAACAACCATCCACGAGGTGCACCGCCTGCTGCGGACGGCGTTTCAGTATGCGGTGGAGTGGGGCATCCTCATCAAAAGCCCCGTTCCGGTGGACAGCCCTAAAAAGTCGATTCAGGAGCGTGCCATCTGGGACGCGGACGAGATGTGGGCCGCACTTGCCAGCATGGAGGACCCGATTCTGCATCTGGCAGTTCATCTGACGCTGGTGGGTGCACTGCGTGAGGGCGAAGTCGCTGGTCTGACCCCGGAAGACCTTGATTTTGAGGGAGCAGACGGTACAGGCACGTTCCGCATCAACAAGTCTATGCAGCGTGTCCAGAAAGCGTCACTTGCCAGAACAGGAAAAGACTGCATTCTGCGGGAGTTCGAGGACAAGCGCGAGGGAAGCAACACCGTTCTGGTTCTGAAAAAGACCAAAACTGCCTCTTCCTGCCGCACGATTTTCATGACGGAGGCTCTGAAAGAAGAACTGAAGCACTGGTTCAAACGTCTGGAAATGGACGAAGCCGTTGAGCCGGAACGCTATCGCAACAGCGGAATGCTCCTGCGTCTGCCCAACGGTCTGGCGGTAGAACCGATCCTCATCCGCAAGAAGTTCATCAAGTGGCAGGACGAGCACCCGGAGTTCACCCGCATCGTCTTTCACGGCTTGCGGCATTCCAGTGCAACCTATCAGTTGATGATCTCCGGCGGCGATGTAAAGGCCGTTCAGGGGACAACAGGTCACGCCAGTGCAAATCTTCTGATCAACACCTATGCGCACATCCAGCAGGATTCTCGGAAGAAGCTGGGTAAAAGGTTCGAGGAAGGCTTCTACAAGCCGGGAACAACACCTGCGCAGGCTGCCCCGGTTGAAGCAGAACCGACCATCTCCGTGTCGGCTCTGCTGGAGCTTCTGAAGGACGCAGACCCCTCTGTAAAAGCGCAGCTCCGCTTCGCTTTGCTGACCTGAATTGCAAAAAATAGCACGAATTGCAGAGTAATTCACGGACTTACTCCATCTGACACGAAAAATGCGGACCGTGCAAAAACCGTGCAGAGACCGTGCAGCTTGAGAATAAAAAGAAAATCCCACGAGGAATCTT
>ERZ841120.178-NODE-178-length-56966-cov-7.570698_pt1 | contig 56966 bp, 58 predicted proteins | sample MGYA00519572_ERZ841120 | MGnify/ENA primary metagenome ERZ841120 (study PRJEB31850, sample SAMEA3708890) | human gut metagenome | biome: human gut; feature: human-associated habitat; material: faeces | place: China | collected 2014 ...
TCTCTGATTGCCAGTCCTAAAGGACGAAAATCAAAGCTGTGCGTATCTTTCTTTTTTCTCATTTTTAATCACCTAGCATGAGTTTATACTTCATGTTGTGCGATTAGAATGTATTAAAAACTCATATTATATGCACTATAAATTCAAATAAAGTATTACCTAGTTCGGTAAATAAAAAAAACCGTTCTGTGGGTAATCTCTTTTATAATGTCCAAAAATATAGGGACGGTTTTGGTATAACCAGAGCTGTCCTTTTTCTATTTTCACAGGATTGCTCTGGTCAAGGAGCAATTTGTGATTCTAAGTAAAACAGGCAGTCTATACCAACAACCAAATTTATTCCATTTTTTTCTTAGTACATCATCAGTCCTTGAACATGAATTAAAAACTCATATATCAGATGTTTTAAAAACAGTCTATTTGTTATTGATGCAAATAGGCTGTTTTCATATTTACAAAAATTTTTTTCAATCCTGCAACAAATCACACCTTGCTGTACAGATATGGTGCGGAAAGAGGGATACATACTTTTCACTTCATAGCGAAAGGGGGGTGTGATTTTGAAGCCATCAGACTTCCAAAAGACAATACAATGTCAGTTTGACTGTAAGCTCAAAAAGGTTGTGAAAGGCATTGTCCGTAACTACCGCAAGGAATTAGCCAGACGACAGGCAAAGGAAGTATCCTTTTGTGAGCTTCCAGAGATTGTTGTTGAGAAATTGATTGTATGGGACGATTACGAAAGTGAATATACAACGTTCGATGTGTGCGGTACAGAAATCCGTGTACTTGATGAAGAACTTGCAGAAGCACTGAAACAGTTGCCGGAGCAAAGCCGGAACATTGTATTGATGTTTTTCTTCTTGGATATGAGCGATTCGGAGATAGGCGAAAAGCTGAATATCAACCGAAGCACATCATATAGGCACAGAAGAAATTCACTTGAAGAAATCAGAAAGCAGTTAAAGGAGAAGAAAACAAATGAAGAATAAGCAACACACACTTCCATCATTTTTCTCATATCATCAGCCGTGGACGGTAACGAAAACGCCATAGAAAAGCTGTTGCTGTTCTATGAAGCCTATATATCAAAATGCTGTTTACGCCCGTTTTACGATGAATACGGCAACGTATACATTGTGGTTGATATGGAATTAAAGGGACGTATCAGAGAAGCCCTTTTGAAAATGATATGTGAATTTGAAATAGACGAACATTAAGTAATATTTGAGCGGAGCATGATTTAATAAACTCCCCTCTTTCCTGTTCCGCTTTTTTTATCATTCTGTATCAGTCCATTTGTAAAAATGAATTGATACAGGCTGACAAGAGCCTAACAGTTCTTTGACAAGTGAATAAAGCAGTCAGATACGTTTGTGCTTGCAGTGAGCCATCAGAGGTTGTACGCCGTGACTTTTCCAATCGGGAGATAGCGATTCATGCAATGATCTGGGAGCGACCGTTGGAAAAGTCGTTCTGCCATGACCTGCAACACAGGATAATGATACACCCGTATGACACGGTTCAGCCCACAGGAATGGGAATGGTTGAGATACCAGCGGAGCTTGCCGAAGCCGTCTGATTGCTTGTAAAACTATCTAACAACGATTTTGCAAGAAAAAATCATCTTAATAGAGCTTTTTTGCTCATCATTTGATATACTGATAGACAAGATATTGAGATTTCCTTATCTGGTCTATGGAAAGGAGGATTATGATTACCGTAACAAAAAAAGACCTCATAGCACTAGGTTATGGAACTTCTTTCTCGGCAGACATCATAAGAAAAGCAAAAAAACTTATGATTGAAAAAGGGCATACTTATTACCAATCCCGTAAATTGGACAGAGTACCCAAAGAAGCCGTGGAAGAATTATTAGGGATTACATTATCAGACACAAACGATTGATTGTACTTCTTGCATATCATGTAAGGAGTGAAATCATGGCAAAAGACCCTATTAAGAAAGCAGATAACGGAACTTATTATTTCAGAGCTAATTTAGGCTACAATCCCATTACCGGAAAACAGATACAGAAATACCGAAGTGGATTCAGAACGAAAAAAGAAGCAAAGGAAGAATATTCAAAACTGGTGTTAGCTTCTACCGAAGAATTAACAACAAAAAAAGATGGCGTTTCTTTTCAGCAATTTATAGAAGAAACCTACCTGCCATGGTATAAAACACAGGTAAAAGAAAGCACTTATCTTAATCGTGCTACTACCATCAAGAAACATTTTTCCTATTTCTACAAAATGGAAACAGACGAAATCGAACCTATCCATGTTCAAAACTGGCAGTTGAAACTTGCAAAAGATTTTAGCCCTAATTACATTCGAATCGTACAGGGAATGCTTTCTATCGCATTTGACAGAGCTATTGTTCTTGGAATTGCGAAGAAAAATCCTTCTCGTATGATAGGCAATATCAAAAGCAAGAAAACCAAAGTTGATTTCTGGACATTAGAAGAATTTCAAAAGGTTATTTCCTTACTCTGTAAGAAAGACTATTATGAACATTATCTGTTTATATCGTTCTGGTTATTATTTATGACTGGTATGCGAATTGGCGAAGCGTCAGCATTACATTGGTCAGACATAGATTTTGAAACAGGCTTGCTTAGCATTACCAAAACATTATATTACCGAACAATGACGGACTATAAATTCGTTGAGCCGAAAACACAGGCAAGTATCCGTACTATTTATATTGATTCAGATACACTCAATGAGCTAAAGGCTTGGCAAAGTGTTCAGCAACAGGTTCTTCCCGATTGTCCACTTGTACTAAGTTATAACGGAACTCCAACCAGTAAAACAACGCTTCCCAGAGCTTTGGAAAAGTTGTCAAATTTAGCAGGTGTTCATCGTATTAAAATTCATGCCTTGCGACATTCACACGCTTCATTGCTTATCAGCATGGGCGAAAATCCTTTACTTATTAAGGAACGTTTAGGACATGAAAAAATACAGACAACACTCGGCACTTATGGTCATCTGTATCCAAATACGAATCTTGAAGTTGCTAAAAAACTGACTGGAATATTACAAGTACAATCTGCTACTGAAAGCATTGCTAATTATACCAGCAATCAACATACAGCAATCTATCACAGAACAGTTGAAGAAAAATAATGCAATGAAAATGCAATCCTATAAAGGAAAAGCTGTAAAACCCTTGTAAACAAAGGCTTTACAGCTTAGCTCCAACTATTCAAACTCGGCAAATTCGAAGGCATCTCTAAACATATATGTTTAGTTTTTATCTCTTTTCTGCCGGTATTTTATCTCTGTTACATATATTATTTTGGCTTGCTGATTTTTTGTTGCCAGTTTGTTGCCACTTCATTATAACTGCGTTGAGATTCCTTCGCAATCATTATTTTGAAAATATGCTTCAAGCCATGCCTTTTTCGCATCTAATGCATTTACTACTGCACTCTCCCTTGTCTCTCCGCAAGTGATACAACCAGGCAGATCTGGATAAGAAACCACAAATCCGCCTTCATCCTTGTCTTCTACAATTTCCATGCGATAGGACAATTCCATATAATCATTCGGTATCTTCATGATTCTTCGCCTCGTTTTCCACATGTTGCATCAATTTACAGAAAGTAACTATACAACCTACTAATCTCTTGATTCAAGAACATATTGTTCAGGATTGTTGCATTATTTATATATATCTTCCGAAATAACATTGTATGCTAAGCGTTTTGCTTTACCCCTCATTGAAATATTTGAAACGATTAGCTCAACCCCCATAATTTCAACAATAATTTTTGAGAACATCATAATCTTCAGACATGATAGCATCATATATATAATCAATAACATTAACGTAATAATTGTTATATCCCTACAAAGCAAGAAATCTCTATTTGCAATTAGTATTTTATTTTCATTTTTGCAATCCCTATACAATCTATACCACTGGGCATTTTCATATTTTTCTCTTTCTTTTCTATCAGTCGGCATATTAGCATATATTTGATTATATTTTTGCATAACATCAGCTTGTGTAAAACGATCATCTCTTACACTTTGTTTCATTTTCGTAAAAATTGTGTATCCTGGCAATTTTCCGATATGAAAGTATGCAATCTTTTGTTTGATATTACCTGGAATCATCGAATCCAACAAAAAAACATAAATATATATTATTGATGATATTAAGGCAGATTCTATGACAATAGACCAGATGTCTAAATTGCTATTAACATCCTCTGAAAAAATCTTACTAAACATACCTGAAAAATACAAAACCAATAATATATTCCCTATAACATAGTTTTTTAATTCACTATTTCTATAATCCTTTATATCAGTCATTTCCATTTAGCCTCATGCATTTTTAGGTTTAAATGAACCCAAATAATGTCCATAGCTACTATCAGATTTTGATTTATCTTCTAAAAAATCTGTGTCATATCTATATGATTCTTTTTCAATATATATATCCACATAATCTCCCGAACAATCAAATACTATATCCCCTGCTGAATTTTGCGTAATCGTATTGTATCCAGAATAATAATTCAAATATTGAGATGGAGCTTCGCCAATTATTATAATATGTGGATTTAGTTTCTTCAAAACATCTTCCGAAACTTTTCCGGAATCTCTCCCATGATGCGGGGCAAATAAAATATCAATTTCTGGCCATTCTATTTTTTCTTTAATTTTTTCTAAAAAGTCATGTTCCATATCCCCCATCCACATCATTTTAACATTATTTTCAACTGAATATGTAAAAATCGGTGAAATATTATTATATTCTTTTCCCTCTTTTACTTTCTCTAATGCTTCTTGATAATCCTCATCAGAAGTAATTGGCCATAAATAATTTATTCCTGCACAGCCACGCTCCTCGCTCGATACATTCATCCATTTTCTTCTACATCCTTTTGAAACATAATATGCCTTATCTGAATCCCTTAATTCACAATATTTTTTAAAACTATCCGTTTCATCTTCCTTTATTGCTTCATTTTCCACACAATAAAAATTTACTATTCCGACTTCTTCCACAAAATCCTCAATTCCTTTAATATGATCTTCGTCTGGATGTGTAGATATGAAACGAGTAATTCCTTTTTTATCTGCTATCTCTTTCATTTCTTCAAAATTTGTTTCTTTATTCTCATCATCTGAATAACAACAATCAATAGTTGTAAAATTATCAGAGTTATGATCAATATAGAACATATCACCATCACCAACAGAAAAAGACTTAACTATACTCATTTATAATACCTCCCATTCTTTCATTATCTCGGACCCATAAACCTGTCCCCATTCAAATGTATCATATGCTCCGGCATTTCAGCAATCCAAACCTCCGTCTCCCAGGCAAGTTCCTCTGCAAACTTTTTATATGTCTTAAAGTCCAGAAACGCTGTTACAAATATCTTTCCAGCCGTAACATCTTTGGTCATTTCTTCAATTTCCAATATGCGTTTCGGATCCATCGGACCGACCGATGTTACCGATTCCACAAAATAAATCCAGTCCTTATCTTCCCGGTACAGCACAACATCCGGCATCTTATCATGTAGTGTAATTTCAAATCCCAGCTTTTTCAATTTTTCTACATTCTTTACCAGATCTTTTTCTATTGTGTCTCCGACGTATAAGCATTCAGAATTGGGAGCAAATCTCGGTGCAAATTCCTCTATAATAGCTTTTTGCAGTTCATTATGCTTGCCTGTAGAGAATTTATAACTTTCACCATTTATATTTACCGGCATCATTGTCATCTTCTTTTTAGAAGCATACAGATCAATTAACTTCTCATGGTAGCAAAGGAATCGCTTTACAGATTCCTTCCACTTTGAAGTTCCCATAGTTCTTAGTATTTGCACTGTTTCTTCCGTCAATCTATACCTATAATTCGGACTATTAGTTGCCTTTCCATTATCCTCTATTAAGGCTGCTGTCCGGAATCTGTGCAGAGCCTGCTTTCTAAACGTTTCTCTACTGTTTTCCGCATAACTCATGCCATAAAATGTATTAACAAACTGAATAATATCATGAATACGAATCCACTCATTTGTTGCTTCACTCCATGACATATCTGGTTTTACTCCCGCCATTGCCAGTATCACGTAGCAACATATATCCGCTTGCTGTGCCTTAGGCATACCTATTGTTTGCAGAAATTCCCTTGTTTCTTCTATCTTCTTATCCACAGTACCCCTCCAATATCAAATTGCAATTTGCCTCTGAATAGTCTCTACTTTTAAGCACTTTTCTTCCCATTTCCTGAATATCTTCTAAATCCGGCACAGGCATTGCATTGATCTCTGTTGAATTAACCTGCGTAGATCCGTTCAAAATACGATAATATTCATCGTAAAGCGTTGAATTAAACAATACGTACAACCCATACACCAGACATTCCGACATTTCCGTTAATACACCATCCACAAAATTAATTTTATTCTGTGTACTTATCTTTTTATATTGCGGAAATCTTTTTGCCAGGTACACGCCACACTGTAACCTTCGAGGTTCTTCCTTTGCTGTAAATCGTTTCACAAACAGATAATTCTTGTTATCCTGCATCAATCCCTTTTGTTCTGTCACCACATATTCATGTTCTTTCTGTATTGGGAACTCTACCTTTCCCTGTTTTATATGCTGCGAATAAAATAAAGGAATCGCTCCTTTTTCTTCCTCGTCCCGCAGAATTTCACGATTACGGAAATCCACCGTTAACCCTGTTTTCATTTTTACTCCAATTTCAGGCAGCGTTTTATCAAATTTATGAAGTTTTCTCAAAACCTCTACTTCGTTTTCATCTGTCACAAGATAAACATAATAATCCTCACCAGCTACAACCAAATCATACGGGACTGTCAATGAAGTAATTTCGCCAAAGTCACTATTTGATTGCGAAGATGTAATGGTAACGGTTTCTGGCGTTCTAACCGTTTTTCTCACCTTAATAATAATCGTTTCCTGCAATACACTCTCTTTGTCAAATACCTTACTACGGCTGACAAAAAGATGAATATGTTCCAGTTTACCTACTGTCAGGAAATACTCTCTGAAGCGTTTAAAATATGCTCCGGATGTCCATGATCGAGGAATAATATATACCATTTCCCCATCCTCACATAAATTAAACAGTCCCATAGAAGCAAAAATAAAATACAAATTCGGTGCCCCGTAGCATACCTCTGGCATCGCTGTTGCTTCTGGAGCATCTTTAGGGATTTTCATATATGGCGGATTGCCAATTACAAAATCATATTTCCTAGGGTTATCATTTCCACCTATCATATGATTAAAATCAAGATACTGACTAAGGATATAATTGTCTTCGATTATATTAATGACTATCTTTTTTCCAGATTTTTCCTTGCAGTATTCCAAATTTCGCTTTAATAATGGTAATACGTTATTATCATTCTCATAACAGGTAATCTCAATTTTCTGAATGGAATCTATCGTTTCCAATCTTTCAATGAAGGCACATGATAATATGCCCGAACCTGCTCCTGCATCGAGTACGCTTACCTTACTCTTCTTTTCATCAATATTATATAAACTAGCCATAAAACGGGCAGTCTCCATACTTGTAAAAAACTGTCCATATTTTTTACGCTCTTTTTTTGGCATACTTTCTATATATTCGTTTGTAAGCTCTATAATTTTTTCTAGCATATTCCACCTACCTACAAGCCTTTTATTTCTTGCTATTATACTATAACTCAGCCCTATTTTCAATGTTCTTTTGCAAACGTATGTTCTTTTTCTATTTTGCATATTTTATAAAAGGGCAGCCCGAAAACTGCCCTCAATCCTACTATCTATAAACAATTTCTTTTAACACAATCTCCTCCGCACAAGCCCGTATATTATTCATTCTCCCAACCCATGCCATCTGATTCTGCATCTTCAGTTCTTCCGTCACTCCCTGCTTTTCTTTCATCTGCTCTACCAGTCTGTCCATCATCTGATTACACTCCTCATCAATCAGATACAAGTGCTCATTTAACTTCCCGGCAAGTACCAGCTCCAGATATAGCCCTTTCCGCTGCTCTTTCAAGTAAGTTTTTCTCAACATTCCATACTTTCCAATCAGATACTCTGTCTCTTCCGGGAGGTACAGGTCTGGATAATACAGACCGTCCTCTCCTAAAGTGTAACTGATTCCGTTTTCTCCCATAATGTGTTTCTCCATGATTGTCCTCCTATCTTGCTCCCCGATCTTTGTTCTGACTACGGGTATGCTGTTTATTTTTCTGTTCATTCTGTATTTCTTGTTTCTTTTCTGCCAGTTTTGCTCTAATACCATGTGCTACTGGCTCTTTGCCAGTTTCTTTCTTCCATTTTGCTATTGCAGTTCGATACTCGCTATACTCAGTTTGAGAAGCCTTAAAATCTTTTAAAAAATCCTGTACACTTCTATAACCGATCTTCTGCACAATCCTCGGAAGGTAATCTTTCATATCTCTGATCTGGCTTTTCAGTTCATCAATTTCTTTCTGCAATTCTTTTTTCTTTCTCCCTTTAAACCATCCCGTGACCTCTGACAGTTCTTTCTTCTTTGCAGAAAGCTGTTTTTGTTTCTGTTGAATTGCATCGTTTTGATCTTCCAGTTCTTTATTCACTTTAAATAGTTTCGGATACTTTGATGCAAGCCTTGTCATTTTAGGTTGTTCCGGTTTTGACTCTTCTTCTTTTGTTGCTTTGACTGCTGCCATACTATTTTCAGCAATATACTCTTGGTGTTCGGCTTTCGTTCGCCCTGCCTGTGCCACACTTGTCTGCTCCGGCACTTCCCTGGGTTTCTTAAACAGCACACTTGCTATCAAAAACTCCAATGCCTCAACAGCCACTGTTACAACTCTGGAAAATAATCGCGGTCTGTTTCCACGCCGGGCAATTGATTCCCTGATTGGCTCCGTGATTTCTTTCCGCTTCACTTCCATTATCTTCGGTTCCGGCACTCCACTAATCAATGCCATATCAACAGCTCTGTTCCATTCCCGGCGTTTTTGGTTATCCGCTTCTATTTCCTGTGCTTTCGGATTATTTTTTCCAATTTTCTTTGTTGCAAGATAAACACTGCCACGTTCAAACACTTGTAACTTCTGATTCTCATCTTTCACGTAAATATTAATTAAGTCTGTATAAGAATGCTTTACCTCATCCAGAAATGAATTACTTTTGAAGCGTTCCTCTTTCACTGTAAACAATTTTTTCTCATATACTTCACCTTTTTTTACGATACTGCAGCCTTCCCGAATCTCGCCATCTTCTCCTAATATCTCTTTCTTGGTTCGGACATGTTTTCCATTTTCATCATAAAACATATTTCTGCTGGCAATCTTAATGATTGGTTCATCCAGTAGTTTCCGTTCTGCAAATATCAAATGAATGTGATAATTGGTCTTTCTTTTATTGTGGTGCAAAGCAGCAATACACTCTGTTCCATAATTCTGTTTAAAATGATTTGTAAAAAGTTGCAACAATCTGTCCGGCTGATATTCTGTAAAGCTCTCTGGTAATGCAATGATTAATTCTCTTGCTTCAATACATTTTCCTTCTGTTCCGCTTTTTGCAAATTCTTCCTGATTACATTTTGCAAGTTCCCGCCAGAATTTCCGTTCTGTGGTTTCATAAACTGCATAGAGGTTTTCCTGTTTTGCATGACTGGATATATAAGTGATTCTGCCTTTTACATTGCTTAGTTTTGTCATTTGAATAAATGAATTTCTTCCGATAGGCACTCCCTCCTTGTCTTCGGCAAAATAAGTTCTGCCATATTATTTGTGAGTGGATGCATTGGCATCCGTTTACGAACTTACTGCCGTTTCCGGCTATAATAGCCCCCTGCAAGGGCGAAATACGCAGAGCATAAACAAAGTTTGTGCGATGGGTGTATTTCGCTCTCAAACGCCGAGGGCTTTGTGAGATGCTTCCTACATCTACCATAACTTAGCTTTAGCTTTTCATTTTGGGCGTATCCGCTCTCTTTTTTCTGCCCGTATCCGGGCTTATTTTTTTCACTAACAACAAACCGACTATTACTCTTCCTTTCTGCTTTATTCCGGTATCCTTGCCCGTACATACTCCAGATCTCCACAATATGGTGTTCCAACCAAATACCATTCTCTCGCCAGATTCATTTCCATTCGTGTCTTTACCCACTGATCATCAACTAGAACTTCCAGACATTCTCCGCAGTGAAATCCTGGATCAATCCATAAGTCTGATGACAATAATCCATATCTTTTGTTATAACTGTTGTAACCTAATCTTCCTTCTCTCATGGTGTCATTCTCCCTTCATTTATCATTTCCGCAGGGACGCCCTGAATCAGGGCCCCCTTTTGAAAAGTTTTTTCTTCGCCAATCAACTACCGGCTACACCTTACAAACCTTCTCTTTGTCTGCTATTTACAGGTGCGTGGCACGCTCCTGTCATAAGATCATCAAGCAGAATCTTTACCAACGAAAGTTCTCATGCATTCCACACTTATCCAAATACTCTTGTCTTGCCTTTTCCCGTTCTTCCTCGGTTGGTGCTGTTTTGAATGTTGTATATAACTGACGTTTTACCATACTGTCTAATTTTTCCATCAATGCTTTTTCTATCTCCGGCAGATATTCCTCATTCCCGGCAAGATGATACTGGAACAATGCCAGTAATAAATCTTTTGGTATCTGCACCTGTGATTTTCTTTCCATGTTTCTCCTTTCCGTGACGGTCGTGACGATAGTGACGATATTTTCACTACCGACACGCTATATAAAATACCGTCACAACCGTCACATATCGTCACGCTTGTTTTCCAACAAAGGCTAATCTGATCTTTCTTCCATCATGTCCTCGTTCCGCTTTATACTGGATTCCATATTCCAGAATCAATCGTTCCAGGCTGACATTTAATTTTCGTGATAATGCGTTCGGCTGCATTTCCACCTGCAATACTTCCACAAGCTCTGTTGCTGTTCCTGCCCACTCTAGCGTAGTTTCTGTTACAAGTTCTTTGATTTTTTCCAACACTGGATCTTCTGGTTCTTTCCAAAGTTCTGTTTCTGTCTTGGTAAGTTCCCAGACACATCTCTCCCGCTTAAAGTTCAACCACAGTTTCTGATCCTGCTGGTCACGCCCTGCCACTTCCAGAACTGCCTTATTATCTGTCCGTTTTTCTTTCTGCATGACGAATGCTCCATCCGCAGCTCCAAGCAATCCATTCGTTCCAGAAATCATATCAAAACTATCAGAAGATTCCATTTTCCTTGTATGATGCACAACCAGAAAACAGATGCCATATTTATCACTGAATGCTTTCAGCTTTGTTACAATCTCGTAATCGCTGGCATAACTGAATTTATCTCCACCGACCTCTCGAACCTTCTGAAGAGTATCAATGATAATCAGTCTTGCATCTTTATGCTCCGTCACAAATGTTACAAGCTGTTTTTCCAGTCCGTCATTGAGCGATTTAGATTTTGTAGCGAAATAGAAATTCTCACTGCCTTCCATTCCAAACATCTGTGATAACCGCTTTTGCAACCTTGCATAATCATCTTCCAATGCCAGATACAGAACCGTTCCCTGTCTGACTGAAAAGCCCCACAATGGAAGTCCCTTACTGATGTGATACCCGATCTGTGCCATAAAGAATGATTTTCCAATTTTCGGCGAACCGACAAACAGGTAAGTTCCGTTATACAGAAGTCCATCTACAATTGGCAGTTTTGGTGGATATGCAGTATCGTATAATTCCATCATAGAAACTGTTTCCAGATCATCTGGATTCTTTTTATTTGCTGATTTTGCTGTATTTTCCGCATTATTTGTGGCTTGTGCAGATTGCCCTTGCCTGGCAAATCTGCTATACTTTGGTTGGTTAATTTATTACTTGATGACTGTTCCACATCTGCGCCAACAGATGCAATCGGAGCAGTCATTTTTTCTTTTGCTGTCATTCATTTTCCCCTTTCAATCCATACAATGTCTCTGCGACCAATCTCAGGGTACTCAGCAACTCTTCATTTTTCTCACTGCATTTTTCCAGACGCTTCAATTCTTCATAAATCTCTGCCATCTGATTTCGCAATGCTTTATACACTCTTGGATTTCCTTGTACCACAATTTCTCGATCAGTTAATCGTTTTGTGATATAGTCCTGCTTGCTAAGTCCTGACAATCGAACACATGCATCAATCTGCTCTGCCTCTTCCGGGGATACCCGGAATGCTACGATTTTGTTTCTCCATCTTCCTTTACTGTCCAGATTCTTCTCCATTTGATTTTTCCATCCTTTCAATATCCAACTGTTCTGCCATCTGTACCTGCTCACTTGGAAACAAATGTGCATATCGGTAAGTGATATCAATGCTCTCATGTCCCATTCGGTCTGCGATTGCCAATACCGTAAATCCCATATTGATCAATAACGATACATGGGAATGTCTCAAATCATGCACACGAATTCGTTTCACCCCAGATACTTTTGATCCTCTGTTCATTTCATGATGCAGATAAGATTTGGAAATTGTGAAAATCCGTTCGTCCTCTTTCGGCTCATACAGCATTTTCAGGTAATCCTGCATCTCATCACACAAAAACTGCGGCATCTTAATGGTTCGATTACTTTTTAACGTCTTCGGTGGTGTAATCACATCTTCCCGGTGCAGCCTCTGATAGGACTTGTTAATCCGTAGTGTATGCGTTTCAAAATTGAAATCTGCCGGTGTAAGTGCTAATAATTCGCCCATGCGAAGCCCACACCAATAAAGTATTTCAAACGCATAATAGGAAACAGGCTTGTCCATCATGGCATCTGCAAATTTCAGATATTCTTCTTTTGTCCAGAACAACATTTCCCGGTGCTCCTCTTTTCCCATATTTCCTGCTTTCTGCGCTGGATTAGATGGAAGATGGTAAAAATTAACTGCATGGTTGAAAATAGCACTTAACTGACTGTGAATTTTCTGCAGATAAGAAGCAGAATACGGTTTTCCATTTGGCTGACGGATCGCAAGCAGTTCATTCTGCCATGCAATAATGTCCCTGGGCTCAATTTCTCCTATTTTACGCTTTCCGAAATAAGGAAGAATTTTAGTTCTGGCAATATTTGTTTTCGTTCCCCAGGTATTATCACGAATTCGATTTTGCATATCCTCCACATAAATCTCATAAAAGCTTTCGAAAGTCATATCCAGTTTGGCTTCTTTCTTCAGCAATAGCTCTCGTTCCCACATCTGTGCTTCTCGTTTTGTAGGAAATCCTCTTTTGGATGACTGGTGCGTTTCTCCTGTCCAATCGGTATAACGATAGACTACTCGCCACTTTCCAGTGGCATTATCTTTATGAATACTCATACAAATTCTCCTCTCTTTCTCTTACATTTCGCTGTAACATACTTTTTTGCGGAAATAATTGGTGTTTACTCTGCCAGCTACCGTAAGATAACCCAGCTTCTGTAATTCTTCATTTAGCTGTTTGACAATCTTATAAGCATAAGACTTGGAAACTTCCAGTTCCGCTGCAACTTCTTCTACGGTCATAAAAGTTCTGTTCGTCACATCGCATCTCTCCTTTCTACCTTAACGCAATTTGTTTAAGTTGTTACATTTGCATGATACTAAACATTTTAATTTAAGTCAAGCGTTTTTATGCGAATATTAAATTTTTTTGTTTAAGTTCTTCTTGCTATCCAAAATTGCTCATGCTATACTGAACCTAAACAGAATTGTTTTATTTTCTATCACAATTAATTATGGCAACACGAATGACCACTATAAGGAGGCAAACAAAAATGGCAATCGGACAACGTATCAAATTTTTTCGTAACCGTATCGGCATGACACAAAAGCAACTCGGAGAACAACTGGGATTCATGGGAAAAACCTCAGATGTCCGCATGGCTCAGTATGAATCTGAAGCCAGAGTTCCTAAGATTGATCTTGTAAAACAAATGTCTCAGATCTTTGATATCAATACTCATGCCTTAACAGTTCCAGATATTGATACTCACATAGGTCTGATGCATACACTATTTGCACTGGAAGATATGTATGGTCTGAAAGTAAAAAATGTAGATGGACAGCCTCATCTCTGCCTTGACTCTTCCATATCTGCTCCCGGCTCCTCTGCCGATGAAATGCTTCGTGCATGGATGGAACAAGCTGACAAGCTGGAAAACAGTGAAATCAGCAAGGAAGAATATGATGAATGGAGATATAAGTACCCGGAACTGGATACTTACCAGAAACGTGCCAAGGTACCATCTCAGGAACTAAGTGATTACCTCGTAAAAGAATTGACTAAAAAAGAAAAATAAGAGAAAAGAAAAACCTTACCGATATTCAGTTTTTTACTTCTGAAAATCAGTAAGGTTTCTTTATATACGTTATGAAATAAAATTTTTATCTCTTGAATAATCACAAAATGTTGCCATTTTGTTGCCAATCACTAAACAAATTTGTTTGTAACCCGCATGAATACTGCTTTCTCGTGATTGTGTGGATTATTCAAACTCGGGTGCGGACAAGATAATTCAATTACTTTTCAGTACATATTTGTGTTATTTTGTATTCATATTCTCTGAATTTTATTTGATATTTTTCTCGTGTCAAATTATTAGAGCCAAAATAGAGCCATAATATCTATCGAATTTATTGAGTTTCTTCACTCTTTTGAGCATACGCTTCCCAAAACTCACAGTCTTTTTGCAATCTGTCATTTTCTTCTTTTAGTTGTTCGATTTCCATATCGCGGTCTTTGCAACATGTTGATGGAGGTATTACTTTCTTTAACCCACCATGATTTTTATCAGGATACAAATTATGCTGTGGATCAAACCAGATTACATAGAAGATATTATCGAAAAAAATCCCATGAATCCCGCCTTTACTTATGGATATTCTTATCTGCCACATATCTTCTAACAAAATATTAGATGGAAGCTTACATGGAGGCTTTGCATCTTCATGTCGATGAATACGAAATGGGGATGTTTTTCCAGAATATTTTCCAGCATATATATCTTTTAACGCTATTCTTGATACCTTTTGCATTGTATCAAATAAATCCGCAGCCCAATTTTGACATGTTCCATCCAAATTAAAATATTCATTTTTTTCAACAGCTTCGAACGAAAACAAAACTTTTTCATGTTTATTCTCTATTTCAATATTTTTTGGTGTAATTCTCGTCTCTTTTTTTGCTTTTGCCTGCGGTATTTTCTTCATTTATACCATCATCTTTCTGTAAAACTTTTTCATGCTTTCTTCAGCTATCTCATTACTGCAATTTTCCCATGGTTTACAATCTCCCCTTGCCTCTATCCATGGAGTCTCTTGATGATTAATCCTTTCAAGTTCATCTCCCGTTAAATGACCATAAGAAGCATAAATCTCCTTTGCAAATGAAACGAATTCTTCAGGAATTTCTTGAATATTGGTAAATCTAGGAATATCGCTATATCCATATTGTTTGTATTTTTGATATAATGCAGGTTGGACTGCTCCATGAACCCATGCTTGAAACTGCTCCGAAATCAAATTGCAATCATAAAGTGCTAAATACCATGCTTTTGCATAATAACAAAGTTTTTGCAATTTTTTATTTGTCATTTTAGAAATTGACAAAAATGCTTTTGCTAATGCAAAAACATCCCCAAACTTGTTCACGGTACTAAAGTCGTATTCCATTACATTGTTCTTCTTTTTTGTCTCTACCTGAATGTTATTATTATTTGCAGTAAAAGAAAAAGAAATTTTCGGTTCCATTATTCATTTTTCCCCTTCACATAAATGCTTTTTTCTTTTAACAAATTTCCATCTACAGTTATTTTTATAGTATATTCACCAGAAACTTTTAAATTAACATTATTCCAATCCATAGCGATATTTATACCTTTATATTTTTGTGGCAAATTACTTTCTTCATTTATCGATGGAAGTGGACTTTCTACATGTACTGCATTTTCATCTGCAGGACTTACAAAATCCACTATCAATTGATGTTCCGAGGAAGAATCAATATCCAACAAAGTAATGATAACAGAAAATGTAAACAGTCCTGGTATATATTCAGGAGTTAATGAAGTTAATATTGTCGTAGCACAGGCTCCTTGCCCTTCAATATTTGTTGCCCTAAGACAAAAAATCACATCCGATACATTTGCCATAATTTCCCCTCCATTTCTTAATGTGAAATTAACTTTAACGTGACATGATAATAATGTTACTATATCATTTATTTTTATATTAAAACAAATTGATTAAGTTATATAGAATAAAATGTTATATTCAAAAAACGTATGACACTACGTATTATTTTACCATTCTGACGCATAGCTTTCAATTAAATTTTATGGAAATCTACAACTATATATTTGTCTTTTACACTTCAAAAACTATCGTTTCTTATTACTCGCAATATTCATTCCTTGAGAAATTTGTTTTTTAACCTCTGGCATCTTCATTGCTTCTGAAATAAGTGTATTCATCATATCACTGCCCAATTGATTTTCAAATTGTTTTTGTTGTAATTCCAGTTGATGTTTATGCTCCAACTCTAATTTATCAATTTCCAGTTTATGCTTTTCTTTTTCATTTTCCAAATCTAACTCATACGTTTTTTCGAGTTTCTTAACATCTTCCTTACTCTGTCTTCTCGCAACTGCATAACTTGTAAATCCTGAAATCAAAGCACACACTACCGATACTATGTACGGTAAATAATCTTCCATGCAAAATCACCTCATATCTCAAATATTTTAATGATTCATCCCTCTTTTACTCGAGTCAAATCACCTAAACTCGAATGTAGTAATAAATCATAACTTCTGTCTCTTCTGGAAACCAAGTATCTTTAGCAAACTGAGACTTCTCATTGATAATTATTTTTGCTACACATTCTTCTTTTTCACCCCATCCAATCTTAGACATTGCCATTTCTTTAATCACGAAATTTTTAAACCCTAAGCCTTCTAATTCCGCTTTCACTTCTTCATAATTTTTTCCCAAAAAATATTTCTGGTTCTGTCCAATTTTAATTTCCCCCGGATGTTCCAACGCAATTTCTTCCTCTGTCTTGGCTTCAAAGTATTCGATTACTACTTCAGAACTCCGTTTATACCAGCCATCTTCTGTAGAGCCATTTACCATAATAGAAATAACATTTCCCTCTTTAACTTTTATTGCTTCTGTATTTCTCACAGTTTCAATATTCATAAATCCCATAGTTGAAAATTTCGTTTCAATGTCGGCAACATTCTTTCCAAGCATTTTCTTTATAATCACTTCAACCGGAAGATTTTTCTCCGCCTCAGGTGATTTAGAGTTTACATATTCAAGAATATTCTGATACCGTTCGCTCTGCTCCCATTCTTTTCCTTCATATGCCCGAACTGCATTTAACGGATGATCGTAGTTTTGGAAAAGAATAAATTCTAAAGTTTTATTCCATGCATTATTATTTACCAAACCTTTATACTCAAGTGCCTGTTCCATAAAAGTTTCTACATTTGCTTCTGCCATAATATCTTTATCATATCCAGCAAAGCGCATCATTACTTCTGTATTTTTCTCAGCTGTTCCATCACAAATAATAGCCGCTCTATCTGCTGAGAATTCACTACATCTCATCCAATACGCAAAAGCAAGCTGAATAGGATACATTGCTATATTACCTAATCCAGAGACAAATGATGATGCTCCATTCAAAATAGCTCGTCCCATAGTAGTATATAACGTATGGTGGCATGCAATATGTCCACACTCGTGTGCCAATATTGTCGGAATCAATTCATCAGGCAACGTCTCAAATAATCCGGAAGTAATTACAATAAATGGTTTTGTATCTCCATATGTATATGCATTGGGATTCACATCCAATTCTACAAAAAGCTCAGGAACATCAATCCCTAATTTTTCACAAATCGGTGGTAACATATTGTAGTACTTCGCCATCTGATTATTATTTAAATGTAAGTTTGTCGACATATTGATAAGTCTAAATTGTTGCTCACTCCAAATTTTCATAAATGCTTTCATTACCTGTGAAAAGCCTGGTATTGCTTTCAACGCTGCCATTGCAGCCTTATCCGAATCATGTAAATACAACTTATAATCTAACGCCATCTTCATCTACTCCTTTGTTTCCCACTAATCACACATTCATTTTTTATATTAAGACTATTATACACCATCTGCTGTTATAGGAAAAGCGAAAGCAAGCCCTATCTAAGAACTTGCCTCCTCATTCTAAGCATATACAATCTCTTTATCCACCATCTTCCTTGCACACGCTTGTATATTGTTCATTCTCGCTACCCATTCCATCTGATTTTCTGCCTTTAACTGTTCTGTAATCCCCTGTGCCTGTTTCATCTGCTCTACAATTCTTTCAAAGCGTTCCTGTGCCTGTTCTTCTATATCTGCAAGATAACTATTCAGCCTGCCACTTGTAAGCAGAGTAATATAAACCGCTCTCTTATACTCTCCCAAATAGTGTTTATGTCTTTGTCCCCATACGCCGATAAATCTCCGTTCTTCCTCTGGCAAGGTAAAACAGGGCATAAGATAATCCCCTTGTCTGATATAAGTGCCACCCATTTCCTTAAAAATTGTTTTCTTCATAATCGTTTCCACCTTTCTTATCGTTCTCTATCTATAGATTTTTTCTTGCCTGACCGTTTCGGCTGCTGTCTGCCTTCCTGCTGATAGCGGTGTAGTTTTTCCAGTACACTTGCTTTTTTCGGCTGTTCTAACGGATTTTCTTTCTTCTGCTCCGTCTGATTTTTCCATGCTCGCAGTTCTTCATTGTATTCCATAATCAGTTTTTCTGCCTTGTTATAGACCTTCTGAAATGATTGCACATTTGGATACCCTTCACGTTTTACGATCTGCTCCATACTCCTGTGCAGACGCTTTTCCAAATCCTCTAACAGTTCAATTCGCCCTTCCAGAGATTTTCGCTCTTTGCCTTTAAAGAACCCTCGTAACTCTGACAGTTGCTTTTTCAAAGAAGAAATATCCTGCTGTGTGCGTTTTATCTCCATGGACTGTCTCTGCAATTCATACATAACCTTCTGCATATCTTTCCACTCCTGTAAATCAATCTTTGACACAGGTTTTGGCGATAGTTTAAATTTGAAAATTACTTCCTGTAAAAAGTCTTTCGCACCTCGGATAATCAGACGGAACATATCCGGCAGCCAACCGTGTTTCCTAATAGATTGCAAGGTTTTGTCTGTGATTTTTTCCTGCTTGATTTTCAAAATATCCTTTTCAGGAACACCCTCGACTAATGCCACATCAACTGTCCGATTCCATTCCTGCCTTGCCGCATTGTCTGCCTTTATCTCCTCTGCCTTCGGATTGTTCTTTCCGATTTTCTTCGTTGCTAGATAAACACCTCCCTGCTGGAATACAGAAAGTTTTTCTGATTCTTCTTTTACATAGCAGTTAATTGTATCCGTAAACAGTTCCTTCACTTCTTTAGTAAATGATTTGTCCTTAAACCATTCCTCTTTTTTTGTGAAGATATGACTTTCATAAACTTCCCCTTTCGAGATAATGCTGCACCCTGCTCGGATATTTCCCTGCTCGTCTAAAATCTCTTTTTTCGTGCGTCTATGTTTTCCCTGCTCATCATAAAACATATTTCGAGTGGCAATCTTCACTTCAGGCTGCTCCAACATTTTCCGTTCGCTGAATACCAGATGGATATGATAATTCGTTTTTGTCTTGTTATGATGAAGGGCGGCACTACACTCCATACCATATCTTTTATGGAAAGTTTCCGTAAAAAGTCTTACCACATCACCTGCCCTGTACTGAACAAAACTTTCGGGAAGTGCAATAATAAACTCACGCCCTTCGATACATTTCCCTGCCGATCCGCTCGCCTTAAAATCCAACTGATTTTCTCTTGCAAGATTTTTCCAAAACTCCGGTGTTGCCCCTTCTGTCTGATAGGTCTCATAGAGATACTCCTGTCGTTTCGGATTGGAGATATAATCAATACGCCCTGCCACATCGGACAGCTTACTTTGTCTGATAAATGAATGTCTGCCTATAAGCATCCTCCTTCCCTGCCTCTCGCCAGCTTTGCTGTGAGTAGGTGCATAGGCACCTGTTTACGAACTTATCCGCCTGTTGGCGGTACAGCTCCCGGCAGGGCGAAATACACAGAGCATAAACAAAGTTTGTGCGATGGGTGTATTTCGCTCTCAAGCGCCGAGGGCTTGTTTTGTTTAACAAAATCCGATTACTTCTCGGACTTACGCTTATATTTATGGGCGTATCCGCCCTTTTGATCTGCCCATATTCGGGCTGCTTTTTCTATGACTGACAGCAGATGTTCTACGGTACTTTCTTCCCATCCGGCAAGCCATATCAGAGTTTTTTCCTCTGCTTTTGTCAGTTCCACGTCTGCCAGTACCTTGTTCATTTTTTGTATCTGTCTGCCCTCCATCTCATAAAATAAAGCATTCACATTTCTGCTTTCTCTTTCCGGCTGCTTCAACATCCGCAACACTCCTTTCCTGCCTTATCTGTTATTTACAGGTGCGTGTGACGCTCCTGTTTCTATCATCAAAGAAGAATTACCACCGGAATTTCTCCGGCACTCCTCGTTTGTCCAGATATTCTTTTCTCGCCTGTTCCCGTTCTTCCTCTGTGGGCGCAGTTTTGTATTTTGAATATAAATCTCTCATTACCAAAGCATCCAATTTCGCTTCTAATCCTTGTTTTATACTTGGTAAATTTTCTTCCATATCCAGCAAATGAAATTTTACAAGTTCCATAAATAACTGCTCCGGTATCTGTATTTGTTTCATACGCTCTCCTTTCCAACTCCGCAACAATGCAATGTCTTTAGTTTTTGCAACCTTACATTTACGTCTCTGCAATTTCTATACACTCTGCATTGTTGCGTTCTTATCTACGGTTTCACGATTTCATCAAGTTTCCAATACCATGATTCTCCAATCCGTTTTCCTTTAATACCCAACTCTTTTTTCGCATTTTCCAATGTTCGTTTTGAAATTCCTTTTTCTTCGGCAAGGTTAACAATATCCTCACTTTTTACCACGCTGTTTGTTTCTGCCAGTTCATAAATGAGTTGTTTTGCCCGCTCCTTTTTATTTGCTTTCGGGGTGATTCCTCCCAACAATTCGTCTGCCGTAATTTCATAATCGCCCAGCCAATGAAAGCCTTCTTCCGTCAGTTCAAATGCCTTTGAATGTCCGAATGCGGCAAGGTTATTCTTTATCTGCACAACTGCTCTTGTATTTTTCTGTCCCTCTATTCTGCCGACTAAAAGAACGCTTCTTGCTACTGCAAAAAAGTCAATCGAACCCATTCCTCGATATGCCGCCTTGTTTCCGGCAGCCTTATTCATATGGCCAATTAGGATAATCGCGCACTTATACTTCTCTGCTAAAAGTCCTAATTTCTTAGTCATATCTCTTGCTTCATTTGCCCGGTTCATATCCATTCCGCCACCCAGATAGGCTTGTATCGGGTCTAAAATAAGTAATCGTGCATTGGTTTGAACAATCGCCTGTTCCAAACGTTCATCTATCATAGAAAGAGATTTTTCGCTTTCGTCAATAACCATAATTTTCTCACAATCAGCATCTGCCACTTCAAGTCTTGGCTTAACTGTATCTGCTAATCCATCCTCGGCAGTCTGATAAATAATATTCATAGGCTCTGATACCTGCATATCTTCATCAAGTCCGATACCCTTTGATAATTTGGCTGCAAGATTCAATACAAGTGTTGTTTTTCCATCTCCCGGATCGCCTTGAATAATTGTCAATTTCCCATAAGGGATAAACGGATACCACAACCATTCAATTTCCTGCGATTGAATATCTGCCATATTGATAATTTTTAATTCAATTTTCTGTTCTTCCATAAAGTCCTCCATTCAAAAATTCTGTTGTTTCTGCGGAGAACCTCTGTTATACTGATTTTGTAAATATCTTGATAACAAAGGTTATCCGATTTTTCGTAAGTCCTAACAGTTGCCGCTGTCAGGACTTTTTTCAGTTCCCTGCCAAAGATACTTTGCTCCGTCTAACATCCATATAATGGCTTTCAGCATATCCAGACAGTCATTTTTCATCTGCTCCAATCCTTCGTCTGATAACAGGATTTCCTGCTCTTCAAATTGCTTTAGGATTTCCGCAATGTTGTACTGCATAAGTTGTAATTCCTCAACCAGTTGATATATCACTTCTTTTTTCCCGACTACGCACACTTTGTTATAAATGCAGGAACGTACAAAATAATCTTTTTTCTGCATACCGCTCGCTTTGATTTTTGCTTCTATTTCGTCCCTCTCTCTTGGGGAAATACGAAAACTGATTGTTGGGCATTTGTGTACTCCGCTCATAGCTACTCCTCTCCATTGGCAATTTCCAACTTCTCTGCCAATTCTGCTTGTTTATTAGGATACAAATGTGAGTATGTGTTCAAGGTAGTCTCAATCTTCTCATGCCCCAACCGTTCTGCAATCGCCAATGGCTGAAATCCCATTTCAACCAACAATGACGCATGAGAATGTCTTAAATCATGCAGACGGATACGTCTAACACCTGTTTCTTTTATCCCCCGAACCATTTCATGTTCCATGAATGATTTTGTAAATCGAAACATTCTTTCATTTGCCGTTATTCCATACAACATACTGCAATATTCTTTTAATTCTTCCGCTAAAAATGGCGGAATAGATATTTGACGATTGCTTTTCGGAGTCTTCGGCGGCGTGATCATATCCTTACCGTTCAAACGCTGATATGACTTGTTAATCGTGATACAACGTTTTTCTAAATCTATATCTTCATAAGTTAAAGCAAGCAATTCTCCAATTCTCATACCAGTCCAATATAAGAGCAGGAATGCCATTCTTGCTTCAGGCTTACTATCCATAGATGGCAAGAACTCTTTGAACTCCTGTTTTGTCCAAAAATCCATTTCATCAGCCTTGCTCTTTCCGATACTTCCTGCTTTTCTGCAAGGATTATCACGCAGATCATAATAGCGTACAGCATAATTAAAAAGTGCTGCCAACTGATTGTTAATACTTTTCAGATAAGTCGGAGCATATCCCTTTTTAATCAACTCATTCTGCCATGCTCTGATATCTGAAGTTTGAATTTCACACATTTTCTTATGTTTGAAATACGGAGTTACTTTCAAGTCAAACACATATCGCTTATTAATAATCGTGCTTTCCCGTAAACGGTTCTCCATATCCGCAAAATAAATTTCTACAAAATTCTCAAAACTGATATCCAGATTCTTCTGCTGTTGCTGAAGAAAGTTTCTTTCCCATTCATCTGCTTCTCCTTTTGTCTTAAAACCTCGTTTGTTCTTTTTGCGGCGTACTCCCTGCCAGTCTTTATAATAAAACTGACTGCGCCATAATTTTCCGTCTCTTGTTGCCGGCATATCTTCATCCCCTCTTTCTTCTAAACAACCATTCCATAATATTTTTCCTGAAAATACTTTCTTGGCACTTTCCCTGAAATCACTCGAAATCCCTTTGCTTTCAACTCATCATTCAGTCCTCGAATAACTTTATATGCATACCCTCTAGATACTCCGAGTAATTCAGCAACTTCATCTGCGGTAATATACATTTTCATCGTATTCTCCATATTCATTTCTCCTTTCCTCTTTAATCTTAGTACACTTTTGTGTTCCTTGTAATTCGCATTATATAGTACACATTTGTGTTCGTCAAGTATTTTTCATAAATTTTCATACACAAATGTGTTCCAATGTGCTAAACTATCTCTATACCCACAAAGCACAAAAAGGAGAAACACTATGACTGTCGGAGAAAAAATCAAATATTATCGGAATATACGTGGAATATCACAAGAAATGTTGGGAAATCTTTCCGGCATAAATCCGGCTACTATCAAAAAGTATGAGTATGGTATTCGCAATCCAAAGCCGGATCAATTACTGAAAATCACAAACGCTCTTGGCATCAGCATTAACCTATTCATGGATTTTGATATAGAAACTGTATCTGATGTACTTTCTTTACTGTTTAAATTAGATGAGCAAGTAGATATGAAATTTGAAGCAGAAAGAGATGAAAATGGAGAGTTTATCCCTTCTACTGTGAAATTTTCTTTTCAGAACGCTGCTATCAACAATAAACTTTGCACCTATCTTAAAGCAAAGCAAATAAAAGAAAATCTGGAAAACTCCAAGAATAAATTGAGTGCCGAAGATAATTATGCAGAAACTATCACTGAGATTGAGCAGAACATAGAAGATATAAAAAATCATCTAGTAGATGATAATATGGTTGTCAAAAAAGGAACCAACAGAATTACTGTAAAAGTATTTCCACAATAGATATAACCTCTCATTCTACTATGTAAAAGACCTTTGACTATTGAATTTACTCTATGTAAAAGCATTTTGATAGAATCATTTACTAACATTTAATACGATATGTCTAGGTCGAGAGAAAAAACACGTAAAAAGGAGGACGCGCATTGGAACTGTATAAACAGATAAAAAGATATCGAACAGATATGAATTTATCTCAGGAAGAACTTGCAGAAAAAATATATGTCACAAGACAAACTATTTCTAATTGGGAAAATGATAAAAGTTATCCAGATATTCATAGCCTGCTACTGTTAAGTTCAACATTTCACATCTCTCTTGATCAACTAATCAAAGGAGATATTACTACTATGAAAGAAGAAATTAGCAAAGAAGCTATACAGAAATTTAATCGTGATGGAGCTATTTTTACAGTACTTTTAATATTAACTGTCATTGCAGCTGTGCCATTGGCAGTATTTTTAGGATATTGTGGATATATCGTTTGGGGAATTCTTTTCTTAATTATGATATATTACGCTTTAAGAGTAGAAAAGTTCAAAAAAGAAAATGATATTATGACGTACAAAGAAATTGTGGCATTCACCGAAGGAAAGCAATTAGATGAAATTGAAAAAGCACAAGAAAAAGGAAAACGTCCTTATCAGCAACTGCTTTCAGCTTTACTAAGTGCCACAATCGGATTTATTATATCTATGTTTTTTGTTTGGTTGCTCAAATCCTATATTTTTTAATCCGTCGACGTTTTTACCTATCAAAATTTCTTAAATAGAGCCAAAATAGAGCCAACAGACATAACAAAACCTCGGAAACCCTTGTAAAATGGGCATCCGAGGTTTTTTGTCCGTTATTCAAACTCCAGACAGACAGTACGGAGTATTAACGCATATAGACGATTTTAAAGGCTTTTTAACCAGTTAAGAGCAACATAGCCACATAATCTAAATTTTAAAAATGCAATAAAAATGCAATGAGTGACACGACTACTTGCTATACTTCCATCGGCTTCTTCTTGATACCAACACTATGAAAAGTCCGATTACAATTAAATATACTTTGAAAGGAAGATCACCATGAATTACAAATTAGAACTCAAACAAATCGTGGAATTTCCACGCTGTCGCATTTACCGTGACTTCATACAAACTTTAATCACTACCAAGAGCATCCGAACTACCGGGGGCTCTTTTCTTTTTTATTATCTGGTATTATGCTCCTATGCAAATTACCGCACATCCTACCGCCGGATGGAACACATTACCTATACCATTGGTCCAGGAGAGTGGATCTGCACAGTCACAGATCTTCAGGAATGGTTTCGCTGCCGTTTCCAACATCAAGCGTTGTCCATCCTTCGATTTTTTGAAGAGCAGAATTACATTACCTACTCTCTTCTCGGCAAAAACCGCCTGGTCAAATTCAAAATATCAGACTGGCCCAAAGACAATACCGTATTGGAATACAACTATCCCTGTAAAAAAGATACAGGGTTTTTCTTTTTCCCGATTGCCAAAGTTCACGAACTAATTGGCATTGGAAAATGCTCGGAAATGGATGTTATTCTGGATCTGTGGATTCATGCAGTTTACAACGATTCCTCTGTCCTGGGATCTGATTCCGGTCCCATTGTCTATTACCGGGATAATACCGGAAATCCCCTTACCAGCTTTAATGAACTGGGTGAAAGGTGGAGTCTGTCAAAGGCATCGGTATCACGACTCTTGAAGAAACTGGAGGAAAAAGAATACATTACACTTATCTCATTTACAGGAAAACACGGAAGCGTAATTTATCTCAACAATTACCTGTCCGTGATGTTTAATATCAGCGACGTTATGATTGACAAGGAGGAGATCGCTATGAAGATGCAATTACCAATCCATGTACCTGAAGAAATCACTATTGAGGATTCTGCTTCTGTTAGCGTTTCAGAAACTGTCACAGACTCACAAATCACCGTTACAAAAAATGATTCCTGCGTTCCAGATTCACACATGAAATTTATCGTGCAAAAAGTCGCAGAACTATTGGATTCACAAGGGATTCCATGTTGCCACTGCTCCAAAACCCGCTATATATTATCTCCATTATCAGCCTGCAAAGATATATTTAATACATTTACTCTAAATATTATCTGTCCCTACGGAAATGCCGCTTATCGGTTTGAGTTGTCCGTAAGTCCAGGGGATGAGTCTGCCCAAAAGATGCCTGCCGTGGCAGAGCCTTCTGCACTGAAAGGGGGGGAATAGACATGGCAAACCGCAATACACAGGGATTTCCTTCACCCGAAGAAGATCCACGTTTTCACGACACCTATCAGTTTTTACGCAGATACCGGGATGCAACCTACAGCCTGAAGGTAGTCGTACACCAGATGGAGCACCAGTTTAAGCTCCAATACGACAATGACATCGACAAATTTCTGGACTCCATCTATGCTGCCGGGGCTGATCTTACCGGAAGCGACATCGAACAACGGGCAAAAAGTATTGCCAGAAGCAACCAGATGCTGAAGCTTTTGGAATCATCCATCGATCTCCTCCGGAACAATCACAAGCATGGGGAACAGTATTACTGGATTCTCTACTACGCTTTTCTCTCTCCACAGGAAATGAAAAATACAGATGAGATATTGGATAAGCTGGCTCACCACATCACCAATATTTCCTACCGCACCTATTACCGGAAACGCAGGGCTGCGATTGAAGCACTCAGTACCATCCTTTGGGGATTTACTGCAAAAGAGACATTGGATACGCTCAACAAGTTCTTTCCAGAGTAATACATATCGCCTATCTCCTCGGCTTTTCGTAATATCATAAAAATGTTATACTAAAAAATGCAAAATATATATTGACTCTCACGGAACGTCATAGCGTACAGTTATCTTATCAGGAACAGGAGGTCAGCAACTATGAGGACAGTCAAAGAAATATCAGAACTTACAGGTATCAGCGTTCGCACGCTTCACTATTACGATGAAATCGGGCTTTTAAAACCAACACAAAAAAGTGATGCGGGATACCGGCTTTATGACGATAGGGCATTGGAAATATTACAGCAGATTCTGTTTTTCCGTGAGTTTGACATTCCTTTGAAAGAAATCAAAGCTGTTCTGGAGAATCCTGCTCTTGAAAGGAACCAGATCTTGCAAATGCAGAGAAAAATGTTGGTAGCAAAGAAAGAACGTATGGAACATCTGATTGCCAGCATTGATGATATCCTGAAAGGAGAGAATAAAATGGATTTTGCGATTTTTAGTAAAACGGAAGTTGAAGAAATGTTCCAAACTATGTTTGAACATATGCCTGACAATATGAAAGAACTTGCTGTAAAAGAGTTTGGAAGCATTGAAGAATGGAAAAAGCATTATATTAAGACAGTTTCATCAGAAGAAATGCAGAAAGGCTATGCTAAAGTTGTTGAGTGGTATGGAGGAAAAGAGCAATTCCTGTCTGTTGCCAACAATCCTATTAGCAAAGAGGCTGCAGAAAGTTACAACCAACAATTTGACAATCTTTTATACAAATTAGCAGCTAAAAAAGTATGTTCACCAGATTCTTCTGAAGTAAGAGAACTTGTTTCCGAATACGGTTTTCTTATGAAACAACTTTCACAGATAAAGAAAGAACACGGTCTGATGGTTGCACAGGCTCAATATTACCGTAATGAAAAAATCAAACCTATGATAGATGAAAAATACGGCAATGGTACAGCCGAATTCTTCGCACAAGCTTTCGAAGCATTTTATAAAGACAAGTAATCATTAGAACTACACAAAAGCACAACAATACACCATGCAGGGAATCAAAATGGTTTCCTGCTTTTTTTATGCCAACCAGTGAAAATGGCACAGAAATGACCTGCTTCTGCGATTGAAGCGTAAAATTACCCATGCTACAATAGGTATTGCTTATAGTTTTCCTTATTTCCAGCACCCATAGATGGTGCTTTTTTTGTACCTGTAAATTCAATCGCTGACAGCAGGTTCTATGTACTTTGTACGTACACTATACTTACAATACCAAACGTATCCTGTACGTACAGCCATATGTATAAAGTTTCCTATTATATATAGAAGGGAGTCAATCATGAAAACAAGGAACGAAATCTATCAAGGAGAGGGAGCCAAGCTCTTACGGTTCATTACCACTTACCATACTCTGAGGTATGACCAGGTTTTACAACTTTTCTCCCGACATGAGCAGTCTATCAAGTCATTGATTACCAGCCTCATCAAACAAGGGCGCATCATTTACGATAAAGAGCATGACCTTCTTTGTGACAGCCAGCAGTCTGCTGAGAATCCTGACTATGCTATAATTACATGCTTCTGGGTACTGCTGGATTTTAAGAAAGGTGTTGTATACCACACCAGTGGCGAATTTCCAATCAAGCTCAATTTCTTTTCGCAAGATGAACAATACGAAATCATCTATATCGGTGAAGAACAGGAGGCTCTGATCAATCATGTGATGGAAAGTATCCCATCACATGGTTCCAAACGCCTGATTGTCTTAGAATCCGAAAGCCAGGCTGCCAAAATCACCATTGATGATGTAGCCGCTTACTGCCTTGTAAATGAATCCGGTGCTGTCAGTTACTACATGAGAAAGTAGGTTATTATGACGCAAAATACACCAACCATTTACCAGCGGCTTGAAAAACTGGAAGGGGAGCTGCAAAAACTGACGAATACCGTTTACGCTCTGAAGGTCACTGATATCCAGAATTATGATAAAAATTTTGAGGAACTGAGCGTCAGTGCTGCTCTTCGGGCGGAGCGGATTGCCTGCCAGATGCGTAACCTTGTCTGTCCGGCTCTCTCCCCAAATCAAGCAGCTTATCTTCCCAAAGCGGCAGATGCACAGGGAATGCGGATTGCAGAACAGCAGGGGATTCTCACCATTACGCTTCCCGGACTGCTTCCGAAACGAAGAGTCCACACAAACACTGCATTTCTCCATGAACCGCTTAATTATATGCTTCGGGAGTATGTAAAACAAAATGCCCTGCCCCTCTATCGTGACTGCGTGATATGTTTCAGTCAAATATATGACAGGGAACTTCCTCAAAGACGTATCCGGGATTATGACAATCTGGAGTTTAAACAGATTCTGGATACACTTTGTACTTATGTTCTGACAGATGACAGCGGCTTTTTCTGTGATTCCTACTACACGACACAGCTTGGCTTAAAGGACTGTACACTGGTATCGGTTATGGAAAAAGCTGACTTTCCGAAATGGCTGCAGAACCAGAAAAATCATCACGAAAGCATGTCGGAAAATCTCCTGACTTCTCAGGCAGAAATCCGACATCGGTAAGAACCACCGCAGGGAACTTTGTTTTCTTGCTTTTTTTATCTCCAAACCACCGGAGATTTACCCAAGTATAGGCTTGCATGGGTAAGAACTGAATTGAGGTGATGCTTATTTGATAAGACCTGACACTACGAAATACCGCTTACTGGAAATGATAGGGATGTGCGGGGAATTTCCCGCAGACCAGCTAAACAGACTCATCCCAAGTGCCTCCTATGCGGAAAAACTCATTACGGATTTGAAGGCGGAACACCTCATCCGTACCCACTACCGGGATGCTCTCAGAGGCTACCGTCTTACAAAAGCTGCGAAAGAGATGCTGTTATCTGTCTCGCCGCTACGCTTCCAGTGCTATCTGACCGGCAATACCGAGACGAACCTCATCCGAAGTGAAGTATCCCGACGTATCCGCTTACATCAGAAAGCCGAAACGTATCTGACACTCCTTCATGCCGGGATTCCCTTTTATCCGGATGTAAAACCTGACATCTTCTGTAATCACCGCGAAGCTGGTTCCATCGGTATGCGAAGCCTTCCTCTTTTTTACGCTTCCAGAGAAATTAAGGAATTGGGCCCGGAGACCACGAAGATTAGGAACTCCCGCAGCATGGGCATCCTGATGGCACCGCAATGTGTCTATGTCCTTTATAACACGGGAAACGGAGTCCTGAAATGGGAATATCGAACGGAAGTCCGCTTAAACGCCTTCCTGCAGCATTACCTGCAAGGCTACCCTTACAACGGACATCCACAGATCCGGGCAATCATGACCGGAACCGACATGGAAATGGCTTTCCGGCTGTTTACCAGTACCGGAGGCTACAAAAAGAGCCTGTTTATGCTGGACACCTCCTTCGAGCATTTCCATTACCTTCCCAATACTCCGGAAGGGGAAGTGCTTTTAAAACTGCTGGTTCACCCTGAGATCATGGAAAAGCTGGACAACCTCCTGCTGTCCGATCTGGGCTGCCGCAGCGATTCAATTCCACTGGAACATGATGCCACGGATGCTTCCGGGAACCCCATCCTTCTTGCTTATGATTTTGACATGCAGCGAATCAACCGGTTCAATACCGGCTTAAATGTATACGGCAGATCCGGGAACCTGATCTGTTTCGATTTTCAGATTCCGGTCCTGAAAAAATACTTAACTGCCACAATCCATTTCTCCAGTATTGACCTTTGCAAATTCAAAAGGGGGTTTTTACATGAACCGTAAATGGTGGAAGCTCATTTATATGCTTCCGATCACCTTCTGCACCCTCTATGCAGGAGGCTATGTTGCTCAATTTATCCGCAACTATCAGACCTGGGAATCTGCCGGCAATTTTGCCGGAAACGGAACTGCCCCGCAGATCCCCTCCCCGCACCCGCTCGCCTGTCTGGATGCCCTGACTGCTTTCCCGTACAATCTGTATGGGATTTTTCTATGTCTGGCAGCTTTTGGACTCCTGACCTTCCTTCTCATGCGTATGGGATTTGACCGAAACGGGGAAATAACAGACCGGGGCCGGAACCTGAATTATTCCACAAAGGGAACCTATGGGACTTCCGGTTTTATGACTTTGGAGGAAATGCATCAGGTACTGGAGCTTACGAATGATGTCAAGAAACACAAGGGAACCATTCTTGGAAAACTGAACGGAAAAGCCGTTTGTCTCCCGAAGGATACCCGCATGAACCGGAATATTGCCGTTTACGGTGCCAGCGGTTCCATGAAAAGCCGGGCCTTTGCACGCAACATGATCTTCCAGTGTGTTGCCCGCGGGGAAAGCCTCATCATCACCGATCCAAAATCGGAATTGTACGAAAGTACAGCCACTTACCTTGAGAATGCCGGATATATCGTGAAATCCTTTAATCTTGTAAACCCGGAAAACTCGGATAGTTGGAATTGTCTGGGTGAAATTGGCGGACAGGAAACCATGGCACAGGTATTTGCTGATGTCATCATCCAGAATACCGGTTCTGCCAAAGGCGATCACTTCTGGGACAATGCCGAGATGAACTTATTAAAAGCTCTGATTCTCTATGTGGATCAGGGATTCCCACCGGAGGCAAAGAATATCGGACAGGTATACAAACTCCTGACCATGAGTTCGGAAAAAGAACTGAACAGCCTCTTTGACCTGCTTCCGGTCTCCCATCCGGCAAAAGTCCCCTACTGCATCTATAAGCAGGCAAGTGACACGGTACGTTCCGGCGTCATCATCGGACTCGGTTCCAGACTTCAGGTATTCCAGAACAAGCTGATCCGCCAGATCACTTCCTATGATGAGATCAACCTGACGCTGCCGGGAAAAGAAAAATGTGCATACTTCTGCATCACTTCGGATCAAGACAGCACTTTTGATTTTCTTTCTTCCCTGTTTATGACCTTCGTATTTATCAAACTGGTCCGTTATGCAGACACCTATGGGGAAGATGGAAAACTGCCGGTTCCGGTACATATCCTGGCTGATGAGCTGGCGAATACGGGAGCAATCCTATCGCTCAACAAAAAGATTTCCGTGATCCGAAGTCGAAACCTCAGTATTTCCTGCATTTTCCAAAACCTGCCTCAGATGCAGAACCGGTATCCCTTAAACCAATGGCAGGAAATCATCGGGAACTGCGACACTCAGCTATTTTTAGGCTGTACGGATGAGGTAACTGCTACATTTATCTCTAACCGCTCCGGTGATGTGACCGTTGGTGTCAGCAGCGAAGCCAAACAATTAAATAGCTGGAGGGTATCCGATTATACACCGGAATACCGCCAGACCAGATCCATCGGGAAACGAAAGCTCTTAACTCCGGATGAGATCCTGCGGCTCCCGCTGGATACTGCACTGATTATCCTGCGTGGTCAGAAGGTACTGCAGGTAGAAAAATACGATTACACCCTGCACCCGGATGCCCAAAAACTCATTCCCCGGAAGGCTTCCGAACATATTCCGGAATGGAGAAAAGGAGCATGTAGTGAAGAATATACGTACACTCCAACTATTCCTGCTTCCCACCCGAAAAAAACCGCTTCTTATGGAAAGCAGAAAAAGAAAAAAGCTGAACCGCACTTTGACCAGCAAAGCGTTTATCAGGAACCTGGCTATCACGATTTCCCGGATGACTTCTCAGCAGATAACTATTCGGATCACACAGACATGGTTCCTTTAGATAAAGATTCTATCATGTCATAATTTGAAAGGAGACACTATGATGCCAAACGAAACAACCAACACACCTATTTTAACTCTGGATTCCGATGCGAAGCTGGAAACAGCCCAGTCCATTTCAGACCTTACCTGGCATGAGATCCAGAATGCCTACCGTACCCGCCGGATCTTAACCGGAATGCTTGGCGGTATCGAGAAAACAGAAAACGGCAGCCTCATTGCCGTGGTTTACTACAAGGATTTCCGTACTGTCATCCCAGTAACTGAGATGATGATCCATCTCATGCAGGATGAAGCACACGATTATGGGGAGCTTGCTCTGCGGCAGAACAAAATCCTCAACAATATGCTTGGATGTGAGATTGATTTTCTGATTAAGGGATTAGATCCGAAGACACGCAGCATTGTCGCCAGCCGGAAAGAAGCGATGCTGAAGAAACGCCAGATCTTCTATCTGGATAAAGATGCTTCCGGAATGCCGAAAGTTTATGAAGACCGTATCGTGCAGGCAAGAGTCATTGCTGTTGCGGAAAAGGTAGTCCGGGCAGAAATTTTCGGTGTGGAAACCTCCATTCTTGCCAGAGACCTGTCCTTCGACTGGATGGGTGATGCCAGAGAACGCTTCCAGGTAGGCGATCACATCCTGGTACGCATCCTGGATGTGCGGGCAGACTCACCGGAGCAGGTCATTGTCCACGCAGATGTCAAAAGTGTGGAAGGCAACACCAGCAAGGAAAACATGAAAAAATGTAAGATTCAGGGAAAATACGCCGGAACTGTGGAAGACATCCATAAAGGCACCGTCTTTGTCCGGCTCTCCATCGGTGTCAATGCCATTGCCCACTCCTGCTATGACAGCCGGACAGTCGGGAAAAAGGATCAGGTATCCTTTGTGGTGACGCATATTGATGAAGAGCGTAATGTTGCCCTCGGCATCATCACCCGCATCATCAAGCAGACCATATAAGGCTTCCACCTTATTTTTAAATAGCTTTTTTTCATATACAGCACCAATTAGTCCAGCAAATACTCACGATACAGCTACATAAGGTGACAGAATAAAGTATTTTTCAGACCATTACCTTATTGTACTGAAAACGGTAACGTGTTATACTGATTCGGTATTACTGAACCGGAAAGACGGATGCATTTCGATTTTGCCCTCTAGTATCCAAGGAGGGTGATGCCCATGAATACAATGGAAGTATTGACTTTACTATTGGTAATTTTTGCGGCTTTGACTTATATAGATCGACATAATAAGAAATAGCATCCACGACCCTAGGAAAGTTTTGGATGCTATGACTTATACATAGAATATAAAATTTAACTGAGGGCATCAGATTTTGCATCTGAATACCTTTCTTGAGTTCATTATACACTGGGGGATTTGAGAAATCAAGTCCCCCTTTTTATTATGACATTGATTAGTATCTGCATTAAACATCAGAAATTTATATTCTTACTCACTGAAACGAATTCTCTCTATCAATGAATCTTTCCTTACTGACTTTGCAATGAATATTGCCAATAACATCTGTATCACAAACAATGTTAAAATTATAATAATAGCTGCTGTTACCGGATAATGGTATGTGCTGATATCAAACATTCCTGTACGCTTTGCATATAAAAACAACGGATATCCTGCAAGACTTCCCACTCCGATACTGATAATAAGAGTGCCTACTGTATAGAATATACCTTCCAACTGGAGCATCTTCATCAACTGACGGTCCGACATTCCGATTGCCTGCATCATGCCAAGCTCCTTTTTTCGCACATGGACACTATTGATCATTGTGTTAATCAAGTTCATAATGCTGATTGCTGCCAGAATGATGATAAATGCATAACATGCACCTCTAGTCATCTGTATGGCATTTTCCCATGTATCGTACTCATTCTTCCAGGTACGCATCTGCAGTCTGCCTGATCCATCCACAATAGCCTGTAGAGATGCTTCCAGTGCCTCATCATAATCCTTATCTGCAATCACCTGAAAATAGCTGGAAGAATTATTTATGGTAAGTTTCTCTGCCCCTTCTTTTGCCATGATAAGACAGTTATAGTTTGTCAGACCTGTTCCATATTCACCAATTGCTGCCACTTCAATCTCTTTTTGAAAGGTATTATCTCCATCATGAATATTGAGTTTCAGCTTATCTCCCACTTTAATATCTGGATACCAGTGAAGTAGCGCGCGGTCCAGAATCACTTTATCCCCGGATTTCAATTCCTCGTATGTGACATTGCCTTCAGTGATTCCTTTTTTCAGCTCTTCTGCGTATTCTTCCGGCACTCCATTGATAAATTCGGTTCCAATTTTTTCTTCAAAAGGTCCTCCTGATACCTTCAACGCGGTAAACACATCTACCCGCTCAACACCGTCAAGCTCCTCTATCTGCTGCTTTAGTCCTTCATTTAATGGATTATTCTTTTGAACCTCCGCCCATTCATATTCAGGATGCTCTTTATTCCCGGATTCCACAATTGGAGAAATCTCATATTGCCCCACAATCGAACTCTTTGCACTTTCCATCGGATTTGCACAAGACAGCACCGTTGCTACCATCATGACAAATATTCCGGTAACGGCCATAGATACAATCGTGATAGTACTCTTCTTTTTATTCTCTGCAAGATTTCTCTTGGTCAGTCGTCCGATATTCAGAAATTGATATCCCTTCCTGCTGCTTTTCTGTCGCTTACTGCCTCCCTGGTAACGCATAGCTTCTATTTCTGATACCTTCGCCGCCATACGCATAGGCTTCATCAGTGACAGATACACTGTACACAGAGTCACTGCAATTGCCAACAGATAAATCCACCAATAATAAAGTTGGACTTCTCCTTTAGCTACAACCTTGTATGCCTCTGTTATAAGTACGTTTGAATCCTTTGCATGTTCTACAAACTGGAGAAGTACAACTTTCACAGCAACTGTTCCGATCAAAAGTCCTATCGGAATGGCAAACAACGCCACTCCCATTCCCTCTCTTAGTACGATTTGTCTAAGCTGCCGTTTCGTAGCCCCGATTGCCTTTAACTTTCCAAATTCCCGAACCCTCTGGTTCATAGATACATAATAAACACTATAAATTGTGATAATGCCCGCCAATACAACAATAAGCATGATTCCTACAATCACCGGAATTGTAGCCGGATCCACATAATTTGCTGCAAGATACTCTTTATTAATATTCATGTCATCCTCGGAAATCCCGAACTGTCTGGCAATATTCTGTATCGTCTCTGTATAATCTGCAGTCGTATTTCCTTTCTGTCCATTCACCTGAAGTAAAAACCGATATTTCACCTGTTCTACCGGTATCTCCGCTTTCAGAAAGGCCTCTGAAACCAATGATGTATATTGTTTTTGTTCTTTGCTGCTCTCATTATCTGCTAAAAAACCACAGATTCGAAAGTCTTTCTCCTTCGTATAATCCAGTCCGTCATCTTTCAGAATCTGATAAGGTACTGTGATAGTGTCACCGATTTTCCCATTCTGTCCTAATGCTTCCAGTATTCCTTTTGAAACCACAATATCATTTTCTTTCTGCGGAAGTTGCCCCTCTTTCAGCTTCACTTTATAAAGTTCCATCCCTGTTCTGTCCATATACATCATGGAAACCGTCGCATCTTCCAGATTCATGTACCCCGCATCGCTGCGGAGTCCGTAAGTTTTCACATCATGATGTGCCGCCAGTTTCATAACTGTACTCTCGTCCACGTTCCGATAAAGGGCATGCCATGTTGGATAAATCTTATTGATTACCGCAAAGTTCACTTCCACCATATCTTTTCCGATTGATGGGATTACGAACAGCAGTAATGTTGTCAGGATAATGGCAATTCCAATCAGTATGTTTTTGCTCTTATAATGCCGCATATTGCAATATGCAACTCTGGTCGTCATCTTCATTATCTTCTCACCGCCTTGCCATCTTCAATGATAATCATTTCATCCGCCATCTGGGCAATCGTTTCATCATGGGTAATCATGATAAGCGTCTGCCCGAAATCCGACACGCAGCTTTTCAATAGGCTCATAACCTCTAGCTCAGTCTGGGAATCAAGGTTTCCCGTCGGCTCATCCGCCAAAATTATCGCCGGTCTTGTCACCAATGCCCTGGCTATCGCAGTTCTCTGTTTCTGTCCACCAGACAAAGCAGACGGCATCGCATCTTTCTTATCCTGCAGTCCGATTTTTTTGAGAATATCTTCCACTTCCCGCGGCTTTACCTTGCGATTATCAAGTCCCAGCGGAAGAACGATATTCTCCCACACATTCAGCGATGGAATCAGATTAAAATCCTGAAAGATAAATCCTATCTTCTTTCTTCGAAACTGTGCCAGTTTATCATCTTTTCGAGAATAGATATCGGTTCCATCAATCCATACTTTGCCGGAATCCGGTCTGTCAAGCCCTCCAATCAGATGCAGAAGTGTAGATTTTCCGGAGCCGGAACGTCCTACGATAGCTGTAAACTTGCCTCTCTCTATCTGTAAACTTGTATGATCCACGGCTCTCACCTGATTCTCGCCTTCTCCATAATACTTTACTAGATCTTCTACTTTTAAAATACTACTCATATCTTCAAGTCCCCTTTCCATTTCATACCCCTACTATAACATTCCTGCATTACAAAACCCTTACAACAACCATAACAGTTTTGTAAGGGTTCCGACTATTCTCCTATTATGAGCGGCAGTGTCACTTTAAATATCATACCTTTCTCAGCCTTTCTTTTGGCTGCTATTGTCCCCCCCTGTTCTTCTATGATCTTTCTGGCAAGATACAGACCGACACCCGCTCCGTCTTTTACCTGTTCCTTTGCTTTCCTTCCCCGGTAAAATCTCTGATAGATCTTATGCAGTTCCTCCGCAGGAATGCCCATTCCTTCATCTTCTACTTCAATAAGCACATTGCTTGCTAGCTCCTGCGTCCTCACTGTAATCGTTGTATGTTCCGGTGAATATTTGACTGCATTCTCAAGGATATTCGTTAATGCTTCTACCGTCCATTTTGAATCATGGTTCACAACTATATCATCATCCATCTCCACCTGAATGGAAATATCTTTTCCTCTTGCCTTCATATAAATCTGACTGACAGCCTCTGTTAGCGTTTTCTTCAGGCTTTCATGAAGCGAATGTATCTGGATCATATGTGTTTCCAGCCTTGAAAGATTTACCAGTTCATTCAAGAGCTGTTCCAGTTTGGTAAGTTCCTGTGATTCCTGCTCCAGAAACTCCCTCTGTTCTTCTCCTGTAACCCGATTTTCTGCCACCAGCTCATGACTCATCCGGAGTGATGCAAGCGGAGTCTTCAACTGATGGGAAATATCTGTAATCAGACTCTTCGTACCATTTTCTTCCTGCTCCAGACGTTCCTTCAAATCTTCGAAATATTGCCCCAGCTCCTTTACAGATTCCCACACCTTTAACCATTGTTCCGATTCTGATGTTTCTTCAGGATATGTTTGGAATTTTCCTTTTCTGAATTCCTGCAGACATTCATATAATTGCTGTAATTGTTCCTCATCACCGTATCTGCTCCAGTTTTTTCTTCGGTCCAGGTACAAGAACAGGCTACATACTATGACTCCCACTAGTAATCCAATTCCCCAGATAATCCTTATAACCACATCTGAAGATCCACTCCCTGAGTGATAACCATAAGTTTCTTCCAGCATCTGTACGACTCTTTCTATCTTCTGATCGTCCCGGTCTCTTATAAAATCTACTGTTCCTGACTTTTCCCAGATTGCAACTATTTCCCCTTCCAGTTCAGGATGTTCTGCAAGGAGCAGTGCTATCTGCGTTGCTTTCGCATTTTCCTCATACTTTGTTATCAGATACATTCCTACTGTAAAAAATACTGCAAAGATTACATATACGATAAAATACCGTTTTAATTTTTGTTTACCTTTCCGGTCCATATATATCCCAGTCCTCTCACATTCGCTATCTCTTCTGTTCCAAGTTTATTCTTCAGTCTGCTTATATTGACAGTAACCGTATTATCATCGACAAATTGACCGTCTATATCCCATACATGCTCCAGGATACTTTCTTTTGAAACAATCTGTCCTGCATTCTCCCAGAGATACAGCAACAGAGAGAATTCTTTCTTACTTAAAGTAACTGGTTCATCCCCTTTATACACCTGCATCGTTTTCATATGCACCGTAATCTCTCCGGAAGACATAATCTGTGCCTGTACCTTAGAAAGCCGTCTCATCAATGCGTTCACCTTCGACACCAAAGCCATCAGTGAAAATGGTTTGGTAATATAATCATCTGCCCCTGTATCATAACCATTTACAATATCTATTTCCTGATCCAAAGCCGTAAGATAGATAAGATATGTATCTCCACCTGCACGTACCATCCTTCCAAAATCCAGTCCTGTACCATCCGGCAATGTAATATCGCTGATAACAAGAGCATAATCTCCTTTTTGAAATGCTTCTTTTGCTTCCTTTATTGTATAAACCTGACGAACCTCATACCCTTCCCGTGAAAGTAACAGGGCAATTCCCCGATTTAGATTCAAGTCATCCTCCAGTAATAATATTTTCTGCATCAAATACTCCACCTCTATTTGTAATAACCTGTTCTTTTATCATATCAGTCCTATCTTTTGTCTACAATAAAAATAAAATTAACATACATACTTTTCCTTCATATGTTCAAGGATTTCACCGGATACTGCTTCAGAAATCGATCAATCCATTTCTGATTGCTTCTCTGTAACATCCGAAGTCTGGATAAAAGCTGTAGACAACTGCAGCTCTATGTTACTAAAGTCCTATCCATCAATACAGGAGTTATAGAATGCCGTGAAGATACCGTCAAATTCCATTTCAATAATATGTAGGCTGTCCATTGTGTGCTCCAGATAAGTCAGTGTTCCTCTATCCAAATCTATACTCGGCTTTCCTAGTGAGTTTGCTATTACATCTGGATTTGTAATTCCAAACATCTCCTTTATATCCGGCATAAGATAATCCACGATATCCGGCAGCCTTTTCTCATACGCCTGTGCCAGTTCAACTGCATGCTTCTCATAATCGGAATGTATACTGTCACAGACAAATTCAATCCCGTTTATTTCCATCTTATAGTAATCATTATTCTCATCATAGACAAACGCTGTACCCTTACTTTTTTTATTTTTTTCCAAAATCCCCATGATATATCTACACTTTCCCGGTTCTTCCGCCATACACAGTCTAAAAAACTGTAACTTAATGCTTACGTTTGTAAAAAATAACTCCTGCCAAAATCAATAAAATAATTCCAACTACAATCATAAAAATAAAATTATCACCATTTAACTTCCCTGCTATGAAAATAGAAGTCGGGCCATCCGCACCACCAATAACAGAAACGGCTGTGTTTTCTTTCTGCTTCAGTACAATGCCAATGACTGCCAATACAATTCCTAAAATTCCGGCTATGATTCCCAATCGCTTTTTCATTGCTACCACCTCAAATCATTTTTATCTGCTCAATCAAATGTAAATTGTTATGCAAGTATTTCTATGCAAATGAAGCATAGATAACCCATATTTCTGCAAACATTACCAATAAAAGTACACCATCTATCATCCAATTAAACTGAATGTCCGTTAAGAAAGTTTTTGAATGTGTCAGGCAATATTTTACTTTTTCTCGTCCAGTCAAAAAAGTGATAAGCACTTGTAATATAGGAAATAAAAATATTTGTATTTTTCTTCCATAATCATCCGCAATCCCATTTGCAAAATGTACTGGAATAATACTCGGTAAGAAAAATATACTTACAAGAGCAAGCAAAAATCCTATTATACAAATTATCCATGTGAATTTTCTAGTATTGATAAATTTCATAACAATCCTTCTTTCTGCTAAATTCAAGTTTTTCCAATACATAACACGTACTTACATTATACTCCTCACCAATGCAAACCTCAATTTATTCTCCATCCTTTTTCCCGTTATTAAGCTTCGGGCAGTAAAATGCCTTTACTTCCACCCCATCTTCCTCCGACTCAATTTCCACATAATAATCCCGGATAAAGTATCCCGCATTATGCTCCTGAATGGCGTACAGCTCCAATGTCTGAAAATCCACCAGTACCAGATCACGGGGCTTGGGTTTTTGCGTTTCCTCACAGAATACCTCCATGCTTTCCACCAGCTTATCCAGGCATTCCTGACACAGATGGTTCTGTACTTTTTTCACATCGAAGATACTATCTTCCCCGTAATCCACCGATACTTCGGAAATCCCGTAATCCGACATCTGCTCCGTATGGAAAAAGCAGCCGCCTTCTCCTGTCCCGGTATAACCCATATGCCCGTTTCCCTGCGGGCCGGTAAGATTCCCGTCCTCATCATGATTCCGGATATGCATATCCATCACATACCAGTGATTGGTACAGATCACTCCCAGATCGTCAAACTTCCGGAAATAATCCATCATACTCCGTTCATCGCTTCCACACAGCCAGCACTGTTTTGGATCTTTCAGCTTGCTTTCTACTGATTCAGGCACCTTTCTTTCTACCGGGTGATATTCCTGCTCCTGTGTTTTTTCAAGATAACCTGTCAGATCCAGCCGGCTGATTCCCAGTCCGATCAGAATTCCTGACGCACATGCCAATAATCCCACATATCCCTTTTTCATATTATAGTCATCCTTTAAGAATTAGTTTTATAATGCTTTTAGGATTACTATATCAAATCTTGCAATCACTTTCATCATAAATCGCATATTTTTATGTGTTTTATTGCATATACAGCTTTCAAAAAAACTGCCTGCGGCAATTTCGCAGACAGCTTCTATTTCATCATCTCTTCAATTATCACATCCAGCATCCGAAGCACGCTTTCCTGCTTCTTCGGTGTGAGCCTTTCCAGCTTTCCTTCCACTACAGAAGTATGTTCCATTCTGGTAAGAGGAATCACTTCCTTCAGCACTTCATTCGGTTCCGCACCTAATACATTCAACAGCTTTACAAATGTTTCCATCGTAGGTGTTTTCACTTCCCGCTCAATCGCACCCAGATGGTTGGTACTGATATCCACCAGTTCAGCCAGTCTCTCCTGCGTAATTCCTGCCTCTTCCCTGTACCTGCGGATTGCCTTTCCCATTCCTTTCACACGCACACCTCCTCCTTCCAGTATTCACTAACGCTTAAAGCATTAGTCATGTAAATCCAGTATAATTGGTTGCAAATCACGCTTACAGTATCCATAAGGATTGCATTTATAACGCTTTTAGCGTTGGTCACATTTTTGGCACTCCATCGTCTGTAACTGGCACAGTCCTGCGATTGTAGCGGTAATTTACCCATGTTAAAATTGATATTGTCAAAATTATATGCAGAACGAAACGCAGCACTGCCGTATGGGAAGCCTCTCCTGCGGCAAATAAGCTGCGTTTTTTCTGTAAGATAGGAGGATCTTTACAATTTCATACTTTGATTTAGGACGCAGCCTGCATTGACCGGGCTGCGTCCTTTCTTGAGGCAGGAAAACCATAAGCAAAGGCAGGGGAGGTAATTCTCCTGCCGCTCTTATAAAAAGGAGGTACTTTTACGTGAAACACAAACTGAAAAACGCTCCGCCGGACACAAAACGGCATGTCAATTATGGCAGATGCCTGTATGCTGCATTTCTGGCTGTCACAGTCCTCTGCGGATACACACAGCCGGTTTTTGCCGCTACCATCTGGACCAAAGCCAATGAGATCATGAAGGATGTCTATAACCAGATTATCCTCATTTCCACCATTGCTGCAGTCGTAACGGCATCGGTTGCCCTTCTGATGATGAATTTTTCCAAAAGCGGAAAAACCGTGGACGAATCACGTGCATGGCTCAAGCGTATCGTCATTACCTGGGCGATCTTAAACGGGCTTGGCTTTATCATGGCTTACATCACCCCGTTCTTTGCAGGCGGAAAATGGAACGGATAGACGAAAGGAGATGCCACTATGGGAATACTTGACGGAATCGTGGAATGGATTGCCGAACAGGTCATGAACATTCTGGATCTGATCACCACTTCAGTCCTCGGTGCTCTGGGCTGTTCCATGGATACGTTTCTTCGCTACTTTCCTGCTGCCGAGACCATGTATCAGGTCTTTCTGGCACTGGGCATCGGGCTGATCCTCTTAAACTGGGTATGGCAGCTCTTTAAAAATTACTTTATGGGAGCCGGTATCGAAGCGGAAGATCCCATTAAGCTGTCCATCCGTTCCTTCCTCTTTATCTTTCTCACCTTCTATGCGAAAGATATTGTGGATCTGCTCCTGAAGATTTCAGGAACACCGTACAACTGGATTCTGACGGAAGACCTGCCGCCTTTAAAATTTGCGGATTTTAACTCCGTAGTCACAGTCATCCTGGGAGTCTGTGCAAATGGGGCGGTAGCCATCATTGCACTGATTCTGGTACTGATTCTGGCGTGGAACTACATCAAACTGCTCTTTGAAGCGGCAGAACGCTATATTCTTCTGGGGGTACTGGTCTACACAGCCCCGGCAGCTTTTTCCATGGGTGCCAGCCAGTCAACCGGAAATATCTTCAAAAGCTGGTGCCGGATGCTTGGCGGCCAGTTCTTTTTGCTTCTGATGAATGCGTGGTGCCTGCGGCTGTTTACTTCTATGGTCGGCACCTTCCTTGCCAATCCGTTATCCCTATAAGAAAGGAGGACCAAAATGAAACTTAGAAAGAAACTCATACCATTCCTGGTACTAACTGCCTGTCTGGTACTGTTTTGCTCCATGCCGGTCTTTGCAGCGGAGCTTACGGAAGCAGACGTGGAAGCGGCAGTTGCCAGTCAGGGAAAGGAAGCGGTAACCGGAAATGTCTTCGTCTGGTTCCTGTGTGCCATTGCCTTTTTAAAGGTATCCCAGAAAATTGATTCTTTTCTGGCATCGCTTGGCATCAATGTCGGCAATACCGGAGGAAACATGATGGCTGAACTTCTGATTGCAGGACGGAGCCTGACCGGTTCCATGCGTTCCCATGGTGGTGGCGGCTACCACAAAGCCTCTTCTCCCGGAAGTGCGGCTGTCGCAGGAAGCTTCCTATCCGGCGGGCTTGCCGGGGCAGTGGGAAGACAGGTACAAAGAGAAGCGGTCAATTCCGCAACCGGTTATACCGAACACAGCAGTATCGGAAACATGCTCTACCAGTCATCCCTGAACAAAGGCGGAGACTTTGCCAATCAGGTCATCAGCAACATTGCACAGGGAAATTACGGTCAGGTAGGTTCCATCAAGGGAGCAGACGCACAGAAAGCCTTTACTTCCTATATGGGCATCAATCCGGGCGGCGGTTCTTCCTATGATAATGTAGAAATCGGTGGCGGAAGGATCACCGGTACCGAAACCGGAAGCTCCGGAAACCGGGATTTTGCCCTGTACCATGCCGACCAGTATGCAGCTCCTACTCAGGGCTCCTACTCTACGGTACAGTCCGTGGATGGTTCCACCTGGTACAAGCAGTATGCACAGGATACGGTCGAAAAAACACCATATACTTCCGGCAGCGGCAAAGTAGCCTACAATGAATCCATTGTCCAGAAACTGCCGCCAGCCCCACAGCGAAAGGAGCGTATGTAACATGCCAAAAACAGCCTTGATGGGCAGTCCTCTTGCTGTCATCGGTACAGTATTCCGGCACAGGCGCACCCTTGCGAAAACTGGAGCAGCCGTCGGCGGTGTACTGATGCTTCCCATTCTGTTCCTTGTCATGCTTCCGGGACTCGTCTTCGGAGACCTCTCTGAAAATACCGGAGCACTGACCAGCAACACGGTAATCAGTGAAAATATCCGGGCTTCCAATCAGGCAATCGTGGAGGTGCTTCAGGAAAGCCATGATGCACTGCTTGCTAAGATCAATGCGGAAATTGCCAGACTCCCGGAAGGAGATACTGCCTCTATCAGCGATCCTTACGCTTCCAGTATCATCGTAAATGCGAACCAGCTCATCGCACAGTTTTGTGCCAGCCAGGATGACTATAAAAATATAAATATCAGCAAACTCAAAAGCCTGATCCGGGAAAACGAGGACGGGCTTTTTTCTTATGACGTTACTTCAGAAACGGCCACGGTGGAAGTTCCGGCGGAAGAGGAAAATGCACCACCCAGAAAGGTTACTTTTACCCGCCATACCTACACGGTCAGCTATGCCGGAGATGCCTACTTTGCAGATCACGTCTTTCATCTGACCGATAAGCAGAAAAAAACGGCAGACAGTTATGTGGAAAACCTGACCATGTTCTTTGGCGGCTCCGCTTCCGGTCTTGCCATGGCGGTAGGTGTCAGCGATGAGGTGCTGGCTTACCGGGCTACCATCCAGCAGGTCGCACAGAAATACGGCATGGAAGCTTATGTGGAACTCCTCATGGCAGTCATGATGCAGGAAAGCGGCGGGCGTGGAAGCGATCCCATGCAGGCGGCAGAAGGCGGCTTTAATAAGAAATACCCCCATGTCCCCAACGGCATCACCGATCCTGCTTATTCCATCGAATGTGGGATTCAGGAATTAAAGTATGCACTGGATAAAGCAGGATGTACCGGACCTACCGACCTGGACCGCATCAAGCTGGCGCTTCAGGGTTACAATTACGGCTCCGGCTATATCGACTGGGCAATGGAACGTGACGGCGGTTATACCAAAGAAAACGCCATTGCTTATTCGGATATGATGTGTGCCCGTCCGAACTGGCATTATGACCGGTATGGGGACAAGGAATATGTGGAGCATGTTCTCCGGTATTATCAGATTACCAATACCGGCGGAAGCTATCCGGCAAACGGAATGCAGATTCCGCACTATCTCCAGACCGATTACGGGAACATTCCTTATGGCGGCGGCTCCATCGCATCTTCCGGCTGCGGGCCTACCAGCTTTGCCATGATCGCCAGCTACCTGACCGGGAATACCATTACCCCTCCGGATGCGGTGGCATGGTGCGGGAATTCCTATTACAAGCCGGGAGTTGGAACCTACTGGAGCTACTTTCAGGCTGCAGCCAGTCATTTCGGCTGTGGCAGCGTCACACAGACCAGCAATGCCAATACGGTACTTCAGGCACTCTCCGAAGGCTGTCCGGTCATCTCCTCTCAGCGGGCAGGACTTTTCACCAGCGGCGGACACTTCATCGTACTCCGAGGTGTTACGGCAAACGGCAAGGTACTGGTCAATGATCCCAATGACAGTGACGCAAAGAACTATATTAACCGTGAATTTGATATGATGTCGGAAATCCATGCTACGGCAAATGCCTACTGGATCTTCGACAAAAAATAAAGGAGCCATTATGAACAGAACAAAAGTGATTCTTTCCATTTTTCTGATGCTGTTTCTGCTGCTTGCCGGACTGGTTCTCCCCAGTTTCTGGAAAAGCCAGAAAAAAGAAGCTTCCGGAAACAAAGGCAGGGAACCGGCAAAGGAAACAACAGAAACAAATTCTGATACCCCCATGCCGGAATATCTGGATTTTGATGCTTTAAAAGCATTTTTCTCCGACAGCCAGATTGCTTCTCTCAAAGGGCAGTTTCCTGTCTACCTAAAAGAGTATGTCAAAAAAGAACAGACAAGCATCACCTTCCTGCCGGAAAAAACCAGCTACCCTACCGAAACAACCGTCTGCCTGATGTTTTCACTTTCCGATCAGGATACGCTTCCGGTTACCTATCACACCCCGACGGGTGTGTTTTTATTTGGAGAAGACGGGGTACAGGTCTCTGCAGATACGACTGTTTACGAAAAGCAAACCGATGATTCCCTGCCGTCCCTGACTTCGCAGGACATTGAACACCTGCAGGAAGGCGGGTATCCGGATACTTCTGACAGCCCGGAAGCTCCGGACACAGAATCCGGCAGTGCCTCTGTGCCTTCCGAAGATGCGAAAGATACGAAAAAGGAGGTGCAGCCATGACACAGCCAGAAGAAACACCGGTTTCCTTTATCCCTTCCAACTTCATTGAGAAAGGCAAGATCCTAAACGGAACTTTTGACATCCGCAATGCCATAGAAAGCATTGTTCTTTCCCTGGCAATCGGTATCCCTGTTTTCCACCTGCCGCTGTCCCTGACTGCCCGCATCATCATTCTCTGCATGACCGCACTTCCAGCGGCAATGGTAGCCCTGATTGGAATCGGCGGGGAGAGCATCACTGCCTTTTTGATGAATGCCCTGCGTTTTGTAGTGAACCGCAGGGTAATCTGGAGGTCCGACAGTCTTCCGGAAGGAAAGCCACGCAGGAAACCACGTTTCAAAGAGCCAAAGACAAAGAAACACCGGAAAGCAGAAAAAATGGCAGAGCCTTCCAAAGTAATGGCATCGGCTCCCCCACAGTCTGAACCGGACGCACCAGCTCCGCCAAAAAGTAAAAAAAAAGAACACCGGCAGTTTGATACCTCCACCAAGCGGGGCATCAAAAAACAGGCAAAGGAAGATATCCGTTATCTGAAGTGGGAGCAGAAAGAAGCCAGCCGACAGAAAAAAGAGGCGGCGAAACAGATAAAAATACAGAAAAAAACGGAAGCCCGGAGACGAAAGGAGGAAGAAAAACGGGCAGTTTCCGAAAAGCGGGCTGCAAAAAAAGAGCAGAAAAAAAAGGTGGTTTCCAAGGAGGACACCTCATCTGCCACGTCAAAACCCGTTTCCCGGAAAAAGCGAAAGAAAGACCAGACCTTGGAGGATTATCTTCCGGTGGAAAAAATCGCAAACGGAATCGTCTATACCACAGACGGACGGTACGTGAAGATCCTGGAGATTGAACCAATCAACTTTCTGCTTCGAAGTGCCAGGGAACAGCAGGGCATTATCTACAGCTTTATCAGTTACTTAAAGATCAGCCCTGTCAAACTCCAGATCAAGATGATCTCCAAAAAAGCAGACATCAATAAGCATCTGGAGCAGTCCCAGCTGGAGCTGGAGCGGGAAACCGATCCCCACTGTCAGGAACTGCAGCGTGACTACATCCAGTTTGTCCAGAACTTAAGTTCCAGAGAAGCAGTATCCAGACGGTTCTTTCTGATCTTTGAATATGAACCATTCAACGCAAACCGAAAGGAAGAGGAACGGGAAATCCTTGCTGCTCTTGAGACAGCCTCCCAGACCGCCAAAACCTTTCTATACCAGTGCGGGAATGAAGTGGTCTCCCATGACAATGAGGATGAATTTACTACGGATGTTCTCTACACCCTTTTAAACCGTACCCTTTGTACGGAGGTTCCGCTTTCGAACCGGATCAGCACTGTACTGTCCGCCTATACAAAGGAAAATCGCATGGAGGAACTGGATCACATCCGGATCAACGAGTTTCTCGCACCGGAAAGTGTGGATTTCAAGCACTCCCATTATGTGCAGATCAATGGGCTTTACCATTCCTACCTGCTTGTGCCGTCTGACGGCTACAAAAACCGGGTAACTCCCGGATGGCTGTCACTCCTTGTCAATGCCGGGGAAGGGATTGATATTGATTTCTTTCTCCAGAAACAGCCAAAGGACAAGATTCAGCAGCGTCTCGGTCAGCAGATCCGTATCAACCGTTCCAAATTAAAGGATGCGTCCGATACCAACACTGATTATGACGATCTGGATTCTGCCATCCGCTCCGGATATTTTCTGAAGCAGGGACTTGCCAACAACGAAGATTTCTATTACATGAATCTTCTCATCACCATTACTGCTTCCACGTTGGAAGAACTGCAGTGGCGGATTCAGGAAATGAAAAAGCTCCTGATCTCGCAGGATATGAACTTACACTCCTGCTACTTTTTACAGGAGCAGGGATTTTTATCCTCTCTGCCGCTGGCAAATCTGGACAAGAAGCTTTTTAAGCTGTCCAAGCGGAACGTACTGACTTCCGGGGCGGCAAGCTGCTATCCCTTCGTCAGCTACAGTATCTGCGATGATAACGGAATCCTCTTTGGGGTAAACAAGCATAACAATTCCCTGGTCATTGCGGATATCTTTGATTCCAGGCAGTACAAGAACAGCAACATCTGTATCTTAGGCTGTTCGGGAGCAGGAAAGACCTTCACCATGCAGACCATGGCACTAAGGATGCGAAGAAAAGGCATCCAGGTGTTCATCATCGCTCCGCTAAAGGGACACGAATTTTACCGGGCTGCAAGGAATGTCGGCGGAGAATTTATCCAGATCTCTCCTGCCAGTAAGAACTGTATCAACATCATGGAAATCCGGAAGGTAGACAATTCTGTAAATGAACTGCTGGACGGACCGACACTGGATGCCTCCGCACTGGCAGGCAAGATCCAAAGGCTTCACATCTTCTTCAGTCTGCTGATCCCGGATATGTCCCATGAGGAGAAGCAGCTTCTGGATGAAGCCCTAATCAAAACCTATGCCAGAAAAGGGATTACACATAAAAATGAATCCCTGACAGATCCGCAGCATCCGGAGCAGTACAAAAAGATGCCCATTCTGGAGGATGTCTACAATGTCCTGCTGGAAAGCGAGGATACCAAACGTCTGGCTCATATCCTGAACCGCCTGGTTCACGGTTCTGCTTCTTCCTTTAACCAGCAGACCAATGTGGACCTGACCAATAAATATACGGTACTGGATATCTCCGAACTGACCGGTTCCAGCGATCTTTTAACGGTCGGCATGTTCGTTGCCCTGGATTATGTCTGGGATAAAGCGAAGGAAAACCGTACCGAAGAGAAAGCCATCTTTGTCGATGAGGTCTGGCAGCTCATCGGTGCATCCAGCAACCGGCTTGCAGCGGAATTCGTACTGGAGATTGCCAAGATCATCCGTGCTTACTCCGGAGCCGGCATCTTTGCCACACAGGATTTAAACGACTTCTTTGCTCTGGATGACGGGAAGTACGGCAAGGGTATCATCAATAACTGCAAGACCAAGATTATCCTGAACATGGAGGATGAAGAGGCACAGCGGGTGAAGACTATCCTGCATCTATCGGAAACAGAAGTAATGAACATCACCCATTTCCAGCGGGGCAACGGTCTGATCTCAACCAACAACAATAACATCACTGTGGAATTTAAGGCTTCCAATCTGGAAAAGGAGCTGATTACCACAGATCGGCAGGAGCTTCTGGAAATCCTTGCGAAACAGAAGAAACAGGCTGTGTAACTTTTGGCAGCACTGACGCTGCCCTTTTCATTTGAACTTCAAGAAGGAGGAGACTTATGTTACAGACATACAAATCCTATACCAGACGGACGCTGGCTATGCTGCTGGCAGTCCTTGTCGCAGTCGGCGCATTGTTTTCCGGCAGTTTTCCGGTTCATGCAGCCGACGGCACCATCAGCTATAAGGCAGGTGCCAATATCCCTTACGGCAGCTATTTTACCTCCCGCATGAGCTTTGACGGGAGCAATACTGCCTACTGCGTGGAACCACTGAAGAAAACACCTTCCTCTGGTTCCTATTCCTATGACCTTTTAAGCCAGAACTCCCCGCTCAGAAAAGCGCTCTACTACTTAAACGGCGGTTACGGCTACGATAAAGTCGTCAAGGATAAATATTTCAGTGGCTGGAGTGATGATAACAGCTATGTCATCGGACATCTGGTTGTCGCTTACATCTATGCCGGTAATTCCGCTGACACCGGAGCTTTCCATGGCGCCCCGCAGTCCTATATTGATAAAGCACTGGAAGTAGCCAGTGCCATTCAGGGACTTCCGAACCCGCCGGAAGGCTTCCGGGCATTCATCGTTCCGGGACAGGGCAGCCAGACCATTGCCGGAAGCTGGTATCAGGTTCCAAACGGCTGGATCGAACTGAAAAAATCTTCTGCCAACGGAAGCGTATCGGACGGGAATCCGAATTACAGCTTAAAGGGTGCTGTGTATGGGATCTATCAGGGTGAGAAGCTCATCCAGAAACTGACCACTGATGAAAACGGGTATGCCAGATCCGGCGAACTGGAGGAAGGCGATTATACCATAAAAGAGCTCTCTGCTTCCAAAGGCTACATTGTAGACACCAAAGCTCACAAAGTCACCGTAAAAGCAGAACAGACTTCTGCTGCAAACGTAACAGATATTCCGCAGAATAATCCCATGAATCTGGTGCTTGAAAAGCTGGATGCCGAAACAAAGAAAGCCTCCCCACAGGGAGCAGCTTCCCTTGCAAACGCAGAATTTACAGTCAAGTTCTATACCGAGCAGTCTGACAGTGATCCTGCGGAAGCTGGAAAGAAACCGGCACGTACCTGGGTATTAAAAACAGATGTTTCCGGAAAGATGCATTTTACCAAAGATTCCTTTGTAAGCGGCGATGCCTTTTACTATACCAGTGATGGCAAGACCGTCTGTCTTCCGCTCGGTACCATAACGGTACAGGAAAGCAAAGCCCCTGCCGGATACCAGCTCAATCCAACTGTCTTCGTACAGAAAATTACAGGTGACGGTAAGCAGGAAATGGTTTCGGTATACCAGTCTTCTACCATAGAAGAATCTGTCATCCGTGGCGGAGTGAAGATCCAGAAACGTGACAGCGAGACCGGAGAAGCAAAACCGCAGGGTTCTGCCACTTTGGAAGGTACTGTCTTTGCGATCACTACGTTAAATGAAAATCCGGTATTAGTAGACGGAACATCCTACACGAAAGATCAGGTTGTCCTTACACTTACTGCCGATAAATCCGGTTCTGCTGCAACTGCAAAAGATGCTCTCCCATTCGGACATTACCGTGTGGATGAAACAACTGCACCTTCCGGTTATCTGAACAGCGGAAAGATCTCTGTAGAATTTGACATCACAGAACAGGGAAAAATCGTGGAACTGACTGCAAAAGACAATTCCATCTCCAATCAGGTCATCCGCGGGGATCTGGAATTTGTCAAGATTGCTGACGGCAGCCAGAACCGTCTGGCAAATGTGCCATTTAAGATCACTTCCAAAACAACAGGCGAAAGCCATGTGATTGTGACAGATGCCAACGGTTATGCCAGCACTTCCTCCAAATGGAACAAACATACCGCAAATACCAACCGGGGTGAGTCTTCGGAAGACGGCATCTGGTTCGGCACCTCCAAACCGGATGATTCCAAAGGCGCTCTCATTTACGATACTTACACTCTGGCGGAACAGCGTTGTGATTCCAACAAAGGCATGGATCTTTTAACCTTTGAAGTCAAGGTTTATAAGGATTCTGTTCTGATACAGGTTGGAACTCTGACCGATGATGCCATTGAGATCGGCACGACTGCTCTGGATGCCGAGACCGGTACACACATGAGCCAGCCGGCAAAAGAAGTGACCATTGAAGACGTTGTGGAATACGAAGGACTGAAAAAGGGCCAGAAATACAAACTGACTGGAACCTTAATGGATAAAAAAACCGGGGAACCAATCCTTGTGGATGAAAAACCGGTGATTTCTGAAACTGAATTTACTGCAAAGAAATCCTCCGGCTCCGTCAAAGTAACCTTTACCTTTGATGCAACTTCCTTAAAGGGAAAAACAACCGTTGTCTTCGAGGAATTATATCAGGATGAGATGCAGCTTGCAGTCCATACCGACATCAACGATGAAGACCAGACCATCTATTTCCCGGAAATCAAGACTACTGCGAAAGATGCGGACACGAACTCCAATATTTCCTGTGCAAAGGAAGAAATCACGCTGGTGGATACGGTTTCCTTTAAGGGGCTGGTTCCTAACCAGAAATATGAAGTGACTGGAACTCTGATAGATAAAGAAACAAAGAAACCAGTCGAAGCAGACGGAAAACCGGTGACAGCAAAAGCATCCTTCAAGCCAAAAGAATCCGCTGGTACGGTAGATGTTACCTTTACCTTTGATGCCAGCTCCTTAAAAGGGAAAACAGTAGTTGTCTTTGAATCCCTGGCTTACAAAGACAAGGAAGTTGCCGTACACACAGACATTGCGGATGAAGGACAGACTATTTACTTCCCGGAAATCAAAACCACTGCAACAGATGCTGCTTCCGGCACACACTATGCAAACCCGGAAAAAGAACTGACGCTTACAGACCTTGTGGAATACAAAAACCTGATCCCAGGCAAAGAGTACAAGCTGACAGGAACACTCATGGATGCGGAAACCGAAAAACCTTTCGATGTGGATGGCAAAGCTGTGACTGCAGAAACAAGTTTCACTCCGGAAGAAGCTAACGGCAGCGTAGAGCTTTCCTTTACCTTTGATGCCTCTGCACTTTCCGGAAAAACGCTCGTGGCATTTGAAACAATGACTTTTGAAGATCACGAAGTAGCGGTACATGCGGACATCAAAGATGCCAACCAGACCATCTACTTCCCGGAAATCAAAACCACAGCCAAAGACGGCAGTGACGGGGATCAGGATGTCTCTGCTTCCAAGGAAGCGACTATCGTAGATACGGTCACTTATCATGGTCTGATGCCTGGATCTGAGTACAAAGTCATCGGAACCCTGATGAATAAGGAAACCGGAGAGGCTTTGTTAAAAGACGGAAAACCAGTTACCGCTCAGGCAGAATTTAAAGCAGAAAAAGCTGGCGGCTCTGTGGAAGTTACCTTTACCTTCGACGCTTCTGCTCTTGCCGGACAGGATGTGGTTGTCTTTGAAAAGCTCTACTATACAGACGGAAAAACCGAGCATGAGATTGCTTCCCATGAGGATCTGAAGGATGAAGGTCAGACCGTACACATGACGGAGCTTTCGAAAGAACCGGAGACGCCTCCGGTAGCTCCGCCTGTAAAGACCGGCGATGAGACGCCGCTTCTCCTGTATGCCGGAATCGCCATAGCTGCACTTGCAGGTGCAAGTGTCCTGGGCATCGTTTACTTCAAACGCAAAAAGAAACATCAGTAACTCATAACGAAGACTCCTGCAGGCAGCTCCCACATGGAACTGCCTGCTTCTTTAGTAGGTGATGAATATGAAACACCCCCACTGCAAGACAGATGCCAAGCACATCCGTCATTTTCTGAACCTCTGTGAAGGGAACTGGCACTCCTGTATCTACGTCTGGTGCCGCACTTGTAACGCACAGGAAAGCTGTGAGAACTCTGGCTTTTTATTCCATCCGGATGAAACGGGAAGCCCCTGCATCCTCCCTCTTTCAGATGCAGCGCTTTTGTTTCCCCGGATACCGGAGCCAACCGAATGTACCGGAAGCATGAGCATTGCTGCTTTTACAGAGCTTTATCTGCCCTATCTGGCCGCTCAGAAGCTGCCTTTAAAGCCATGTCCCATTCCGGCACTGCTCCGGCTTCAGGAGAACCAGCAATATGACTGGTAACAAAAAGTTGCACTTTCAGGCTCTTATACGTACAGGATATGTAAAGAAAGGAGGCACTGCCTATGTTAAACGTAATTTCAATCATCCAATGTATCGATCAGGTCTTTACGAACCTGATATTTATTCCCATGATTTTTGTCCTGTATGTGAAATTCCGTCCGAAAAAGCCATGGACCAGAAGGCGCAGGAACACTTACCTGCTCTGTCTGGTACTGATCAGCTTATTCCTGCTACGGATTTTCTGTGAGAAGTTCATCTTTACACCGGTTAATTATCCACGTTTCACAGACAGCGGCTTATTCCCGCTCATCCGAGCAATTTTCTATCCCGGCATCTGAAAAATGGGGATTCGTGCCATTTAGTCCGAATCTGGGATCAGTATCCGCTTGCGTCCTATGGGAATTCATCACCTGCTTACTTACAATATAAGTATACAGTACGTACTGGTTATTCACGTACACGTTACGTATCGTGTATGTACAAGCGAGGTGAAAACAGATGAAGAAACCAAAAATCATCCGCTGCCCTTACTGCGGCGGAACAGCAATATTAAGAGATGCATCCTTTGTATATGGAACGCATTCTCATGGCGGACAGGTTTATGTCTGCTCCCACTATCCATCCTGCAATTCCTATGTCGGGGTACATCCGGGAACCAAGATACCAAAAGGAACGCTCGCCAACCGGGAGCTTCGTCAAAAGCGGATTCAGGCACATCGAATTTTCGATCAGATCTGGCAACAGGGCATCCTTTCCAAACCGGAAGCATATCGCTGGGTGGCAGATAAGTTCTGTCTGACAGATAAGCAGGCTCACATCGGACAGTTCAGCAACTATATGTGCGACCAGCTCATTCGGGAATCCGCAGATGTTTTAAAGAACAACCATATTCCCTTCCGCCTCCGGGCAGCCAGCTGAAAGGCGGTGATTGATGATGACCTTACCACTAAATAAAAAGCAAAAACAACTGGTGGAAAAATCCATGGATCTGGTTCCGATCATGATTCGTTCCATGACCCGCACCGCTGCCTATGTAACTGAGGAAGAACAACAGGAATTATGTCAGATTGGATATCTGGCTTTGTGCCGGTCGGCTGTCGGATTTGAGGAAGGAAGATCATTCCAGCCTTATGCCAAAACTATCATCCGTCATGCCATCTTTGACTACTGGCGGAAAATTGCCCGTGACCGCTCCATGCTCTGTTCTCTGGACGAAGCATCATCTGAAGATGAACATCTCCATTATCGTGATTTGTTTTCCTACGAGGATACACAAACAACTCACCCGGAAAAGGACACAAACCAGACCTTGCTTCTTGAGCATTTAACCCAGCTTGGCACCGGACAGTCCTCAACTATTCAGAAGGGAATTGTAGCCCTCTATCTGCAACAGCAGGGATATACCAGCTTTGACTTGGCAAAACACTACCAAGTACCAGCCAATCGTGTACGGGCATGGCAGAGCAAAGCACGGAAACTATTACAGCAGGATGATGCACTCTATGCACTTCTGACTTAACCTTGAAGGAGGGAACTTTTATGCTGACACTTTATACTGCTGTCGGAACCTTAAAATTTCAAAAAACGACAGGCGGAAAATCCATTCCTCTTGTAATCAACGATGGACAAGAATATGGACTATCGGATGACGAGCTGCTGCTCTGGAGCTGTCTTGCCTTCCAGATTCTGACGCTCCATGAACTCCAGGATGCCTATACCCTGCGCCAGATACAGAAAGAAGGTCCGAAAGGCTTATCCTTCCAACACTATCTGAACCGACTTTCCTTACGCGGTCTGGTTGTAAGCGGAATTGGACTGACAGGGGTGGATGCCTTATATCGCCTTCTCGGCAGTCTGACCATTATTCCCTTGAAGGATACCTTTCCCATCCGGCTCTTTGGCTGCGTTCAGCTTTATCTGGAAGGAACTATTGGTGCAAAAGAGTTTGGCAGATATTTAAAGAAGAAACCCTCTTCACCGATGGAAGATACCATTCTGAAGCTGGCTGATAAGGTATCCCTCACGACCGCTGAGCTTGTCACAAGTATGGAGCAGGAAAAAGTAATCCACAACGAATCGGATATTATGGATGAGTTATACACAGAACCGGAGACAACTTACCAAACACTTGTGGATGATGTCCAGATTCACCATACCCAGTATCCAGTGCTGCAGGCTATTGCTAATTTGTACCTGAATAAACAAATCACATTTCATACATGTTAAAGGAAGGAACCTTATGCCAAAACCATTTTTCACAAAGCTGGTTGCCATCAGTGCAATCGGCTTTTTCTGTGTACTTTTTGGGTGCATCTTCGGGATCGCCACCCATGACCGGCTCTTTATCCTCATGAGCCTCCTCATCGGAATCTGCAGCATCTTGCGTGCACTCAGTTTCTACCACCTGATCCATACACATGCTTATCTGTCACTGGACGTAAGCTGCACGAAACGGGAACAGACACTCTTCGGGAAAAACCAGCAATATTGGTTTGCCAGTGATAACGGAAAGGAATACGCCTTCTCACTGGAAAAGAATATCAAACTCCTAGAGGGACATCGGTATCGGCTGTACTTCCGGAAACCACAGCAGGGAACAGGGCAATCGATGCCATGTGCCGGAGATATTCTCGGATATGAAGAACTCACCGATCAACTGCCGGAACTTCCGGATACATCCGTTTAGATAGAAAATGAGCCGCCCGTACTGCATCACCCCTACAGTTCTGGCGGCTCATTTTATTATAAATAACCTCTCTTATTTCTATCAAACAATAGTGTTTGTATCCGCTTCAATGCCATGAGCATTTACTGATGTGCGATAAAGAAGTAATAGAAGTGTAAAAAATTTTGCCGTTCC
>ERZ841120.187-NODE-187-length-54933-cov-6.179580_pt1 | contig 54933 bp, 40 predicted proteins | sample MGYA00519572_ERZ841120 | MGnify/ENA primary metagenome ERZ841120 (study PRJEB31850, sample SAMEA3708890) | human gut metagenome | biome: human gut; feature: human-associated habitat; material: faeces | place: China | collected 2014 ...
TCATTCGGATAAAATCTCCCACAAACTGAGACTCGCAGCTCACGAAAAGCCTTTTCCAGACACGCTCTAGCGGTAAACAGCAACGTCATAAATTTTGACTGAAAACATAACAAGTCCGGCCGGATAATTTTCAGAAAAATGCCATATACTGAGATATGGAAAAAAATGGTGAAACATATAAAAATATTCCATGGAGATGGATATGGACGATTGCAGGTGCTGTGATAATTTTTCTGGTGATGTTTCTGCCGGGAATATGGGAAGGAAAACAGAGGGAGGAAGAAAAAAAGTATCTTGAAAAACTGCAGGCAGAGCAACAGATGGCAGAAGCAAAGAACACTCGAAAAAAAACGGAACAACAGCAGAAAAGAAATGAGGAGATAGATAATCCGACTACATCATTGACAAATATGGAACAAGAAAAAAATACAGAAAGAAAAGAGACGATAATTCGTGTATTGATTTCTGTTGACGGAACTGAGCAGTATCTTCATTCGGATGTGAGGATATCCTGTCCGGCACCCTACTTGGTAAAAGGGGATATAACAGTGCAGCAGGAGGCAGGCACAGAACTCTGTTTGTCAGAACGGATGCAGCCTGGGCAGACAGTTATTGTGGAAGCACTGGACACAATGTCACTGACTTTGAATTCTGTCAGAAGAAGTCAGGGCGCGCCGGCATATCAGGGTATTCTGGAAGTGACGAGAGAGAGACAAGGTTTTCGAGTGATCAACCAGGTTGATCTGGAATCTTATCTGAAAGGAGTTGTGCCGAGTGAGATGCCTGCGGATGCCCCTGCAGAAGCACTCTGTGCACAGGCAGTTTGCGCACGAACATATGCAGTACGGCAGATCAGAGAAGAACGAATGAAAGAGTGGGATGCGGATGTGGACGATACTGTTTCCTGTCAGGTGTATAATAACATTTCCGAACAGGCGCCAAGCAGTCAGGCGGTGGATGCTACCAGGGGGATGATAATACTCAGTGATGGAAAACCGATTGAAGCATATTTTTTTTCGACTTCCTGGGGTTGCACCGATACAGATGAAGTATGGAACGCGAAAAAAAGTGCTTCATATCTTAGGAGTATTGCAGTGAGTCACAAGGCTGTGGAAACCATGGTGAACGGTACCTTGCAGCCGGAAATGACAGAGCAGTCGTTTCGGGAACGAATTTTGCAGAGGGATGCAGGAGATTATGAAAAGGAAGATGTCTGGTATCGATGGAAAGTTTGTATTCCATGGGAAATGCTGAAAGAACGCAGCGAAAGTAAATGGCCTCAGCTTGGTGCATTTACCGGCTTATCCATACAGGGAAGAAATCCCGGCGGAGGAGTAAAAACACTGGAGATTCAGGGAGAGAATCAAAACGTAACACTTGAAAACGAATATGTGATCCGAAAATTCTTATCGATAAAAGGGCTGTCCGTAAGCAGAAATGACGGAAGTGTTTGTGATACGATGGAATTACTGCCGAGTGCCTGTTTTATAGTCGATTTCAGGAAAGAACAGGGAGCGGGTACATTTGTCTTTACCGGTGGAGGTTATGGGCATGGTGTGGGGATGAGTCAGAACGGAGCAAAGCATCTTGCAGAAAATGGTCTTGGCTGGCGGGACATTCTGCAGATTTTCTATCAGAATATTACTATAGAAAACTTGCAAGAATACTGAAAAAATAGTATGATAAAAAATAATTATGTAAAAACCAGATATTGCGCAGAAAGGAAAGCAAAATGAAAAAGTTTATAAAAATCATGACCGGATTCATGAACCGCATGGCTCAGGATCATGTGAGCGCATTTGCCGCACAGGCAGCCTTCTTTATTTTGATGTCCTTTGTGCCCTTTTTGATGCTTCTGCTTCCGCTGGTAACGTATGTCTCTATTACAAAAGATATGGTAGTGGAGATTCTTTTGCAGATTATGCCGGATGCGGGAGATTTTCGAAGTTTTCTTTTTAGTATTATTCAGGAGGTCTATGACAAATCAACAGCAATTGTACCAATCAGTGCGGTTTTTACCCTCTGGAGTGCGGGGAAAGGCCTGCAGGGACTGACGAATGGGGTCAATGCGATTTATCATGTAAAAGAGACGAGAAATTATGTGGTGACAAGGATACGGTCTGCCCTGTATACACTGATCTTTATTCTTGCTGTTATCAGCAGCCTGATTCTTCTGGTATTCGGTAACAGTATTCAGAAACTTCTTACAAAGTACATTCCGACGCTTGCCAAAGTCACTGCCTATGTCATTGGTATGCGTACAGCAGTTTCGCTTGTTGTACTGGCACTGATTTTCCTGATGATCTATAAATTTTTGCCGAACAGAAAGACTTCTTTTCGGAGTCAGATACCGGGAGCGGTGGTCTCGGCGGTGGCGTGGTCACTGTTTTCCCTTGGATTTTCTGTCTATCTGGATTATTACGATGGATTTTCCAACATGTACGGAAGCCTGACGACGATTATTCTGGTTCTTTTGTGGTTATATTTTTGTATGTATATTGTTCTGATCGGGGCGGAAATCAATGCTTATTTTGAAGAACGCCTTCGCAGGCTGCATCAAATGGCAAGCGAGCTGATTCGCAGCGAGTACCAGGGACTGTTAAAAGGAATCCGGGAAAATGATACAGAAGAAAAGAAAATGACAGAAAAGGAAACGACAGAAAAGAAGGAATTGTAGAAGCTACTGAAAATGACCGGAACAGTAACAGGGGTAAATACCAAAGAGGGTATGAAGTAGGAATAAAGCGGAAATAAAACTTGACAGATAAGCGGATCCATACTATAATTTATGCCGAAAGAAAAAAGCTGAGAAAGTGTCAGTAGATATATATTTTCTTACAGAGAGAAGGAGTCACCGGCTGCGAGCTCCTTTAAGTTCAGATATATATTGAGATTCCCACTGGAGCTTCTTCTCCGAAAGACAAGTAAGAGAAGACGTACAGACGCGTTAAGTCTTAATGAGTGTCCGTTAATATTTTAATCGGAAATCAGGGTGGTACCGCGAGATGATATAAATGCCTCGTCCCTCCAGTAATCTGGAAGGGCGAGGCTTTTTTTGCGAAAACGAATAAAAATCGCGTAGCGGATTTTACCCGTTGCATTGTGCTATCCCCCAACAAATAGAAAAGGAGAACTGCCATGAGTAATAGTATCAAAGAAACATTACAGGCGATTCTGGATGAAGCTTCTGAGAAGATTGAACAGTCAGACGCCCTGGACAAACTGAATGATGTAAGAGTAAATTTCCTTGGTAAAAAAGGACAGCTTACTTCTGTGCTGAAAAGTATGAAGGATGTAGCTCCGGAAGATCGTCCGAAAGTAGGACAGATGGTGAATGAGGCCAGGGCAAAAATTGAAACTATGATGGAGGAGACAAAAACCCGTCTGGAGAAAGAACTGCGGGAAGCAAAGATGGCAGCAGAAGTAATCGATGTCACACTGCCTGCAAAAAAAGCAAACGTTGGTCATCGTCATCCGAATACCATTGCACTGGAAGAAGTAGAAAGAATTTTTATCGGTATGGGTTATGAAGTTGTGGAAGGACCGGAAGTTGAGTACGCAGATTACAACTTCACCAAACTGAATATTCCGGAAGATCATCCGGCTCGTGACGAACAGGATACTTTCTTTATCACAGACAGCATTCTGCTTCGTTCCCAGACTTCTCCGGTTCAGGCGAGAACCATGGAAGAAGGGAAACTGCCGATTCGTATGATCGCACCGGGACGTGTATTCCGTTCTGACGAAGTAGATGCAACCCATTCTCCTTCCTTCCATCAGATCGAAGGTCTGGTAATCGACAAACATATTACTTTCTCTGACCTGAAAGGTACACTGGAAGAATTTGCAAAAGAACTGTTCGGACCGGAAACAAAAACAAAATTCCGTCCGCATCATTTTCCATTTACAGAGCCGAGTGCAGAGGTTGATGTATCCTGTTTCAAGTGCGGTGGCAAAGGATGTCGTTTTTGTAAAGGATCCGGTTGGATCGAGATCCTTGGCTGTGGTATGGTTCATCCGCATGTACTTGAGATGTGTGGCATCGATCCGAAAGAATATACCGGTTTTGCTTTTGGTGTAGGTCTGGAGCGTATCGCACTTCTGAAATACGAGATCGATGACATGCGCCTTCTGTATGAAAATGACTACAGATTCTTAAAACAGTTCTAGGAGGATTAAAAGAATGAATACATCTTTATCATGGATTAAAATGTTTGTCCCGGATCTGGACGTCACAGCTCAGGAATATACAGATGCGATGACACTGTCCGGAACTAAAGTTGAAGGATATGAATTACTGGATGCCGATCTGGAAAACATCGTGATTGGACAGATTGAAAAGATTGAGAAACATCCGGATGCAGATAAACTGATCATCTGCCAGGTAAATGTAGGCAATGAAGTAACACAGATCGTTACCGGCGCTCCAAATGTAAAAGAAGGAGACAAAGTTCCGGTTGTTCTTCCGGGAGGAAGAGTTGCCGGTGGACACGACGGTAAGAAAACTCCGGGCGGAATCAAGATCAAAGCCGGAAAATTGCGTGGTGTGGATTCCTACGGTATGATGTGTTCCATCGAAGAACTTGGCTCCACAAGAGAAATGTATCCGGAAGCTCCGGAATACGGAATCTATATTTTCCCGGAAGATGCCACGGTCGGTGCGAGTGCGATCGAGGCACTGGGACTGAACGATGCGGTGATTGAATATGAGATCACTTCCAACCGTGTAGATTGCTACGGTGTACTGGGGATCGCAAGAGAAGCAGCAGCTACTTTCCGTAAAGAATTTGTTCCGCCGGTTGTAACAGCTACCGGTAATGACGAAGATGTCAATGATTATGTGAAAGTAACCGTAGAAGACAAAGATCTCTGCCCGCGTTACTGCGCAAGAGTCGTAAAAAATGTAAAAATCGGTCCGTCCCCGAAATGGATGCAGAGATGTCTGGCTGCCAACGGCATCCGCCCGATCAACAATCTGGTAGATATCACAAACTATGTCATGGAAGAATATGGTCAGCCGATGCATGCCTATGATCTGGATATGATCGCAAATCATGAGATCCATGTACGCCGTGCCGGAAAAGACGAAAAATTTGTTACTCTTGACGGTCAGGAACGCCAGATGGATGAAAACGTTCTGATGATCTGTGACGGAGAAAAATCTATCGGTATCGCAGGTATCATGGGCGGAGAAAATTCCATGATCACAGACAATGTAAAAACAGTTCTGTTTGAAGCAGCATGCTTTGACGGTCCGAATATCCGTCTGTCTGCAAAGAGAATCGGACTTCGTACAGATGCTTCCGGAAAATTTGAAAAAGGTCTGGATCCGAACAATGCACTGGCAGCCATCGACCGTGCCTGCCAGCTGATGGAAGAACTGGGAGCCGGTGAAGTTGTTGGTGGTGTGGCTGATGTATATACCAAGAAAAAAGAACCTGTAAGAGTACCGTTTGAACCGGAAAAAATCAACAGCCTTCTGGGAACTGATATCTCCAAAGAAGATATGCTGGAGTACCTGTCCAGAGTAGAACTGGCTTACGATGAAACAACCGGCGAGATTGTTGCTCCGACCTTCCGTCATGATATCTTCCGTACTGCAGATATCGCAGAAGAAGTTGCCCGTTTCTACGGATATGACAATATTCCGACCACACTGCCAAGTGGTGAGGCAACAACAGGAAAACTGCCATTTAAATTGAGGATCGAAGAAGTGGCAAGAGATGTGGCTGAGTACTGTGGATTCTCCCAGGGATACTGCTATTCTTTCGAAAGCCCGAAGGTATTTGACAAACTGCAGATTCCGGCAGGAGATGAACTGAGAAAAGCAATCACCATTTCCAACCCGCTGGGTGAAGATTTCAGTATCATGAGAACCATTTCTCTGAATGGTATGCTGACTTCTCTGGCAACAAACTATAACAGAAGAAATAAAAATGTCCGTCTGTACGAACTGGGCAATGTATATCTTCCAAAAGAACTTCCGCTGACCGAACTGCCGGATGAACGTATGATGTTCACTCTGGGTATGTACGGAGACGGTGATTTCTTTGATATGAAGGGTGTAGTAGAAGAGTTCTTCGATCAGATCGGTATGCATAAGAAAACTGAGTACGATCCGAAAGCCGGTAAGACTTTCCTGCATCCGGGTCGTCAGGCTCTGATCAGCTACGAAGGTGAAGTGATGGGTTATCTGGGCGAAGTGCATCCTGCAGTGGCAGATACTTATGGTATCGGAACGCGCGCATATGTGGCAGTTCTGGATATCCTGAATGTCGTAAAACATGCATCCTTCGACCGCAAATACGAAGGAATCGCAAAATTCCCTGCAGTAAACCGTGACATCTCCATGGTAGTACCGAAAGAGATCATGGTTGGACAGATCGAACATATGATCGCTCAGAGAGGCGGTAAGATTCTGGAACACTTCGAACTGTTTGATATTTACGAAGGAGATCAGATCGAAAGAGGATTCAAGTCCGTTGCTTATTCTCTGACCTTCCGCTCCAAAGAGAAAACTCTCGAAGAAGCAGAAATCAATGGCGCTATGAACAAGATCCTGAATGGTCTGGAAGGCATGGGAATCCAGCTTAGAAAGTAAAAAAGATGAAAATATATCTGATTCGTCATGGAGAAACTTCATGGAATACTCTGGGACGGCTGCAGGGAAGAACGGATATTGAACTGAACGAAAACGGTATCCGCCTTGCAAAAATCACCGGTGAAAAATTAAAAGATGTACATTTTGACCTGGCAATCGCAAGCCCGTTAAAACGGGCTTACGAGACCGCCGGACTGGTACTGGGTGACAGAAATATACCGATTCTTACGGATGAGAGAATAGAAGAGATCAGTTTCGGAGAATGGGAAGGACTTTGCTGTCGAAGGGAGAATTATCAGATTCCGTCAAAAGATTTTGAACAGTTCTTCACGGATCCCTTCGGTTACAAGCCACCGAAAGACGGCGAATCTATTCAACAGATGATTGACCGCTGCGGTGCCTTTTACGAGGACCTGATCCACAACCCGGACTACCAGAATAAAACAATTCTAATAGCAGCACACGGCTGCTCGACACGGGCCTTTCTCTATTACATTGACGGCCGCAAAGACGACTTCTGGAGAGGTCACGTACCGCCAAACTGCGCGGTAACGATTATCGATGTGAAAAATGGAAAAGCGACGATAGAAGAGCAGGATAAAGTGTACTACGACCCGGAAGATGTAGTAGACTTTTACAAATAGGATATCTAAAAACGTACGCAAAGATCTCCCTCAAAAGCAGCGGGCAGGACGATTTTAAGCTGTGTGTTAAGTGCGACTTGTACATCTTATGAAAAAATCCCCATATCACTCGCTTGTCTGCAAATCCGATTGCACAGGCAAAAAAGCCTCAGCGTAGCCCGCTACGCCTACGTTTTTTTACCTGTACACTCGAATCTGCATCCTGCGTGATTGATATGGGGATTTTTTCAACGATGCACATGATTCACTGAGAGTCGCTCATCGCCAAGTCTTACTAAACACAGAATCTTAAAACTCACCCTAACCGCCCGCAAAATGCTTTTGAAAGGCATCTTTTTGCCCTGCTGGGCTGGGTATCGATAAAAATAGTCATTGCGTGCAACTGGAAAGATATGACGCAAAATTAACGGTTGTTTCAAATTTGTTTTGCCAAGAAACAGCCGAGAGCTGCGGGAAACCGGGGTGGACAACACTTTATGGGCGGTTAGGGCAAGCTTTGAAATCCGACGTTTACGCAGACTTTCGCTTGGGTCAGCTGACCCAAGTGAATATAGTCGAAGTTAGCGGCTAGTTCAAAGTTGCCCTGCCCATGTTGTCCACCCCGGTTTCCCGCAGCTCTCGGCGTCCCCTTAGCCAATAAAAAATATTACTTCATCAGCTTACCAAGATCCGCATAAAACTCCGGGTAAGAAATATCCACACAATCTGCCCGCAGCACTTCGACTCCTCCTTCAGAAGCCAACCCAGCCACTGCAAACGACATCGCGATCCTGTGATCCAGATGACTGTCAATAGAAGCATGATGTAACGGTTTGCCACCTCGGATGATCATACCATCATCGGTACCCTCGATATCACATCCCATAGCTCCCAGACTGTTCACCATAATATCCAGTCGGTTCGATTCCTTCACCTTCAGTTCTTCCGCATTTCGAATCACCGTAGTTCCATCTGCATAAGCAGCCAAAACCGCCAGAACCGGAATTTCATCAATCAAAGTCGGGATCAGTTCCCCCTCAATGACCGTACCGTGAAGTTCACTGTGTCGAACCAGAAGATCCGCAACCGGTTCACCGGCGGCTGTTCGTTTATTTAACAGGGTGATATCTGCGCCCATCGCCTTGCATACACGAAGAATGCCATCTCGGGTAGGATTGATTCCCACATCTTTGATCATTACTTCAGATCCCGGCACCAAAAGAGCAGCTACAATAAAATAAGCAGCGGAAGAAATATCTCCGGGAACAGAAATGTCCAGTCCGTGAAGTTCCGGATCAGGCGAGATAGAAGCAGTTGTTCCTTCACTGGTGACCCGTGCGCCAAAGTGAGAGAGCATCAGTTCCGTATGATTTCTCGAAAGATAAGGTTCTGTAACCGAAGTAATTCCGTCTGCATACAGTCCGGCAAGCAGAACACAGGATTTCACCTGCGCAGAAGCTACCGGTGACTGATAATGGATCGCAGTCAGCGGATGCCCCTGAATCTGTAACGGTGCACACTGGTTTCCCTTCAGACTCTCGACTGTAGCACCCATCATAGAAAGTGGTTTGATGATCCTTCCCATTGGCCGGCTCTGGATCGACGCATCACCGGTAAGTGTTGTGGTAAAATTCTGACCGGCGAGAATACCGGAGATCAGTCGTGTTGTGGTTCCACTGTTACCGGTATCCAGAATCTCAGTCGGAGCAGTAAGCCCGTGAAGGCCTTTCCCATGAATCCGGATTTCCTCCTGCGTATTTTCAATATCGATTCCTAATTTGCGGAAACAGGAGATCGTAGAAAGACAATCTGCTCCCTGCAAAAAATTCGTCACTCTTGTCGTACCGTCAGCCAGTGCACCAAACATCACAGCGCGGTGTGAGATCGACTTGTCTCCCGGAATCTTTACCTCTCCGCGAAGAGGCATTTTTGCCTGTATAAGTTCCATAGGTACATCCTCCTTACCGAATATGAAGTGTATAATTCCGTTCTTTCAAAACACCCTGTGCCTTCACACAGGATTCCTCATCATAAAACTCGATCCGAAGAACACCTTCCTCGAATTCTCTGTTGTGAATGATGCCGATATTTTTAATACTAATTGAATTCATCGCAAGCAGTGTGGCAATTGTAGCGATACCACCGGCTTCGTCATAAATATCACAGTAAAAGGCATAAATCTTCTCGATTACCCCTTTGCTCGCTTCCGGAAGAGAATTGCGGTATTCTCTGGAATTACTGAACATATTATAGATTTCATCTGCATCACCATTATCCACCCAGCATTTTGCCTGTACGATCAGGCGAATATACTCATCGAGTACTTTGGAGATCATCGACCGGTTTTCCAAACAGATCTGCTGCCACATTACAGGAGAAGAAGAGGCGATACGTGTAATATCTTTAAAACCTCCGGCTGCGATCAGTTTCATATTTTCCTCTGGTGTATCCATTTTCTGTACAGCATTTACCAGTGTAGAGGCGATGATATGCGGCAGATGGCTCACAGCCGCAGTGATATAATCGTGTTCTTCATAAGTAAGTACCAGTGGAATAGCTCCGAGAGAAGAAATCAGTTCCATAAACTGTGTCAGACGGGGAATATCAATCTGACCACCTGGTGTAAGAATATAGTAAGCATTTTCGATCAGCATATCAGTGGCATTTTCAAAACCGGTTTTTTCAGAACCGGCCATCGGGTGTCCGCCGATGAAGTGGTCATCCAGTCCCAGTTTCTCAACCGCCTGATGAATCTCACCTTTTACACTTCCCACATCCGTAACGATACAGTCCGGGCTCATATGATCTTTCAGCCATTCAAGATAAGAAATGTTGTCATGAACCGGTGCGCAGAGGAAAATATAATTGCAGGAAGCAAATGCCTCGTCTTCTTTCGTGCATTTTACATCAACAATTCCTTCAGACACGGCGAGATCCAGCGTAGCTTCCGTTCTGGTATATGCAAAAATTCTGGTCTGTGGATGAAAACGTTTCAGAGATTTGGCGATGGATCCGCCGATCAGCCCCAGACCGATAAATCCTATATTCAGTGAATCACTCATAGTTGTCTGTCAAAATCCTTTCTCAGTAATTACGCGTGTATTTTGCGTACTTTTACCATTGTAAAGCACAAGATAGGAAAAGTCAATGATTTAGTGCTTTAAACTATGGAACTTTAACGTCGGAAAGCAAAGGTAAGAGATTATACGACAGGGAGAATCAAAAGAGAAGAAGAAAATATATACAGTACAAAAAGGGGTTCTTTGAGATAATTTAACAAAATGAAGATAAAATATACAAAAAAGAAACAATTCATATCACAAAAACATAAAATATACAAACACAAATGAAAAAAGTTCAGAAAATAATTGTCAAAATTACATAAATAACTTGAAATATTCAAAGAAATTTAGTAATATATAACTATACTAATTTTTGGGAGGTATTACATATGGACGTTTTTAGAACTGACCGAATAAGGAATGTAGTGCTGCTTGGTCATGGCGGAGCAGGTAAGACTACACTGACAGAAGCTATGGCTTATCTTTCAGGTATTACAAATCGTTTAGGCAAGGTGACAGATGGCAATACCATCAGTGATTACGACAAAGAAGAGATCAAGAGAAAATTCTCGATCAGTACTTCTACCGTGCCGGTTGTATGGGATAAGGTAAAAGTAAATATTTTAGATACACCTGGATTCTTTGATTTTGTAGGAGAAGCTGAAGAGGCAGTAGCCGCCGCCGATGCAGCAGTGATCGTGATCTCCGGAAAATCAGGCGTACAGGTAGGAACCCAGAAAGCATGGGAACTGTGTGAAAAATACAGACTGCCACGTATGTTCTTCGTAACAGAGATGGATATGGATGATGTCAGCTACCGTCAGGTAGTAGAAGATCTGACCGAACTGTATGGCAAAAGGATCGCACCGTTGCACATGCCGCTTCGTGAGGATGGAAAATTTGTCGGTTATATCAATATTGTAAAGAACAAAGGCCGCCGTTACATTGAAAAAGATAAGAAAGAAGAATGCGAGATTCCGGAATATTCAAAAGAATATCTGGAAAAATACAGAGAGATCTTACTGGAAGCTGTAGCAGAGACCAGCGAAGAATTCATGGATCGCTATTTTGCAGGTGAGGAATTCTCTGTTACCGAGATTTCTGCAGCATTATCCATGTGCGTAGGCGATGGAAGTCTGGTTCCTGTATGCATGGGATCTCCGGTCAACCTGCAGGGGGTTAAGATCCTGTTAGACGATATTTGTGGATACTTCCCGAGCCCGAATCTGAGAGAACGCGCCGGTATCGTAAAATCAACCAGTGAAATTTTCGAAGCTGACTATGATTTCACCATGCCAAAATCCGCACAGGTCTTCAAGACGATCGTAGATCCGTTTATCGGAAAATATTCGCTGTTGAAAGTTTGTTCCGGTGTTATCAAGTCCGGGGATACCTTATATAATGTAGAAAGAGAAGAAGAACTGAAGATTGGCAAGCTGTATGTCATGGAAGGATCCAAACCGATCGAGGTTCCGGAACTTCATGCAGGCGATATCGGAGCCGTAGCTAAGATTAACGAACTGCGTACCGGCGATACTCTGGCAACAAAAGCTGTCCCGGTATTCTACGGCAAACCGGAGATTTCCACTCCATATACCTGCAAACGCTACAAAGCAGTGAACAAAGCAGATATGGATAAGATTTCCCAGGCACTCTCCAAGATGTGTCAGGAAGATCTGACAATGAAAGTAGTTAATGATTCTGCAAACCGTCAGACTCTTCTTTATGGCATGGGTGACCAGCATATAGACGTGATCGTCAGCAAACTGCAGGAACAGTATAAAGTGAATGTGGAACTTTCCAAACCGAAAGTAGCATTCCGTGAGACCATTCGTAAAAAATCAGATATTGATAAAAAATATAAAAAACAGTCCGGTGGACATGGCCAGTATGGTCATGTAAAGATGACATTTGAACCATCCGGTGATCTGGATACACCATATGTATTTGAGCAGATCGTTGTCGGCGGAGCCGTTCCGAAGAACTACTTCCCGGCAGTAGAAAAAGGTCTGCAGGAATCTGTAGTATCCGGTCCTCTGGCAGCATACCCGGTAGTTGGTGTGAAAGCGGTTCTGTATGATGGATCTTATCATCCGGTAGATTCTTCTGAGATGGCATTCAAGACAGCAACAAAGATGGCATTCAAAGACGGTTTCCTGGCAGCTTCGCCGGTTCTGTTAGAGCCTATCGTAAATATGCAGATCCGTGTACCGGATAAATTTACCGGTGATGTTATGGGTGATCTGAACAAACGACGTGGCCGTGTGCTTGGTATGAACCCGGATAAACAGGGATATACCATCGTAGAAGCAGATGTTCCGGAACTGGAGATTTACGGATATGCAACCATACTTCGTTCCATGACAGGTGGAGCCGGTGATTTCTCTTATACATTTGCCCGTTATGAGCAGGCACCTGGCGATGTACAGGAAAGAGAGATTGAAGCAAGAGCCAGCAAGGTAGACAAAGGGGAAGAATAACCCGACAGTATGAAATAAAGAATAAAAGTGCAAGGGAGAACATCCTGTACAGTTTTAAATGTACAGGATGTTCTTTCTGCTTGCGAAAATATCCGTGAGATTATATAATTCACATAGCTGTGAAAATATTTCATAAAAATTCAATGGTGCCTGACACCATCGACGACCGGCGGTCGAAAGGGCCAGCCAGAAAGGATTATAGAATTATGTACGAAAATGGATATAAAAAACTGCAGGACAGTCTGATCGATGTGATTGCAGAGGAACAGGCAAAGCTTGGATATATGAAAGAACCGATCCGGCTGTATTATCCTTTGAGTTCTCTGCATCATTTTTTTAAAAGCGAAGGTGATGCAGAGGCGATGCAGGAGTCACTGGGAGGATTCCCGGAGGCAACAAAAGAAATATTCGGGGAAGTACAGGTATCGCACAAAGGAGATCGTTTCTGCTTCTTTCTGTCGGAAAATGCGACAGAATATGTGCACGAACATCAGGACGAGAATGCATTTATCTTTGCACTGGTACAGTTGATTGCAAAACATGGAACGACGATGGATGAGGTAAAAGAATTATTCCGCAGTCAGACATCTGAGTGTGCGATGAAACCGATGGATAACGGAGAATTTGATCTGATGATCCGCTTTGTGGACTCGGAAGATCCATATTACTACTGCTTTAAGGATGAGGGCTGCCATATCATCTACCACAGATTTCTGCCGGAGGATTATGCAGATTTCGGATTCTGAAAGAAGAATCATTGGTTGTAAAATATCAGAAATGAAACAGAAAGTTGATATTTTGGAAAAAATATAGGAAAGAAGAGAAAAAAAGGATGTCTGAAAAACAGAAAAAAAGGCAGTGGCATACGCCGACAGAAAGAATTATGATGACTGGATTTGGTGTAGTGATCATACTGGGAACGCTTCTTTTGTGTCTGCCGGTTTCATCGGCCAGTGGAAAGGGCGTATATTGGCTTGATGCGTTATTTACGGCGACTACATCTGTGTGTGTAACCGGCCTTGTGACCGTGCCCACTGCAACCACCTGGAGCGTGTTTGGAAAAATTGTGATTCTGGGGCTGATTCAGTTTGGCGGGCTTGGAATCATGGCATGTATGATCATGATATTTCTGGTTTTGCGAAGAAAAATCAGCCTGCAGAGTCGCAAACTGATTCAGGATACCTATAATCTTCCGGTGCTGAAAGGAAGCGTGGGAATCGTCAGAAGACTTCTGATCGGAACAGCGGTGGTTGAGATTGCAGGAGCGATATGTTATAGCTTTTGGTTTGTTCCTCATTATGGACTGTGGAGAGGAATCGGGTACAGTATTTTCCATTCGATATCCGCGTTTTGCAACGCAGGAATCGATCTGGTAGGTGAATCTTCTTTTGCGCCTTTTGTAACCAATCCTCTGATGAATGTTACAACCATGGGACTGATTATCTTGAGCGGACTTGGCTTCCCCGTCTGGTGGGAAGTGATCGAGCATGTGCAGGATCTGCTGAGAGGAAAACGAACCAGAAAAAATTTTATCCGCGGATTTACTCTTCATACAAAACTGGTATTGACGACGACAGTAATCCTGATCACAGGCGGGGCACTTCTGATCCTCCTGTTGGACTGGAATCATGCAGGGTCTCTCGGAGATCTGAAACCGGGAGAGAAAGTGATGGCTGCTTTTTTTCAGTCCATAACAACAAGAACAGCCGGATTTGAGACGATTCCACAGAAAAATTTTACGGATGGGTCTGCGATGGTGAGCATGATTCTGATGTTTATCGGCGGTTCACCGATGGGAACGGCCGGTGGTGTAAAGACAATTACGGTTGCTCTTCTTATCGTGCTGGTTACTTCTTATATCCGTGGAAATCATGATACGGTAGTATGGGGCAGGAAGGTTGTAGAAGAAAATATCCGTTCGGCAGTGGTGATTTTCTTTTTCGCAATGACTACTGCTTTTACGGCCACAATCCTTCTGGTTGCCGTCAGTGGTCATCCGCTTCTGGACTGTGCCTATGAGATTGTTTCGGCGGTGGCGACGGTGGGATTGACCCGTTCTCTGACTTCACAGCTCCCGGCAGCAGGGAAAATCATTGTCATACTCGTTATGTATATGGGACGAATCGGGCCGATTACACTTGCGGTAGCCCTTGGGCGTAGAACAAGGCATGTGGATGCGAATATTCAGAGACCGGAACAGAGGATTCTGATTGGATAAGAGAACAGGGGAGAACAGATTAGCAGAAAGGATAATAAAAATCATGGATAAACAATATGCAGTAATCGGACTTGGAAAATTCGGTTATGCTGTGGCACAGACGCTGTCACAGGCAGGTAAACAGGTTCTGGCAGTGGATAAAGACCAGGAACTGGTGCAGGAGATAGCAGATTATGTGACTTATGCTGCAAGGGCAGATGTGACGGACAGCCGTGTATTTGAATCGCTGGGAATTAGTAACATGGATGTGGTGATCATAGGGATCTCGGAAGATATGGAGTCTAGCATCCTGGCGACATTGCAGGCAAAAGAGGCAGGTGTTCCGCTGGTAATCGCCAAGGGGATGAATCAGATGCATGCCAAGATTCTGAAAAAGATCGGTGCAGACCGTGTAGTGATGGCCGAGATCGAGACGGGTATCCATCTTGGTAAAAATCTGATTTCCGGAGGATTTCAGGATTTCTTTATGCTGTCAGATTCCTTTTCAATGGTAGAACTTGCGGTTCCGGACAGTTGGATCAATCATAATCTGGAAGAACTGAATCTTCGAAAAAAATATGAAATTAATGTTATTGCAATCAAGAAAGGGGAAACGATTTGTGTCAGCATCTATCCGGAAGAAAACCTGTGCAGGGGAGAGATTTTGATCCTTGCAGGAGAAAATAAAGCGCTGGCTAAATTAATGAAAAAATATAAAGAGGGAGATATTTGAAGCTCCTTCATAAGGATTAAAAAAGAAATCTGTCAGTAGTATGTCAGGTTTCTTTTTTTATGTGAGCAACGTGTCTGAGTCCGTACCTGCATGAGATATTAGCGACAGTCTGAACAGGAAGTTACTGTTCGCTGATAATATCCCGCGAAGCGTGTTACTGGGAACGGAGTGAACAGTAACTACAGGAATACCACAGACTATACAATCGAAAGACAAGACTTGACATGCCCAAAATGTTGTACTATCATCCAGATAGTTGATAGTACAACTAACGGACAGATATTCTATAAAAAACAGAAAGAGAAAAGTATAAGTGAAGAAAGGATGGGGTATTTCTTATGGATGATACAAAACGGTAGATCACGAAAATAGCCAGGGAAGTAGGAAAATTTACAGTTCAGACCATGAAAGAAGAGGGAATCGGAACTGCGGAGTTTGATGTGATTCATCTGGTACGTCATAATCCGGGAATCACCCAGACCAAAGTGCGTGAAAGTCTGAAGATGGATAAAGGAGCTGCGGCAAAACGGGTAGCCCGCCTGGAGAATAAAGGATATCTGGTTCGAAAACCGAATCCGGAAGATGGAAGGAGCCAGCTGCTTTATGCGACAGAAAAAGCGGAACACCTGAAAAATTCCAAGACATCGATTGAAACCGTATTTTATGAATGGCTGTTAGAGGATCTCTCAGGGGAGGAAAAGGAGCATTTTTGTAAAACGCTGGACATGTTGTACTGGAAATCAAAAAGAGAACGACAGGCAGGATTCGAAAATATTACACGGATTTTGGCAAAAGAGGAGAATGACGGGGATGGAAAACAAGGAACTGCAAAAGAAGAGAGAGGATGAGAAGTTTTGTCCGGAAAAAATCGGTTCGTATTTTCGGGTAGAATGGAAAGTTCTTCTTACAATTACAATCTCCGGTCTGATCTATAACCTGGGACTTCTGGCGGAACCGTGGTTTGAGGGAAGGATGACGGGAATGTTGGTGGATATTCTGAGAGGCAGCGGAACTTTTGCCAATATGCTGTCTCTTGTAATCGGTTATGTGGCAGCAATCGGGATCGTACAGGTATCCAGATATGTCAAACGTTTTTATGTACGCAGGTTTGCAAATAATGTAAACCGGAGAATGAAAGAGATCCTGTATCACACTCTTGTGACCAGGGGGAGGGCGAGCCTTCGGGAAGAAGGGGAAGGAACCATCATGACAAAAGCCATCCTGGATGTAGATGATTGTGTGGAGGGCATGCGTAAATTCACGACGGAGATTTTTGATACCGGTGTGGCTCTGACAGCCTATGCAGGCATGCTTTTGTGGTATGACTGGCGGCTTGCTCTGCTGTGTATGATCTTTCCGCCGATTTCATATATTACAGCGGAGAAGATGAAACGGATGATCCAGAGAACCGGAGCAGCGTATAAAAAGCAGTGCGGAGTATTGAGCGCAGTGACTCTTGATCGTGCACAGAACGCTGTCACTTACCGGGTGTTTGGCTGTGAGAGAGACCGGCAGATGGCTTATGAGAAGAATCTTACCGATTATGAAACAACCGCGGTAAAGGCAAATATTTGGAACAGTGCCATGCCTCCGATTTATAAAGTGATTTCTATGACCAGTGTATTGTTTATTCTGTATTTTGGTCAGAAAAATATACTGGGGAGCGGATGGAGCAGCTGGTCAATCGCAACATTTACCACGTTTCTGGCATGCTTTGTGAAGCTTTCTACAAAATCATCCAGTGCGGCAAAACTCTTCAATGCCGTACATAAAGCGCAGGTTTCCTGGAATCGTATCCGTCCGCTGCTTGACTCGGTAAACGAGGAAGAAGACGGAAAAGAATGGAGACCTGGAGATCTGGAAGTAAAAGATGTCTCATTTGCTTATCCGGATGGAAAGCGCGTGCTGGAACATGTGTCTTTTTCAGCAAAACCGGGGCAGATCATCGGCGTGACCGGTCCGGTAGCCTGTGGAAAATCAACCCTTGGGAAGTTATTTTTATGTGAATGTCCATATGAGGGAACGGTACGATTTGCAGGAAAAGATTTGCTGCAGATGGAAGAGGCAGAACGTAAAGGTATCGTAGCCTACATGGGACATGATCCGGAGCTGTTTCATGACAGCGTCAGAGATAATGTGTTGTTGGGAGACGAAAAAGATTTGAAAACCTATCTGAAAGCAGTGTGTATTGACCGGGAAGTTTCTGATATGGAAGAGGGAGAGGATACCCTGATTGGAAATGGTGGGGTTCGCCTTTCCGGAGGTCAGGCACAGCGTGTGGCACTGGCAAGAACACTGTGCCATAAAAAGCCGTTACTGGTGCTTGATGATCCGTTTTCTGCACTGGATAAATCGACAGAGAAAGAAGTGTTTGCCAATGTACGGGCGATGACCCGTGATTCGATCGTGTTGCTTTTGTCACATCGACTGTATCTGTTTCCACAGATGGATCAGATCATCTGGATGGACAATGGAAAAACGACCGTGGGAACGCATGAGGAACTGTTACAGAAAGTTTCGGCATATGCGACATTATTTACCACACAGGAAGGAGAGGACAGTCATGAAGCATAAAGGAAATGTACGAAATATTCTGATCGATACAGTAAAAAAACAAAAATGGCTGTCCAGCGGGATCCTGATCGCGGTACTTGGAGCCATCGGAGCCTCTCTGATTCCGCCGCTTCTTCTTGGAAAAATCGTGGACAGTATTACGGCAGGACATGCGGTAGCGTTTTCGTTCTTTGTCCTCTATTTTGGTGTGCTTGCCCTGACAGGTTTTATGGATGCGGCGAGAGAGAGTCTTCTGACTGTTTTCGGACAGAAGATCACGCATGCGCTTCGAAACCGCCTGATGGAAAAGTTTGTCAGCCTCAGTGCGGATACAATCAATCAGCAGGAACCGGGAACGATGGTATCAAGGTTTGTGGGAGATGTGGATACGGTAGAGGACCTGTTTACTTCCGGAATCATCAGTATGTTTGCGGATACGTGTAAGATCCTGAGTATCCTGGCTGTGATCTGGTTCCGGAATAAGGGATTGACGTTGGTTTTACTGCTCTTACTGCCATTTTTGTTCTGGTTTACCAGACATGTACAGAAAAATATGTTAACCGCGCAGATCGAGAACCGAAGAGCAGTAGGCCGTGCCTCGGGTCATGTGCCGGAGACGATTCACAATATTCGGACGATCCATTGCTTTGGAAAAGAAAAATATATGGAAGAGCGGTATGACAAATATATCAGCGACAGCTATCGGGCGATGGAACGAACGAACTTCTATGATGCGATTTACTCACCGATGATTCTGATCCTGAACGCGGTTGTGGTTGCGGTTGTGATGCTGTTATCCGCATCCGGCAATCAGCAGATTCTGACATTCTTTGGAATGTCTGCCGGAACAGCAGTAGCCGTGATCAATTATATTTCCCAGATTTTCACACCGGTAGAAAGCCTTGGTATGGAGATTCAGACGATCCAGTCAGCGATGGCAGGTATTCACAGAATCAATGAGTTTTTCAATCTGGAAGCGGATGAAGCAAACAGAGCGAACGGAAAACGACAGGGTGTCCGGAAAACAGCAAAAGATATCAGTGAACAGAAAAAACAGGTTACAACAGATAAGATACATACGGCAGATGCCGGAGATCAGACCGCGGTATCCTTTGAAAATGTAGTCTTTGGCTATGACGAACATCTGGTTCTGGAAGGTGTGAGTTTTGAGGTGAAAAAAGGCGAACAGGTCACATTGTCCGGGCGTACCGGTGCCGGAAAGAGTACGATCCTGAAGCTGCTGCTTGGTCTGTATGAGCCGCAGAGTGGAAGCATACGGATCGGTAATGTTTCTGCTACAGAAGTTCCGGAAGAGGAAAGGAGATCGCTGTTTGGCTATGTGGAGCAGTCTTTCCATATGGTGCCGGGTACGGTGCGTGAGCAGATCACACTGTATGATCGGAGAATCACGGAAAAACAGGTGCAGGCGGTAGCAAAACTGACCGGTCTTGAAGATTCGATCGACAGTCTGGACAAAGGCTACGATACGCAGTGTACTCCGGAGATTTTCTCTCAGGGACAATGGCAGCTGTTATCCATCGCCCGGGCAGCGGTGGCAGAACCGTCGATTCTTTTGCTGGATGAGATCACGGCAAATCTGGATGCAGAGACGGAAAAAGAAGTCCTGCAGGCTCTGCGCCGCGTATCAAAAAACAGAACAGTTATCTCGATTTCCCACAGAACTTCGGCGGAGATGGGACGGATCATTACAGTTTCATAATGTGTTGACACTTTTCGCTTTATAAATCAATCCGCCGGATAGTAAAGTGGCTGATGTCGGAATTACAGTAGTTACGCAGGAGAATGTGGGATAATTCACGAGAGATTTCGAAAAAGAAAGCGTGAAAGAGTGGCAGGCACTTTTTCCGCTTTTTTTTTGTGGGAAATCATGGTAAACTATTAAAGCATAGTAAGGATCTGTTCAGCAGATTTTTGACATTTGCGAAACAGTACCTGTATGAAAAAAGGTAATTGAAAAACAGAAGAGCTGTTCCGGTGCTCAGAGATGTAAACGGAACAGCAATAAAGGAGAAATTACAATGCCAGTATTTGATTTTAACAATACCCCGGATAAAGATAAACCGTTGACTTGTACCTATACTACCTTCCGCTCTGATGAATCCACCGCTACACCGGAACGCCCGATGCTGGTGCTGGATAATAAAAAACGTCAGTGGAAACATCATTCCAGCGGATTCTTTTCTAATCCGGCGAAACAGACGACATTTGAATTTGAAGAGGAAGATGGTATCGTATCCGCGGATATTTTGCAGATCGATGCCCGTTTTGTCAGCCTGCTAAAATGGCTCGGCGGCAATCATATTCATATCCGTCTGTCCGGTGAGAACCGAGAAAATGGATATGCCGTTTATAAGATTCGTGAGATCGCTTTCGGCGGCGGTACCAAACTTTCGGCGGAGGATGGTTTTTTACAGTTTATGATCGAGCGTCTTCTGGCAAGCAATGCACCGGAAGAGATCGAGGAAGATGAGGATGCAGAAGAAGTCGGCGACGATATGAAACTGACCAGTATCCAGAGCATCACCGATTTTATGACCTGTGCCGGAAAAACACTGCCGGATAACATTCGTCTCTGGGCGAGAAGAAACCTGGCGGTTGCAAAATCCCATGAGGTATCTCCGGAAGAGAGACGGCATGCACAGAGAGCATTGTCGATCATGATGAATGTGCAGTGGAAGAGCAATTACTTTGAGTCTATCGATCCGCAGGAAGCAAGAAGAATCCTCGATGAAGAACTGTACGGTATGGAGAAGGTAAAACAGAGAATTATCGAGACGATCATCCAGATCAACCGTACCCATACCTTACCGGCATACGGTCTGCTTCTGGTAGGACCTGCAGGAACCGGAAAATCACAGATTGCCTATGCGGTTGCACGAATCCTGAAACTGCCGTGGACAACTCTGGATATGAGTTCCATCAACGATCCGGAACAGCTGACCGGAAGCTCCCGTGTCTATGCCAATGCAAAACCGGGTATCATTATGGATGCATTTTCAATGGCAGGAGAGTCCAATCTGGTATTTATCATTAACGAGCTGGACAAAGCAGCCTCCGGAAAAGGAAACGGAAACCCGGCGGATGTTCTGCTGACCCTGCTTGATAACTTGGGATTCACCGATAACTATATGGAATGTATGATCCCTACGGTAGGTGTCTATCCGATTGCCACCGCCAACGACAAATCCCAGATCAGTGCACCGCTGATGTCCCGTTTTGCGGTGATCGACATTCCGGATTATACAGACGAAGAGAAGAAAATTATTTTCTCAAAATACGCACTGCCGAAAGTACTGAAGCGAATGAGTCTGAAAGAAAATGAAATTATTCTGACAGATGAAGGTCTGGACAGAATCATTCAGAAACATGCAAATACCAGCGGTATCCGTGACCTGGAACAGGCCGCAGAGCATATCGCAGCCAATGCTCTGTATCAGATTGAAGTCAATCATATGCAGTCCGTAACGATCGATGCACAGATGGTAGAGAAAGTGCTTGAGTAACAAATATGAAAGAAAGTGCGACAGATGATTGGGTACACTAAAATTGCCAAAGGAGGATAATTGTTATGTGGAACGGAAAGAAAAAAGCGGTAACATTCAGTTACGATGATGGTGTGACACAGGATCGCCATCTGGTGGAAATGATGAATACTTATGGTGTAAAAGGCACCTTTAACTTAAACAGCGGTATGCAGTCTTATGCAAATGTATGGGAACATCCCAAGGGGCTTCTGATTCATCGAATGAACACTGAAGGTTTAAAAGAACTGTATCAGGGACATGAGATTGCAGCACATTGTCTGACGCATGCAGATCTTCCCCAATATGATGAAGAGACGATCCGCAATGAGATTCTGGAAGACAAGAAAAATCTGGAAGAACGGTTTGGGCAGCCTGTTGTGGGAATGGCGTATCCGTTTGGTACTTATAACGATACTGTAGTGGATATTGCGCGTGCCTGTGGTATCCGTTATTCCCGTACGGTAGAGCGGACCGGAAATTTTGGACTTCCGGAAGAGCCGCTGACACTGAATCCAACCTGCCATCATAATGATGCGGATGTGATGGATCTGATTGACCGTTTTCTGGCATCTGACAATGAGGAACCACAGCTTTTCTATCTGTGGGGACACAGTTATGAGTTTGACGTGGATCAGAACTGGGATCGGATGGAAGAGATCCTGAAAAAATTGTCCGGTCATGATGAAATCTTTTACGGAACAAACAGAGAAGTGTTATTTGGTGAATAATAACTATCTCGTACATAATATTATGATTATGTTCTGAATACTATCAGAATCTGTGGCAGATGCAAAGAAAAAAGGAGAACACAAATGCAATATGCAATCATAGGAGCCGGAGGAACCGGCGGAGTTGTGGGATATTTTATGACAAAGGCAGGAAAAGATGTGACACTGATTGCCCGTGGCCGTCATCTGGAAGCTATGAAAGAGCATGGATTGACTCTGGAGCGTCTCTGGGATCCGAATCCTGAGACAATTGCTGTGAAAGCAACGGATATGGAACACTATAAGGAACAACCGGATGTGATCCTGGTGTGTGTAAAAGGGTATTCACTGGAAGATACCGTCCCGTTTATCCGCCGCGTGGCAAAACCGGATACGATCGTGATTCCGATTCTGAATATCTATGGAACCGGTGCAAAACTGCAAAAAGAACTGCCGGAACTTCTGGTGACAGACGGATGCATCTATGTATCTGCCAACATCAAAGAACCGGGTGTGTTAGTGCAGCATGGGAAGATTCTGCGGATCGTCTTTGGAGTTCGGGAAAAGACAGACTGGAGACCGGAACTGGAACAGATCCGGCAGGATTTTACGGACAGTGCTATTGACGGAATTTTATCCGAAAATATTCGCAGAGAAGCACTTGAAAAATTCTCCTATGTGTCTCCGATCGGAGCAGCAGGACTGTACTGTAATGCAGTAGCGGGGGATTTTCAGAAAGAGGGCGCTCCGCGGGAACTGTTTTGTTCGATGATCCGGGAAATCGGGGCACTTGCAGATGCTATGGGCGTTCCGTTTCAAAAAGACATGGTAGATGTTAATTTACATATTTTGTCTACTCTTGCACCGGAAACAACTACTTCTATGCAGAGGGATGTAATGGCTGGGAAACCATCAGAAATCGACGGACTGGTATACGAAGTGGTTCGCATGGGAAAACTGTATGGTGTGCTGGTTCCCTCGTATACGAAAGTAGCTAATCGACTGGCTGAGAAAAAAGGAATTATTTTTGATATGGATGGTGTTCTGGTCAATACGGAACCGTTGCATTTTCGGTGTTGGCAGGAAGTGCTGAAAGAGGACGGAATCACGCTGAACTATGAGATTTACAAACCGTGCATCGGTTCTACCAGAGAAGTTTTCCGTCAGCTGATGGTGGATGCTTACGGTGATATTTTCGAGGATTATCCGACGATGAACCGGAGAATGGAAGAAAAGAAAAAGGAAATCGTGGAAAAAGAAGGATTCCCGCAATGTGAGGGAATCCGGGAAGTTCTGGAAAAACTACATCAGGAAGGATATCTGCTGGCAGTCGGATCTTCTTCTCCGGAGGATGTGATCCAAAAAGTGTTGAAGGATCTTGGCCTGGCTCAGTATTTTTCTGCTTTTATCAGTGGAGAAAATATGGCACATCCCAAGCCGGCACCGGATACGTTTCTTGCTGCGGCGAAAGCACTGCTATTAGATCCTTCGGCATGTCTGGTGGTGGAAGATTCTACCAATGGAGGAAAGGCGGCAAAGGCAGCGGGAATCTCCTGTGTCTGGTTCCACAATCCGGACTCCGGCGATCAGCAGATCCCGGATGCGGTTCTGGAAATCGATACCTGGAATCAGCAAAACGCAGAAAAAATCATGGAAATATTTTCGAAAGGAAGGGAATAAATAAAAATGTGTACAGCAGCTACGTATAAGACAAAAGATTTTTATATGGGACGGACGCTGGATTATGAATTCTCCTATGGAGATGAGATTACAGTAACACCAAGAAATTATCCGTTTCATTTCCGCCATATGGAAGAACTGGAAAATCATTATGCGATCATCGGTATGGCACATGTAGCGGATGATTACCCGCTGTATTACGATGCGGTCAATGAAAAAGGACTTGGAATGGCAGGGTTGAACTTCGTAGGAAACGCTGTCTACCAGGAAATCCAGGAGGGACGGGAAAATGTGGCTCAGTTTGAGTTCATTCCATGGATTCTTTCCCAGTGCGCATCGGTAGAAGAGGCGAAGAAAATGCTGGCGGAGATGAATCTGGTGGGAACCGTATTCGCCCCACAGTTTCCGGCGGCACAGCTGCACTGGATTCTGGCGGACAAATATGCGTGTATCACCATCGAATGTGTCCGGGAGGGACTGAAGGTTTATGATAATCCGGCAGGTGTACTGACCAATAATCCGCCATTTGAACAGCAGATGTTTTTATTGAATCAGTATATGCATCTGTCACCGAAACAGCCGGAGAATCATTTTTCCGAGCAGTTGCCATTACAGACCTACAGCCGCGGCATGGGTGCACTTGGACTTCCGGGAGATCTTTCTTCTACTTCCCGCTTTGCAAAAGTGGCATTTACCAGAGCACATGCAGTATCGGGAGATTCCGAAGCGGAAAGCGTCAGCCAGTTTTTCCACATTCTGGGATCGGTGGATCAGCAGCGCGGATGCTGTGAGGTGGCAGAGGACAAATATGAGATTACGATCTATACCTCCTGCTGGAACGCACAGAAAGGAATCTACTATTATAATACCTATGAAAACCACCAGATTACTGCAGTTGACATGCACCGCGAGAATCTGGACGGAACCACACTGGCACGGTATCCACTGATTCAGAAAGGTGAGATCCGGTGGCAGAACTAGAGCCTTTTTCAGACACGCTCTAGAAGATGTGAAAGGTATTCCCGGGATTTTTTTACTCGTTATTGCGATAGTCGTCAGGGTCTCGTGCAAGTACGGACTTTGAATCGTTGCTCGCGTAAATAAAAAAGACAGAAATCTGTTTCAGACATGTACCAATGGTACGGGACGATTCCGATTTCTGTCTTTTTGTGTTTATTGCTCGAATGATTCTATTACAGAATCTATGGTGATTACTGCGCCTTCTTCATGCGATAACTTCCACTACTGGTGCGGAAAGCGTCGATGATGCGCCGTACACTACAGAGTAAGGTAAGTCCGTATCCGATGAACAGCTCGCTGTAATAGCTTCCGGTGAGTTCGGAAAGATCCAGAATGTTATCCAGATACTGATAACACTCGGAAAAGGTGTATCCTTCGTCTTTCAGTGCATCATAAGCATCCCAGGTCCAGGAAAGTCGATTGGCAAAGAAAATCATCACCAGCATCATCACAGTGGAAATGATCACACCCTTCCGATCCAGATGACCGCCAAGCAGTTCATATCCACGCAGTGCGCAGATTGCAGTGACTGCACCGGCAATACCCGCGATGTATCCGAGCCGATAGATCAGTACCCAGAGCACACATCCGATCAGAGAACCGACGAAAGCACCTACGAGTCCGGCAACCAGATTACTCTTTTTTGCACGGGTTGTCTGCTGGTTTTGCTGAAGATTCTGCTCGATCTGCTGTGCACAGGAAGTACACAGATAATGGTAGGAACCATTAACCTCATAATTTGACAGATATTCCTGTGTGCTGCCACAGGACTCACAGCAAGGCTGATAGTTACCGCCATGAAGATACTGAATCAGAGGATCTACGACACTGTTGATCATATCCGGAACTTTGTTTCCGTTTACTGCCGGCATTTTTATGGTCAGTAAGGCGGAAGTAGAAGTACAGGAATAGTCTGCCAGGTGTTTGACATTTTGCTTCTGGTATTCCAGATACTGTGCCAGCTGTGCGTTGTCCGGATCCTGTGTGGAGACGGCATTGATACGAACGTGGTAAACCGTCGATTCCGTTGTAATGACAACCGGATATCCCTGATAATTGCCATCTGCATAGCTGCCGTGATCCGTCAGACTTCCCCCAAGAAGCTGTATACGTATTTTTTCCTTAAACATATTGAAACCCTCCCTCAAAATTTATATGTTCTACCCGTATCATAACAAATTCTGACATGTTTTACCACAAACTTTAGGATTTTGTAAGAAATAGAAGGAAGGTATTATATAGACAGAAAGATATAGTATAATTCATGAAAATGTAATGATTATTTCACGCTTGTAATGATAGGAATTTCATGTTAAAATAATTCAAAAATGAACATTCTAAAAATGAAAGAGAGGTATAGAAGGCATGATAAGCATTGAGTATATACATAAATTGCTGGATGTCTATAATCAGCTGTGCCGACCGTTATGCCAGCAGACCGGCATTCCGCAGACATCCCTGGATATCCTGATGTTCCTGAAAAATAATCCGCAGTATAAAAATGCCGCAGATATTGTAAAGATCCGCGGGATCAAGGCGAATCTGGTATCCATCCATGTGGAACGGCTGGTGCAGGAAGGATATCTCGAACGCCGGGAGGTTCCGGGCGACCGGAGAAAGACAGAACTAATCTGTACCCGGAAAGCGGAGCATGTCTGGAGACGGGGATGTGAGATTCAGAAAACATTTATCGAAACCTTATTTTCCGGTGTGCCTTCGGAGTCCAGAAAGATTTTTGAACAGGTGATGGAACAGACAGAGGAAAATCTGAATACATATCAAAAGGAGAACAAAAAGAAATGAGTATTTTACTGACAGTAATTGTTACATTTTTTGCAGGTATGGGTGCAGGTCTCGGGACCGGATTTGCCGGCATGAGCGCAGCGGCGGTCATCAGCCCGATGCTGATCACATTCTTGGGAATGGATCCCTACATGGCAGTGGGAATCGCATTGTCCTCGGATGTGCTGGCAAGTGCCGTATCCGCATATACTTATGGGAAGAATAAGAATCTTGATATAAAAAATGGTCTGATCATGATGGTTACCGTGTTGTTGTTTACCATAGTGGGAAGTTATGTTTCCAGCCTGGTACCGTCCACAACGATGGGAAATTTCTCCGTCTTCATGACCTTCCTGCTCGGTATCAAATTCATCCTTCGCCCGGTCATGACTACAAAAGAAGCCATGGCACAGGTGTCTGCGAAAAAACGTGCGATTCAGTCTGTGATCTGCGGAGTGATGATCGGCTTTATCTGCGGATTTATCGGTGCCGGTGGCGGTATGATGATGCTTCTGATCCTGACATCCGTTCTTGGCTACGAACTGAAAACCGCAGTGGGAACCAGTGTATTTATCATGACGTTCACGGCATTTACCGGAGCTGTATCCCACTTTGCCATCGGCGGCACACCAGACTGGACTGTGTGGATCCTGTGTGTGCTCTTTACATTCCTCTGGGCAAGAATTGCAGCCGTATTTGCCAATAAAGCAACGCCGAAGACTCTGAACCGGGCTACGGGAGTGATCCTGGTGGTGCTGGGAATTGTGGTTATGGCGTTTTCGGTGTTGGGATAGAGTAACAAATGTCTGCTGGTCGGATGGCTCTTTGAAAATATCATGCATAACCACGCAGACTATACCCGAAAATGATACCAGCTGCGAAGTGGAAAGAAAAAAGTTAATAGATAATAAATTGGAGGATACAATATCATGATAATCAAAACTGCAACCATAGATGATCTGCCACAGATCGCCGCCGTAGAGTCCGAGTGCTTCCCACCGGCCGAAGCCGCCACAAAAGAGGAATTCGCCGACCGCCTTATTCATTACTCCAACTATTTCTGGCTGATGTTCGACGAACAAAATCACAACAAACTGGTAGCTTTTGTCGACGGATTTGTTACCAACGAACCGGATCTGACGGATGAAATGTACGAAAAAGCTTCCATGCACGACGAAAGCGGTGCCTGGCAGATGATTTTCGGGGTGAATACAATCCCGTCCTATCGAAGACGCGGGCTGGCAGGAGAACTGCTGGAGCGGGCGATCGAAGATGCCAGAAAACAGGGAAGGAAGGGTCTGGTGCTGACCTGCAAAGATGCATTGATCCATTATTATGCAAAATTTGGTTTCCAAAATGAAGGAGTAACAGATAAATCTGTCCACGGCGATGCTGTCTGGAATCAGATGCGCCTGACCTTTTAACTGGAGTTAACAGGAACTAACTACCAACTTTACACAAATTTAACGAAAATCATACAATACCATGATAGAGCCATATGCGTTCTCCCACTATACTGTAAACCGTAAATGAATTATACAGATTCATAACAGAGATTTTACAGATGATTTCAAGAATCGAGCAGCAGACAGCTGCAGGAAAAGGGAGAACACAAAATGAATGAAAATGTAAAAGTAGTATTTGGGCTGATTGGTGGGTTGGCGCTGTTCCTTTATGGAATGAACAGTATGAGTGATGCGCTGCAAAAGGCAGCCGGAGAAAAGATGAAGAAGATTCTGGAATTTCTCACGAAGAATCCGATCATGGGAGCGCTGGCCGGAGCCCTGGTTACGGCTGTGTTACAGAGCAGTTCGGCAACTACCGTTATGGTCATCGGCTTTGTAAGTGCCGGACTGATGAGTCTGCCACAGGCGATTTCCGTTATCTTTGGTGCTAATATCGGTACGACGATGACAGCCCAGCTGATGGCATTCAAAATCAGTGATTACATTTATCCGTTGATCTTCATCGGATTCATGCTGAACTTCTTAGGGAAAAAAGAAAAGGTTAAAAATATTGGTATGGTTATCTTTTCTTTCGGACTTTTGTTTGAAGGAATCGAGATCATGGGCAGCGTTATGAAACCACTGGCAGGAAGCCCGATCTTTGTAGATCTGATGGGAAAAGTATCTTCTATTCCGGTGCTGGGTGTTGTCCTCGGTGCGGTGATGACTCTGGTGGTACAGAGTTCCTCTGCAACGATCGCAGTCCTTCAGAGCTTTGCTTCCCAGGCAGGACCGGACGGTGTCAGCAGCGTGATCGGACTGACAGGAGCGATTCCGATTTTGCTTGGCGATAATATCGGTACGACGATCACAGCACTTCTGGCATCCATCGGACAGTCCAAAGATGCAAAACGTACCGCAATCGCACACAGCTTTTTCAATATCACGGGTACCTGCGTATTTATCTGGATCATTCCGTGGTTTGCACAATTTGTACGTTATATCTCTCCAAAAGGAAATGAGATCGATGTGATCTCCCGCCAGATTGCCAATGCACATACGACATTCAACGTGGTCTGTACACTGGTATGGCTGCCGCTGATCCCGCTCATGGTGAAGATTGTTACCACGATTATACGCGGAGAAGATAAGAACACAGGTGTAGTTTATGAACCGAAGTATCTGGATAACAAAGTGATTGATCAGCCGGTGGCTGCGATGTATCTGGTATCTCAGGAACTGGAAAATCTGACAGGATTTACCGTACATATGCTGAACAGCCTGAAAGGTTCTCTGAATCAGAAAAAGACCTCAGCTGCATATGAAAAATTCAAAAATCAGCTGGATATCGTCCAGCACCTGCAGGAAGAAATCACGGACTATATCACCAAATTGTTTTCCAGCGGTAATCTGACAGAGCTTCAGTCTGAACAAACAGCAGGACTTCTGTATGTAACCAACAATATCGAACGTATCGCCGACCGGTGTCAGGATATCGACAGCATCTGGATAAAAATCCAGGACGATGGCATGAGCTTTTCCGAGGAAGCCGGCAAGGAAATTGAAAATTGCATCAATGTCCTTCTGGATCTGCTGCGCTTGGCGATGACAGCCGTAAAAGAGGGCAGTGAAGAGGAAGCGGAACTGGTATTCAAAAATAAAAAGAAATTGCATAAAGCAGAAAAGAAATTCAACAAAGCCCATCTGAATCGCGTAAAGAATCAGAAATGCGACCCGGGCATGACCAGCTGCTTCTCCGGTATCCTCTACAACCTGGATCGAGCTGCAGACAACTGCGTAAGTATCGCAGAAGAAGCTCTGGATAACCAGGGATTCGTAAAATTAGGCGAAGCCGCCAGAAACTTTGCGGCACCGGCTGCGGTTGTGGAGGCTGTGTAAAAGATAATAACAGTGATAAGAAATATATAATTTAAGAGAAACAGAGTATTTTTGATTTTGAGATACAACAAAATTTGAAAATACTCTGTTTTTGGTTGTTCGAGCAATGAACGAAAATCGTTTCCTTCATAAGAAACTGGTGATTAACGCGGTGGCTGAAGATGGAATTAAAATTGCAAATTTTATTTGATGTGATATGATTTTTATAGATAACATATTATCCAAAACAAGTAAAAAATCCAGATTTTGGATAATATATGATCCATAGAAAGGAAAAATCGACATGTCAAACTATGAAACGATGAAAGACCGTATGTCCTCCCATTTCCTGGAATACGATCAGGAAAAAATGATCCGGAAATTTGCTCTGGAGCATGATGAAAAGTATCTCTATATTTTCTTTTTAGGAAGAAAATACCGGATCAACCGCATCACCGGAGGAATCACCTGGTCTGTGGATGAATTCCAGACGGAAGAAAATGCAAATTACAACGAAGCCATGACAATCTACGATGTCCTGTGTAATTCCAAAGAATACTGTCATCCCGCCCATGAATGGGTTCATATCGGCAGTCTTTCTACGGTGCGGGGAGGAAATCTGGCAAATGACAGTAATTTTTTCAGGGATGCAGGAAAGAAATTCGATGGAAAGACTGCAGAACTGGCGAAAGCCTGCGAGCGGCTACATGGGATTAAGATAGAAAAAGGCGATGTGGCTTATCAGCTGGAAATGTTTTCGTTTCTGCCTGTCGTACTGAGATTCTGGGAATCCGATGACGAATTCCCGGCGAGTTTGCAGGTGCTGGTGGACCGGAACATTCTGGAGTATATGCATTATGAGACGGTGATGTTTGCGATTGGACATTTGCTGGAGAGAGTGGGAGAAGAGATGGAGCGAAAGTAGAGAACAGGTTGCTATAAACCGTAATTATCTGGAAGAACGGTAACAGCGGTTTTATTGTATTTCATATCGTAAATTGATCCAGTGGAGCAATTTTGATTATGGGAAGAAACATCTGGAAAGCAATATGAATTGGAAAAATAAATAAAAATTTGTCGAGAAATATCGAATAAAATAGCAAAATACACTATAAAATGTCGAAAAACTTTGGAAACATTACCAGTTATATGCTATAATATAAAATAATGCATCATTTTTAATACGGATTTAAAATAATGGAGACAGAGAATATGGTGAGAGCAGCAGATAGCGATAATTTTCTGATACAACATACAGATTTTTCTTTGAGAGAACAGGTGAACTACCCGAATGGTGGAATATCAAAATTTTATGATAATGGCATCGATATGGTCATTATTGATGAAAATATTTGTGACCATAACCCGGGTGAGCCTGTTTTTTCTTATATGCTTATTACAGACAAACAGAACAGTTATATCCATCAGTTTAAAAGAGTTTTTCGTTTCTTAGGTTATATACAGTCTGAAGTTGACAGCTATCTTGCTAACGATGAAATGACATTACCTGAAGATTACAGGATAACCGTTGGGGACCGGGCAGAACAGACGGATGCATCACCTCTGGAGATCCATTTTGAGGATAGCTTTTCAAATGCCTACGGTATGAATGCGCTCAGATATTTGACACGCGAATATGGAATCTGTGATGAAAACGGAAACAATTATTTTCTCGATTATTTTATCAGAACACAGAATGAAAGATACGCTGTAGAAGAAAATGGACTGAGTTTTCATCATCCACAGATTATCGGAGAAGAAAAATACAAAAAACAGTTGAAGAAACAGAATACCTGTGTTTTATGGGGAATCAAACTATTTCGATTTTCACGGGAAGACTGCGCATTTGAAAACCGAATCGAAGATGATATCAAACAATACTTTGGAAAAGATACCGCAGCATTTGTCGATGACGGATTGAAAATCGACAGAAAAGTGGAATTATATGAACACCAGACGATCAGTTTACAGGAAATACAAAAACGTAGAATGGCAGGTATCAAAGCATTTTTGATCGTATTACCAACGGCATCCGGAAAATCCAGGATTGTAGAGGAAGACCTGCGCGAATTTGCAAAAAAAAACCAGGATTCAGAGGGCTGATATTGGTTCCGGGAATCAATATTCTTGCGGACTGGAGGGTAAGAGTACAGGAATCCGTACCGGAACTGACAGAGAAAATTGAGATCAGAACCTATGCCTATATGTGCAGACATTATACGGAATTTCCAGCAGATTATTACAATTATATCGTAGTGGATGAGGCACATCATGCGGTTGCACCGATGCTGAAAAGAGTGATTCAGTATTATGAGGCGGATTTTACGGTTGGACTTACCGCAACGGATCAGCGTCCGGATAAGAAAAAACTGGAAACAGTTTTCGGAACATACTCCACTTCGTTATCCTTAAAAGAAGCCATGGAAAAAGGAATCGTTGCCCGGGCAAATGTTTACAGGATCGAAACAAATATTGATCTATCAAAAGTCCGATTCAACGGAAAAGACTATATCAATGCAGATCTTGAAAAAAGAATACGGGTTACTTCAAGAAATGAGCTGATTGTCAATGTCCTTCAGGAATATTTTGGAGACGGAGAAGCTGCCAGACGGCAGGGAGTCATCTTTTGTGTCAATGTTGCCCATGCAAATGAGATGGCAAAACTACTCAACAAAGCCAATATCACTGCAGCCAGCTACACCAGACAGACAAAGAATCCTGCGGCTGTTATGGCAGATTTTAAACAGAAGAAGATTCGGTTTTTGTGTGCCTGTAATATGATCTCCGAGGGCTGGGACTATCCGGAGTTGGGAATTCTCGTTATGGCAAGACCTACGCTCTCCAAAGTGCTCTATCTGCAGCAGATTGGAAGAGGACTGCGGAAAACGGATACAAAGAAAAATATTATCATTATCGATGTGGTGGACGAGTATGGTGCAATGATCAAAGCCTGTAATATGCACACGATCTTTGCCAATCCATATTATGTACCATTTGGAGATATTATAAAGACAGATTATACACTCGGAGATATGGTTGTTATCGATGGGCTGGAAGAAAGAATTGAACGCATTATGGAAGTCGATATCAATTCTTTTGAGGAAAAATATGGCGATTATCTCAGCCAGGAACAGGTTGCCAGAGAATATTTCGTCAGTACCGGAACCGTGACAAGCTGGGTCAAAAAGAAAAAGATCGTGCCGAGTGTAGAATACCGGTTCGGCAACAAATCCATTTACCTGTTCAGTCCGGACGATGTCGAAAAATACCGGAAAGAATTAAACATCAAAGAACATAATGACAGTACGATCAAAGAAGATTTCTTTGAATTTCTGGAAGAAAGAGATTATTCACTTTCCTATAAAATGCCTTTTCTGTTGGCGGTTGTGAAACATATAAATGCTATCGGAGACGCGAAAATAGAAGATGTTCTGGATGATTATATTGCCTTTTATCAGGACAGATTAGCCAGAGGACTCCAGGTAGATCGAAACACCTGCCCATATAATGAAAAAATGCTGAAAGACCGGAAAGCGGTGCAGAGAAATATGCTTACGAATCCATTTGAAAAATTTGAAAGAAAGAGATTTCTGTATTATTCGAAAGATTTGAGTGTGATTTCGATGAATCATGCGCTGTTTGAGAAGATGAAAGAGGAAGATTGGGAAAGAGTGCGGAGACAGATGAGAGAAGATTTGCGGAAGTATTATGACGGAATGGGCGGAGTGTAAATGATTTTTAAGCAAAAATAAGTTCATTACGCATGTTGCCAATGTATGTGATATAGTGGGGGAAAAACAAATGACAAATAGTGAATATCCGGAAAACAGAGAATGGAAACAAAAAGCATTTGGAATGCCAAAACTGCCCAGTGGAGATATGGGGCAGGATAAAGTGTTGTACTATATTCTGAAAATGGTCAAAGACGGTAAATCAGCAAATACAATGCTTAATATTGAAGGAAGCAACAGCACAGCCACCTTAGGTCGAATGTGTGAATGGATCCGTCCGATTGGTCTGGTTAATAAAGAGAAACAGGTGTGGACACTGACAGAATTAGGAGAAATGGTTTTGGAACGACAGGATAGTTGCTTTTCTACCGCTGTTTTCTGTTCAACAATTGTATTTATGGGAGAAATATTATTCTATCTTCAAAAACCAAAAAACTCACAGGAACTCCTGAAAATTGCAGAAGAATATCATTTGAACTGGAAAACAAATTCTGAAATTCATAACCGGATCAAATGGTTTCGGGATGTGGATATGGTTCGGTTTGAAGAATATAAACTGGAGTATAGTCTGACACAAAAGGGGCAGGAATTTTTGCAGCAGATAGAGGTTACTATGCCGTCAGAGACAGAGGAAGAACCGGACGAAACACTTCTGGAAACCCAGCTTCCAATGTCAGAATGGGCAAGTGCCTTAAAGCCTGCACCAACAGAGAAAAAAAGAATGGCGATCGGATACATGCCGGGAAAAACAGCCGATGCATGTATAACAATCAGCGCATATTTGCAATTGATGAATCAGGCGATTTCTATCGAAGAGATCCGTGAGTATTCGAAAGTTAATTATCAGATCGCAGTGTCATCGTCGAATATGTTTCTTTCATTTCTGGAAAAAATAGGATTTGTTGATCGTATCAGTAAGAATATGTATGTAACCTCTGAACTTGGAAATACATGGATTGAAAAACAATCACCGGTTGATCTGATTGCATGTCTGGAAGCAAGATATTTATTTGTTTATGAACTGTTGGCAGAGCTTAGAAAAGAACCGAAAAATGCAAAAACACTTTCTATAATAGCTAAGGTATCTTACGGATTCGACAGGGAAAGTATCGAGGAAACGCGTAAAAGACTGATTCTTTTATCTGCTGCCAAGCTGATTTACAGTGTGACAAACGATAAATATGGACTCACCGCCAGAGGAGAAAAACTTCTGGATACTTTTGGCATTGTGGCGAAAGAGAGTATTAAATCATTCGAAATAAAGAAAGAGGAAAATGCAGACGATTGTTACAATGATTCCTGTGAAAGCCTTATTACAGAATTAAGACTGTCCAGTAAAGATTCCTATAATCCCAACAGATTTGAAAAAGCCATAAGAGCAGCATTTGATTTTATCGGCTATGATGCAACCTGGCTTGGCGGTTCCGGAAAAACCGATGTCCTGATCAAAGCAAGAACAGCCCCCAAATTATCTTATGCAGTCGCGGTAGATGCAAAATCTACGCAATCTGGAAATGTTACGGAGGATCAGATTGACTTTGACACTTTGAAAGACCACCGAAAACTTCATCATGCGGATTATTCTGCAATTGTTGGATGCTCTTTTCGAGGGGAACGACTTTTAAACCGATGCAAAGAACATAAAGTTGCATTGATTGATGTGGACACACTGGAACAGTTGATTCGCAACCAGGTAGAGATTCCATTAACCGGAGAAGATTACAAAAAGATCTTTGAACAGACAGGAATCGTAGATATCAGTGTCCTGGACGAAGCAAGAAATCGAACCGAACGCTACGGCTTATTGGTAGATGCAATTGTGGGATGCCTTGTAAACGAAAGCAAAGACGAAGTGACAGAAGGGATCCTTACTTCCCGTGAGATTTATCGGACAGTGAGGGATGACGAGAGATTTTCGATAAATCCTAATCTGGATGAAATTGAAGACATCCTTAAATTCCTGGCATCTCCGTTGATAGGGTGTGTGGGGAAAAATAAGGATGGGTATTATGCGATTGGATCGTTGAATGAAGTGGCGAAGAAGTTTCAGTTTTATGCGAAAAGTTGTAAGAGGACGAGTTAAAAAGAGAGTTTTTATCTGATGGAATGAAGTATTTTCCTGTTAGAAATAAAATATGGGTAACAGAATCAAATTTTTCTAGCATTTTATATTGTAAATTAATTGGTTTAGAATGATAAAATATAGTAAAAAATAAGAGGTGAATATTATATATGTTAAAAATTGAGCAAAAAATATATGATATTGATAAAGTGATATGTAGCAATTTAGACCTTATGGATTTGCAGACAGTTACTAGGGATCTTATATCACAAAACTTGTTAAGTCAATCCAGAAATTTGGTAGAGCATATTGCTGTAAGAGCTTATGGTAAGGGAAAAGAAATTCCTCTGAACAGAGAGACAGTACCGAATGCACTGACATATCTCAAAGAAAATAACAAATATCTTTTTCTAAGAAAATTTCATTCTTTTTTGCAAGAATCAAAATCACACTATACACCAGATAATGAGGGTGCAGAGAGACTAATGCTAAAATATTATCAGTATTTTGTAATGATTAGAAATTTTGCAAAGAAAGAATATGGAATGGATTTATTAGCTAATCTGGAAAAATTTCCGATTAACACCGATAGAACTGTAGCAGAATTTCATGAAAAGATTGCTGAAAGATTAAGAGTAAATAGACCTTCGCTTGAATATAATCGGAATGAAAGAATGTATGTACAAAAAATAAATCCGTTTATTGTTAATGGAGTTTCATATTATGAAATGGTCCTTACACTAGCATATGATGTTACTAGTAAATTTGACAGATTTATTGTTTATTCAAAAAATATGATACCGGATCATTATGCGATAAAAGCGGCGATATTCTATGATGATATTGAGGTGGAAGGTAAAAGAATGCCCATAAATATTATGACTGAATATTCTGTTTCTATTAGACCATGTGAATTTAATAATTTTGCAGCATTGTTTGGTATAAAAATAAAAATGCAAGTCAGTAGTGCTGAGTACATTGGAATGATGTACTATTTATCTAATTCTGGTTCGAGTTTACTTGATGTCGTTTTATCATCTGATGTGGATTATTTTAGATACAAGCAAATTATGTTTGAACGTAGTAAAGTGAAACATTTCGAGCCGGTTTTGGATAAAGCGCGTCAAATGATTTTATTAGGTATGCCAGGAAGTAATACCATTAGATATTTGCTTCATACTATGAATAATAAAGTGCTTAAGTCACAAAAGTGTGATGAAGAGAATAAATTTTTGTCAGAACTTAAAATACAATGGGGATGTATTCCCTTTGATACAATGCCATTTGCAACATCATTACTTCAACATAATCCGGAGGCTGTAGATTTATTTGAAAGTATTGATTCATCAGGAAGAGAACATGAATTGATGGCTAGGTATATTCATAACAATATGAGCAATAATGCAAGACTTTATACTCCTGTAAAAGAACTGGAAGAGTTTACAAGCAACGTGGATTCGAATATAGTTGCATTCAACGATAATATTTATTATAAGCATGAAGGGAGAAAATTAGTAAAATTTGGCCAAAGTATTTATGTAAAAGAAGCTTTTGATAATACCAAGTATATTGTGGATGCATTGATTAAAGAAGCTAAATTGGGTATACAAGGATATACGGATGCCATTTCCATATGGATGAATGAAAATCAGAATATCGATAGTATAGAAAAAAGAGAAATCCTGCAAAGATTATTTGAAAAAACGCATGTTGCGATGATTTACGGAGCTGCCGGAACTGGAAAAACATATTTAATAAATCATGTGTCACAGTTTTTTGATACACATTCAAAATTATTTCTGGCTAATACAAATCCAGCGGTTGAAAATCTTCGTCGTAAAGTATTCGCACAAAATTGCGACTTTATGACTATTCGTAAATACATTATGAGTAAAAATGTGCCTACTGATATTGATATTTTGATAATGGATGAGTGCAGTATGGTAAGTAACGCTGACATGGCAGCAGTATTACGAAAACTAAATTGTAAAATCATGCTTTTAGTAGGGGATACATATCAGATTGAATCTATTACTTTTGGTAATTGGTTTTCAATGGCAAAGTACTTTATTCCACAATATGCATGGTATGAACTGAAGGTTCCGTATAGGACTAAGGATGAAGATTTGTTAACGCTCTGGAAAAAAGTAAGGGAACTGGATGAAGACTTGACCGAACATATTGTTTCCAATAGATATGCATCAAATCTAGGGCCATCGGTTTTTGATAGAAAATCTGCTGATGAAATCATACTTTGTTTGAATTATGATGGACTGTATGGAATAAATAACATAAATAAATTTCTTCAAGAAAATAATGATAACCCACCAGTAAGATGGGGATTATGGACATACAAAGTTGGGGATCCGATTCTTTTTAATGAATCTGAAAGATTTATTCCACTACTTTACAATAACTTAAAAGGAACTATCGTAGGGATAGAAAAAGAATCGGAAGAAAAAATCTGGTTTACTTTAGAAGTTGATAAGGTACTTACCGAGCTTGATACCATAAATTTTGATATCGAATTATTAGATTCAATAACACCAGGAAAATCCGTAATTAGATTTTACGCATTGAAGAAAAAAGATTCGGATAATGATGAAACAGGGTTTGCTGATGAGACAGATATTCCATTTCAAATTGCATATGCAGTATCTATTCATAAAGCCCAGGGTTTGGAATATGATTCTGTAAAGGTTATTATTACTGAGGAAGTTGATCGTATGATTACTCATAATATTTTTTATACTGCAATTACTCGTTCGAAAAAAGATTTAACAATTTATTGGAGTCCAGAGACACAACAGAAGGTTATTAGTAATTTTAAAATTGCAGATGCAAAAGGAGATGCGACAATATTTGCAGCACAGTCTCACCTGAAAATGCTAAAACTCAAAAGATGACGTAATATTAGAAGAATAGTAATCTAATTGCATGAATTGTTAAGTGTGATTGGAATTACGTTCTTTCATAAATTTTGAAAGGATTCATGAGTGAAACGAAATAATAAAAAATCACAGGATAAGATTATAGAAGAAATTTTTAAAAAAATGCAAAAGTATTTAGAAAAAAAGAAAATTGCATCCTCCCAGATTGAATTGGAACGGAATACAAGGATTGAAATTGTTGGAATGGCTGAAAATGGAAAAGAGCGATTAATTGTTCCTGAATTAAGAGAAAAATATGGAAGTGATAATCTCGAATTGTCTGATGGATTTCAAATCTTGATGCCGTTTATTTCAAAGGGAACAATTGTTATAGAGGAATCAAAATCGCTAAAACATTATGAAGAGTATGAAGTATACAATGTATCAGATACAAAATTCTCAGTTAAAATTAATGACTACATCAAACGAGGTAAAATTTATGTCCTTATGGTACAAATTGATGTTAAAGATATAACTAGAATTACGCCAATTTCTACTTATTCGTATAAATTTAAGAATGTAAATGACTTTTTTTTAAAGCCATATAAAGAAAGCATTGATATTAATTATACAAGATTTGAAAAAGATGTCATTAAAACATTAATACCAAATGAATCTGAAGATTATATCATTTCAACGATTTGTAATGTGATTATAGTGGTTCAGTTGTCAAGACAAAAATCTAAGCTTTTTATAATGAACTGATATATGTAACTGGGTAGGGGAGAAAATCCCCCCTTAGGCTGCATGATCATCCAGTAACAGAATCGGATAATAGCAGGATGCCGGTGTTTGATTATTGAGTGCAGAATGACAACGTTCAAAGTTGTAAGTGTGCACATATTTACCGATTGCCTTCCGTGCTTCTCTGATATTGTTATATTGGGTCAGATATGCTTCCTCGTACTTGAAGCTTCGGAACCATCGTTCAATCATGATATTGTCAGCCCACCGGCTTTTACCATCCATGCTTTGACGGATCTGGTTCTCTTTGAGGAAATTCATGTACTCATTGCTTGTAAACTGACAGCCCTGATCTGAATTCAGGATAACAGGTTTTGCCACTATAAACGCCTTTTTTAACGCAGTTATGACCATTCTGGTATCCAGAGTATCATCGACTTCCCAGCCAACGATACAGCGGCTGTACCAGTCAATCACAGCGGTCAGATACAGAAATCCACGCTTAATGGGGATGTATGTAATGTCGATTGACCATGCCTGATTTGGACGGTCGATAACGGCGTTACGTAGCAGATACGGGCAGACTTTAGCCTGTCGCATACGTTTAGAAAGGTTCATTTTTGGATAAATTGGATCAATCCCCATTTCATTCATATAACGGCGCGTTTTCCGGCGACCAACCTGATGCCCACGCTTCTTCAGTTGAGCAGACAGTTGTCGTGCTCCCCAGGCCGGATTATCCGTGTGTAATCGATCTATGATCGATTTGCAATCCAACTCCTCCTGAGATATGGGCATGCCCTTGTAATAAACACTGGTACGATTGATATCAAGAAGTGTAGCTCCTGTTTTAACTGGAAGTTCTTTAGTCTTCAAAAGGTTTTGGACTAAATTTACTCTCGTAGTCAGGTCCAAGTGTTTCTTCAGATTTTTTTTTCAACCAATCCACCTGCATGGTGAGCTGGCCAACTTTTTTCGCATATTCAGCTTTTTCCTTGCGTTCTAAAGCGAGTTTTTCTTTCAGATTATCCTCTCGTGTGTCATTAAAAACCACGGATGCTTTATCGAGGAACTCCTTCTTCCAGTTGCGGAGAAGATTCGGCTGAATATTGTTTTCGGTTGCGATTGTATTTAAGTCCTTTTCTCCTTTGAGCAGTTCAATCACTAATTCTGATTTGAATTTGGCAGAGAAATTTCTTCTTGTTCGAGACATAATAATAATCCTTCTTTCTGTAGTGTTTACAGTATATCAGATTCATTAAGAAATGTCTCTTGAAGTGTCTTAAATTACGATACCATTATAGATTGCTATTTTTAGAGCAATGAATTATTTAAAGGATATGTATACTATATCTAATAGTCCTTCTAAATTATATGCTAACGAATATTTTAAAATAACTAATTGGAATGGACAAATAGAAAAATCAAATCCTTCCGATATAAAAGAGATACAAAGGGAAGAATTATTAGAAAAATTAATGAGCGATAAAGAATATTCGACAATCATTCCCAAAAATCAAATGGTTTTTATTATAAAAGAGTTAATTAAAAGGTGTAATATTGATGTTTTTCTTATAGCAGTAGGATTTGTTTATGAGAGCGGAATAAAAATAATAGAAGATGAATTGAAAATGATCGCTGAGAGAGAGAATTCTGATATTGAAATGATAATAGGATCTTTACAATATTTTGATTGTAATACTACAGGAACAAAAATAGATAAATCAACAGTTATAAAAATAAATGAGCTAATAGAAAAATTGGATGTTAGCGTTTATACATATCAACAATCTTTCTATCATGGAAAATATTATTATTTACAAAATAAAAACAAAGCATATGTAATCATAGGATCAAGTAATATAAGCAGTTCGGCTTTTAATAATAATTATGAAGTGGATATAATTTATACATTTAACGCTAAACCTAACAATAGATTTATTAATTGGTTTTTTCAATTGCGTAATGAGTCAAAAATAATAACAAAAATTGACGAACAAAAATTCATGGAAAGTCGTTGGGAAAGTGAACAAGATGCATTTAGTAATATGAATAAAAGTAGTATTTCTTTAGAAAGTATAAAAAATCAAATATATCATCTTACAGATGAAGATATAAAATTCAGATTAAATTTATGGATGAATCATATGCCAACACGTATTTATAATGCAATAGGAATACCTGCTTTAAAAAATTACATTATATTTATATTTGAATTTAAGCATTTGGCTGTTTGTGAATCATTTGTTCCAGGAAATGCCTATTATGTTTTTAGATATGATGAAGTGAATCAATTATTTGAAGATCTATCTACAATGACTAAAAGTCAAATGAGATTAGCTGAATATTCTGTGCAAAGAGGTAATCATATTCAGAATAGAGATAATTTGAAAAGAAAAATTGATAAATTATTAGATTAACAACTATATATTACACATTAAAGATAATACAATAATATGGCTGCTAAAGATGAGAATTATCGAAATACAATGAAAAAAGAACTTGAAAAAAAATATAATAAATTTGAACCATTGGAGAATTTATTTAGTTACTATCTGGCCATCAATGGAAAAGAGATTTAAAATATTAAGGGGCACAAAGTAACTGAATAATGATATAAACGGAAATTAAGTTATATATAAATTCAATAACAAGAGAGAAACCAGAAAATGAATCAAACAATAATAACAGACATAACGCAAGGCTTAACCACCGCCTTCATCGACCACACCATCTCCTCCAACCTGGCTTACCGACCGCAGTTTGTATCCAACAATTACAAAGAGGGACGTAAGGTAATCTCATCCATTGAGGATGAATTATTATCCTGTGAGCAGTTTGCCATCAGTGTAGCATTTATCACGATGAGTGGAATTACACCTTTACTTCAGACCTTAAAAGAACTGGAGACGCGTGGGATTCCGGGGCGGATTTTGACAACGGATTATTTGACATTCAGTGATCCGAAGGCGTTGCGGAAATTAGAAGAATTTTCCAATTTGCATGTAAAGATGTATGTAACAGATCAGACAGAAGAAGGATTTCACACAAAAGGGTATATTTTCAAAAAAGAAGAGATGTACCGGATTATTGTGGGAAGTTCCAATATGACACTCAGTGCGCTTACTGTGAATCGGGAATGGAATACGAGGATTGTTTCTACGGAACAAGGGGAATATGCGCAAAGTGTACTGACAGAATTTGAGGATTTGTGGAATTCTCCGCAGGCGATCGAATTTGAACAGTTTATTGACAGTTATACGGAAAACTATACAAGAAATAAAATCATCCGCAAACAGAAGGAACTGGCGCGCCAGGAACAGATTCCGTCGTTGGAGGCGTATCGGTTACAACCGAACTCCATGCAGACCGGATTTATCAATAATCTGCAGAAAATATACGATGCCGGGGAAGATAAAGCGTTACTGATCAGTGCGACAGGTACGGGAAAGACGTATGCTTCTGCCTTTGCCATGAGAGAGCTTGGCTTTCGGAAGGTATTATTTTTAGTACATAGAAATCAGATTGCAAAGCAGGCAAAGAAATCTTACCGTAAAGTATTTGACAGCAGTGTTTCGATGGGAATGGTTACCGGTCAGTATCAGGAAATGGACAAAGATTATATATTTGCAACCATTCAGACTATCAGTAAAGAACAGACATTGCATGCTTTTGAACGGACAGCATTTGACGCGATTATTATTGATGAAGCACATCATAGTTCTGCCAACAGTTATAAAAAAGTGATGGAGTATTTTACACCAAAACTGTGGCTTGGTATGACTGCGACACCGGATAAGCGAGATGATAATCTGGAAGGCAGAAATATTTATGAGATTTTTAATCATCAGATTGCTTATGAGATTCGATTGCAGGATGCGATGGAAGAAGATTTGCTCTGCCCATTTCATTATTTTGGAATTACAGATCTGGAAGTGATTGCGGATGAGGCGAAGGGAGCAGAGGAAAAACTGGAGAATTTTCGGTATCTGACTTCGGACGAGCGTGTGGCAAATGTTATGAAACAGGCGGAGTTTTTCAGCTATAGTGGTGATCGGGTAAAGGGCTTGATTTTCTGCAGCCGGATTGATGAAGCAAAAGAATTATCAAAGAAATTCAATAAGCGTGGTTGGAGAACATAGGTATTAAGCGGAAATGATTCGGAATCAGCAAGGGCAGATGCGATTGAACGGCTGGCAGCAGATGATGGAGAAAATATACTGGATTATATTATTTCTGTGGATATTTTCTCAGAAGGCGTGGATGTGCCGGAGATTAATCAGGTTATCATGTTGCGTCCTACGGAGTCACCGATTGTATTTATTCAGCAGTTAGGTCGTGGACTGCGTAAAGCAGAGAATAAGGAATACGTGGTGGTTCTGGATTTTATTGGAAACTATCGGAATAATTTTATGATTCCAATTGCTTTATCCGGAGACCGAAGTTATAACAAAGATAATATTCGTCGGTATGTAACCGAAGGTGGACGGGTGATTCCGGGAGCGAGTACCATTCACTTTGATGAGATTTCCAGAAAACGGATTTTCCAGGCGATTGATACGGCGAATTTTAATGATATTAAGCTAATCCGAGAGAATTATACAAATCTTAAAAATAAACTGGGTCATATCCCGAAGCTATCGGATTTTGACCGATATGGCGAGATGGATGTGTTGCGGATTTTTGAGAATAACAGTCTGGGTTCGTATTATAAGTTTCTGGTGAAATACGAGAAAGAATATACGGTGCGGCTTTCCGAAGAGGAAGAAAAGGTTATTGAATTCATATGTAAAAAATTAGCCAGTGGGAAAAGAATTCATGAGTTAGAACTTCTGAATCGTATGCTAAAGTATCATCATGGACTGTTGAATATTTTGCAGCAAGCGCTGGAGAAAAAATATCATCGTGCTATGACAGAAAACTGCGCGGAAAATGTAGTAAATATCATGACGAATGAATTTCCAACCAGTGCGGCAAAGAAAACGTATGCTTCCTGTGTTTTTCTTGAAAAAGAGGGGAAAGATTATCGGGTTTCCGAAAATTTTGAAAAGATGTTGGGAAATCGGGAGTTTTATGAGATACTGGAAGAAGTTGTGGAGTTTGGTATCGCCCGGTATCAGATGAACTATAGTAAGACATATCAGGATACGGATCTGGTATTATATCAGAAATATACGTATGAGGATGCCTGTCGGTTGTTAAACTGGGAGCGTAATGAAGTTCCGTTGAATATCGGTGGGTATAAATATGATAAGAAGACAAAAACATTTCCTGTATTTATCAATTATGATAAACAGGAGGATATCAGCGATACAACAAAATACGAAGATCATTTTCTCACAGCGGATCGTCTGATTGCTATTTCGAAAAGTGGGCGAAGCAGGGATTCAGAGGATGTGCAAAATTTCCTGAAAGCAAAGGAACGGGGGATTGATGTACAGCTTTTTGTGAGAAAGAATAAGGATGATAAGATTTCCAAAGAATTTTATTATCTTGGTCGGATGACAGCTACGGGTCGAACCGAAGAATTTGTCATGGCTAATACGGACAAGACAGCAGTAGAGATTGAGTGGGCGTTGGATACGCCGGTCAGAGAAGATATTTATGAGTATATTATCAATGGATAAAGGAGACGCAGGATGAAGACAATTAAGGTAGTGGCAGCGATTATTATAGACAACGGAAAAGTATTTGCAACGCAGAGAGGTTACGGTGAATTCAAAGATGGCTGGGAATTTCCGGGAGGTAAGATTGAAGAAGGGGAAACAGCCAGAGAAGCAATCATAAGAGAGATCCGGGAAGAACTGGATACGGAGATTCAGGTGGAAGAACTTTTGGATACCGTGGAGTATGATTATCCGAAGTTTCATTTGTCGATGGATTGCTTCATCTGCACTGTGAAGTCTGGAGATTTGGTGCTGAAAGAGCACGAGGCAGCAAAGTGGCTGACAAAGGAGACACTGGGGAGTGTGGAATGGCTGCCGGCGGATGAAGGGTTGATTGAGAAGATCAGGGAGTATATCCAGAAAAATTGAAAATTTCTTCCGCCCATGATACTATAATGAATAGTTAGGCAGAATAACTGGAGGATTCATAGTGAAAGAATATTTTATCAGTGAAATTAATATAGAAAAGTTGTATCATTTATCAAATATAACGATCGAGTTGGATACAACAAAACGGCAGCATTTGCTGTTGACTGGAAAAAATGGTTCGGGAAAAACATCGTTACTGTTAAGGTTAGTGAGATATCTGAAAGTTCTTAAGGATGGATATCTTATGTCATTAACGGGGAATTGGCCACGATGGGTAGCAGATGCAAAACAAGAAATAGAAAATGCTTCAAGTGAGACTGAACGATTTAAAGCAGAAAAAGAATATAAGAAATGGTCTAATAGAATTCAAGAGTATAATGATGGTATCAGGGTTACATGGAATGAAAGTGATGGACTTGAAGGTGTATATCAAAAAGGAGAATTTATAACCGCGTATTTCCCGGCAGAACGGAAAGCGGAATTTGCGAAACCGAATGGTGTGGAAAATATTAAACTGGCTGAGGTATATAATACCACAGAGAACGCCGGAAATATTCTTCTTAAATATATGGTTCACATGAAAACCCAGCAGTCTTTTGCAAGAAACGAAGGCGACAAAGAAATCGTAGAGAGGATTCAACAATGGTTTGACAGATTTGAATCTGCGCTGCAGGTTTTGCTGGACGAAAAATCGATTCATCTGGAATATGATTATAAAAATTATAATTTTAAAATCAGACAGGAAGGCCGGGAGCCTTTTGAATTCAGTGAACTGTCAGATGGCTATTCATCTGTAATCTATATTGTATCCGATTTGATTCTTCGAATGGACAAAAACTGGTTATTGGGTGAAGAAATCAGTCAGTATAATGCACAGGGAATTGTTCTGATTGATGAGTTGGAAACGCATCTTCATATTGAACTGCAGAAAAAAATTCTTCCATTCTTAACAGAATTTTTCCCGAATATTCAATTTATCGTGACAACACATTCGCCATATATTTTGAATTCTATTTCCAATGCGAAAGCATATGATCTGGAAAAGCATGTGGAACTGGAAAATCTGGCTGCTTTTTCATCGGATGAACTTGCGGAAGGCTACTTTGAGGCAGATGAATATTCAGATACATTAAAAGAGGAACTGGAGCGATATGCACAGTTGTGTTCTGGAAAAAAACTGACGGAAGAGGAGAGGGCTGAACGGGCAGAATTAAAAATAAAATTTAAAAATTTGTCAACAGATCTGTCAGGAGCTGCCAGAGAAAAGTTTGAGGATATCGAACGGAGAAGGGAAACGAATGATTAAGATTGAGAGGAAGGAAACCCCGCATACACAAGAGGCAATGGATGATTTGCAGGAAGCATGTAATACAGGTCGTTCGTATAATACAGAACATGTGAATCAGGCGTTACAGGAAGTATTCCATGGGAAATGTTATATTTGCGAAAACAAAGAGGCAACATCCTATCAAATAGAACATCTGATTCCGCACCGGGGCAATAAGAAACTGAAATATGATTGGAATAATCTGTTTTGGGTATGTGCACATTGCAACAATATTAAGTCAGACAAATACGAACCAATATTGAACTGTACAACAGAGCCTGTAGAACACCTGATTGCTTTTCGGAAAACAGGTTATTTTGGAACGGATGAAAAACTGGAGTTTGTACCGGTGAAAGATGATAATGCAGCGATCAGAAATACGATTCTGCTGTTAAATGATGCGTATTATGGAACGACTCCTCAGAAGAAAATGGAAGCAAGGATTATACGTAAAACGTTGCGGAAAGATCTTTCAAAGTTCAAAGAATATGTAAGGGAGTATCAGGAAGCAGAGAACGAAGAGGAAAAAGAGGATATTGCGATGGTTCTGAAGAGGGAACTGAAAGACAGTTCTGCGTTTACGGCATTTAAGAGATGGCTGATATGGGATAATGAGGAAAAGTATGGGGAATTGGAGAAATTTATTCCTGAGAATCAGAAGAAAAAATTATTTGACATTTAAAGGTGGATGGCGCTAACCATCCACCGCTCTGGAAAACCAGAGAAACCTCGTCGGTCAAAGTGTTTTTAATGTATGGTCTTGTCGACCAAAATACTTGTTGATTTGATTATACATGATTTTATGAAAAATCCACAGGAAAATAAAAGAAATTGGTGGAATGAATGCAAGATGAAAGGTGGATATGAATACATAAAAATTTGCACATCCGTCTTTCCAGTGCTATATTTATCTCACAACATACCAACACAGAAGGGGGCATAATCATGGAGAAAGTATTACAATTTTTAAAAGACGCAGAGACATATTATCTGGCAACTGTAGAGGGTGATCAACCGAGAGTTCGTCCTTTTGGAACAGCTCATATTTTTGAAGGCAAGCTGTATATCCAGACCGGAAAAGTGAAAGATGTCTCAAAACAGTTACATGCCAATCCGAAAGCTGAGATCTGTGCTTTTAAGGGTGGTGAATGGATCCGTGTGGCTGGCGAATTGGTAGAGGATGATCGTGTGGAAGCAAGACAGTCCATGCTGGATGCATATCCGAGTTTGCAGAAAATGTATGCCGCAGATGATGGTAATACAGAAGTTTTTTATTTTAAGAATGCAACCGCAACGATTTCTGCATTTACGCATGAACCGGAAGTGATTACTTTCTAAAAAGAAATGAAAAATTAGACAATATACACAATTACGCATATACAAAAACAATATTATGTGGTAAAATAGTGTAACGATAATGAGCCGGTAGCCGATGGTTACCGGCTTTTTGCTGATATAAGGAACAAGGTAGCAAATGCAGATGAAAAGGGGAAGGGTGTCATATGGTTAAAGCAGAATTAAATTATAATCCTTATCTTTTGGAAACAAGTATTAAGTTTAATGGACAGGAACCAAGAATCAACAGTCTGGTAGAAAAGTTCCAGGATGGATCATTACAAAACTGGATGCATCGTATTCCGGAGATTTTTTATGATGAGATGAATGGATACGATTTTGAACTAGAATTTTCAGGGACGGAAAGAGATTATCAGGAGGTTGTGCATGCATTTCGAGAAAAAGGAATTACAGATGAGTCTGTGAGAATTTTTCATAAAAATGAATTGGATGGACGTAGTAAAAAAGTGGAATTGCTTGCTTGTTTGTTGGAGTGGCTTGAAAAAAATCAAAATAGGAATTTTAATTTTACGAAGTTCCAAGAAGAACATGCGGATTGTTTGAATAGTTCCTGTGTGTATATTATTTTTCAGGGAAGTCAATTAAATACAACGGAAATTGATGACACCAGAATTGATATTGAGCAGGTAAATGTTGTGGATGAACTGAATCAGACGGAATTAAAAAATATTCCGATTTTGATTTATATCACAGAAGAAAATATAGATATCTTTCAAAGTAATCTGGAGTATTTTATGAAACGGAAAGATGTGAAACCGATTCAGTTATTTTTTCTGATTCATCCATCGTTGGATTCTGGAAAGGTTGAGAGAATTATCAGAGATTTGGGTATTTCGGAACCTAATGTAGTAACAGGAGTATATGAGGATAAGATAAAAAAATATATCGAAATATATCCGATATCGGAGTACATATATTCCGTTATTTCTTTGTTTAGAAAAATAACGGAAGAATTAGATGGATATCTCAAAAGGGAAAGTGAGAAGTCAGCGATTCATAATAAAGAAATACATGAACGTATAGATTTGTATGAAAATAATATTCGCAGATTAAAAGAAGCACATCATAATTTTATCACTAGGGATAATTTGGAAATTCCTGGAGAATGGAATGATGCTAAAAACGAATTATTGGAACTCCTTTCTAATTGGCGAAAGCGAAAAACAAAAATTACAGATAGTTATGAAGCCGAAATGGCTGCAAATGAATTTGAAGCGGACACGAAGAGATATTATAGTCAGTTTTTAGAAAAAATGGTTCGTGCCGCGACTACGACAAAGCAGGATATCGATGTAGCATATGACGCATGGTATAAGAATGCGGAATTTGATAGAGATTACCAGGTGACGCGTCCGGTATTTGCAATTCCGAATTTTGAGAATGAAATAAATGTTTCGGAAGTTCTTCAAAAACTAGTGGAAGAAGAGTATGTAAAATCGAAAGAAGATATCTTCGGAATGTTTTTTAAAAGTACAGCAGACACATCTAAAGAACCGATATTTCAAAAAGTGTTTTATTATCAGAATTGGCGAGATTATGTGATGAATACGGTAAGTCCCAAAACAGAATCCGTAATCGAGACACTTTTTGAAAATATTCAACAATATGAACAGGTAATTGCGGAAAATTATATGGTTCATTTAGCAGAACTTATTGAAAAAGAAACCCGCAAGAAGGATCAGGAAGCGGAAAAGCTTTCTGATGAAGAACGTTTACTGCAAAATGATATCGACTGGTTAGAAAAAGTTCAGGATCAGTTAAAGGAAATAGAGAGAGGATAACCGTTATGGAAGAAATGCAAAAAGTATCAAATTCAGACATCATTGAAATACAGGATGTAACGATAAATGATCGTTTGGAAATTATAGAAGAGCGAATGCGAAAAAAATATCTGACACGTCTGCCAGAAATGCAGATTGCATCGGTTGATTCTTTACTTCCGCTGGAAGAAGATCTGATAGATAACGTGCGTTTATATAAAATTACGGAAATGGTTTATCAGAAGGGAGAATCAGCGACAGATAAGTTTACTACGGTATTTAATACGCTTTCTACATATAATGCTTCCGTGTTTATCATTATTGACTCGGATGGAAGAAATACGGATTTTTATATAGGGGTTAGAAATAATGAAAAAGATCCATTATTGAAACGATCTTCGGTTACTTTGGGAGATACACTGAAAAATACATTGATTGGTCATTTCCCGGGAATTAAAATCCAGAGTGAAAATCGTTCCAGAATTGCTGATCTTTCCAGAAAAATATTAAATCAGCATAATGTTGCATCAGTAAGCGTGGTTGGAAGCAGTAAAACATCGAAAGAACAACAATCCAATGAGCAGTTTGTTCAGGGGTTGGAGAAGTTGGCACTGGCTATGGAAGGACGTCAGTATATTGGAATGATTGTTGCAGAAAGTCAGACTTCAAAACAGGTACAGAAGATAAGAAAAGATTATCAGGAATTGTACACACGTTTGTCACCATATCAGAAAGTACAGTTTTCTACGAATGAATCGCAAGGGACAAACAGAAATAAATCTTTTGTGGAAATGAGTGGAAAACAAAAGGCTGCAATGATTGGGAATGCGGCTGTTTCTTTAGCGGGAGGAATCGGCACGGTTGCGCTTAGTGCTCAAAGTGTTATAGGGGCAGTAATTGGAAGCCAGGTGGCAGGACAATTGAATGGATTTATTGCTTCTTTAGCTCCTAATGAACAAACAACGAAAAGTACCGGTTCTTCTACCTCAACAACTACAGAGAATAAAACTATTACAGATTTACTCAATCTGATTGATGAGGCTATCAAAAGAACAAATGAGTTTGATAGTTATGGTATGTGGAATGTGGCAGGATATTTTGTCTCGGACGATATGTCTGCTGCTGAGATTGCGGCAAGTAACTATCGTTCTCTTATGAACGGCGAAACATCGGGACGTGAAGTTTCAGCGATTAATTCCTGGAGAAATAATAATCCGTACCTTATGGGAGAATTTTCTGATTTAATCACTTATTTATCCAGATTTATACATCCACAATTTATTTATGGCAATAACCAGTCAGGTGCTATTCTGACAGATGCAACAACTTCTATAAGTGGCAAAGAACTGGGACTTCATCTGGGATTGCCAAGAGCAACCGTATCTGGATTGCCTGTAATTGAACATGCAGAATTTGGAAAGGAAGTAACGACGTATCAATTATTTTCAGGAAAAAAAGAACTGCGTCCGGAAGAAAGGATGACGCTTGGCAAAGTATTTGACCTTGGGCGGATAACAAAGAAAGTGGTAGAACTGGAAAATAAGAGTCTGAATATGCATACATTTATTACCGGTTCTACCGGATCAGGCAAAAGCAATACAGTATATCAGATGCTGACAGAACTTCATCAGGATAAAATTCCATTTTTAGTCGTGGAACCGGCAAAAGGAGAATATAAAGATGTATTTGGACACTGGGATGATGTAAATGTATATTCCACCAATCCCAACGTAGCAGAATTGATTAATCTGAATCCTTTTAAATTTCCTGATAGTATCCATGTCCTGGAACATGTGGACGGTCTGGTTGAAATTTTCAGCTTATGCTGGCCAATGTATGATGCAATGCCGGCTTTCTTTAAAGATGCAATTCTGAAATCTTACGAGTCCGTCGGATGGGATCTGGGGCCTTCTACTTTTGAAGGAGATGAGGTAGAATATCCGGACTTTGAGATTCTGACCGAACAGTTAAATGAATTGATTGAAAATTCGGATTATGCTTCTGACATTAAGTCAAACTACAGAGGTGCTCTGGTCACAAGAGTAAAATCACTGACCGTTGGATTGAATAAATTTATTTTTACAACAAATCAGACACCATATGAAAAACTTTTTGACGGAAATTGTATTCTGGATATCAGTCGCGTTAAGTCAGGAGAAACAAAAGCATTGATTATGGGACTTATGGTTTACATCCTGAATGAATATCGTGTGGATCGTAAGACATTTAATAATAATGGGTTGAAACATATTACAGTATTAGAAGAGGCACATAATCTCTTGAAAAATACAGCAGGGGGAGGTGAATCAGAGCTTGTTGGAAAATCTGTAGAAATTCTGGCACAGACGATTGCGGAGATTCGAACGTATGGAGAAGGATTTATTATTGTTGATCAGTCCCCTTCATCCGTGGATATTGCTGCTATTAAAAATACGAATACCAAAATCGTCCTTCGAACCCCGGAAGCAAATGACAGAGAAGCAGTTGGAAGATCCATGGGATTAAACGAAGATCAGGTGAATGAGATTGCAAAATTACCGAGTGGAGTTGCGGTAGTATACCAGAACAATTGGGTAAGCCCGGTGTTGACGTTGGTGGATAAGGCAGAGGTGGAGGAAATTCCGTATTCGAATGATACAATAGTTAAAATAAAGAGTATTAGAGAGTCTAGAACTAATGTAATCCGTGCAATTATGGAACCGTGGATGCCAGGATATCTAATAGAATTTTCTGAATTGGCAAGATCGTTAAATAGTTTGGAAGTATCAAGAAGTAATAGAAAATTATTGGCAGTTATGCTGTGTACATATCGAGATCATAATGGGCATATGATTTGGGATGTAAATTCAATGGAATTATTAAAACAATTACTATTGGATATTTTGGAAATTCCTAACAAATTACTTCAACATATTATACAAATTGGTAATCCGGATTTGTTGAGAAAAGAAGTATTACAAAAAACAATAAACATGTCATCTTCTGAAACAGAAGAAATATGCAATGTTCTAACAATGGAGATTTAATTATGAAATTTGATTTGGAAAATACATTGGATTATATAAAAGATGGAACAGAAGAAGTAGCAGAATCAGCACATGAAAAAACAAGTGAGTTTCATAACGCATATGTGTCAAAAGTAATACCAGATTGTGGTAAATATGGGAATGCTGCAAAATTTATGGCAGAAATGATACCTGGAGTAGCCGAATACAATGCGATTGTAGATGGAGATTGGACTGCATTTGCCATTGCGGCGGGAATCGATATAGGCGCCGTAGCTGTAGGGGCACTAACAGCGGGAACTGGGTATGCGGTTTTTAAAAGTGGGAGTAAAATTGCAAAAACGGGAACCAAGATAGCTGCAAAAGAAATCACAGAATCGTGTGCACAGAAAGTTGTTAAGGAAATAGCGGAGGAAAGTGTTAAAAAAGTCGCAAAAGAAACAATTGAAGTTAGTAGTAAAAAAGCAATTACAAAAGCAGCGCAGGAAGGAATCGAGAGGACAGTAAAAGAAACTGTAGAAGTGGGTGCAAAAAGCGCCGTTGATAAAAGTGTTAAAAAGGCTGTAGGGGAAGGGATAGAAACAGGGACAAAAAAAGTTGTAAAAGAAACGGCTGAAAATGAAATAGAGCAAGCAACAAAGGAAACTGTGGAAAAAGTTGTAGTGGAAGCAACAAAAGAAGTTGGTGAAAAATTAGATAAAAAATTATTTCCAGAATACCTAAAAGAAGTACAAACAATTACCAAAAGAGAGATTAGCCCTATCCAGTTGGAGAAATTTCAAAAGGTTTTAAAGGAACAGGATTTTGTAAAATTAAATCCAGAAAAGGCAAAATTGCATAGAAAGCTTTTTGATAATGCGAGAGACAAATTGATTGATGAATGGGAAATTAGAACAGGAGATAAATGGCCTGTCTATGCACATGATATTTTAAACGACGCTGGTGAAGTAATAAGAAAAGAAGGGCAACGATTTGATGCACATCATTTGATAGAATCTAGTTATGGTGGACCTAATGCATGGTGGAATTTATTTCCTGCAGCGTTTCCAGATGAACATCAAGGTGGTATTCATGCAATTAACAGTTACGCAAGTAAAATTTTTCATAGGGGGTGAAAGAATTGTTTGAATTAATAAAAAATAATTCTAAGTATAATTTTTATACGGTAAAACAAGAAACAATTTATAAAACAGAAAAGGATATGGGAATAATTATTCCAGATACATTAAAACAGTTTTATCTAAATGTTGGATATGGGTTTCTGGAAACTGGAAGTTATAATATAAATCGAATTATGGGACCTAGTAGTATTGAAGAATTTTATTTAGGGACAGGACAATTTGAAAACTCTGAAGAAGTGGAAATATATAGTAAATACACAAAAGATAAATTAGTATTTTTTGAGGTGAATGAATCATTATTTTTATCAATTGGAATAACCATACGAAATAGAGATAAAATTTTCTATTATGATAAAGAGATTGCTAATGACATAAGTGATTTTTTGAAACAGTATCTTGAAAATGAAAAATATTTTTTGGATAAAGAAATTTAGTAAAATTAATCTATTATTGCAGGTTGACAATATATATCAACCTGCAATAGCCGTATATCAACGGTTAAAGGCTAGGATAATTTTTCATAAATATAAATATTATTTGGACAATATTATGAAAATAAAAGAGAGTATGAAACTTTTTCTGTAAAATAATGTTTATAAGGTTCTTCTATGATACA
>ERZ841120.190-NODE-190-length-54079-cov-7.129794_pt1 | contig 54079 bp, 46 predicted proteins | sample MGYA00519572_ERZ841120 | MGnify/ENA primary metagenome ERZ841120 (study PRJEB31850, sample SAMEA3708890) | human gut metagenome | biome: human gut; feature: human-associated habitat; material: faeces | place: China | collected 2014 ...
TCATACGGCGGTCACGCTCGTTCTCGATGGTACGGGAAGCCATAACACCGGGAACACCGCAGCCGGTACCAACCAGAATGGGGATGAAGCTCTTGCCGGACAGACCGAAGCGGCGGAAGATACGGTCCATGATGAAGGCGACACGGGCCATGTAGCCGACGTCCTCCAGAATGGACAGCAGGAAGAACAGAACGAGCATCTGGGGAACGAAGCCCAGGACCGCGCCGACACCGGCGACGATGCCGTCCATGATCAGTCCGTACAGCCAGCCAGCAACACCGATGCTCTCCAGGAAGCCGCCCAGGGCGTTGGGGACGATCTCGCCGAACAGAACATCGTTGGTCCAGTCGGTAGCGAAGGTGCCGATACCGATGCCGCCGTCAGCAACAGAGGTACCCATGGCGATGGCGTACATCAGCCACATGATGGCTGCGAAGATGGGCAGGGCCAGGATACGGTTGGTAACGAGCTGGTCGATCTTATCGGAAACGGTCAGGTGCTCGACGCGGGCCTTCTTCTTGACGGCCTTGTCGACAACACCGTTGATGTAAGCGTAACGCTGGTTGGTGATGATGCTCTCGGCATCGTCATCCATCTCGTTCTCGCAGTCGGTGACATGCTGGCCGATGTGATCCAGCAGGTCTTTGCCGAGGTTCAGCTCAGCCTCGACCTTGTCGTCGCGCTCGAACAGCTTAACGGCGTACCAACGCAGGAAGCGGTCATCGACCTTGCCCTGGATGGACTCCTCGATATGAGCGATGGCATGCTCAACGCTGCCGGTAAAGACATGGGGCAGCTCAACGCCCTTGGCCTCTTTGGCGGCGGCGATGGCAGCCTCGGCAGCCTGCTGGCAGCCCTCGCCCTTCAGGGCGGAGATCTCAACAGCCTTACAGCCCAGTTCCTTGGAGAGCTTGTTCAGATCGATCTTGTCGCCGTTCTTGCGAACCAGGTCGATCATGTTGACTGCCATGACAACGGGGATGCCCAGCTCGATCAGCTGGGTGGTCAGGTAGAGGTTACGCTCGATGTTGGTACCATCGATGATGTTCAGGATGGCATCGGGCTTCTCGTTGACGAGGTAGCCGCGGGCGACAACTTCCTCCAGCGTGTAGGGAGACAGAGAGTAGATACCGGGCAAGTCCTGGATCACGACGTCATCATGGCCCTTGAGTTTGCCCTCTTTCTTTTCAACCGTAACGCCGGGCCAGTTACCGACGTACTGGTTAGAGCCGGTCAGGTTATTGAACAGGGTGGTTTTACCGCAGTTCGGGTTGCCGGCCAATGCAATTTTAATTGCCATTCATATACCCCTTTCTATGTTTTCCCGCTTTTGGGCGGGGAAAGCAGCCATTTTACTCGACCTCGACCATCTCGGCGTCAGCCTTACGAACGCTCAGCTCGTAGTTGCGGACGGTCAGCTCCATGGGGTCGCCCAGAGGTGCGACCTTGCGGACGTAGACCTGGACACCCTTGGTCAGGCCCATGTCCATGATGCGGCGCTTGACAGGGCCTTCGCCGTGCAGGCGCTTGACCGTAGCGGTCTCGCCGACCTTAACGTCTTTAAGAGTTTTCATATACGATTCCTCCTCAATACTGTAAATCTAGCCTCCGTTTGCGCGGGGACGGATTTCCGAATTTTAGGCGACCATGATGCGCATGGCCATGGTCTTATCCAGCGCGATGCGGGCTTCCTTGACCTGGAGGATCAGGTTGCCGCTGATCTCGTTGACGACCGTAATGGTCTCGCCAACAACAAAGCCCAGCTCTGCCAGGTGCAGACGAACTTCATCCTTACCGGTGATCTTCTGGATGGTGACGGTCTCACCTGCTTTTGCCATTGTCAAAGGCATAGCACAAACACCCCTTTATATGCTGTTTGGCCCGTCCATTAGCATATGCTAACAGGTCAAGCAAAAGTGGGCGGTTAGAACGCTCTAACCGCTTGCGATAGCAGTTTAGCATAACTAACACCTAAAAGTCAAGCAGTTAGAGAAAATTAACTTATTTTCGTGCAGGGCGCCAGTTTTATATAGCTAACCTTGTGCAATTCTATAAAAGTTTACAACATATTCATAAGATTGGCCGGATTTGACAAAACAGGACAAATTTGAGGATGTGTATATAGAATAAGGTTAAGGCATACGGTAGCAGAGATGGCTCCACTTGAGGGGAGCCTTTAAAGTAGTACTTGCCAAATTGGTCGTTATCCTGTATAATTAGGAAGTTATCGTTTATAGAAAGCAACACTACAACGAGGTTTATTATGCTGACTAAATATCTGACTGTATTTTTCGTCTCGATGGTGCCGCTGATCGAGTTGCGCGGCGCGATCCCCATCGGCGTGGGGCTGGGCCTGCCGCTGTGGCAGGTGTACATCATCTCCATCATCGGCAACATGCTCCCGGTGCCGTTCATCTTCTTTCTGGCCCGCAGGGTGCTGGAGTGGGGCGCGGATAAGCCGGTCATCGGCAAGTTCTTCACCTTCTGCCTGGAGAAGGGCCACAAGGGCGGCGAGAAGCTGAAGGCCAAGGCCGGCCGCGGCCTGCCCTGGGCGCTGCTGCTGTTCGTGGGTATCCCCCTGCCGGGCACCGGTGCCTGGACCGGCACACTGGCCGCCAGCCTGCTGGACATGGATTTCAAATCCAGCGTGCGTGCCTGCATGGGCGGCGTGCTGCTGGCCGGGTGCATCATGGGTGTGGTCAGTTTGCTGGGCTTCTCGGCCTTTGGTGCGATTGCCGGGTAATTTTTAACAATTCAACAATAATAAAAGGATGCAAGGAGTAAGTTCCTTGCATCCTTTTTTATCGTTATTGCGGGCCCCTAAAGCCTCCCTTGTGTAAAGGGTGACTCCCCACAGTGTGGGGAGATGTCGCGAAGCGACAGAGGGGCCCGACGCGTAAGCGGGTGGCACGGCGGTAGCCGTGACGGAGGGATTGTGATTTTACGGGGGTAGGTCGATGTATGGGTAAGTTCACAATCCCCCACCGCTTCGCGGAGCCCCCTTTACACAAGAGGGCCCTTTTAAGGGGTACTTATTCTAATCCCATCACTTCATCTACCGGCAGGGCGGCTGTTACACCGTGGGCGGGGGTGTTCAGGCCGCAGGCGGCGGTGACTGCCTGCATGACGGCGGATTTCTGCTCCTGCGGGACGACGATCATAACAAAATCCTGCTCTTCCCGAATGGAAATGCCCAAAAAGCTGCTGGCCTCCTCGGTACTGCAGCGGCTGCCTTTCAGCACTGTGCCGCCGCGGGCCCCTGCTTTGCGGGCAGCGTCCACAGCTTCGTCGCCGTGGCCCGCCTTGACGGAAACCCACAGCAGGGCGTAGGGATGGTCCTTCATGGTGTGTTCCTCCTTTTCAGCAGTGGGTCCGGCACAGTCCACCGGGGCGGTCAACTGCAAAATGCTGTTCTGTACGCCGGTCAGCGGCAGGGTCACGGCGATGCCTGCGCCGCGCTTGTGGTAAGAAAGCGCCTTGTTGATGGCCCCGAACACCGCCGGGACGTTGGCGCGGGGCAGCAGGCCCGCCGTCAGCACGCGGGTGGTGCCGCCCAGGCCGATGGCATCCAGCAGCTCAGACGGGGCTGTGCCCTTGGCGCGGGCTTCAAAACAAAGGGGGATGCCGTTTTTTTGCAGCACTTCCACCACGCGGTGCTCATCCTCGGCCTGCGTGACCGAAAGGAGCAGCCGCAGGCAGGGGGTGCGTTTTTGCGTTGCAGCCATATCAGTATTCCTCCAGTTCCACCACGGTGTCGTCCAAAATGTTGGGGGCGGTCTGCGCCTGGGTGCGGCGGGCATACAGCAGGCCCATGATCTGGATGGCGATGAGCGGAGCCAGGGCGACCAGCGCCACGATACCGAAGGCATCGGTGACGACGTTGCCGCCCACCGCGCTGCATGCGCCCATGGCCAGCGGCAGCAGGAAAGTGGATGTCATCGGGCCGCTGGCGACGCCGCCGGAATCAAACGCGATGCCCACAAACACCGGCGGGACGAAGCGGCTCATGATAAGCGCCGCCGCGTAGCCGGGGATGAGCACCCAGTAGATGCTAAGTCCGGTCAGCACGCGCAGCATGGCCAGCGCCACCGCCACGGCCACACCGGCCTGCAGGGCGCGGTTCATGGCATGGCGGGAGATGGTGCCGCCGGTGATCTCCTCGACCTGTTCGTTGAGCACCTGCACCGCTGGCTCGGCCTTAACGATGTAGTAGCCGATGAGCACGCCGATAGGAAGCAGCGCCCAGCGCAGGGGGCCGCTGCCCAGGCCGCTGCCCAGCAGATTGCCTACGGGCGCGAACCCGACGTTGACACCGGTGAGGAACAAAATCAGCCCAATAATGGTATACACAAAACCCAGCACCATACGCACCAACTGGCGCGGCTGGAAGCTGCGGGTCAGCGCCTGGAACAGCACAAACACGCCCACGATGGGCAGCGTGCTTTGCAGCACCTCGGCCGTATAATGGGGCAGGTCCTGCAAAAAGGCCAGTGCCACATCCTGGGTAGTGATGACCGGGGCCAGCTGCACGGCGTCATAAATCGTCTCCGTGGGGTGGTAGAAGATGCCCAGCAGCATGACCATCAGGATGGGGCCAACACTGCACAGAGCGATGAGGCCGAAGCTGTCGTTGGCGCTGTCCTTATCGCTGCGGGCAGCTGAGAAGCCGATGCCCAGCGCCATGATAAAGGGCACCGTCATGGGGCCGGTGGTGACGCCGCCGGCATCAAAGGCGACGGCCAAAAATTCATTGGGGACAAAAAGGGACACCACGAACAGCAGCAAATACAGCCCCAGCAGCATTTTGGACAGCGGCACGCGGTACAAAATGCGCAGCACCGCCACGGCGGTGAACACGCCGACGCCCGCCGCCACCGTCCAGATGAGCACGGCGTTGGGGATGGCCGCCACCTGGTTGGCCAGCACCTGCAGATCGGGTTCTGAGATTGTGATGATAGCGCCCATGGCAAAGCAGATGACAACGGCCAGCCATGTTTTTTTCTGGCGCACGATGCTGCCGCCTATCCCCTGGCCCAGCGGGGTCATGGAGATCTCGGCACCCAGCTGGAAGAAGCCCATGCCCACGATGAGCAGCACCGCCCCCGTTAAAAACAGGGCCAGCGTACCCACCTCCATGGGCACCAACGTGACGCTGAGCACCAGCACGATGACCGTGATGGGCAGCACGCTGGTCAGGGCTTCGCGGGTCTTTTCTTTGAGTTTTTCGTTCATTCGGCCTCCTTTTGCATGCAAGGGGGTCAGGCGGGCATCAGCGGTTTTCCAGCGGCACGTAGTCCCGCGGGGTCATGATGCTCTGGTAGGCGGGGCGGATGATCTTATCCACGTTGACCAGCTCCTCCATGCGGTGGGCGGACCAGCCCACGATGCGCGCCACGGCGAAGATGGGGGTGTACAGCTCCACGGGGATACCCAGCATGTCATAGACGAAGCCAGAGTAGAAGTCGACGTTGGTAGACACGCCTTTATAAATATGGCGTTTTTCTGCGATGACTTTGGGGGCCAGCCGCTCGATGGTGTTGTAATATTCAAAATCGAGGGCGCGGCCCTTGGCATCGGCCAGCTGGTGCACAAAGTTTTTGAACACCACGGCGCGGGGGTCGCTGAGGGAGTAGACCGCGTGGCCCATGCCGTAGATCAGGCCCTTCTGGTCGAAGGCCTGGCGGTCGACGATGCGGGACAGGTAGTCGTGCATGGCGGCTTCGTCGGTGGGGTCGGTGACGTGGGCGCGGATGTCGTCCATCATCTGCATGACCTTGATGTTGGCACCGCCGTGCTTGGGACCTTTCAGGCTGGAAAGCGCCGCCGCAATGACCGAGTAGGTATCCGACCCGGAGGAGCTGACCACGCGGGTGGTGAAGGTGGAGTTGTTGCCGCCGCCATGCTCCATATGCAGCAGCAGGGCGATGTCCAGCACGTGGGCTTCCAGCTCGGTGTATTTCTGGTCGGGGCGGAGCATCTGCAGCAGGTTTTCGGCGGTGGAAAGCTCCGGTTTGGGGCGGTGGATGTACATGCTGCCGCCGCACTCATAATAATGGTAGGCGTGGTAGCCGTAGACGGCCAGCATGGGGAAGACGCTGATGAGCTTGATGCACTGTTCCAGCTGGGTCTGCAGGTCGGTCTTGCCGATGTCGTCATCGTAGCTGGCGAGGGTGAGCACACTGCGGGTCAGCGAGTTCATCAGGTCGCGGCTGGGGGCTTTCATGATGACATCCCGCACAAAGTTGGTGGGCAGGTCGCGGCATTTGACCAGGCTGTCCTTGAAAGCATCCAGCTGGGCCTCGTTGGGCAGGTCACCGATAAGGAGCAGGTAGGCGGCTTCCTCAAAGGCATAGCGCTTGCCGCGCAGGCCCCGGATGAGGTCATACACGTTGTAGCCGCGGTACCAGAGTTTTCCGTCGCAGGGCACTTTTTTACCGTCCTTCTCCTCAAAGGCATCAATGCGGGAGATGTTGGTAATGCCTGCCAGCACGCCTTTGCCGTCCTGGTCGCGCAGGCCGCGCTTGATGTTGTATTGGCCAAAAAGGGACGGGTCGATGCGGTTGTTGGTGACACATTCCTCGGTAAAAACGGCAGCTTCTTTTGCAATAGCAGCGTAATCGCTCATGGGTATGACCTCCTTTTCTTCTGTTCCCCTGTTTCGCGGACGGTTCGGCATCTTGTGCGCGTTTCGTCCAGATTCTTTCCCGGATATGAACTTTTTTTATACGTTGCGTACATTTTAAATTATACAGTACGGCTGTATGGCCTGTCAAACAAAGTTTTTATGAACAAGCTGTATAAAACAGCAAAAATGTCCCACAATGCAAGATTTGCATTGCAGGACATTTTTGCAAGATTAGAAGATTATATGGAAAGAAAAAAGAAGGAGGAAATGTTTATAGAAAACGCGGGGTAGGGAGAGCCTCCCTTGTGCAAAGGGGGCCTTTGGGTTGCGGCACTTTTACTGCGCACTATTCCCCAAAGTGACGTTGAGGGTCAGGACCTTGCCGTCGCGCTCGACCTGCAGGGTGACGGTGTCGCCCACCTGCTTGTCGGCCAGGTAGCTCTTGACGGTGGCGGTGCTGCTGACAGCCGTGTCATCGATGGCGATGATGCGGTCGCCGCGTTGCACACCGGCAGCCTCGGCGCCGCCGCCCTTGGTGACATCAGCCACGTAGACGCCCAAAGCGGACACACCGTACTGCTGTGCGGTGGAGGAATCCTGAACGTCCAGGATGCTGACACCCAGCACCGGGCGGGCCACAGCGCCGTTTTCGATCAACTGCTGGGCAATGTCCATAGCGGTGTTGATGGGGATGGCAAAGCCGATGCCCTCGGCCTCGCTGTAGCTGCTCTTGGCGTTGACCACGCCGATCAGCTCACCGTTTGCGTTGAACAGACCGCCGCCGGAGTTGCCCGGGCTGATGGATGTATCGGTCTGGATCAAGGTCATATCGTTATCTTCCACGGTGACCTGACGGTTCAGGGCGCTGACGATGCCCTGGGTAACGGTGTTGGACAAGGTGCCCAGCGGGTTGCCCACAGCCACGGTGGTCTCACCGACAGCCAGCTTATCGCTGTCGCCGATGACTGCCGGGGTCAGGCCGGTGGCATCGATCTTCAGCACGGCAATATCGGAAGTAGAGTCGACGCCGACAACGGTGGCGTCATAGCTCTGGTCGCTGCCGTTGAGCTGGACCTTCACGCTGGTAGCGCCGCTGACCACATGGGCGCAGGTGAGGATGTAGCCATCCTGGCTGACGATGATGCCGGAACCGGCACCGCTCTGCACATAGTAGCCGCCAAACCAGGTCTGGCTGCTGCTCATCTGCTCGGTGGTGATGGCCACCACACTGGGGGAGGCCACAGCAGCGATCTGCTGCATGGTCATAGAGGTGCCATCGGTGCTGCCGGTGTTAGAGGCATCGGTGCTGGTGTCGCGCTGGACTTCCTGCACGACCACCTGGTTGCCGGTCAGGCCGGCACGGCTGGCCACCACGGCACCGCCGATGCCGCCGCCGAAGCCCAGGGCCACCGCGCCGACACCGGCGAGGACGCGCAGCAGGACCTTGTTATGCTTTTTTTCTTTCTTGGGGGGCTGCTGCGGGGCACTGGCGTAGCTGTAGCCATTGTAGCCGCCGTTGCTGCCGCCATTGCCGCCGCTGAAACTGCTGGTGTAGCCGTTGTTCTGGCCGTAGGCGTTGTTCGGCTGGTTGTAGGTGTTGGCACCGGTGTTATTGGTGCTGCTGCCTGCCGAGTAATCGGTGCGGGCGGTGTTGGCGGTGTTCATGCCGCTGCTGCCCACATTGGGGTAGCCGCCCTGCTCGGGCTGGCTGGGCTGATCGGGCCGGGTTGTAGAAGTCTGGTTGGCTTCGTTCCGGGGCTGGTCGTTGTTCTGGCCCTGATTGGGGTCGGGCGTATTGCCGTCCTGGCCGTTATTGTAAAGACCGGAGTAATCGTATTCGTTGCTCATACTGGTCCATCCTTTCGCGTGAGATTTGGGAAGCGTCGGGGCAATGTCCCTGGGGCTTTCGTTCCCTTTTTGCTTTCTATGCCTATAGTATACCGGCCAATTGTGAAATAGGTTTCTTGGCCGGGTGAAAAGAATGTGAAAATACTCCCATTTCGGCGCTTGACAGGCGGTGCCGGGGCCTGTATGCTGGATGTAGTTTGTAAAAGGAAGTGCCTGCTATGAAAATCACCCACGAAGCCGGGAAATACGTATTATACAAAGAAAAGACCGTCATCGGCATGGCTGTGCTGGAGGATGGGCGGCTGTGGGTGGAGATCGACCCGGCCTGGCGGCAGCGGGGGTACGGCAGCTATCTGGTCAAGGAGATCTTGCAGCAAAACGGCGGGTATGACGTCAAACGCGAGACCCGCTTTACCGCCGGCCCTGCCGCTGACGAAGCCGCCGGGGCCTTATTGAAAAAGTTCGACTTTCTGCCCCAGGGCGGCGAGATGGTCCGCCGCCGGGTGCCGGATCTTTCGGCGGTGCAGCTTTGCCATGAATTTTTGACAGCCCACCTCCAGCCGGGCGGACTGTATGTGGACGCCACCTGCGGCAACGGCCACGACACCGAGTTTTTGTGCCGCCTGGCAGGACCCACGGGCAGGGTGCTGGCGCTGGATATTCAGCCTGCCGCCGTGGAAAACACCAACACACGGCTGGGCGCCGCCGGGCTGGGGGCCATCGGGCAGGCATTGGTGCACGACCATGCATGTTTGGCCGAACTGGTCGCCCCCGGCACGGCGGATTGCGTGCTGTTCAATTTTGGCTGGCTGCCCGGCGCCGACCACGAGGTGCACTCCACCGCTGATGGCAGTCTGCCCGCCCTGCAGGCCGCGCTGGATGCCCTGAAGCCGCGCGGTGTGCTGGCGGCGGTGCTGTACAGCGGGCAGGTCATCGGTGACAGTGAAAAGCAGGCGGCGCTGGGATTTTTCCGAGCCCTGCCGCTGACAAAATACACCGTGCTGGTATGCGAGTTTGCCAACTGGGCCAGCACCGCTCCCCTGCCCTGCTTCGTGATAAAAAAGTAACGCTTGCCCCCGCCGCGTCGGCATGGTATGCTTGTAGTATCGAACTTTTCCGCCTATGGGCGGGGCATAGAAAGAGGCTGCCTTTTGCAGAAAGAGACCTTTATCAAGCAATATGCGGCGGGACTGAACCCCCAACAGCTGGCCGCCGTGCAGGCCGTGCATGGGCCGGTGCTGCTGCTGGCCGTGCCGGGCAGCGGCAAAACCACCGTGCTGGTGACCCGTTTGGGCTACATGGTGCTGTGCTGCGATGTGCCCCCGGCGCAAATCTTAACGATGACCTACACGGTGGCCGCCACCCACGAGATGCGCGGCCGCTTTGCCGCCCGTTTTGGGGCGGAGCTGGCCGGGCAGATGACCTTCCGCACCATTAACGGGCTTTCGGCGGTGATTTTGCAGTATTACAGCCGGGTCTACGGCCGCCGCCAGCCTGAACTGCTGACCAACGAGGGCGACATCACCCGGATGCTGACCGACATCTGGCAGCAGGTGAACCGGGAGTTTCCCACCGAGAGCACACTGAAAGAGCTGCGCACGGCCATCACCTACATTAAAAATATGGCGCTGGCCGATGAGGAAATTGAAGGGTTGGAAACGGATTTAGCCAACCTGCCGGAGCTGTACCGCCGCTACCAGGCCGCGCTGAAACGGGCCGGGCAGATGGACTACGACGACCAGATGGTGTTTGCGCTGCAAATTCTGCGGGCCGCGCCGCAGGTGCTGGCGTATTTCCAGCAGCGGTATAAATATTTTTGCGTGGATGAATCGCAGGATACCTCCAAAATTCAGCACGAAATTATACGGCTGCTGGCCGGGCGCAGTCTGAACCTGTTTATGGTAGGCGACGAGGATCAGAGCATCTACGGCTTCCGCGCCGCCTACCCCCAGGCGCTGATGGACTTTGAGCAGGTCTACCCAGGCGCACAGGTGCTGCTGATGGAGGAGAATTACCGTTCCAGTGAGGAGATCGTGGCCGCCGCCAACGCCTTTGTGGCCCGCAGCCGCTACCGCCGCCCCAAATCCCTGCGGGCGACCCAGGGGGCGCAGTGCCCCATTGAGATACGGCGCATCACCCGGCGCGAGGAGCAGATCGACTGGCTGTTTAAGGAAGCCCGGCGCGGCGGCGGGGAGACGGCGGTGCTGTTCCGCAACAACGAGAGTGCGCTGCCGCTGGTGGACCTGTGCGAGCGGCGGGGTGTGCCCTACCGCTTTAAAAAGGCCGACCTGACGTTTTTCACCCACAAAATTGTGCTGGATGCCGTGGATTTTTTGCGATTTGCCTACGAGCCGGCCAATGGTGAGCGGTTTTTGCGGCTGTACTACAAGTTTGGGCTGGCGCTCTCCCGCCAGAGGGCGCTGGCGGCCTGCGGGGCCAGTGCCCGCACCGGGCGGCCGATTTTGGAGGAGCTGATCCGTGACCCCGAGACAAAGACTCGGATGCGGGAATCGCTGGGGGATATTTACGCGGCGTTTAAGCGCATTCCGCAGCTGAACGCCGCCGATGCGCTGGACGCCGTGCGCCACGGCTGCGGTTACGGCGCGTACCTGAACCAGAAGGGCATGGACACCGGCAAACTGGCTATTTTGGAAATGCTGGCCGAGCAGGAACCCAACGCCCTGCGCCTGTTGGACCGGCTGGAAGAGCTGCGGATGCTGATTGCCTCGAAGGCCGATGTAAACAGCGATGTTCCGTTTGTTTTATCGACGATCCATTCCAGCAAGGGTCTGGAGTATGACCGGGTGGTGCTGCTGGATGCCTTTGACGGCGTGCTGCCCGCCAAGCCGGAGATCTGCTGCCGCACCCCCGAGGCCCCCCGCCAATACGAGGAGGACCGCCGCCTGTTTTACGTGGCGATGACCCGTGCGCGGCACAAGCTGGTGTTGTTCGATTGCAAGACGATGCCCTCAGTTTTTGTGCAGGAAGTAATTTTTAATTTGCCCGAGAGCCGTGCCGAACGGGAGCTGGCCAAGGCCGAAACCAACCGGGTGTTGGGGCAGAATAAGCCTGCGGCTGCCGGGCCTGCGTTGCCGCCGGTGGATGTAGCGGCTGTGACCCGCGTAGGGGCCGCCGTGCAGCATGCGGTGTTCGGGCGAGGGGTCGTAACCGAATTTGACGGACGGTTTGTTACTGTGGAGTTCTCGGGGATGCGGGTCAAGAAATTAGATGCTGCGTTGGTGGCGGAAAAGCATTTGTTGTGGGATTTGTGATTGCGGCTGATGGTTGTCACCCCCATGCGGTGACAACCGTATATAACAGCATCCTGCTGTAAGGTTCTTCTTTTTTTGTGACCAAAAAGGAAGCGAAAAAGTCTCGCTGCTGCGAGGCAGCACGAAAGGTAAAAATACATATGAAAAAGATATTACTCCTCGCCACTGGCGGCACCATCGCCAGCAAGCCCACCGCCGCCGGCGGCTTGGCGCCTGCCATTACCTCGGAAGAACTCCTTTCTTTCGTGCCGGAGCTGGCCAAACTCTGCGAGATCGACGCGGTGCAGCTGTTCAGTTTGGACTCTACCAACGTAGGCCCGGAACAATGGCAGCAGCTGGTCCATGCCATCCGCCAAAACTACGATGCCTACGATGGTTTCGTCATTGCCCACGGCACCGACACGATGGCCTACACCGCCGCCGCGCTGAGCTACATGATCCAGAACAGCGCCAAGCCGGTGGTGCTGACCGGCAGCCAAAAATCCATCTACAACCGCGATACGGACGCCCGCAACAACCTGTATCGCACCTTTTTGTATGCCAGCAGCGATTTTTCCTGGGGCGTGCAGCTGGTATTTGACAACAAGGTCATCCTGGGCACCCGCGCCCGCAAGACCCGCACCAAAAGCTTCAACGCCTTTTCCAGCATCGACTACCCCGAGACCGCCGTGTTCCGGGATATGCGGCTCATCCCCTTTCTGCGCCGCCCCGACCCGATGCCGCCCGTGCAGTTTTACGAGCAGCTGGACCCCGCCGTCTTCGTACTGCGGCTGGTGCCCGGCATGCGGGCGGACATCATCCCGCTGCTGGCACCTCACTACCGGGCACTGGTGGTGGAAAGCTTCGGCGTAGGCGGCCTGCCCGGCGGCGAGCACGGCGAAATGTACGCCCGCCTGCAGGATTGGTGCACCAGCGGCCGTCTGGCTGTGTTTACCACCCAGGTCCCCCACGAGGGATGCGACCTGGCGGTGTATGAGGTGGGCCGCTCGGTGAAAGAGCTGCCCGGCGTGCTGGAAGCCAAGGACATGACCCCCGAGGCCGTGGCCGTAAAACTGATGTGGGCGCTGGGCCAGACCACCGACCGCGCCGAGGCCATGCGGCTGTTTACCACGCCGGTCGAGTGGGACATTGTATAAAACGACTAAAAACACCCCACCGGGGCTGTACGCAATGCACAGCCCCGGTGGGGTGCTTTGTATCAGGAATCGCTTTTATAACGAGGAACGCGGTTGCAAGCTTAGTCGTTCAGCAGGGCGATCTTGCGGATGGACGGATCGTGGGTGTCGTTGAAGTCGAAAGCGGCCTGGGCGTCGGTCAGCTTGAAAGTGTGGCTGATGGAGCCGTTCAGGTCGATCTTACCCTTGTTGATGAGGTCGATGACGGTCTGGAAACGGTGGTTCTGCAGGCGGCTGCCGCGAACGTCCAGCTCTTTGCTGGTGATGACGAACTGGTTGATCTCATCGGGGGCGATGCTGAAGCCCATGGTGATGACGCGGCTTGCGTTGCCGGCGGCCTTGCAGGCAGTCAGGAAACTGCCATGGAAGCAGGCACAGTCGATGACGACCGTCGGGCCGTAGCCATCGGTCAGCTCCTTAGCGCGGGTGACGACATCCTCGGTCTTGGAGTTGATGACGTCGGTAGCGCCGTTCTGGAGGGCAGCCTCCAGCTTGGGCTCGTCGATGTCCACGACGATGACCTTGCGGGGGCTGTACAGGTTGACGATGCGCAGCATGCTGCTGCCCAGAGCGCCGGCACCGATGATCATAACGGTGTCCTGGAACTCCAGCTGGGCACGGCTGCAAGCCTGCACGGCGATGGTGGTGGGCTCGATCATAACGGCATCCTGGTAACTCAGGCTGTCGGGCAGGACATAAACGTCGCTCTCGGGCACGGCCATGTACTCGCGGTAGCCGCCATCGATGTGGACGCCGCGGACCTGCAGGTGCTCACAAACATTGGGACGGCCCTTGCGGCAGGCATAGCAGGTGCCGCAGGCAGTGACCTGGTCCACGATGACGCGGTCGCCGACCTTGATCTTCTTGGCGTTGCCGCCGACTTCCTCAACCACACCGACGATCTCGTGGCCGATGACGCGGGGATAGGTGGCGGCGGCGTTGGTGCCGTGGTAGATGCCCACGTCAGAGCCGCAGATGCCAGCGGCCTTGATCTTGACCAGGACGTTGTTCTTGGCGTCGATGGTGGGCTTATCCATATCGATGATGCGGAGATCATTGGGCTTTACGATCTGAACTGCTTTCATGTGTAAACCTCCCGGGTTTCTCATGTACAGAAATGACTTGGTTTCTCTCATTCAGCGAACTGACATGCTGACATGTCAGTTCCAACATCGTCATTGTAGCATGGCGGGTCAGGAATGTCAACACCTGTTTTGTAATTCATCAAAATAACAAAAGCGGCGGTGGTTTTTTGCACATTTTGCATAAGTGTATCGTTAAGTATTTAGCGAGCATGCGCCCATTTTTGCGTATTTGGGCAGTTGGTCTTTCTGGTTCCGTGGTTTTTCCATTTACCGCTTGCAGTCCCCTGCCGGATGTGTTACAATAGCAGTAAGCCATCTGGCATACTGACATGTCAGTTACAGAGTAAGGAGCACATCATGCCCAGCCCGACCAACAAAGCGCAGGACAATTCCATCCGGGAGAATGTCTACCGCGTTATCCGAGAAAATATCACCTCGCTACAGCTGGCGCCCGGCACCACGGTAAGCACACAGGAGCTGGCCGCGAAGCTACAGGTCAGCCGCACACCGGTGCGGGAGGCGTTCATCCGCCTGCAGAAAGAGGATCTGGTGGAGATCACACCGCAGAAAGGCACGATGGTCTCCCACATCGATCTGACCCGTGCCGAGAAGGAGCGGTTCATCCGGGAGAGCCTGGAGACTGCCATTCTGCCGTTGTTTTTGCAGAACTGCACTGAACCGGACCTGAAAGAGCTGGAGCTTTTGATCGAGAAACAGAAAGCCTGTTTTACCGGGCTGAAGCCGCTGGAGTTCATCGCGCTGGACAACCAGTTTCATCAGCGGTTCTTTGAGCTTGCGGGGCAGGATTTAAGCTGGGACGTGGTGGCATCCACAAACCCGCACTACAACCGCCTGCGCGTGCTGACGGTGCAGAACGCCGCCACCTTTGACGGCGCGGTGCGCCAGCATGAGGTGATGATGGACCAGATCCGCCGCCGGGACATCGACGCCCTGCGCCGGGAACTGACCGACCATGTAAGGAAAATTATCGCGGAGAAGAACGTTTTGCTTCAATTGTATCCTGATTACTTTGCAACGGCTCAACAGGAGATGAAGTTGTAATCGCTCTTTGGCTCCCTCTGCGCGGCAGAGGGGCCCGGCTGCGTAAGCGGTCCCGCGAAGCGGGTGAGGGAGAAAGCTTTGTATCCGCAACAGTTAAAATTTTTGTCTCTCCCTCCGCCCCTGCGGGGCACCTCTCTCCCATAGGAAGGCTCCGGGCAAAAACGGCAGACACCTATTACAGGTGCCTGCCATTTTTAATGCAAAATTTTCTTTAATGTTTCTATTAACTTCGGTATCCCGATGAGCTTACCGACATGGCCGTTCATGCCAGCTTCCAGGGCGGCGCATTTGTCCTCAGCGAAGGCGTTGGCTGGTGGCCACGATGGGGATGGACGCCAGCGCATGGTACGGCAGGGCGCGGATGTAGCTCATGTCCAGTACGTCGTTGATGAGGGAGAGCACCCATGAGGATGCGCACCAAAAACACCACTGCACATGCCGTGGATCCCAGCGCCGCGCTTTTGCGGTCAGCCTCGTCAGACTGATCTTAGGGCAATACCGCACAATTCCCGCCTTACGGCTTAAGCACCGCTCCGGCGGCTGCGGCACGGCATCTGCGTTGCCAAAATGCTCGATAAGACATCCAGTATTATCTGCGCTTTTGGCTTAGCAGTTGCCGCACCTCGCTCGCCGTATCGGCACTTAGAATTATGCGGTATTGCCTTAGATCTGGTCGTACTGCACCCATTCCAGCCCGCCGTACAGCAGGATTAAGAATTTTTGATTATTTTCCCTGTTTCTTTCCTATCCGCGTTTTATTCGCCCTGCGGGCCTTGAGTATTGAACTTGACACTGTGGTGTGTTATACTTTCATCGTATACTTATTTATAATAATAGGATAATAGGGAGATTGTGTGATGGAGAACCTCCGATCCAAACCGTTCTGGGACCGCTCGCCGCTGGAAAGCCTAGCGGACGGCTATAAAAAGCTTCCGCGGAACTTCAAGCTGTGCATGCTGGCGACCTTTATCATCGGCCTGGCCGCGCACATGTACTGCTACACCAATATGCTGACGGGGGCGGATGATGCGTTCCTGTTTTCCGACACGCGCACCTTTGCCGACGGTGCTTCTGGTACACGTTGGCTCCTTGCGATATACTTTGCCTTAATTAAAACGATCCGCATGCCCTGGCTGCTGGGCGTCATGACCCTGCTGCTATACGGCGTTGCGGCATGGCTTGTGTGCGAGACTTTGTCCATCACCTCTTCAGCAGGTATTATCCTTGTTTCCGGGCTGATGATCACCTCCCCCACGATGATCTCCTCCAACTTTTACCTGACCAGCGCCCACATGTATGCCGGTGCCCTGCTGTTTGCCTGTCTGGCCGCGTATGCCTACAAAAAGTGGCGGCACGGCTGGATCGCCGCGTTTGTATTTATGCTGCTATCCGAAGGTAGTTACGCTGCTTACATCAGCATGACGCTGTGCCTGTTTTTCCTGTGTAGCCTGAAAGAATTGCTGCTTGACCAGGAGGCCAATGACAAACACAATCTTGTCCGCCATTTCGGCATGCTGTTCCTGTTCGGCGGCTCGATGGTTGCCACCACCGTCATCTGCAACCTGCTGACAGGCGGCAACACTCAGGGACGCGTGCAGGATTCCCAAGCGCTGGGGCTGCAAGGGTATCTGAACAATATCGTTTCCTCTGTCAAACAGGTGTTTGACTTTTTCCTGCCGGGCACCTACATCACCTATTTCCACGGTGAGCGGGTCATGTACTCATTGTTTCTGCTGTGCGCAGCACTGTCGGCGGTGTTGGTCGTCTGGCTGTTCGCTAAGCAGCAACTGTGGAAGCGCCCGCTGGGTGTTTTCCTGTTGGTGGCCGACATTATCTGCCTGCCGCTGGCCATGAACGTCATCGGCATCGTATCCGGCTGGGTCCATACCCTGATGTCCTTTGCCTACCTGACCCCATGGCTTTTCTTTGTAATGGCGGTCGAGCTGCTGTACCGCCGCCCGGATCTGCACAAGGATCTGGAAAAGATGCTGCGTTGGGGCTACTCTCTGCTGGTTTGTGTTGTAGCGGGGCTGACGGTTCTTTGCGGTATCCGCCTGGCAAACCTTGCCTACACAAAGGCCTACGCCCGCAGCCAGATGACGCTTGCTGACACCACCCGCCTGGTAGAGCGCATTGAATCTGTCCCCGGTTACGAAAAGAGCGTTACCCCGGTCGTACTGACCGGTTACCAGTCCACCCGTTATCCCGGCCACCCTGCCTACGAGGCGACCAACTCGCTGGCCGGCATTGGCGGCGACTATTACTGGGAGCAGTCTTACTGTGCTCCGTTTGCGGCAGATGCCTACATCAACCAGCATCTCAATGCGGACATGAATTTGCTGAATACGAAAGACGATTCGTTCTCGCCTGAGGCCGCTGCCGAGACCTTGCAGGAGCTTGGGTATTCAGCCGATGCGGATGAACTCACAGCCGTTGTTGATGCACTGGAGCCCTTCCCTTCCGAAAACTGCTGGGCCTGGTATAACGGCGTACTGGTAGTACGGCTTTTCCCCTACTAAGCCCCAAGGAAGGATGGAATACGAATGATGCAGGATATGTGTATCCTTGTTGTCTCCTGTGATAAATATGCCGATTGCTGGACGCCGTTTTCGGACTGTATGCGCAAGTTCTGGTCGGACTGTCCTTATCCAGTGTATCTGTGCACCGACAGCAAAAATCCTGACCAGCAAACAATTTATAAACGTGCGCTACACGGTTCCAATCCTACTTGGACCGGCCTTTTGCGGCTGGCCTGCGCTCAGATCGAGGAGCCTTACATTTTCATTGTCTTAGAAGATCATTGGCTAGGCGACGTAGTCAATAGTTTCAAAATCGAGGAAGACCTTGTTGTTCTTCGTAATAACCCCGAAGTTGGCGTTATATATTCGGACTATCATGCAACGGGTACAACGGATTGGAGAAAGGATTCTCGCTATCACGAAATTCCTGCCGGTACACAATACCGTCTATCTGCTGGTCCTTCGGTTTGGCGTAAAGAATTTCTCATCCTCGCATGCAGAGATGATGTTGATGCCTGGAATTTTGAACGAGTAAAATCGTTTTCTCCCGAAACATATGCCTATACGGTTTTAGCAAGCAAAGAATCGCACTATCCGCGTGTTGACTTGTCAGGTGCAATTTTGCGTGGAAAATGGCAACGCTTTGTTCCTTCTTTTGCTGCTAAAAACAGCTTACGAATTGACACCAAACATCGTCCGCTCATGAGCTATAAAGATGTTTTTATGATTGGTCTACGTTCTTTTATTTTCAATCTCAACCCTGCTTTGATCGTCAAGATCCAGAACTGGCTGTACCATCACAGCCAGAAGAAGTAAAACGTCGCTGTATGCCAGGAGGTACCCCATGGCAAAACTGTCAGGCAAGCTTTCCGTACTGATGCCTGCTTATAATGAGGAAACCATCATCTATGCCAATGCGCTGGAAGCCGCACGGCAGATCAGCCCGCTGGCGGATGATTACGAGCTGCTGGTCATCGACGACGGCAGCAGCGACCGCACCAAAGCGGAGATCGAGCGCGCCGCAGCCGAGAATCCGAAGATTCGCTGCATCAGCTACCAGCCCAACCAGGGCAAAGGCGGTGCGCTGCGGGAAGGCACAGCCCACGCCACGGGTGACTATATTGCTTTCTGTGATGCCGATTTGGATTTAGCGCCCGAACAGCTGGCGGATTTTATCGACCGCATGCAGCGGGAAAATGCTGATGTTGTCATTGGCAGCAAGATGCACCCGGAATCCAAGGTTGATTACCCGGCCATCCGGCGCGTGTACAGCTGGGGCTATTACATTTTATTGCTGCTGCTTTTCCGCTTGAACGTGCGGGACACCCAGACCGGCCTGAAGCTGTTCAAGGCCGAGGTCATCAAGCCGGTCATGCGGCAGATCCTGGTCAAGCGTTTTGCGTTTGATATTGAGGTTTTGGCTATCATCAATGCGCGCGGATATAAAATCACTTCCGCACCGATTGAAGTTGTGTTCCACCGGGTCTCGTTTGGCCGCATCGGTTTCAGCGACATCCGCAACATGTTTATTGATACACTGGCAATTTTTTATCGGCTGCATATTTTGCATTATTATGATAAAGTCGAAGCACATCCAGAATTGAAGGAGTAAAACCTATGGCGGGTGTCATAAAACTTGAATCTGATCCTCGCATCACCGTTTTAGCTTTGTCCTGGCGGGACATTAAAGCCCCGAAAGCTGGCGGCGCTGAAATTCATACACATGAAATGCTCAGCCGTGCAGACCATAAGAAAATCCGTATTATCCATTTTTCTCCGCTTTTTGATAGTGCTTCGCCTGATGAAACAATAGACGGTGTGCGCTATCTGCGGCAGGGAAATATCTTTTCTGTTATATCGGCGGCACACGCTTTTTATCGGGCCAACCGGGATAGAATCGATTTTGTAATTGACCAGTGCAACACACATCGCTTTTTTACACCATTTTGGGTCCCGCAGGAAAAACGGATTTTTTATATCCATCAGCTTACAAGAGAAATTTGGGATATTCAGGCCACATTTCCTGTCAGCACACTCGGGAAGCATCTGGAAACGCCGATGCTGCGAATGAATCGGAACGACCGTGCCATCATTACGGTTTCTGAGTCTACCAAAAAGGACCTCGTTGCCGTTGGTTTTCCCGCAGAGCGAATTACTATTGTGCCCAATGCTTTATCAAGGGATACCCGCGCTTGTGCGCAGAATATTCCAGAAAAAGTGACTCCTGCCACTTTTATTTACGTGGGGCGTTTTGCCCATTATAAGGGAATTGATGCCGCTATTGAGGCGTTAGGCATCGTAAAGAAAACATACCCCGACGCACGCCTATGGTGTGTCGGCAAAAAAGACGACACCTATATTGCCAACACATTGCATCCGATTTGTGAGCGCTACGGCTTGACCGAAGGTGCCCCCGAAAGCAATGCCGATGTGATTTATTGGGGATTTGTAAGTGATGCCCAGAAGATGCAGCTGCAGGGGCAGGCGAAAGCGCTCCTGTTCCCTTCTGTACGCGAGGGCTGGGGTATCATTGTGCTGGAAGCGGGTATCATGAACACTCCCAGCATCGTCTACGATGCCCCAGGCTGCCGCGATGCCGTAGACAATGGCAAAACTGGCTACCTTTGCCGCGAGAATACCCCACAGGAACTTGCACGGCTTATGTCTCAAATCCTTGATAATCCCAGTGAATACGCATCCATGCAAAAGGTGGCCCGCGATTTTTCCAAGCAATTCAGCTGGGACAAATCTGCAAAAATCTTTACAGATCTCATTCTAAATCTGGGGAAAGGATCGGTCTAACCATTGGAAAATGTAACTCCGAAAGCGCCGCTTATCAGTATCGTCATGCCCGCATACAATGCCGAGCGCACGATTGAACTGGCGCTGCGTAGCATCCGTATGCAGACGATTGCTGACCAAATCGAAATTTTGGTCATTGACGGCGGCAGCACCGATGCTACCCGTGAGATTGCCAGGCAGTATGGTGCTGTGATTTTGGAAAATCCTCATCGTTTGCCGGAACCGGCAAAGCTGATTGGCATCCAACGGGCTAAGGGGCGGTATATTATCGAACAGGATACGGATGAGGAATTGCTATTTCCTGATCAGTTGGAAAAAAGACTGTCACTGCTGCGGGCATACCCGGAAGTACATCTGGTAGTAGTGGACGAGCAGGCCCCGGGCAGGCTGGGCGGAGTTGCCACACGATATGTCTGCGTCTGCGGCGACCCCTTTACCCAGTTTATCTACACCCGCAAGAATGGCGTGCTGGACACTTTCCGCCGCAATATTGCGGAACAACAAGGCGATTTCTGTCTGCTCAAATTCGCACCTGGCGACCTGACCCCCATTGGAGACGGCGGCGCCTCGTTGTTTGACCTGGAATGGATAAAGCAGCAGTTCCCACAGGATTTGAATTCCATTTCTTTTGTGTGTTCCATGGCACAGCAGGTTCAGACCAAATCCGGCTGCTGCGGCTGTATCCGTGGTGATAACATTCACCACCACACCCGCGCCACATTCAGTGGGTATTTGGCCAAATTGCGGTTCCGGGTCATCAACAACCTGTTTCACAAGGAGGCAAGCGGCTTCAGTGCGCGGGTATCCCAGCAGCCGCGCTCCCGCTACACCTCCCGCAAATACCTGTTTGTACTGTACGCCGCCACGCTGGTCGGCCCTCTGGTAGACAGCATCCGCCTGGCACTTCACCATAAAGACGCCACCATGCTGCTGCATTTTGTGTACGTGTATTACACCTGCCTGTGCATTGCCTGGTACCTCCTGCGCGCCCTGCTGGGCCGCCCGCCGGAGAATAAGACCTACGGAAAATAATTTTACAAACAAAGACAGAGAGCCATCCGCAAAAGGATGGCTCTCTGCTTTGTTTTGTAAAGCTTTCTCTGCAAGGTTGGTGTAGCGGAAATACTTTTGCGTTTTGGAAGCGATGACTATGAATAATGCTTACTCGTCTGTGCGGACACAGCGCAGCGCATACCGTGCCTGGCCGGTCGTGGTACAGGTAAACAATGTCAGGTCCCAGTTGTTTTCGGGCGTTTTGACCGCCATCTCCTCGCTTTGGGTCGGCTGCAGGACCTCTGTGTCCTATACCGCATAGTGCCATGTGTTGTCATTCATATAGGAGTATGATGTTTACTAATGTCGGCTACTCCCGTAGAGGCTGTTTTGTATTTACAACCTCAAGAAGAAGAATAGACTTTTTTGCAAAGATATGTTATAATACATCAAATGCACCGAAAGGATGTCGATTCTATGGCGAAGAAAAATTCGAAACGCGGGTTTACGCTGGTCGAGCTCATTGTTGTACTGGTAATTCTGGCTATTCTTGCAGCACTGCTGATTCCGGCACTTACCGGGTACATTGACAAGGCCAGAAAGAGTCAGGTCGTGGCAGAAACGCGAGCGTTGACGCAGGCTGTGCAGACTGAGATGTCTACGATATACGGTCTCAATAATTCGTTTCAACGGCAAAAAAGTATTGGTAAGCCGCTGACGATTGCTTCTAAAACAGGAAAATATTCAGACAATGGTGGTAACACATCTACCGGAGACTTGGGCGATTTAAAAGAGCACTACGAAGAGATAATTCATCTTTCGGAAGTCCCTGCGTTAGAGAAGGGGCTCACGGCATTAAATGATGCCTATTTTTACTCGTTCATCGACGAAAACGGCGCAGTGATGTGGACGGTATACGATAACGGCAATGGGTATACCGGGATATATTGTGGCGATGACGGAAAGATTGATTCATTTAAAAGTGGCGAAGTTAAGAACGCAGGGAGCTACAAAAACAATTACGCAGGATATGTCATTTATTACAACAAAAGAGACGCGGGCGGTATTGATGTGTTTACAAAAGATGTCTTTTACGCTACATTAGGAATTGAAAACCCTTAAGGCAAAGCACTTCAAAAAATAGTCTGTAGTGATATGGCGAGTGCCATCATATATTAGCAAATCCCTCAGAGCAAATTACTCTGGGGGATTTTTTTGCACAGTATTAGAATGCCAATCGCATCTGATGCCACGCAACATTACCGTGCGTGGACTTGTCGGTCACACCCTCGTCTACGAATCCGAATTTGGCATAGTAGTGGACAAGCCGGTTTTTGCAAGTCAGGACAAGACCTTTGCGGCCCTGCTCCTTCGCATCGGCTATAGCCTTTTGAAGCAGCTTGCCTGCATACCCATGCTGGCGGTATACGTCTAAAGAAGAACTTCTACTTCAAATGAAAAATGGCTACCCCACGAAAGGGTAGCCATTCATATTGCATTATGCCAAATGATACGGTAGTGCTACACGGGTCGGACGATACGGTGCTTGCGCGGTCTTATGCGTCTTTCCGGCCTGCTCAAATTGCGCAATCTTTTTCTGGAGTTCCTCGTTGCTCATTTTCTTGATTTCTTCGGGGATAATGCAGCGGTCATCTTCATAATACGCTTTCATATCATCTCACCTCACAGTAATCAATGTCGTAGGATTGCTTAATTTTATCTAAGGCAGCTAACTGTACCTCTCTATCAGTATACCCGATTCGGAGAAAATTTTCTACATACAATTTGTACAAATATTCCGGGACTTCCTGTGTGGGTGCGTAAATATAGACCGAACCATCGTGACAAATTACGATGCTCACAGCGTATTTATGCCGGAAGGCCGAATTGAAATCTGCAATGCTCGGCGGCATACTGTTCGGATGCGTGTGCATTGCAATCAGGTTTACAACGCCATCAATGGCGCGGGCAACAGCCGTTGTGTAGCCGATTTGTTCTTCGGCTGTCTCATCTAAAACGCTGGCAAGTACAGTGCCATTTGCACCATCAAACCAGTACATATCTTCAAACAGCGTTCCACTGCGGTGCAGCAGCATTTCTTTGGCTTTGCTGTACAGGATGCGGCTGACGGCTGCATTGTCTATAATACTATCAAATTTACGGCGGTACTCTCCACCGCTGATATAGCTGCTGTCAACCGTGGTTTCTTTATTTCGCCCATAGTGCTGAAACTCTAAAATCATCCTATCACCTAATTTTAGGTGTAGAGGGTTTTCGCCAAACTGTCAAGTTCACCGCATACAAAAAGCCACCAAGCGGATTAGGCTTGAAGGCTTTAAGATTGCTCGTCAAAAATCACATCACTACCTGTAAGGCTCCGTTTATAAAAATATAAAATTGGTGTAGTAGTGGTGTATGGTGTCAGATTTTCTACGCTGCCGTTTTGCCGCAACTTCTTCGGTCGCATTATAGTCGGCAATTATACGCTCGATTGCTTGATTGACAGATTGTGGGTTAGGAACATCCCCAAAACGATTGCTGAAGACGAATCCTGTCATTCCATCAATTTCAACGGTTGTCCAACCGCTTTCTTGCTGTTCTTCATACAGCATCTCAAAAGCATCTTTTACATTATCAAGCATCGGAATCGTCCGAGTACCTGCATCTGTTTTTGGCGTTGAGATATGCTGCACAGATTTGCGTTCTTCCCCAACTGGGTAATAAACAAGCGTGTGGTTGATATTGATAGTTCGACACTCGTAGTCTATATCCTCCCAGCGCAATCCAAGAGCCTCGCCAATCCGGCACCCTGTACCCAGCAACACTGTGAACAGAGGCCACCAGTGGCAGTAAATCGGATGATTGGCAATATGTTCCATAAACGCACGCTGCTGTGGAATTGTAAGTGCGTGCCGTACTCCAGCGGTTAATCCTGATTGTTTTTTCATTTCAGTTATCACGCCGTCTGTAGGATTTTTACGAATAATATCATCTCGGACCGCAAGTTGAAAAGTGGGATGCAATAAGGTTTGCACACTTTCCAACGTGTTGATTTGGAGATGTTCTTCCTCTAACAAATGGTTATAGAACTGAAGTACATCAGAATATTTGACTTTTGTAATGAAATTTTTGCCAAACGTTTTCCGAATAAAGTGGTCATATAGTTACTGGTAATTGCCACTCGTACTCTGTTTGAGATTCCGTTTCAAACTCATATAACGGTCAAATTCAAAATTAACCGTCGCTTTACCGGCAACATAGGTGTCCAGCCCATCCAGTTGGTCTTTTGTGAGTTTCTTTTCTTTCTCTCTCAGCGTTGCAAGGTCAGTTGCGTAGATAAATTTGCGCCGCCCTAAAGGATCTGTATAAGTATACAGATACCTGCCATCTGAACTGCGCTGCGTTTCGCCTTTTCGCAGGGCACGTCCCCGCGAATCTTTTCGTAATGCCATATCAATTCTCCTTCCCGAAAGAAGAAGGGCTTGATACATTACTTGGGTTCAGACAAAATCTTTTCCAATCCAAGTGTCACAACTTCTGTTACAGTCATTTGGTGCTGTTCGGCATAAGCACAAATGCGCGCATAAAGGGCATCCTCAACGCGGATACATAGGTTTTTCCGCTTTGCGTTGTCTAATTTCGGTCGTCCAATCTTCGCCATTGTTGTTCTCATACCTCCCATAATGCAATTATAATAACCGCAATGCAGAAAGTCAAGTCCTTCGACTTCTTGCGGGGAAAGTTTATAATCAAAACCAAGCGCTTTCGTCCGTTAGAACACCATTCAGTTTATAGTGTGCGGAACAATTCCAAATACTGTTCAAATATCTCGCAATTTACTAAAGCTACTTTTCCAACTTTATAAACTGCTCCTGCATCAATCGCGAGTTCTTTGAATTTGGTCAGCCCAAGACTATACCTTTCGGCGCCCTCTTGGTACCGAACGAATTTCCGTGAACTTGCTTTTGTCTTTTCAACGTCTTTGCGTGCATACCCCATGGTCGGCCTCCTGTTTACTTTTGTGTGCTGTGAAGTCGAGTCGAATTCATAACAACACAATAATGCCGTGGAAGATGAATCCTCCACGGCACGATCTGCAGTTATGGCTTTGCGTTTCTCTCCCTCTGTAAATTCCAGACAGGCAACCTTCCAGGCGCTGTGCCCTGCGCGGCTACTTAACCACACAGTATGTTTTCTCACATCTTGGCACGCTCGCGGATAATTCCGGTCATGGCACTACTTCCCCAATGTGGTACAACAGAGGACGCTATTAACTTTTTCGGAGCTTTTTATGCTCCTATAAGTAAGAACGTCGAAAGTATCAAAAATCGGAATTAGAATTTTTAGAAATTTGAAATTTCAGTTATTGAGTGAAAGAAACAGTGCAAAAATCATGATTTCGTGGTAAACTGTACCCATAGAGTTTTGGGTTTCACGATTAAAATGGCTTAACTATGAAGCAGATAATACGCTGCTGCATAGTCGGACTGAAAAGTATTCTCGTTATAAGTTACGTTTTTTCCCGGTATTATGATTCCGATAAAGCAACACGTACAAGAGAAAAAGCAGTTTAATAGCAGCGACTGACTATTGTGAGATGATATGATATGAAAAAGTCCCGAATCCATCTTGATTATAACGCGCCAGTTACATTGACGTTTTTCTTTCTGTCATTGGCGGCGCTCTTGCTCGGCTATGTCACAAATGGGTGGACAACTAGCCACCTTTTTACGGTGTATCGATTTTCTTTAACAGACCCGCTTGGCTATGTACGACTGTTCGGACACGTTCTGGGTCACGCAGGATGGAACCATTTCTTTGGCAATATGCTACTGTTCCTCGTTGTTGCGCCGCCGCTGGAGGAGCGCTACGGCAGCAAAGTGCTTTTGGGCAGTATCCTTGCTACCGCACTCACAACCGGCATATTGCAATGCGTGCTATTCCCGAATAGTGGTCTGCTGGGAGCGTCCGGCGTTGTCTTTATGCTGATTCTGCTGTCGAGCTTTGCCGGTGGCAGAAACGGAAGTGTACCGATTACACTTATTCTGGTGGCCGTCCTGTATCTTGGCCAACAGATATATGATATTGTTTTTATCCGCGATAACGTCTCCAACCTGATGCATATTATAGGCGGCGTCTGCGGGATTGTAATCGGGTTTGGATTAAGAAAGAAATAGGAAATGCCAACTATTGTAGTTACAATTTTTCCCAAAAAATAGTATCGGATTGAAAGCGCCCCTTCTGCCATATCGGCAGAGGGGGCGCACTTACTTACGTTAAATGTGTATAAGAAAAGTTTCCAGTCAGTGAATTCCTATACTGACTGGGAGCCACTTGGCAGCATTTCAGGAGGTAGGGAGTGTTGCATGTTAACCAGCCTCCGGTGGATACGCTTCGCTCAAGCGGGTCGTCTAGGTTCATCCGTTCCATGATGCACGTTGGAATTTCGGCAGAATGCTAGAGCAGAAGATTAACCAGCACGTTTACATCTTCCTTCAGTAGGGGCGTGAAAGTGGTGCAATAACTCCGTGCAGATGGTGCTAACGCTCTACTTTATGCAAAAGCCTCGTTTCGAAAAATCGCGTTGTTCTTGCATCGCCATCCTAGTACCATTGCCCATGAAGTCAAAGAGAAACGTACCTTTCTCCCGGGTAGCTATTACCCACACAACAGTGTACGAAATGCCTTGTGCGGGCATTTTTCTTTGCGGCCCACTCTGAACACTTGGAAATTTTCCCGATTTTTGCTAATATATCATTGAGAAAGGGGAGAAGGACGCATGGATAAGTATTCAAACCGACAGAAGATGGTTATAGCAAATCTACGTGGTCAGCATGGATGGCTGTCTGGTGCGGAGCTATCGGCTGCGATTGGTGTTTGCAAGAAGACCTTGCAAAATGATATTAAAGACATCAATGCGACATCTAAGAAACCGTTAATCATTGCTAATAATCGATTGGGATATAGGCTTAATCCGGATTGCAATATTCCAGTTTTTGAAAGTGAAAAAGTATGTGCTCCTGCAGGAAGATATAGTACGCCGAAAGCTATTTTAATTCTGCTTCTTTTTAGTAATGTCCATCCACACATTGAAGAAATTGCAGATAAGTTGTATCTGTCGAGAACTACCATTAATACTAATCTTCCACAAGCAAAGCGAATCGCTTCACGAAATAAAGGATCTAAGCTTGTTGTCTCCCCAAGAGGTGGATTATGGGTAGAAGCAGACGAAGAAACGAAGCGTTTAATGTGTGCAAAACTCATGAACGAAGATCTCGACTATGCTTCTATGCTTCAGATGCCCCAGCTAGCTGACCTCGCAAGAATTGAAAGTTCTATTCACATACTGCTCCCAGAAATTTTAGTACGGAATCGCATTGTAATTACTGGCCAAGCGTACCAGGACTTTGTTCGATTTATTTCTATTTGTATTCTGCGTTCAAAGCTCGGTATGACGATGGCTGATTCAGAATTCGATTATAAGTCATCCGTCTTGGTAGACGAAATCTGCCAAAGGGTTTACAACGAGGTTGGATATAAGTTTACGGATGAGGAAAAAAAGCTAATCCGAGAGCACTGCCATGAACTAAACTTAGTGGTCAAAAAATCGAGTCAGGATGCGGAGTCCATTCGTGCTATCAAAGCGTTCGAAAGAAACATTTATCGAATGACCGGCATAGAGGTTCGATTTGGCGGTGGTTTACAGAAGAATCTTGCAGATCACATTAAACGAATGCGAAGGCGTATTCTTGCAGAGCGCAATAATGTTGGACACTACACAAAAGAACTATTTGCTAGTTATCCATTAGAGGTCCACTTGATAAAAACGTGCTTGGAACCAGCCCTATTTCTAAGAATCCCCGATGCTGAACTAGGATATGTGGTTTTGTATGTAGCAGCAGCGCTTCAGCCCTTTAGAGAAAGGGTTAAGGTGCTGTTCGTAAGTAATGCAAGTGCGGCCATTTTATATACAACGAGAGAACGAATCGTACAGATGAATGCAGAACTCGTAGGTGCTGTTGAAACAATACCGCAGTATGTGTACGAATTGAATCTGGATAAATACCTAAAGGAATATCCGGTTCATTTGACTACAGAGCCAGCATTGGCGATGCAATCCTCCGATTTTGTTTCAATATCTGTTTTCCCATCAAATCAGCAACTGGAACAAATTAGAAGGCTCATCACAGCTCAGAGTGATTCAATCAAGACTGCGCGTAAAACCTTGATGAGACAAAAGCATCCTAAAAACATCGAAAAAATAAGCTCTGTTTCAGTTTCAGAAGAACAATTGCAAATGGCAGACAAAAGAGTGATATCGGTTAAGACAGTGGGCAAAAATCTTCTTTGCATTACAAGAATAGTTGCAAACGGTGAAAGCAGTATAGAAATTTACGAACTGCAAGAGAGGATCCGCTATAGTGGCAAAAACATCGATACGATTATGTTTGCAAGTTGCTGCGTAGAGGATAATATACTCGATTTCTTTGACAGGGTGGCCGAAGTTTTGCAAGAGTATACCTAAAAACAGTACGGGAACGTTCCGTACTAATAGAGAAAATCAAAGTGTTTTTCTTTCTGCTGTAAAGCATTATAATTGAGCCAAATGTGCAGGATGCACAAAAGACTAAGTAGGAGGAAAAAACAAATGGCAAAAGACTACAAAAAGTTTGGCGAGAGTATCGTATCAAAGCTCGGCGGCAAAGATAATGTTTCTAAGTTGCTCCACTGCGCAACTAGACTCCGCTTTACGCTGAAGGACAAATCCAAGGCGGACCTCGATGAAGTGAAGAACATTGCAGGTGTAATGGGCGCTGTTTCAGCTCCGGATGGGATCCAGGTCATCATTGGAAACGATGTGTCCAAAGTATATGATGCTATTATGGGCGAGTTCCACTTTGTGACTGATTCTGCGATCAAGGAGAATCTTGACACAAAACAAAATATTGGTGCGCGTTTGCTTGGTGTCCTGTCTTCTATTGTTGGCCCTGCAATTCCGCTGATTATGTGCAGCGGTTTGATTTCTGCGCTACTTATCATTTTCACCAACTGGTGTGGTTTGAATGCAGAAAGCACTACCTACTCTATTCTGAGTATGGTTGGTAATGGTGCGCTGTACTTCCTGCCTATTTTGTTGGCATATACCTCTGCAAAGCGATTCAACTGCGATGTTATGACCAGTTTGTTCCTTGGTGCAATCCTAATCAGTCCTACACTGATTGATCTGGTAAATGCGGGTGAAGCTGTCACACTGTTTGGCCTTCCTGTAAAAGCGGTAAGCTATTCTTCTACGCTGATTCCCATTGTCTTGACGATTTTTGTATACAGCTATGTAGAAAAGGTCGTTGCAAAGATCGTTCCCAATGCTATTCGCTTTGTTTTCCAGCCGTTTGTAAACCTTCTGATCATGGTTCCTGTTACCTTGTGTGTGACTGGCCCTATTGGCAGCTACTGCGGCGATCTTCTCTGTGCAGCAATGACAGGCATCAACAATGTAGCTCCTTGGGCTTCTGTGCTTGTTATCGGTTGCCTCGCTCCGCTGCTGGTTCTGACTGGCATGCATCTGGCATTGATTCCGCTGGTTATGACTTCTTTCGCTACTGTTGGCTACGATAATATGCTGTTCGTTGCCTTTATCGGTATGAACTTCTCTCAGTTTGGTGTTGCGATGGCATGCCTGCTGAAGAGCAAGAATGCAAACCTCAAGGCTTTGGCCGGTTCTTGCGCATTGACTTCTTTCCTTGCTGGTGTTACTGAGCCCACTCTGTATGGCATCTGCGTTCGTATGAAGAAGCCTCTGTATGCAACCTGGATTGCCTGTATTGTAAACGCTATCTTCTGCGCAATCTTCCAGGTTCGTGTTTATAGTTTCGGCGCTCCGTCCTTCTTTACCATGCCGATCTTCCTGAACCCGGACGGTTCCATTAGCAACTTCTACTTTGCTATTATCGCCGCTGCTATCACGATTGTTGTCAGCTTTGCTGCAACGTGGCTGCTTGGCTTCGATGATAGCTGCTATACCACCGCTCAGGAAAACTAAAATCTTCGATAGGGATATCAATATGTTATCGACACCTATTAATAAGGTGGAGCAGTTGGCTCCGGATCTATGGGTTATTACTGAAACAGATAGCGTCCACTGTTATCTGTTGCTGGGCAAGGAAAAAGCCATGCTGTTCGATATTGGCTATGGATATGAGGATATCCAGCCTATCATTCATCAGATTACTGATTTGCCGGTAATGTTGGTTATCAGTCATGGTGATCCGGATCATGGCCTTGGGTCGAATCATTTCAAGGATGTTTGGCTTCATCCGCTGGATTACGGTAAGCTTCTTTGTAATGATACAGAAGAGATGCGTAAAAAGGCGTATGAGTATCGCGTCAACAAGGCTCCTCATTTCAAGCCATATATTGACGCAGAAACCTTTTTACATACTCGGATTTCGGAGAATACAACACCGCATTTTCTGAACGAAGGCGATATCATCGACCTCGGTGGCAAGCATTTGGAAGTAATCCATACTCCCGGACATAGCTATGGACATATCATGCTTCTTGAAAAGGAAACAGGACGGCTCTTCTCCGGAGATCAGGTAACAGAACATAATATCTGGTATTTTATGAGTTCTGATGGCCAGGCACCGTTCTCAAGTTGCATTTCCAGCATGAAGAAGCTCCTGGCGAGAAGAGATGAAATCTCCACGATACTTTCTGCACATGGCTTGGTGCCTATCGACATCCACTATGTAGAAGATCTGCTGGAGTGTCTCTCTGAGGAACTTCCCAGGACTTATAAGCAAGACAAGGCGTTCCATTCCTTCATGGGCGATGGATACCAGCATTTCTATAAGACTGTCAACTTGATTTATTCAGATGCTCGTCTTGGAGAACTGCTGGGAGAAACACCGAAGAGATAATTTTTAACCGAAAGGTGTGATTCAATGGGATTCCGTAAGGATTTCCTTTGGGGTGGCGCTATTTCTGCATGTCAGGCCGAGGGTGCTTGGGATGAGGATGGAAAGGTGATGACTTTTCCTGAAGTCATTAAGGCGATCGATCCGTCCAAACGCAAGGAAATGCGTCAAGCATATGTTACTCAAGAAGTGATTGATGAAGCCAAAACTGCTCCTGTGTCTGATTATCCGAAACGTTGGGGCATTGACTTCTATCATACCTACAAAGGGGACATCAAGCTCTTTGCAGAAATGGGCTTCAAGGTTTTTCGCTTCTCCGTTTCTATCGCAAGACTGTTCCCAAATTTGGAGCAGGAAGAGCCGAATCCTTCTGCTTTGGCGTTCTATGATTCTGTGATCGATGAGTGCCTGAAATATCATATTGAACCGCTCATTACAATTTCCCATTTTGATCCGCCTATTGCGGTATGGGAAGAATATGGCGGCTGGTCTAATCGAGAACTGATTGATATCTATTGCAAGTATGCCCATTGCCTGTTCTCCCGTTATAAGGATAAGGTAAAATATTGGGTGACCTTTAACGAAATCAATATGGCGTTGAAGGCTCCTTTCAAGACTCTCGGCATGGTTTCTGGAGAGGGAAGAGAATACGAAGAGAAACGCTGGAACGGTATCCACAATCAGTTTGTTGCTTCGGCAAAAGCCGTTATTGACGCCAAGAAAATCAATCCGGACTTTATGATTGGCTGCATGATTGCTGATCTGACGACTTACCCGTATTCCACAGATCCCAACGATGTCCTGGCCAACCAATCGTTCGATCAGTTTACGAACCTCGGCTTTATCGATGTTATGGCAAAGGGCTGCTATCCGTATTTCTTCAAGAAATACTTCGAAAAGAATGGAATTGTAATTCATAGTGAGGCTGATGATGCCGAACTAATGAGGCAAGGAACTGTAGACTTTGTTGGATTCTCGTATTATCAGTCCATTCTCACAGCTGCATCAACCATAGGCAAGCAGATGACTGGTGGAAACATGTCTGGCGGTCTGAAAAATGACAAGCTTGTTGCCACAGAATGGGGTTGGCAGATTGATCCTGTAGGGCTGCGCATTGTATGCAATCAAATGTATGATCGCTACAATAAGCCGATTTTCGTTCTGGAAAATGGAATGGGCTCGGTAGAGACTCCCGATGCAGAGAACAGAATCCACGATGAATATCGGATTGCCTACTTCAGAGAGCATATCCGCCAGATGAAGCTGGCTGCAGAAGATGGATGCGATATTCTCGGATACACTACATGGGGCCCAATTGACCTTATTTCGTCCAGTACTTCAGAGATGAGCAAACGCTACGGATTCATTTATGTGGATCAGGATGATGCCGGTAACGGTACGCATCAGCGTATCCGAAAAGATAGTTTCTTCTGGTATCAGAAAGTTATCGCCAGCAATGGCGAGGAACTTGGGTAAAATTGACACCAACAAAAAGCATTCCTATAAGTATTCTCAAAAAGTATGGGCCGACTTTCTAGCCGACCCATTTTGATTAATGCGTAACCAAAAACTGTTATTCAAAAGAGGAAATTCATCGACACTTCTTTGGCAGGCCTCACGGATCTTCTTCTAACGTCGCCAACCCGATGCATATTATAGGCGGCATCTGCGGAATAGTAATCGGGTTTTGGCTGAGAAAAAGATAGAAAATTCCAACTATTGCATATACAATTTTCTTCAAATTTCATCAGATTGAAAGCGAAGCCCCTCTGCCGATATGGCAGAGGGGCTTCGCTATGCTGAACAGGTGTTTTTTACAAGAAAAGTACGTTCATTACTCTACACCCAATGCCTTAAATACAGCATCCTCCGCGTTCTGGTATGGAATCAACTGGAATACAGTCATCAGGTCGGCAGGAACCGTGGCAAAATCCATCATAGACACGGCAGGCAGCAATACTTTCTTAGCACCGCTATCTGCACAGGCTTGCAGTGTGTTTGCGAGTTCATCTACTTTAATCAGGGTTCCGCCTATGGAAATGTCACCAAGCACCGCAAGACTGCTCAGTGTCGGGCGACCCAGCGCGATGGAACACAGTGCAATGACGGTCGGCAGTGCCAGCTTTTCGGTCATGCCGATGCCCTGCAAGTCCTGATAATTGATGATATAGTCTTTTTCGGTGGTGCTGATATTACCACTGATATGCCGTGCGTTGGCTTTAAGGAAATTGAATGCAGTATTTGCAGCCTCTTTTGCTTTACCGTCGCTGCCAAGGCCGGTTTTGTCAAATTTGCCATTGCCGGGTAACATCTGGCTTTCCAGACGGAAGGCTCCAATCATACCGGATTTCCCGCGGGAAATGTTATAGACCTGACCGGGAGCGCAGGTGCCTTCCGGAATCAGCGTATCACCGCCCTGTTCCGGCACGGACACATACTTTTCTTCAAAGGTTTCATTATCAATGTACGAGAAGTTGACATCATAGAATTCCATGCCGCCGAGTTTTTTCAGCTGCTCCTTCACGCGGCGCCGCATTTCCAGAGAAAGCCGCAAACACTCTTCCAGCTCGTCTTTTGTGAACTCCCCGTTGGGGTACATCAGTTTCAGGTAGCCATCCAACATACGGCGCACTGCAATCGTGTCGCGTTGGTTCAGGTTTTTACCCAGCTTGAAATATTTGTCCAGCGCATCGCCGTACTGCACCTTGCGCAGTTCGCGGATGAACTCTGCCAGATAATCACTGATAAAACCGTAACTGTTGGCGAAATGTTCCGGGCGGAATTTAGGAATTTCCCAACCGGGCAGATAGCAGTGAATTCGGTCCAAAAATGCTGTGTCAGTACCCATCTCCGGCGGGAACGGTTCAAACAGGGTAGAGGTTTTCAGCACCACATCCACGCTCTGGTTGATGTTGCCCACAAAGACCATTGAGGCCGAGGCGGCCTTTTCCTCCTTACCGCGTGCAAAAGAGCCGGACGCCATATAGTCCTTCATAATCTGCACGCCGTCTTTGTCCTTGAACTTGATACCGGCCACTTCATCAAAGGCAACGCAGTCCCACAATCCGACAAGCCCGACCGTTTTGCGGCCCATGTTATAGAACAGGTTGGCAACAGTGGTCTGGCCACCGGACACCAGTATACTGTTAGGCGAAATTTCCTTGTAAATGTGGGATTTACCGGTACTACGCGGACCCAGCTCGCACAGGTTGAAGTTGTTCTCCACCAGCGGAATCATACGGGTCAGCAGCAGCCATTGCTCGCGATAGGTCAGCGACTCCGGTTCATAGCCGGCAGAACGCAGCATCAGGCCCAGCCATTCCTCTTTGCTGAATGCCTTGCGTCCCTGCTTGATTTCCTCCAAGTCAACGTGCGGCATCTGAATCGGCGTTACGCGGTTAATTCGGATGGGCGCGGCTTTTTTATCTTCTTCGATAAACTCATAACTCAACTGTACAATGCACCAGATGCCACCGCAAAGCAGGCGGTCATATTTCTGCGGATACTCATCCTCGATAGGAATATCTTTGACACCTAAGTTGGAAAACTCCGCCAAATAGACATCCTTGCGCATATCCAGATGCACCGTAACCATATCAATAACGGTATGGCTGCCGTGCATTTTTAGTAGGGAAAGCACCTTTTGTGCCTCATCCGGGCGCACGAAATTGTCGGAAAGAATCTTCTTTACGGTTTCAACGCCGGTTTCGATAATAGCCGGATCGTCACTGCTGCAATATTGCCCCAGCAGGAATTCCAGTACATAAACAGGTACATTTGCTCCCTCTTTGATTTTCTTGGTAAGGTCCTTACGCACAATGCGGCCTTGGAATACCGATTTCAGACGTTCCTCATACGTCATGCCTGTCACGGTTTCCCCTCCAAGGTCATACATGGCACGTTGCACATCATCAAAAAGAACATCGTAAGCGTGCTGAATCTTCTTGAACTTTTCCTCTGCATTTTCATCGGTACTTACATCAGGGTGATATTCCTTGGCAAGGCGACGGTACGCAGATTTTATATCATCCCGCGTTGCGTTTTTCCCAACACAGAGTACCGCATACAGGTCTGCATTCTCACTAAAATCCGGCTGCGGCTTTTCTGTATTACCACCAGCAGACTGTGCCGAGTCTGGTTCATTGCCGATTTCCCGGCTGAACTCACTGTATTTTTCATCTAAATCCGGCATACGCTATTTCTCCCTTACTTTTGCGGGGCATTTGTTGGCAGTATTTTTTCCAGATATGGCAATAAACTGTCACGGTCATAGCCGCCATTCGGATACTCCTTCATCATTTCTGATACAAAACAATACGCAAAATTCATATACGCGCTGATAAGTTCATCCAGCATATCCTTGCCGTTTGCTTTAATGGACATAATCTGCGCAATCTGCCAGAACATCGGCATCTGGTCGCCGCGTGGCATCAGCATTTGGCTGAGTAACTTCCACGTTTCGCCGTGGTTTGCCATATCCAGCATAAACTCTCTGGCGGTTGTTCCCAGTTCCAGCCTGTTTTCCGCAAAGACCATTTCTGTTTCCAGCAGCTTATCCCTTGCCGGAATATTACCGTACATGATAATGTCAGTAATCGTTTTGCCCACCAGCATGGAAAGTAGCATCTGCGGATCGGCAATTTCCTTACCACCGTCACTGTGCGTTAGCAGATAGTCCCAGACCACTTTCATTTTCTGGATATGCTCCTGCGAGGTGCCATCGCCCCAAACATCCACTTTGGGCGGTGGGGCCTTTATGCCGCGCTCAACACCAGCCAAAGCACGGTTCAGATAGCGCGTTCCAATGCTTTCTACATTGGATTGCAGAGGCCCGCAAAAGCCAAAGGCCGCTATATAAGTCTGCAATGGTTCTGTCAACTCTTCAAACTTACTGTTTGCGTTCCCGCAACGTTTCAGACAACGACCAAGGCAAGTCCAGAATTCACCGCACTCATTATATTCTACCCAGCCCAGCGGTATATGCGCACGAATATCACCACCGCGCTCCCCGGCCGCGGAGAAGTCTGCCATTGTCACGCCGCCAGTACCATTGTTGATAATGTACTCTATCAGAATCCTACGGTGTTCGTTCCAATTTCTATCGCTTTGGTAGATTTCTGCACTGATAGCAAGCAGTGCCTGTGTTGCTCCGTAGTGAAGTTCCTTGGGAAAGTGTACACCATAGGAATTTTCTGCAAATTTGCGCAAGCTTTTTATCCACTTTTCCGCAGCCTTGGAGGCATTCTTATAGTTTTTTTCTTCGAATTTGCTGATGGCCTGCTTTTGCTTTTCCTTGGCACTGAAGTAATCGTGTACCAAGTGGTAGGTCATATAGTTCCACGTATTGAACCCGCGGCCCATCGCTTACACCTCTTTCCAATCAGAAACCAAAACCAAAATCGTCTGCCATCGCAATATCCATAATGACCGGGCGGCGCAAAACCTCTACAGCATTTTTGTCATCATAGGCTACCAGATAATAGGTCTTTTTGCTATCGCATTTCTGGTTCTTGAAACTAAAGCGCAGATGGAACATTCTCTCTGCTGCCGTTTCGCCGTGCTTGTCTGCCACAATGAGATTTTCGTTGGAGATACGCTCGTTATCCTCACCAACAAAGTAAATGCGGAATGTCGTTTCGCGCACGGTATCACTGATGGACTCCGTCTGCATAAAGTCCAGCGCGGTGATTAAGTTGGTGATTTTCTTCAGGATGCTCACGAGCGTCAGCTGCACGGTGGTGGTTTCCACGCGGCCCTTTTCCATGCGCACGTCCAGCACGGGTACCACCATTTCTTGCGGGCTGGAACCGCCGTGGACGTAATTCTCGCCGCCGCCAGCAACCTTGAACACGTTGGCCGTGGTCGGGTAAGAAACCGACCACATGTTAGTCTGCGTGTTCAGCACAGAGGCCAGCGTCACACTACCTACACCGGGCTGCTCGACCGGGTCTCCGTCAACAATAAAGCGCCGGTTCACAAAGGCAGTCTTGGGAGCAGTGTTGGCAATCTTATCGCTCTCGCTAAGGGCATGGCGCTTGTACAGGAAACCCTGGTCAGCTGTTACAATAAAATGCAAAGTATTGGCGCTACCGGCAATACGGCGAATCATGGCGGCAATTTCCACTACAGCCTCGCGGCAGGCGGAAAGAACTTCATCCTCGGTGTTAGGCTTGTCACCGCGGGCATCAATCTGGTTATGGTAGATATAAACTACCTGTTTGCCGGTAAATACGGCGCGCAGATCATTGGACTTCAGGTTTTTCAAATCGTCAAATTGGATGCACGCGCTCTGCGGCACACGCTTTTGCAGTATGGCTTGCCGTTGCGTCAGATTTTCACACGGCATACCGTCCACAAGCACTTGATAGTCCTGCGTCATCTCCATGCGGGTATGAGGCAACAGCGCCGCCATACCCAGCCGCGTGTAGCTTGGCAAAACGCCGAGGCGCGCATTCAACTGTACGGTAGACTTGGGGTCCTGCGCCAGTACAGCGGCCAACTCGGCACCGACCTCATACCGCATGGCATCGGAGAGTATCACAACCGTGCGTTCCTTGTTGCCAGCCACGCACTCGCTGAAGAAATTTCGCTGCAGAGGTACGCCGCCCATAGCGGTATCCTGCGGAAAGTCTGTATTCCATGCGGGAATAATTCTTGCCAGATACTCGCCGTTATATATGTTCTCCACAAGAATTTGTAATTTGTCATAGCCCGCTGTATTTTCCAGCTTATCGTAAGCAGAATAAAATGCGCGATACTGCGCGTCTAGCTTATAATCCTGTTGGATATACTGGGCCCAGACACCAGCAAAATCTGCCGGTGCGCGGTAGTGCGATGCACTGACAATGTTCCACGCGCTCTCCAAAAGGGCATATTCTACAGCCATTTTACCGCCAAAATGCGTTTTACTGCGGTGCTGGCACAGTTCTACGATGCCTTCACCGTGCAGGGTGGCAGCTACATCCTCGGCTAACAGACGTTCGACCATCCATGCAGCCAGCAGTTCATCGGCGCAGGGCAAACATTCACAGCCGGTCAGACATTCCGGCGGCAGCTTGGCCAGCGCATCCTTGGCGTGCAGCGTTTCCTGAACGTTGGCAACCATCGTGTCAAATGCGGTGCCGTAGTTCACATTGTTCATCATGCCGTCCATAAAGGCCAGCACACTGCCGGGTTTGGCAGCAGCAAAGGGACGCCAAGCATCGGGCAGAGTTTCAATACTGTGGGCAAGGCTTGTCACAAACAGGCTGATTTCCAATTTCTCCATGTTGGGGGTCGGCACAGTAAAGCCAAGTTCGTTGTGGCATTTCTTCCAGAAAACCTCATCCAGCTTATATTTGGCAAGTTCGTCCAGCTTGGGGTTGCCATCAGGTGTGTCGGCAAGCAAAATCTCGCGCAGCGCATCCTCAAACAGCGGGGTGCGGCATTTGCATACAGTGCAAAGCAGCGCGGTTTCCACCGCGTCAGCCGTATAGGCCGAGAGCTTGTACTCGCAAAAACGCTGCTTGCGGGTTTGCTCGCCCACTACTTTGGCGTACTTCTGTAGCACGGCCTTACCCTCGTCCCCAATGCCCAAATCCGAGCAAAGCAGGGAAATCGGGTCAGCATGGAACTGCTTGGAGTAGAGAATCGTATCCTCCAAGTGGTTCTGCGCCACCGGCGGCTTTGCAAACGGCGCGTAAATCAGATAGTTGCTGGTCGGATCCTCGCGTTCCAGCAGAATCTTGGTTCTGAACTGATTGGTCGGTGTCAGATGCCAGATTTTGGCGTTCTGCAAGGGCATATCGTCCACATCATCGGCAAAATAGCCGTTGTCATCGTACCAGAACACCAGTCTGCGCCCCTCGGACGCAAACTCCTCGTTCAGCTTTTCGACAATTTGGTTATATTTCAGTTCAGACATACAGGTTCCTCTTGTTTGTGTATTTTCAATCGCCGCAAGGTGGAAAAATGCAGTGCCTTCAAATCTCGTCCGGTTTCAGGTAGTGGCCCCGGTCGCAACGGATATAAATCCCATATTGCCCGACTTTGGCCGTTATGTCACACCCGTGAATCGGGCAGCGGACGTGTGTGGAGTTAATATACCAGTTTGTAAAATCCGGCGTCAGATACGCCATTTCTCCGCAAGCAGGGCATTTCAGGTAAGACTTCCCGGTGCGGCCTTTTCTCAGCTGCATGGGCTTACCGCAGCTGGTACATTTTCTGTTTTCCTGTACAAAGGCAGCCAGACCGTCAGGGCCTTTTCCACCATCTTCCTCACTCGCACGTTGTTCATTTTGCGGCAAGTACCGTTCACTGCCAATTTTCTCTGCCAGAGAGCTGGAAACCCGGTCCACTGTTCTGTTTTCCAACCCGGTAAGGGATTTTATCATCTCAATGGTATGCTCGCCGGTGATGCGGTAAATCGTCCGCAGTCCGGTGCCGTAGGCATCGTTTCCGTCATGGAACACACCAACGGCGTCCGGCAGACCGTACCAGATAATGCGGTCATCAATCATAATCAGGGGAAATACCGCATCATCAGACCCAAAGCAATCGGTGCGCCATTCCTGCGGCAATTTGGCATAATCACTGGTTTTGGCATAAATGTGAATGCCGTCGGTCTTTGCTTTTTTAAGGGCAGCCAGCACTTTGTCGGCCTCTTTTTTCAGGCCACCATCCGGGATAGACACCACAATCTTCTCGTGCGCGTTCTGCACATCTTTCAGGAATGCGGGCAAATGTGTTTCCGACTTGGCATCAAAATACTTGATGTTTCTTCCAGTATACAACGAACGGAGATAATTTGCGAACCTTTCCTCTTTCAGATTTACCGGGGTCGTTGTTCTTTTCAGATGCTGTATCAGCTGATAAAGGGTGTGATTTGTCCCAGCAAAGCGTTTTTCCCAGAATTGGCTGTTGGCAACGGTAATCAGCTTGCCGCGTGCGCAGGTAATGGCAACGTTGATAAGGCGCGTCACATGGCCATTTTCGTTGCGGGACATCAGCCAGCCAACCTTTTGAGCCGGGTAGCTTTCCACCGCGTCAAAGACAATCACATCGCGCTCTGAGCCTTGGAACTGATGCACGGTGGAACAAGCAATCTCGGTTTCGTTTTTGCTGCTGTAGTCTTTCAGCATAGCGCGTATCAGGCGGGTTTGGGCGGCATACGGCGTAATAATGCCAACACTGCTGCTCCCTTGCACTTCTGCCGTCAGCGCGGTGGAGAACGAGAGAATCGCGCTCAGAATATTCAGCCTTGAATTATCGCTGTTTTTGGCAGAGACACAGTAAGTACCGCTTAAATCAATCAGGCCCATGGCCTGTCCGGGCAGGGGCTGACCGTCGGCAATTACGCGGCGGTTTTTCAGCACACCGGGGTGGTCTTTCAGCAAGGCGTTATACACATAATTGCTGGAAAACGCGGAAATGCTGGGGTGCATACGGCGCTGCTCGTCCAGCATGACCAGCCACGGGTGGTAGTAAATTTCCTTTGTGCCGGTGGAGATATGCAGATACGCAAAAATATCCACTTCCAGAATTTGCTTGGCGTCCGACTGTGCAATGGGCGGCAGCTGGCGGAAGTCACCCACGGCAACAAACTTTCCTGTTGCGTAGGTGGCCGCGCATAGCAGCTGCGGCACATAGGCCATACTGACCTCATCGAACATTACTACGTTAAACTTGCGGTATTCAAACAGCTTGTCAATCGTAACTTTTGAAATTGTGGTTGCCACAAACTGCGCACTGCCCACATATTGGCTTTCCTGCGTGCGCACCTCTGCTCGGATGTCTTTCAGCCGTTTTTCAATTTCCAGCTTCCGGGTATTGTTTGGCTGTGCCTTGGCGCGCAACAGGTCTTTTTTACGCAGCAACCCCTCACGTTCTTTTTTCAAGCGCGGGTTGCGGTCCAGCGCGTAGTTAAAAGCAACGGTTTCGCTGTCCTCTGCAAGTTCGGGGTCACGCACATAGCCGTAACGCAGCACCCTGCCATCTTGTAGGATTCGCTCCATCGTTCGATGCCCACCGGCGTAATCTTGAAATAATCTCTATAATGTTCACCGCAAGTACCTCTCTTACCAATCCAGTTCATCCATTGCGTCATCTACACCAGAGGCATAATCGGAATTGCTGTTGTAACGGTCCTCGTCATAATCATCGTCATCGTAAATGGCATCGTAGCCAGCGTCATAAGAATCATAGCTTTTAGACTTCTTACTGGACGAATAGGAACTGCTGTACGAAGATTTAGAGCTATAAGAAGAACTGCTTTTACTCGAGGAACTGCTCTTGCTGGAATTTTTGGAAGGACGGTGTGCCCAGCAATACGCGGAATCTTTGTCGGCCTCTCTTGTGCAACCACTCTTGATACAGGTATGCTTATGTTTTTTGCTGCTCTGGCTGCTGGAAACTTTCTTCCCACTGCCGGACACAGTAGAACTCTTAGATGGCTTATGGACCCAGCAATAAATAGAGCCTTTTGCCGCCTCCCTTGTGCATCCGCTTTTAATGCAAGTGTACTTAGTTGCCAGCACACCGGGGCATAGGATACATACTACAAGGGCCATCATCATGGTGCAAATCAGGCTTTTCCAGAATATTCTTTTCATCGTTGCATCCTCCGTTTTAGTGTTAATAATTCAAATACTCAATAGGATGATAATTGCAACAGCAACGACCACAGCAATAAGAGTTAACATACCGCAGCCGGAATTGTTGCCACCGTTGTTGCCATTTCTATTATTTCGTTGCGGAGGTCTGCGGCCACCACCGCCACTAGAACTTCCTCCAAAGTTGCGGTCGAAAGCCTGTTTGTAGTGCGCATAACCTGTGCTACCACTGCCAAAATAGCCATAATCGTTTGCCATCGTGTTTTCCTCCATCCATCAAATCACACATAGATCAAAGCCTATTGCAGAAGTAAACGCGACATTTTTCAACTAAAAATTTGAGAAAACTACAGGTTTACTTTTGCAATTAAGCGGTTCCATGATTCTATTATAAATCAGGGCTTGTCCCTTAATTTGGACTTTGACTGCTTAGCGTTGAAGTTTGTCCATATTGCCTAATTATTCCTTCGTGATTTGTTTATTATGATGCTTTATGAGAACACTCGTTCATAGAGTGGATTCCATAAATAAACGAAAACAGCCTTATATGGGTAGATGACTCCGATACATACCATCTTCCCATATAAGGCTGTTTTATTTTCTAATCGTCGAGCGCTATATCTATCTCTTCCAATTTGTCAATCCAAGACAAATCGTACTGTTGCTGTTTCGATTTATAGCATTTTTCAAGAATTTTTAATGTCAATTCTTCGGATGAGAAAAGGCCCTTTACCTGAATCTTGAAGTAAGGGATTCCCTTGTCCACCCCTTGTAGAAGTTTCACGTTTGCGTATTTGGAGAGAAGCATCTGGCAGACAATCGGTATATTATCCGCGCTAATTGTCGGTTTCGCGATAAAGTGCGTTGTAATGTATGGTTCAATTTCTTTCATCACAGCCGACATCGTAGTTTTCTTCTTGTTTCGGAACATCCCAACACCTCATGCCGTTTTTAGCAAACTTTTCCCTACTACCCATCGAATTCAATCGTCACATTTCCGTCAGCGCCGATTTTTAACTTCATGGTCTTTATGTAGCGTTTATAGAACTGCTTGGATTCGGCCTTGGACAAATCAATGCGCGTTTGCAGCAGGGCAACATTCATCATTTCTGTAGTATTGAACGGTTCAAAATGTTTGCCGACAAAGCGCTGGCACTCACTGAGCAGCGCATCCACTTTCATCTTGTGGGACTGCCCGCCTTGGCAGAACTGGTCGAGATAGCAAAACGGAATGTCGCTGTCCATCATTTTCTGGATGACTTCGCCGCTGACCTTGTTTTGCTCGACCATCACCAGAAACTTGGCTGTACGGACCGATCTGATAAGACCCCAGTAGTCGGAATCCGAGGAAAACAGTAGGAAACTGTCCACCTTGTTGGCATAATGCTCCTTGCAGCAACCGGCCACCAGCATCACATCCACAAGGCTCTTGCCGGTCAGAACGCGTTCGGTCATCTGGTGTTCAATTGTGGCTTTCGTGTGCTTTTCCAGCAGATTCCAAGCCGAGGATGAGTTCACATCATTGTGTATGCACATTTTAACAGGAGCTTTCAAAATGGATTGGAAATATGATTATTATAATTGCCCCGATGACCCTGACACCGGCACACCGGCCTGCGGCGACCTACCGGAATGTAAAAGCTGTGAATGGTATCACCTCATTACTTCCGCGCAGAAATGCACAACTACATAAACAAAAAAAGCAGAGAGTCATCCGTAAGAGGATAACTCTCTGCTTTCTTGTAAAGCCTTTTCTGCACAAGTTTGGTGTCAATGTGGTGTCAAATCATCCAAACGCGGTTGATAAAAGGCGTAGAATCAATGCTTTTTAGTCGATAGGTTTCATCGTGGGGATTATATTTAGAATCACTTCACAACGCTTCGTGATGCTTTACTATCACGGTTTTGTGTGATTTCCAAATATTCGTGATCCTTCTTGATTCACCATTACTCTCGCGTATTTGATGTCAATTTGCTGTCCTTGGAGAATTTTTGCTGTCAGAAGAAATACTCAGTAAGAGCACTTCTTCGCTGATTAAAAAACATCCAGTGTTGCAGCCAATCGTTCAAACGATTCTTGTTTTTTCTGTTCGGTTGCTTCGGCATAAATGTCCATCGTAGTCTGGATGTCTTTATGCCCCATAACCGATTGGATAACCTTCAGGTTGGCCTCTTTTTCGCAAAGCCTTGTACAGAATGTGTGACGCAAATTGTGTGCAGAAAAGTCTGGAAGCAAAACCGCATTACGGTGCTGTTTCTTTGATGCCACTTCTTCGCCCGCATTGTAATCTGCAATGATTCGCTTGATAGCACGATTTACAGATTGCGGATTGGGGACATTGCCGAAACGGCTACAAAAGACAAATCCTGTCATTCCGTCAATTTCAACATCGTTCCAGCCAGACTCTTTCTGCTCTTCCCGCAGCATTTCAAAGGCATCTTTCACGGCATCAAGCATCGGAATTGTCCGAATGCCAGCATTCGTTTTAGGCTTTGAGATATGCTGAATAGAACTGCGGTTCTCGCCCACCGGGTAATAAACTAGGCTATGATTGATGTTGATAGTACGCCGCTCATAGTCCAGATCATCCCAGTGCAAGCCCAATGCTTCACCGATGCGACAGCCCGTTCCCAGCAGCACCGTAAACAGCGGCCACCAGTGGCAGTAGACCGGGTGATTGGCGATATGCTCCATGAACGCCCGCTGCTGTGGAATCGTCAGAGCATGGCGTACACCGGTGGTCTGTTCGGAGCTTTTCTTTATCTCTGTCAGCACACCATCGGTGGGGTTCTTCCGAATAATTTCGTCTCGAACCGCCAACTGAAAAGTGGGATGAAGAAGTGTATGTTTTCTCGCACCTTGGCACGCTCGCGAATTTCCGGTCGTGGCGCTGCTTCCCCAATGCGGTACAAACAGAGGACGCTATTCTCTTTTTCGGAGGCTTTTAACCCTCCTATAGTATAAGAGAACACGTTCCCGGAAATTTTCGCAGAATTTTTCAAATTTCTTCTAAAAAAGTTAAAAGTATTCGAAGCTGCGCATCTTTGTGATTCTAATATAATAGTTGGATGAAGCTGATTGGACAGTATTGTATTTCAATGGCTTAAAGATAAAGAAAGTTGCTGGAGAAAAAATTCTCCAGCAACTTTGTCTTTTATGAATAAAGGCAATTTTTTTGTTTAACTATTCTCACTATTATTTGGTTTAGTTATTTTTTTCTTCTTTGGAGAAACCAGTTTGTGACCAGAATAAATGGACATGCCCATACAAAGCAATGAAGAATAGGCAAAGTATTTATGCACAGTCATAGATTTTTTGATTCCAGAATAAATGCATCCCAACATACAGAAAAGTGCGCCTAAGGACCAGTATTTATGTGATTTCATGATTTGATACCTCCTTTGATTTAACTGATTCAATTATAACGCTTTTTTACGAAAACGCAACGCCTGTACGGGCTGTCCAACCCACAGCTCGAATTTCTGCGCAACGCCAGCGAGGGACACGGCATCATCAAGATGGGCAACAGTGTACTGCCGTTCACCAATCTGGAACCCAAGGATAGTGATGTCTATCAGCTCATCACAACGAAACCGGGTGAAAGGAAGAAGCAAGAATGATTTTGCATAAAGAAAAGGCGGGTCGAAGCCCGCCTTAGAGTTCATGGCAGTTTAGTGCTGCCAGATATTGTTTTCCAAATCACGCAGACGCGCTTTGTAGTCGTTAATAAGCGTCTGCGTGTTTTCTGTATCGGGAAAGCTGACCATATAGCCATCCTCAGATTCGTGAAAACCGACAATGCTCGTATAACAGCAACAGCCGTCACGGCGGGTAAAACCGTGACGGCTGTTCAGGGATTCGCTGTGACCTATTCCGTTTTTGCGGTCAAGCGCTGTTTATCTGCGGCGCTTCTTTTTGAAAATCATGAAACCGCCAGCCAGCGCTATGCCGCCGGCAATCGGCAGCATGACCCACCATACAGGGGGCTTTGCTGCGGGGGCCGGGCTGCTTTCCGGTTTTGCAGTGGCAGCAGGTGCGGGGGCCGGGCTGCTTTCCGGTTTTGCAGTGGCAGCAGGTGCGGGGGTCGGGCTGCTGTTCGGCTTTGCAGTGGTAGCAGGTGCGGGGGTCGGGCTGCTGTTCGGCTTTGCAGTGGTAGTAGGTGCGGGGGTCACGCCGCTGTTCGGTTTTGCAGTGGCAGCAGGTGCGGGGGTCGCACCGCTGTTCGGCTTTGCAGTGGCAGCAGGCGCGGGGGTCGGGCTGCTGTTCGGCTTTGCAGTAGCAGTGGGTGCGGGGGTCTGGCTGCTGCTCGGCTTTGCGGTGGCAGTGGGCGCGGGGGTCGCAGACGCTGCGTCCTTTTCAAAAATTGCCTTGACCTCCACGTCGCCGTCCGGCATGGTGAATCTGTCGTTCTCGATGGTCACGCCGCCGCTGACGACCTGCCACTCCTTAAAGTGGTAGCCCGTATTCGGTGCGGCGCTCAGATTGATTCCCGCACCTGCCACCGTGGTGGAGGGGTCTGCAGAGGCGGTGCCGTTGCCGTCCGTTGTTACGGTGACAGCATACGTTTGCACCTGCCGCGCCACCAAGGCAGACTGCCATGCAGAGAGGTTTCCGGCGCTGTCCTGCGCGCGGATATACAGGGCATCGCTGGTTTGCTGTTCCTTCAGCGTTCCTTGGATTGCAAAGCTGCCGTCCCCTGCGGCATAAACACTTTCTCCGTTTTTCCCGTAAATGATTTCGCTGCCGGCATCCGCTGTGCCGGTGATTTGATAGGTACCCGCAGCCCTGTCCGCATAGAAGATCGGTGCAGAAAGGGTCAGCATCGGGGCGGTGGTGTCCCTGCTTACCAGCAGGAACACGCTGGTCACGTCCTTGTCCTTCACACCGTTTACACGTAGCATCAGCGTGCCGGTAAAATCAGGGATGGCAAAGGTGTTCGACCCGTCCGATGTGAGGTTCGTTTCGGTATCCATGCGTGTCACCGTGATGCTGTCGGCACCCTCGCAGGTCACAGCAAGGGAATTGCTGCCGCCGCCCACATAGGCATGGTACACGCCGTTTTCGTCCGCCGCACAAGCTGTTCCGTTCACCGAAAGGGCAAGGTTCAACGGCGTGTACTTCGGCAGATATTCCTCGGTAGATGTGGTTTCTGCGCTGTAATACTTTGCGCCGTCCTCCGGCTCCCGGTAGGCACTTACACCGACCTTGTAGGTTGCGTTTGCCGTCAGATTTTTGGATTCCTCTGTTTCCTCGCCGCCCACGGTCAGTGCCATATCAATGGCGGTGGTGTCCTTGTCCAGGTCATAGCCAAAGCCGGTATCGACCCAACCGCCGTTTTGCTCCTGATAAATCGTCACGCGGTAGCCGTCGGCATTTTCCACAGGCTTCCATTCGGCGCGCATGACCTCGTTGCCGGTGAATATCAGCGTGGCACTAGCGGGGGCGCTCGGCTGATAGGGATTGTTGTTGGTGTAGCTAACCGGGGTGGCAAACTGCTGGCTGTCGATGGCGGCCAGGACGGTCACATTTTTGGTACTTCCGTCTTCCTCGCTGACCTCAGTGGTCTTTTCCGTCATCAGGAAGGAGGATACATAGTATTCGCCCGTCGGCATCAGCGTACCTTCTGTGGGAATGTTGACCGTATTGACTTGGGTGGTATCCACGACCTGTTCGTCCACAAGGTAGGTTGCCTCGCCGGGTTTGCTACCCAGATAGGTACGCAGGGTGTAGGTCGTGTTCTCTGCGGGGTACTTCACCCCGCCGGTGAGCGTATTGCCGTTCTGCGTCAGATCCAGCTTTTCAAACGGTGCAACTGCAAAGCCCTTTTCATCGGTAAAGCTCAGCGCACTCGTACTGACGGTATAGTTGCCGCCCTCTTTCAGGCGTAAAACTGCCATACGGTATTGCTTGCCGTCATCTGCCGACTTTTTCATGTCCGCCAGAATGGTTGCGTTGATGTCCGCGTTGGGGTCAATATCGCCGTCGTTGGCGATCCAGTTGATGGGAATGGACGAACCGTCGTCCTTTGCAACTGTCAAATTGTTTTGGATGTCCGCATCGGTGACATTGTTGTCAAACGCCAGCACAATATACGGCGTTTCGCCCGAAGCGGCAGAAACCGTGATATTTGCCGTACTGCCGCCGTTTGCAGGCGGCGCTGTTTCCAGCTCCATCAGCATGGCAGGCTCTTCCCCGCTGTTTTCCAGCGATACGCCCTGCACCAGCGGCTCAACGCCCTTGGACGACCAGTCCCATTCGGGCAGCTTGCCGAGCCACTTGGTTTCGATGTCCCAGCCGCCGCCCATGCGGAAATTGGTCTGCACAATGTGCGGCACAAGCACCCACACGCGGGCGTCAATAATTTTTATGTCTACGCCCGCCATCGCGCCGAGGTAGACATCCACATTCTTAAACGCCTGCTCCATGCTCTCGCTGACGTTTGCGTTTGTGACGGGGAAGGTCGTCTGCCCGCCCACAATCAGATTAATGTCCGTCCTGGAAAGTTCAAGACCACTGAGGAACGGGATGCCAAGGCTGCTCGGAATCTGCAGCTTACCCTCGACAATACCATTGGCGCCGATGCCGAGATACACGGTGTCCTTGTTTTCGTTTGCACCGCCGAACGCGCCCAGCTTGATTGCGTTATCTATGGTAAAGATGTCCAGCGTCTTGCTTGGCAGATTGAGGGCAAGTTCCTGCGAACCGCCGAAGTAGATGCCCTTGTAGGTAACTCCTTTATAAGTACGTTCCTGCCCGTTGAGTTGGAGAGAATAGCCGAAGCTGTTGATGATCTGCGCATTTTTCCCCAGCCCGACGATGCCGACATCCGTTGCCTTGAGGGAAATTTCACTGGGTCCCAGAACGACATTGCCTGTACCCTCAATCAGATGCATATAGGTACCTGTCAGCGCACCCCGCAGCTTGATGGGCGGGATGGCGAAGTAGTCGCCGTTCACGGTTTTTGCCAGATCCTTAAAACCAGCGCCGCCGCCGTTAAGCTGCCCGACAGGAACGGGCGGTACAAGGGGGATGCCGGGGCTGGACTTGACATAGAACCACAGATCATCGGGAATGAGCGAGCCGTCCTTTTTGCTGCGTACCAGCGCCAAAGATGCTTCCGTTTCAAACAGGTCGAAGGCGTTCAGCTCCAACTCAAAGGCATAGCTTTCCTCACCCTTGAAGGTGTTGACCTCCCCGCTGATGCTGGCAAGCTCCAGCGCCATCAGCTTTGCGGTGTCAAAGCTGCCTGTGGCCTTTACGCCGTTGACCTTGAACTCGTTGTTTTTGGCATTCAAGCCGTAGCCCAGCTTTTCCATCGAGAACTCGGCACCATTGAAGATGGTCCGGAAACCGATGTTGCCGCTGAACACAAGGTTCCCTGCCGCGTCGGCTTTTGCGTTTTCCAACTTGACCGCGGCATAGGGAATGTCCACAAAGACGATGGCGTCGTTCTTGTCGGGTTCAATTTGGAACGCAAAGCCGTCCTTTGTAAGCGAAATTTGCAGGTCATTTTCCGCGCCGTTTTTCGGCTGATAGAACTTGAAGCTCGGCGCGTTCAGGCTTACGCCGCTGTGTTCGATCGTGCCGTCCTTTTTGATGACCAGCTTTCCGCTGCTCTTATTCCATGTCGCGGTGACGGAGGGCGAGAGCATCGCCGCACCGCCGGTAAAGGTGAATTCCGTTCCGTTCTTGCTCTCATAATCGCCGCTGATCAGCGCAACAGGTTCTCCGTACTGCTTTTTCAGCGCTTGCAGCGCGGCATCGTCCGCCACATACTCCACCGTCACGCCGCCGTTTATGGCGAACGCGGCAAGCCGCTTGGCAGAAATGGCAGCATCCACCGCATCCGGCTGGGAGGGGACATTCTCCGCGCCCGCCTTGATCAGATCATGGAAGCCCCAAAGGAAGTGGGAGTAATATTCCGAACCGCTGCCTTCTTCCTGTTCCGAACTGCCGTCTTCTCCCTGTGTGGCATAGGCAGCGCTGTCACACTGCACCCAGGTATCCAGCGGCTTATCGCCCGGTGTTACACTGACGGTCTGCGCCAAGGCAACGCGAATCGGCTTGCCGCTGACGGAGGTGATCTCTTGTTCATAGTAATCTGACAGTCCCACAAAGGGATTTGCCCAAGGGTAGCCATCCGTATAGACTTCGGTGATGTAAATGCCGTCCTTATCGCCCCAGCTGGAATACCCTTTGGGAACGGTTTTTGTGCGCAGATCTTCCACGGGCGCGGTGAATACCGAGTTTTCGGTGGTAATTTGCGGGTTCTCCCCCTCCGGCACGGTGATACGGCTCATTTTAATGGCAGGACCGCCCGACTTTTCCAGCGTGGAAGTATGTCCCGTGGCGGTAAAGCAGTTGAACGAATACCCCCATTGAAAACCGTAGTCACGATTCCAATCCTGTGGCATACTGTCTTTGTCGATGTAAATCGTACCGACCGACGCCAGCACACCCCATGTGTCGTTGGATGATGCCCCATTCTCCTTGAGTTGGACAAGCTCATAGTAGACCGTTGCCTTTGCCTTGATTAGGCTGAGGGCGGTCAGCAGCGAATACTCCACCTTGATGGCATTCGCGCTGCCGTTGGGCGTTTTGGTCACAAATTCCGCTTTTATCGGCTCAGTCACCACGCCCTCTTTCTTTTCTCTGCCTTGGTCATAGGTGATAAAGGTGCAGCGCGGCGTCTGCCCGATTAATACGCCTTCCTCATCGGGCTTTGCTGCGGGCGCAACTGTGAGATAGGCATAAGTACCCCATAATTTGCGAAACGTCATATATATGTACTCGTTTTGCAGGGAAAGCGAGCCGTCATCCAGTGTGACGGTTTTTACCGCCCCTTCAGACGGGAAAATGCTCCCCGGCAAAGCCAGCACCTGCATGGGCAGCGCGCCCAGCAGCAGGCAAAGGCTCAAAAGCAGGGATAGAAATTTTTTCATGTTGCGTCCTCCTCGTGTTTTCTTTTTTGCTTTTCCCGTTCATGCAGCCGCATACAAACGACCGTCAGCACAACGGCCGCTGTGAACGCCGCAACGCCCACCAGCACATAGCCGCCCGCGTCCTCCCGCAGCAGCATCGCACCAAAGCCGCCCCAGGCAGCGGTCTGCCCCTGCCCGACAACCCTGTCCGCTGTCTGCATCAGTGCCGCAAACAACAGCATACACACAGCGCTCAGTCTGCCGATGCCGCGTTTCTGCCTTCGTCGGGTATTTTTTCGTATCTGCCTTTTGACAAGCTCGACCCGCCTTGTGGTATCATACATATCGGTGGAAGCCTCCTCTCCGGTTTGCTGAAGTCTTGGGTGAAAAGTCCTTTCACCTATATAGGTACAAAAATTCGGGAAAACTCTCACCCAAAATGCAAAAATTTACAAAAAAATGAGGGAGCCGCCCAAAAGCAGCTCCCAAGAATCGGATATTCGGTTATTCTTTTCGTACCATGCGAAGTGCAGACAGCTTTCCCGCCGCCACCAGTAGCACCGGCAGGGAATAGGCGATGTACTGCGCTGCGCCGCCGTAGGTAATCAGCAGGTTATAGATGGCGTGCAGGGTGATTGCCGCGCCCAGCAGCCCGCAGGTTCCGGCAATCTTCAGCCATGTGCGCTGCCATGTGTAGGCAAGCCCGGCGCCCACAATGATGCCGCACAAAACGTGCATAGCACCCGTGCCGAAGCCCCGGAAAAAGATGAACGAGAATCGGTCGGCGCCGTTCTGGATGAGATAACACACATTTTCAAAGGTGGCAAAGGCGAGCGCGACTGTGATGGCGGTGGGCTTGATTTTTTCACCCTCCGGCTCAAACACCAGCAGGTAGAATGCCAGCGGCAGCAGCTTCATGATTTCCTCCACCACCGGCGCAATCTCCGCCGTGGCGGCAAGGGCGTCTGCGTGATAGACCGCAGCAAGAAAGGTGTTGATGTAGGCGGAAAGCAGACATACTCCCATTCCGGCAATACAGAACAGAAAAAAGCGGAGCTGCCGCCTGCCCATGCACAAGGCGGCCACCAGCAGCGGGGACACCATACAGAGGAAGATATTTTCAATGTAGGTCATACTTCCACCGCCTTTTTTACCGCGGGCAGCAGTCCCAACAGGGCGAGAGTCAGGAGCAGATCGCACCAGAAGGCAGGGCTTGCGGGAGAGGTAGCCGACCAGAAACACCCCACCGTCCAGAGCAGATATTCCGAACCGACATAGCAGAGCACGCCGACGTGGAAATACCGCCTATTCCGCGCTTCGCCTGTCCGGGTATTCGCATAAAAAAGCCCCCGTGCCGCGCAGAAGGACAGCCAAATCATCAAGCTGCACCAAATCAGGTTGGATAGGATATCCCCATAGGTGCAGTAGAACACCAGCAGCGGCACGCCGACCGAGGGGGCGAGCCACGCTTTTCGGCAGCAAAAGCTGCGTTCCTCCGAATCAGTCAGCGTGACCTGCAAAATCCGCAGAAAAATCGCGCTGGCGACCCAGCCGAACTCCGACACATAAAAGACCCGCGGCGTGGTATGGAACAGCAGCAGGTACAGCGTCCAGTAAAGCGACCCCAAGGCAAAGCATCCGTAGAAGCAAAGCAACAAAAAGTACGCCTGTCTGCGACTTTTTTGCCATGCAATGCCCGAGAGCACCGCGCCAAGGAAGGTAGTCAACAATTGCAGCAGGTTTTCAATCAGCTCCATGCCGCCCCTCGCCTTTCCTGTCCGAACTATCCTCCCGGTTCATCTGCCTAAGTCGGAAGCACAGAACCGTCACGCACACGCCCAAAAGAAAGGACAATAGCCCTATGACAATGTACCCGAGTGCCGCACCCCCGCCATACATACTGGCGGCGGTTTCATAGCCCGCGTAGTCGCCGGGTCGGATTCCCGCAACCACACCGGGCATGGCAAAGGACACACCCACAATCAGCACAAGGCACGCCGCAGTAGCAGAAAACATGGCGATTGTACCGCGTCGTCGCTGTTCCTTGCGCTGTCTTGCGGCGATGCGCCGCTTTGTTTCCGCAAAGCGTTCTTCATGGCTCCGCACTTGTGATTCCCTCCCGTTCCAGTAATTTACGCAGGCTCTCTTTTCCGCGATACACCAGATTGGTGATCTGCTTCACGTTTTTTCCCATAACCTCTGCCGCCTGCTCGTAGCTCATCCCCTCAAAGTAGGTCAGATACAAAACCTCCCGATAGTCCGGGTTCATTTCGCCCATACAGCCGTGCAGGATGCGGTTGCGCTCTGCTGTGCCGATGACCTCCTCCGCCAGCAGCTGAGCGTCCGGTTCGTCGGTCAGCGCATCCAGGCTGAACATCAGCCTTCGTTTGCTTTTATGGCGCAGCGCCATGTGCCGCGCCGCCTTATACAGATACGCCTTGAAACCGCCGTCGCGGATGCGGGGCTTTTTCGTGAACAGATAGGCGAACACATCCAGCATCAGCTCCTCTGCCTCGTGTATATCGTGCAGGTAGCCGTCGAGGTACAGGGTCAGGGGATCGCCGTATTTTTCCATCAGAGCCTCCAGCCCCGCGTCATCGCCGTTCAGATACTGGCGGTAAAAATCCCCGTCGCAGACCATGGTGTTCCCCTCCTTCCTGCGTTCATTATACGCCGTGTGGGTTATCGCGGTGGATGTACTCCGGTATGCCGCAGCCGACCTCCGCCTTGAATTTCAGCGACAGGCTGCGGCTGCACAGCCCGCATTCGTGCGCCAGTTCCTCTAAACGCAGATCCTCGCGCAGATGGGTGGAAATATATTGCAGGCAGTTTTTGATGACGGCTCTCTGTGCGCCACCTTTTCTGTGCGCCGCCTTTTTGGTATCCACCACGCGGTTGCAGAAATCCAACGGCACCGGGCAGAGTGCGTGCAGTTGTTCGCAGCATGGAAAAACATCCATAAAGAACTCCCTTTTCTCTCTAACTGTATCACAATTCTTTCATTACAGTCAAGATATCGACAATAAATGCAAGGGCTGGCTGCCCCTGCAAAAAAGGGCGGGCTTGTGATTTTTTGCAAAGGCTATTGAGTGTTGGAGCTTGTTCTTGTTTATGTCATGTCATAGTTAAGCCGGCAAAAAGCATAAAAGACAAAGCTATCGCTTTATAACTCTTTGTGTTTTTCGATAATATATGAGAACAGGGCTTACGAAGCGGGAAAAGACCACCGATATTTGGTTTGACGAGAAAGACCCCCTTATCCATATCCGC
>ERZ841120.191-NODE-191-length-53801-cov-7.729654_pt1 | contig 53801 bp, 44 predicted proteins | sample MGYA00519572_ERZ841120 | MGnify/ENA primary metagenome ERZ841120 (study PRJEB31850, sample SAMEA3708890) | human gut metagenome | biome: human gut; feature: human-associated habitat; material: faeces | place: China | collected 2014 ...
TACACTGATCCACCAGTTCAATCCATCAAAGGATATTCTCGGATTCATATATTTAACATCTGTTGGAATACGTCCATGTTCTGCAAGTCTTACCCAATTCTTTTTTTGCTTATTTGCTTTCCTGCCGGAAGAAAAACCTTCAAGCTTAACGTGGGTATTACTGAATTGTATCTTAACGTTGTCCTGATAGAACTTCGGCATTGATCTCTTTCTGGACTTGAATCTTGGGAATTTTTGCAAACCCTTGAAAAAGTTCTTATACGCAGTACAGGCATCTTTGATTGCCTGTTTGGTTACATTATTTGAAATATTTAATAGCCATGCGTATTCATCAGAATGTCTAAGCTTTGTAAATTCTTTTCTGAGTTCTGAATCTGAAATGAATTTGCCACCTTTTTCGTAGCTTTCTTTTTCCCTGGCCAAAGCCCAGTTATAAGCAAATCTTGAAGCTCCTGCGTACTGAAACATCTTAGTTTTCTGTACGTTGTTTGGTATCAACATTACTTTTATGGCTTTTACCATCTGTTTCCTCCTGTATCAATTCTCGGATAAGTTTCTTAGCTTTGTTCGCTCGTTTTCCTTGTAATTTGCAACTGAATACTGTGATTATTTGAACCAGATCTTCAACAAGTTCCTGCTGTTCAGATTTTTCAGTATTATCAATAATCTCAATCTCACAATTATAAAGTGAAGCGATATATTCTATCAACTCAAAACCAAATCGCAATAACCTGTCTTTATATAAAACAACAACCTTTTCAACCTGATTTTGAGAGATTCGTCTGATCAATTCCTGAAGCCCTTTTTTCTTATAATTAATCCCAGAACCGATATCACTTATTATCTCAAACGGCTGCCCTTTTGCTAGAAGATATGTCTTGACATTATCAATCTGTCGTTCCAAATCATCTTTTTGTTTATGGCTGGAAACACGACAATATCCAATTGTAATGCGATTTTTAGGCTTTACATTTATTACTTGGTTGAGTTGCTCATCGGAATAATATCTATAGCCACTTACTGTAGTATGATGCGGATGAAGTTTTCCATTGGCATCCCAATTTCGTAATGTCTGAGCAGATACGCCTATAATTTTTGAAAATTCATGTATAGAATAATATTTACTCAAAGTATCAACTCCTTTCAATAATATTCTACTCTGATATTTTATAAAACTCAACACCAACTTATATGATTTTATAATTTATATTTAACTGTTAACAACCACCCTGTTATCTCCGTTATGTTATTTTGCAGAATGAAATGATTCAATATATAAATTACTCGTAATTGTTCAGTAGCCTCACAGTTATGAGTCAGAATGCTACCTACGGAATAGGTACAATTTATCATAGGATAAATCTGCAAAAAGTACCAGTAGTAAAAATACACAAAGATAGAAATTGAGAATTGGTAAAAAAGCAGTATAAACAGGGGATAGATAGAATAGTGAAATCATTTAGCCTGCAAAGGAATAAAAATTTGAACACATATTGATGCTGAGAGATATACGCAAAAAATGAATTAAAAAACCATAGAATGCATGAATTGTTCTATATAAAATGAAACGGTTCAAAGATGAAAAAAACGAAAACTGGGCAAGGAAATAAAAGAAAGAGTAAAAATGCACAAAAAGTAACCGGTAACTTTGATGAAAAATCACAATTGCTTTGTGCAAGATGTTGTAGTATAGTAAATGCAACGAAAGAAACTACGGAGAAATAAAAATGAACCGTTTCAAAGTAGTAAAGTGCATAACCTATTTAGGAGGATATCTGATATGAAAAGAAAAGTAGTTGCAGCAGTATTAACAATGGCAATGGCAGGAAGCCTGCTGGCAGGATGCGGAAGCTCTTCTTCCGATGACTCTTCTTCCAAGAGCGAAACCACAACAACAGATGAAAGCGGAAGCAGTGATTCCACAGCCAGCGCGCGTGAAGATTTCAGCGGTGTATCTATCACCATGCTGAACACAAAGAGTGAGATCGAATCCCAGCTGGAAGCTGCCGCTGAACAGTGGGGTGAACTGACAGGAGCAAAACTGGAAGTTTACACCATCGGTAGTGGTACACCTTCTCAGGAAGTATCTGCAAGATACGCAGCAAAGAATGCTCCGACACTGATCATGTGTGACCCACAGGACGTTGCTTCTATTTGCGAAGAAAAAGGCGTAGATCTGAGTGATGAATCCTGGGCAGCAAATGGTGGTACACAGTATGGTATCACAGGTAATGACGGAAAACTGTACAGCTTCCCATTCTGTATCGAAGGCAGAGGTATGATCTACAACAAAACAGCAATCGAAGATACTCTGGGAGAAGACTGGGATCCGACTTCTGTAACAAACATGGATGATTTCGAAGCACTGCTGAAAAAACTGGTAGACAACGGTATGGAAAGCCCGGTGGCTCTGAACCAGGAAGACTGGAGCAATGCAGGACATTACTTCACACAGGTATATGAAGAGCAGGACGGAACACTGACCGGTACAGAAAAGATTATGGAAGATCTGAGAAACGGAAGCGTAGATCTGATGTCCAACGAAAGATTTACTTCTCTGATAGATACCTACGATCTGCTGATGGAATATAACATCAATAAAGCAGATCCGCTGGCTGCTGATTACGATGAAAACGCTGCAGACCTGGCAGAGGGTGATGTGGCATTCTGGTTCAACGGAAACTGGGCATGGGCAGAGATTTCTGATTACATTGAAGACGATACTGAAATCGGAATCATGCCGGTACCGCAGAACGGAACAGAAGGAAATGCTAACGTAAATGATTACATCTGTGGTGGTGCTACCAAACAGGTTATGATCGATAAAGAATGTAATGATGAAAAACAGCAGGCAGCAGCAAAAGATTTCCTTGACTGGCTGGCAAACACAGCTGAAGGAAACAAAGTACTGGTTGATGATTGCTCTTTAGTACCTGCATTCTCCAACATCAAAGAAGAAGCTACAAATATGCTGGGACAGAGTATCCAGAGATACACAGTAGAAGGAAAACTGTTTGATCAGCCTTCTAATTATCCTGGAGATCACTGGTCAGAAGTTGGTGCGATCATGCAGAAATATCTGGACAAACAGATTGACCGTGCCGAATTCGCAAAAGAAGTTCAGGATTACTGGACAAACCTTTCCGAATAATCAAAAAGGCAGATACATAATTGGTTGCTAGTTAAGAAGTTGCCGGGCAGAGTAATGAACACTGACCCGGCAACTGCTACTAAAAGAGGGAAAGAAAGGCAACGAGATGAATAGTAAAAAAGAAAACTTATGGAGCAAAGTTTCCACGTTCCTGGTATTTGCAGGTCCTGCAACCTTCTCATTCCTGGCCGTGGTAATCGTACCATTCTTATATGGTGTATATCTGACATTTACAAGCTGGGACGGCGTATCCAGCAACAAACCTTTTGTAGGACTGAAAAACTATGCGGCAGTAGTTGCAGACAGCAGCTTCTGGCAGTCCCTGGGACTGACACTGCTGTATGTGGTAGTTTCCGTAATACTGGTAAACGTGATCGGATTTTTACTGGCACTGCTGGTAACCGGAAAAATTAAAGGAAAGAATTTCTTCCGTGCCGGATTCTTTACCCCGAACCTGATCGGTGGTATCATCCTTGGTTATATCTGGCAGTTCGTATTTAACAAAGTTATTGTTTACTTTGGTGATGCACTGAACGTTACCGTTCTGCAGAAATCCATGCTGTCAGGAAGTGCCTCTGCATTCGCAGCACTGGTACTGGTAACAATATGGCAGTTCTCCGGTTACATGATGTTAATTTATATCGCAGGTCTGACCGGTGTATCCGAAGACCTGAAAGAAGCAGCCAAGATCGATGGCTGTAACGAATCTCAGACAACAAGATATATCGTACTTCCGCTGATGAGAGCATCTTTCACGATCTGTATGTTCCTGACCATCACCAGATGTTTCATGATCTACGATGTGAACCTGTCCCTGACAGAAGGTGGTCCTTACGGATCTACTGTTATGGCTGCCATGTATGTATTTCAGAAAGCCTTTTCTGCAAAACAATATGGTGTCGGACAGACAGAAGCAATCATCCTGTTTATCTTTACAGCGGTTATTGCAGTATCTCAGACAATCATCAACAAACGGAAGGAGGTTGAAGCATAATGGAAGGACAGGAAAAGACAGTAAGAGGCATCAAAACGTTCCTGAAAACACTGGTAACTGTAGTGCTGTTTATCATCTATATGTTCCCGTTCTACATGATCGTGCTGAATGCCTTCAAACACAAACGTGATATTATCAAAATGCCACTGAGCTGGGGTGGTAAAAAAGGTTTTACAACAGATAACTTTGTAGATGCTTTCCAGCAGATGAACTTCATGAACATCCTGAAGAACTCCCTGATCATTACCTGTGTGAGTGTGTTCCTGATCATTCTGTTCTCCTCCATGGCAGCTTACATCTTCGTAAGAAAAGCATGGAAGATCAACCAGATCATCTTCATGGTAATGCTGTTTTCCATGGTAATCCCGTTCCAGGTAGTTATGATCCCGCTGATCTCTATCTACGGTGGAACATTTGGAATCCTGAACCACAGAGCAACATTGATATTCATGCATCTGGGCTTCTCGGTATCTATGGCGGTATTCATGTTCCATGGATTTATCAAAGGCGGTGTACCGATCTCACTGGAAGAGGCAGCACAGATTGACGGAGCAGGAAGACTGAGAACATTCTTTCAGATTGTGTTCCCTCTGTTAAAACCGACCACAGCAACACTGATTATCCTGTATGCCCTGTCTCTGTGGAACGATTACCTGCTGCCGAGCCTGATCCTGACAGATAAATCTCTGTACACGATCCCGATCGCAACCAAGCTGTTCCAGGGAACATACAGCAATGATATGGATCTTCTGATGGCGGCACTGGTTATGGCAATCATCCCGGTAATCATCCTGTATATCGCATTACAGAAATATATTATCGCTGGTGTAGTTGCCGGTGCAGTAAAATCATAATAAAGCGGTACTGAAAGGTGAGTGTATCTGAATCTGATAAAGAAAAGATACACTCACCTTTTCTTATATAAACGGAAAGACGTTGGGGTCAAAAGGTATTTTACCCCCTTTGATACCGGATTGATCCGTACTTCGTACTCTCACGATCCTGGTATCATAGAAAATAAAGTGCATAACAATACATAGACAATACGAGAAAATAATTCTATAATAAAAATAAATATAGCCTTTTCAGGTTCCGATGAAGGACGCGTCATGTCAGAAACTTGCAGTGTCGAACTTGAGTATCTGATAGGATGGTGTGGAGGAGGAAAATCAAATGGTAACAATCAAAGACGTTGCACGGGATGCCGGTGTATCGGTGGGAACCGTGTCGAACGTACTGAATGGAGGACGTGTCAGTGAAGCGAGGAGAAAGCTGGTAGAAGCGTCCATAGAAAAACTGGGGTATCAGGTGAATACTCTGGCAAAGGGAATGCGGATGCAGAAGACCGATTATGTGGTTGTCATTCTGCCGAATCTGATCAATCCGTATTTTGCACTGTTGCTGGATGCTCTGGAAAGCGAATTGTCAGCAGTCGGAAAACAGGTACTACTATGCCTGTCCGGTGATGATGCCGAACGGGAAGTGGCATTTATGGATATGGCAAAACAAAATAAAGTTGACGGAATCATTGGTGTGACTTACAGTAAGGTAGAAGAGGAACGGATCGAAAACATGGCTTTTGTTTCCATCGACCGTCATTACAAATCACACATCCCATGTGTGGCAGGAGATAACTGGCAGGGCGGCTGGCTTGCAGCAGAGAATCTGCATAAAAGAGGATCCACCAACCTGTTGTGCTTTATGACAATGTCATCCGTAGACAGTGAAGTCCGAAAAAGAAGAGTCGGTTTTACTGAATATTGTATGGAACATGATCTTTCCTGTAACAGTGTGGAAATGTCAGAAAAACAGATTGTTTCGGTCTATGAATCCTACGGATCCAGAAAACTGATCCACAATATGCTGCGGGCTTATATTTCCCCTTCCATGGGAGAACATTCCATCGATGGAATCTTTACCAGTTCGGATCACCTCGCAACGATTGTACGGGAAGAACTCGAAGAGATGGGGAAACGGGTTCCGGAAGATATCCAGATTATCGGATACGATGGTCTGCAGTTCTTAAATCAGGGGAAACCAATCGTATCGAGCATCGCGCAGCCGTTGCACGAGATTGCAAAACAGGCGGTGAAGAGTCTCACAGATATGATTGAAAACGGAAAAGCAGAGGATGTCACGAACATTCCGGTAACGTTTCATGAAGGATCGACGACAAAACCACTGGAAACAATAAGTGAATAACAATAAAGGAGGAACGTACCATGCCACAGATGCATTGCAATTTTTTTTCTTACGCTCTGGGTCACGGAGCAGATCTTACAATCACGCTGCCGGGAGTAAGTCCCTGTGATATGGATGATCCGGTGTTACTGACACATCAGATGCCGGAAAAATTCCCGGTATTATACCTGTTACACGGTCATGGAAATGATTATCTTTCCTGGGAGCGTTTTACCTGCGTCAGCCGTTATGCGGAAGAGTACCGGATCGCGGTAGTTTCTGCATCCGTGGGAAATTCTCTATATATGGATACGATCTACGGAGAAAAATTTTACGATTTTATTGGAAAAGAACTTCCTGAATTCGTAAAAGCATACTTCCCGATTTCAGATCGTCCGGAGGATACCTATATTGCAGGAGCTTCCATGGGCGGCTATGGTGCGCTGATCCATGCGATGACAGACACAGAACAATATCGCGCGGTTGGTGCATTTTCACCGGCTACGGTCTGGTCGAAAGAGATGGAAGAAAAAGTCGGACATCAATATCCGGATGCGATGGATCTCTATCAGACGATCAAAGACGATCTGGATGCAGGCAAAAAGCTGCCGGATATTTTCTTCTGTGTGGGAAATAATGATTTCCTGATTGAATCGGTGGACCAGTTCGAGGAATATCTGAATTCTTTGAAAATTGAGCACCGTTTTGACCGTGTGGACGGTTATGAACACGAATGGAGATTCTGGGAACTGGAACTTCCCAAGTTCCTGGACTGGCTGCCGAGAACAGACAGCTATGCGAAGATGGGAAAACATAAAATGTAAATTATATATGCGAGTGCAAAAGGGGGATTTTTTATGAATTTTGATGCATTTGAGAAAAAAGTCAAAGATCTGGGTGTGCTGGGGATCGTTGTGACGAAGGACGGCAAAGAAATCGGAAAGAAACTGTGGGATGAACAGTGCAGAAGAAATGTATATTCTGCCAGCAAAAGTTTCACTTCCACAGCTGTGGGAATTGCAGTAAAAGAAGGTCTGCTATCCCTGGATGAAAAACTGGTGGACTGTTTTGACGAAGATCTTCCGGAAACTGTCAGTGAGAACCTTGCAAAGGCTACGGTAAAAGACCTTCTGACCATGTGCCTCGGACAGGAAAAAGCGGAACTGATGGGTGCACAGCGCCCGGTTTATGAGGAAGAGGACTGGGTGAAGATGAGTCTTGCCCTCCCGTTTGTCTACGAGCCGGGAACAAAGTTTGTATACAATAACGTAGGTCCGTATCTTGCAGGTGTTCTGGTAGAACGGAGAGCCGGATGTGATCTGGTATCCTACCTGTATCCGCGACTGTTCAAACCGCTGGGCATCGCCCGTCCGACCTGGGAACTGGATCCCTATGGTCATGTCTTCGGTGCCGGCGGACTTTACCTGACAATGGATGAACTCCACAAACTGGGACTTCTCTATCTGCAGAACGGAAACTGGAACGGAAAACAACTGGTACCGGAAAGCTGGGTAAAAGCAGCTACCAGCAAACAGGTTGAAAATGATGCAGACAGCTTTGGTTACGGTTATCTGTTCTGGGGCGGCAGAGAAAATACCTTCCGCGCCGACGGAAAATACTGCCAGTGGTCCATTATCAGTCGCGAGAAAAACGCAGTCATCACCGTTGTCGCAGAATGCCGCAGAAGCCCGGAACTGATGGATGCGGTGTTTACGGAGGTATTTCCGCAGGTGTAAACGGATAGATATGGAAAATGCAAGGAAGCAGGAAAACGGATAGCGTTTTTTGCTTCCTTTTGAATATATAATAGAAAATAGAATATTGTGCAGCTTTAAAAATGCAGTTATGATAACAAAATGGTAGTATCCACAGATGCTTTTCAGACAAACAAAAATATCTAATCAACATATCTAGATCACATATCTAATACTCAAAGTCCTGAGAAAAGAGAAAATATCCGATGTATGGGTAAATGAATATAGAACATAATATGGATGTTTTTTTTATAGAGTTTGAAAGAAAGTTGTTTCTTAAACAAAAGACATTCGCCCTGAAGAAAAGTGTGATACTATAAAAGAAAGGCAATCTCCGTAGCAATGTTCTGAAAGAGGACATGACAGGAGGTACAATGAATAAGCAGACAAAGATAAATGAAAACGCACAGGAAACAAAAAACAGAGAAGAATTTATCATGCTTCCAACAGTTGCATTTTGCTTTAAAGAATGCAAAGATAAGGCAGGGAATGGATGTGAAAGTTGTTTTGAAAAACGGACCGCAGATGGATTTTGAGATGCAGGTGGCAGCAGTTTCTTACTGGATAAAAAGAGTTTTGTTTTATTCTAGGAAAATGTATACCAATTAGCTAAAGGTGTGGGAATGCTATGATAAACTGAAAACATATCCATGTGATGGAATTGAAGAAGCTGCCGGAGAAAGAGCAGAAAGGAGTTTGAGAAAATGGCGAAAGAAAACTCTTATATAGATGAAGCGTATGAGAGGTTAAAACATATGAGTGCGGATAAGAAGAGTTCAGAATACGAGGAAAGATAAAGGGTTATCCGGGATTATAATTCACAAATGAACGCGTGCCGGGAAGAAGGTTTTGCTCTTGGAGAGAAAAGAGGCAAAGAACGAGTTGAATCAATAATCTTAAATATGTCAGGGAAGGGGAAAACTCCGGAAGAGATTGCGGATATGACAGGAAAGAACCTCGAAGAAATATTAAAAATTCAGCAGAAAGATTTACAGGTGGAAGATGAAAATAAAAATTAGAGATATTCCGACTTTTTATAAAATATTATTTCCGAGCATAGCGATAACCCTGATGGTTACGCTGACTTCTACGATCTTTACCTATAATAAAGCTTCAGAAATTATTCTGAAAAAAACGGTGCGTCAGAGTCAGGAAACGGTCCGTCAGATGTCGGAAAATTACGAAAATTTTATGCAGGGAATCTATGACAAGATCAATTACATAGCATACAGTGCGACAACACAGGAGGAACTTTGTTATGGTGAGAAGGGTGTTTACGAAGAAGGATATTTTTCACGGGAAAGAGAATTAAAACGTCAGATGGTACGGTTGTTTAACAGTTTTTATGTGGACGATCTGCAAATCTATGCGAAAAATGGAAAAGATTATTATTTTTCGGTAAAGCAGGAGGTAAAAAAGCCGGAAAAAGAAGAAATTGCGAAAATGATACAGCAGGCTACGGATGCAATGGGAGGAATTGTCTGCATCAATGATTTGAAACACAGTGGTCATCTTCAGATTGTAAAAGAGGTAAGGGACAATCTGAAGATGTCTCCAATTGGAACGATCCGTCTGTCCATCAATTCTGATGCGCTGGAACAGATACGGAAAAATGTTAATTTTGCTTCAGAAGGTGCGGTATTGATTCTGGATGAAAAGAATCAGATCGTGCAGGGGCAGGCATCGGAACTTTCGAAGAAAGCCGATCAGCTCTTTCAGGCAACGGAAGGCGAATTTGAATATCAGATGCAGAAGAAAAAATACCAGGTGGTTTACCGGGTATCTGATACGACAAAATGGAAAGTGATTGGTATTATTCCACTAAGGGAAATATCTGCAGATTTACTGCCGATTCAGAAACAGATGATCAAGACGCTGATGATAGGGATTTTTATCAGCAGTATTCTTTCGTTTTTATTATCCTATGTCATCGTACATCCGATTCGGGCAACTGTATTGGCGATGCACCGGTTTTCAGAAGGAGATTTTGAAGTACGTCTCAGCGAAGAAAGAAAAGATGAATTTGGTGAGATGAATCGGGTGTTTAATGAGACAACAAGAAAGATAGAAGAACTCATGCATGAAGTAACCAACAGCAAACTGTTAAATAAAGAGATGGAGTTTAAAGCTTTGCAGGCACAGATCAATCCTCATTTTCTGTATAATGCGCTGGATACCGTCAACTGGATGGCTATGAAAAAAGGAGATACCGAGATCTGTGATATGGTCAGTGCAATCAGTAATCTGATGCGGATTAGTATTGGAAATAAGCAGGATATTTTCAGCATCCGGCAGGAATTGAAATATGTAAAAGATTATCTGTATATACAGGAGACACGCTACCGGGATCGCTTTCAGGTGTATTTTGCAATTGATGAGAAAATTCTGGATGAAAAAATTCCCAAACTGACGATTCAGCCACTGGTTGAAAATGCAATTGTACACAGTGTGGAGGTATCAAAAGGAAAGACTGTTTTGAACATAAATGGTTATATTGAGCAGGGAAATGTTGTGATCGAGATTAAAGATGACGGAGTCGGAATGGATCGAGATACCTTACTTCATCTGTTGGATCCACCGGAAGGGGAAGAAAAGGATATTTCTGTTGCTCATACGGGACTTGGCATGTATGCCGTTCATCAACGTCTGCGCTATCTGTATGGGGAAGAATACGGACTGACAGCAGACTCGGAGCCGGGAAATGGTACATGCATAAAAATCTGTATTCCGTTTACAAAAGGAGAAGAGAAGACATGGAGTTAAAAATTTTAATTTTGGATGATGAGTATATTATTCTGGATGGTCTGTGTTCGTTCCCGTGGGAGATGTATGGATGTAGAATCGTCGGGAAAGCGATGGATGGGGAAGAAGGAATGGAATTGATTGATCGATATCAACCGGATATTATATTGAGTGATATCAAGATGCCGGAGAAAGACGGGATTCAGGTTGCAAAATATGCGAAGGAAAAATATCCAGATACCGAAATTATCTTGTTGACAGGATACGATAGTTTCAGCTATGCACAACAGGCGATTACAATTGGAGTAGCAGATTATTTACTAAAACCGGTGAATTTCCGTGAAATGCATGAAGTGATAGGAAAGACATGCAAAAGAATACGGAAAAACCAATTTGAAAGACAGGATTACTATGAACTTCAGAAGAATTACCAGAAAGCATTGCCGGAAATCAGAGCAAAGCTAATCTCTGATCTGTTAAATGGAAGATTAAAAGACAGGGATGCTTTGGAAAAGAAAATGAATCAGGTGAATCTGAAAATAGAGAAATATCTTGTTATCTATGGAAAATTAAGTGGAGAAACACAGTTGGATATAGATCCAGGACTGTTGGATTTTATTATTTGTAATATCTGCAAGGAATATCTGGAAAAATTCAGTTATCGGGTATACGTGGAGACAGATCCGCTGGGTTATACATTTTTAATTGCCTTTGATGAAGAGGTCAATCAAAAAGATGCTATCAGCAAGTGTAAGAAATACTGTGAGGAGATGGTAAAGAGTATTCAAGAAGTTATGAAGTGTACAATGGCAATTGGAATCAGCCAGGTTTTTCGGAATTCCTATGATATGGCCTTGGCATACAGACAAAGTGTTACTGCCTGCGAAAATAATTTAGGAAATGAAGAAAATGGAGGAATTATTGAATACCAGGACGTTTGCCAGTGGGAGAATACAGCATGGGAAGTAACTGTCGGAGAGAAAAGGACACTTTTTTCCGCAATTCATCAGGGGTATGTTGAAACGGCAAAGGAAATTGTGAACAGAATTTTTGAAGGTTGTCAAGATATAGACATGATGCGATATGCAGCTATGGAATTATTGATCAGCTGTTTTCAGTATGTGCTTAATGATGAAATCGCTGGGATAGATGAAAACAGCAGAAATTTATTACCGGCAAAACTGGAAAGCCTCTTTTTTTGCCATAATAAGAAAGAATTATTGCGTATTGTGAATGATACAATTGCAAAACTTCAGGAACATAATCAAGATGTAAAACTTGATAAGAAGCAACAAATGGCGACACGGATTATGGAATATATCTGTGAAAATTATAGTCAGGATATTTCTCTGGATGAGTTGTCGGAAAAATTTCGAATCAGTAAAACATATATCAACAATTTATTGAAAAGTTTTTACCATAGAAGTTTCTTGGATATTTTGCAGGATTACCGTCTAAAAGAAGCAAAAAAGATGATTTTGGAAAACCAATATAAGATCAGTGAGATTGCTGAGAAAGTGGGATACCATGATATCAGTTATTTTATTCGTGTTTTCAAAAAAAAATATGGGGTAACACCGAACAACTATGGAAAATATTAAACATTGTTGGAAAAAAATAACACAAATTTTTGGAAGGTGTGAAAATGTGTTACTATTTTGTGTTCAAATGTACTAATTCTGCAAAAATCTTTCATTCAATGGATGATAAATCTTTTATATAATAAATCCACAAGAAAAACAGAGTGACACATATTTAAAAAAGGGAGGTAACAAATTTATGAAGATGAAAAAATTAGGCGCTTTGTTGTTAGCGGGTGTTATGACAATGTCAACACTGCTGACGGGTTGTGGAAATGGTGCATCCGGAAGTTCGACAGGTGGAAATACCTCACAGACGGAGAGCGGAAGTAATGGTGAGAGAAAGAAAATCACAATTCTCATGAGAGCCAGTGAAACATCAGCAAAGTACATCATCATGAAAAAACTGCTGACAGACTTCAGTGAGGAAAAAGGTCTGGAGCCACCGGAATTTGAATTGATTAGTGGGGATGCGGACTATGTAACAAAATTACAGTTGTACATTAACAGTAATACACTGCCGGATATTTATGGATGTGCGAATGGTGCATTGTCAGCAGCAGCTAAAGATATCGGCGGTATTGTGAATATCGGTGACGAACTGGAACGTGTCGGAAAGAAAGACGATATGAACGCTGCGGTTTATGACTTCTTTAAGGATAAAGACGATGGTAATGTTTATCTGTTCCCGGAAGCATTGAACTGTGAATTTTTCTTCTACAGGAAGGACATTTTTGAAAAATATAATCTGGAAGCTCCGACAACATGGAATGAGTTTCTGGATACTTGCAAGACACTGAAAGACAATGGAGAGATTCCATTGATTGTAGCAGGAAAAGAAAACTGGCAGTTGATGCGTTATCTTTCCTTTGCACCATGGAGAATGACAAAGGATCAGTTTATTATGGACTATATTGACCAGAAAGCTACATTCTCTGAGAATGCAGCTGCAAAAGAAGGTGCAGATCTGTTATACACTCTTGGTACAGAAGGGTATTTCCAGGGTGGTTTCTTAAGTACAGACTATACGGCAGCGACAGATTTGTTCTTTGGTGGAAATGGTGCTATGTGGTACAGTGGATCCGGACAGATCACACAGGCAAGTGAAATGTATAAGAATGGACAGCTTGGATTCTTTGCAGTGCCGGATGTGGATGGTCAGGAAAATATGGAAACAAATGTGCCGATTCATGGTGGGTTTGGAACTGCATTTAATGCTAAAACATATGATGATACAATGAAAGAATTCTTCGAATATATGTGTAATCATTATTCAGAAGGATGTTATAACGATGCGCAGGTATTTTCACCGTTTAATGATGAGATTCCTGAAGGATTGGATCAGTTATTCTATGATCTGCAGCCACTGTTTGAAAATGCTACAGATGCCTGGGTATCCTGGGATGACAAGCTGGATTCCGCAACATTAACCAATATTGTGGATGAACAGCAGAAACTGGCACAGGGAAAAGAAACACCGGAAGAATTTGAGGCAGCAGCAGACCAATTTATCATTAACAACTCAAAATGATAGTGAGTGATAGGAGGAGAAGAGCATCATGCAAAAGTCATATGGACAAAAAAAGGTAATCCTAATGTTCTTACTCCCGGCATTTATCGTATACACATTGTTTGTAGTGGTTTCAGTCATATGGGCAGGCTATTATAGCCTGTTCGACTGGAGCGGTGTAGGTGAAAAGATATTCCTGGGTATAAACAATTATAAACAGTTGTTTACACAGGACACCGTATTCTGGACGACGGTGTTACATACACTTGTATATACCGTAATATGTGTTGTGATCCAGGTGTTTGGCGGATTGCTTTTTGCGATTTTCCTGTCAAGAATCACAAAGTTCAGAGCCGGACTACAGACACTATATTATGTGCCGGTAGTAATTTCATCGGTTGCTATCTGTCAGATTTTTACGAAATTGTTTTCTGTAACACCAACTGGTGTTATTAATGCTTTACTTTCGGTATTTAATCCGGATTTGCTGTATATGGAGTGGATTTCAAATGATTCTCTTTCATTAATTATTGCAGCATCGGTCGAGGGATATAAATATCTTGGATTGTACATGGTTATTTTTTATGCAGCTTTGATAGGAATTCCGAAAGAACTGGATGAAGCGGCTATCATGGATGGAGCAAATGTAATTCAACAGTACAGATATGTAAAAATACCGTATATCAGACCGGTAATCATAGCAAATTGCATCCTGGTATTAAATGGCTCTTTGCGTTCTTTCGATATTTCATATCTGTTGACAAAGGGTGGACCTGGAAATTCATCAGAATTAATGTCAACATACATGTATAAACAGGCATTTACCAGTATGAAATATGGATATGGCAGTGCGGTTGCGATGGTTATTGTAGCCATCTGCTTAATAGTAGGATTTCTGTTTAGACGGTTTACGGAAAGAGGTGGTGAAGAATGAGATTAAAGACCAAGAGAAATATTTTTACAGGGTTAAAAACCATTACAGCAGCCCTGCTGATTATTTTACAGGTATATCCCATTTTTTATGTAATCATCTCCAGTATGAAGACAACAGATGATTTTCGGAGTCTGCCATCTTATGCATTACCGAGTGCTTTAAATTTTGAAAATTACATTAAAGTGTTCACAACGAGTCCAATGCTGAACTATTTTAAGAATAGTATTATAATCACAGTAGGAGTTTTAATTCCGTTACTGTTGATCAGTTTTATGGCAGGGTTTGCGTTGAGTAAGATCCAATTCAGGGGAAATAAGAAGATTTTGTCTTACTTTTTACTTGGATTGATGCTTCCGTTTCAGGTTGCATTGATTCCGTTATTCACTATTTTTAGTAAGATGGGAATCCTCAACACCTATCCGGCAGTCATTTTGCCACAGATTGCGTTCTCTCTGTCATACTCGATTCAGCTGTTTTATTCATTCAGTAAATTCCTGCCGGATGAGATTATCGAGGCTGCAATCATTGATGGGTGTTCACCGATGCGGACATTTTTCAAGATTGTATTTCCAATGTCGACGAACTCACTGCTGACGGTAGCAACGATGCAGGGTGTCTTTACATGGAATGATTTTATCAATGCCTATACGTTTACGAGATCTACCAATATGAAAACTGTTACGTTGGGGCTGAACGACTTTGTCGGTTTTATGGGAACTACAGACTGGGGTGCTACATTTGCGGCAATTACCGTCACTGTGTTACCGACATTTTTGTTTTATTTCTTTACGAATAAGTACATGCTCAGCGGTTTGACCGCCGGAGCAGTCAAAGGATAATTATATGCCTGCGGGCAGGAAAGAGAGGAAAATCATGAAAATTTATTATCAGCATCCAAATACCTGGTTTGGCGATTGCATGCCTTTTGGAAAGGGTGATACATTCTATCTGTTCCACCAGAGAGATACCAGAGTCCCGTGTCCTTTTGGAGAACCATTTGGCTGGGATCTGGCAACCACAAAGGATTTTGTGACTTATGAGGATTGCGGTGTGGCGATTCCGAGAGGAACGGATGAAGAGCAGGATCAGTTTATCTTTGCCGGAAGTATCTGCGAAGACAGAGAAGGAAAATATCATGCATTCTACACCGGTTACAACAGAGATTATCCAAAACAGGGAAAACCATCTCAGGTACTGATGCATGCGGTCAGTGAGGATCTGAAACACTGGACAAAGACGCAGGATGCAGTGACCTTTGTTCCGCAGCCGGGATATGATCCGGATGACTGGAGAGATCCGTTTGTACTGTGGGATGATGAATCTGAAAAATATATTCTGATCCTGGGGGCACGTCTGGAAGGAGACAAGCATAAAACAACAGGAAGAACCGTTTATTTTACATCAGATGATCTTGCAGACTGGGAGTTTCAGGGGGATTTCTGGGCACCGGATCTGTTTACCATGCATGAGATGCCGGATCTTTTCAAGATGGGAGACTGGTGGTATCTGATCACAACAGAGTATTCCCATGCATCCACACAGGTGTACCGTATGGCAAAAAGTCTGAAAGGGCCGTGGATCGCACCGGATGACGATGCCTTTGACGGAAGAGCTTATTATGCAGGAAGAACCTTTATGTTGAATAATCAGAGGATTCTGTTCGGATGGGTTCCGACACGTGCCAACGAGACGGACAGTGCAAATCTCTGGTACAGACCGGAGGCAGATAAAGAAGATTTTATCTGGGCAGGAACTTTTGTCGCACATGAACTGTATCAGAGAAAAGACGGCACTTTAGGCTGCCGGATTCCGGATACGGTATGGAATGCGTTTAAGGATGAGAAAAAGCTGGAGGATGTAAAACTGGAAAAAGAATCAGGAAGAGAATTACGGCATGTAGTAACGGAGACCGGTGACTGCTATCGATACGAAGCAGATGTTACGTTTGCTGAGGGAACACGTGGATTCTCTGTTGGCGTGCGTGCGCAGGAAGCGGATGATGAATTCTATTCTTTCACATTTGAGTGTCCGAAGGATCGTGTGATCTTCGAGAAATCTCCGAACTGGCCATGGCCACAGATGAATAATATGGGACTGGAACGCCTGATTCGTCTGGTTCCTGGAAAGAAATATCATGTACAGATTATCGTGGATGATACGATTGCTACACTGTATGTGGACGGAGTTGCTCTGAATACCCGCATGTATACAAACCCGGGGGAGGGAATCTGCCTGGGAGTTACAGATGGAAGTGCGGTATTTGAGAATCAGAGTATTGCATATCTGTAAAAGGGAATCGGGCCGCCGTACTGTTTTTGGTGCGGCGGCCCTGATTTTATCTCGTTCTTTTCAGAACACTTCGCGGGATATCACCTGCCGGACAGTTACAATATTTTAAAAGAGAAACGATGTACTGGTGATTCGAGGGTAAGTATAATTCACAAAATGGGGTCTGAAAAAACAGGCTCCATTTTGCAATTGTTTACTGGTGAAAAGAAAAAAGTATGTTATAATAAAAAGAATACTGTAAAAAAAGAAATGCAATAAGGAGATGGAAATCCATGAAAGTATCTTTGTGCAAAACCATAAGACCTTATGAGTGGAAAAACCTGCCGAAAGATCTTCTGGCGGGGCTTGTGATCATGGCGGTGTCGATCCCGATATCGATGGGATACGCGCAGATCGCGGGACTTCCGGCGGTGTACGGACTGTATGGCTCGGTATTTCCAATCTTACTGTTTGCGCTGTTTTCCACTTCACCGCAGTTTATCTTCGGGGTGGATGCGGCTCCGGCGGCACTGGTGGGATCGGCACTGGTAAGTCTGGGGATCGAGGGCGGATCGCGGGAAGCGCTTGCGGCGGTTCCGATGCTGACCTTTTTTGTGGCAGTCTGGCTGCTGGTCTTCTATCTGTGCCGGGCAGGAAAACTGGTGAATTATATCTCGGCTCCGGTGATGGGCGGATTTATCAGTGGTATCTGTACCACGATCATTCTGATGCAGGTGCCGAAATTATTTGGCGGCAAAGCAGGCGTCGGCGAACTTTCGGAACTGCTGGAACATATCTGGGAGAGCCGGACGGTCTTTCATCTACCATCGCTGCTTCTGGGCGTCGGTGCACTGGTGATCCTTCTGGTATCCAAAAAGATCATTCCCAAATTTCCGATGGCAGTGCTTCTGATGGCACTGGGAGCAATTGGCACGGTGGTATTTCAGCTGGAAGATCTGGGGATTCAGACACTCGCGGCAGTGAAACCGGGACTTCCGGCATGGAGTATTCCGGATTTTGGATCGGTTCCGTTAAAAGAAGCTGTGACGGTCAGCCTTTCGGTGGCAGTTGTCATCATGGCAGAAACATTACTCGCGGAGAACAGCTTTGCACAGAAAAACCGTTACCGGATCAATGACAATCAGGAGATTCTTGCATTTGCCATGGGAAATCTTATCGCATCGTTTACCGGATGCTGCCCGATCAACGGATCGGTGTCAAGAACGGCGATGGGGGAGCAGTATCAGGCGAAAACTCAGCTGACCGGTATCGTGGCTGGGCTGTCGATGATCGTACTGTTGCTTTGCGGAACCGGATTTATCGGATATCTGCCGATTCCGGTGCTGACGGCGATTGTGATTTCAGCGTTACTGGGAGCGACAGAATTTGATCTGGCGGTGCGGCTGTGGAAGGTGAGCCGCACGGAATATCTGATCTTCACCGGAGCATTTTTCGGTGTACTGATGCTTGGGACTATCAACGGAGTATTGATTGGAATCATCCTTTCTTTTTCAGAGATGATTATCCGGACATCTAAGCCTTCCAGAGGCTTTCTTGGGATTCAGCCGGGACACCGGCATTTCCGGGATCTGAAAGAAAGCGATCAGATCCATGCGATTGAAGGGGTGTTGATCTACCGGTTCAGCAGCAATCTGTTTTTTGCCAATATTCAGGTATTGCAAAGTGACATTGAGGATAATCTGCGGGAAGATACCAAAGCAGTGATTTTGGATGCCAGTGGAATCGGAAGTATGGATATTACAGCGGCAGATCGGTTAAAACTTTTATATGAGTCACTGAAAGAAAAAAATATACGTTTTTATATCACAGAACATATTGCAGGATTGAATGAACAGATGCGTCAGCTGGGACTTGGATGTTTGATTCAGGAAGGCTGTGTGCGAAGAACGACACATATTGCTTTGAAAGATATGGGTATTACCCGTCCGTATCCCTTAGAGGGCGGTGTGGATAACGAACAGCGCAGTGCGTCCAGAAAACGTGCCGACAACAGGGTGCAGGAATTTGTCTGGGCGTTTGGAAGTCAGGCAGAAGAGGAGATCGAACGACAGATCAGGTGTCAGATTGAACAGTTGAAGAAAACTGGTGATGTGGAATATCTGCTTCACGGCCGATGGTCTCATATGGAGGATCTGGATCAGGATGAGTGGCTGGAACATCTGGAAGAGCATCTCAAAGAAATTGTCAATATTTCCGGAAAAGATGAAAAAACCCTGGCAATTCGACTGGAAAAACACCGTCAGGAAGTGCATGACCGTATTGCAAGAGAACATCCGGAACTTGCAGAGCGTTTCCGGGAAAGGCGTCATCTGTTAGATGAACATCTGAAGAAAAAGAGACCGGAAGTTTATGAACTTGTAATTCAGTTGCGCAAAAAGATCAGCGATGAGCAGAGAGAACAAGAGAAACAATAGTTACATTAGAGGGCAGTAAAAGATGACAGAACAAAAGATAACCATGACGATGGAGCAGGTGGAACAGGAGATGGAAGAGTATCGCAGGATTTTTGATGTGGTGCGGCTCATCGAAGAAGAAACGATCCAAATGATGGAAGAGGGCAGGGAGGAAGAAATCGATCCTGAGAAAGTGGCCTGCTATTCATTCTGGAAGAAAAACAGGCAATGTAAGAACTGTGTATCTGCAAGAGTACTCAGGGAAAAGAACCAGGGGACCAAACTGGAGTTTGTGGGAGAAGATATTTATCAGGTAACTGCCTGCTATATGGAAATAGATGGAAAAGCATATGTAATGGAACTGGTGAAAAAACTGAACGAAGAATTCCTTCTGGACGCAGAGGGATGTGAAAAACTGGTTCGAAAACTGGATGGATATAACCAGGATCTTTACATTGATGCTCTGACAGGCTCTTACAATCGAAGATATTATGAGGAACGACTGAAAGGAAAAGAAACTTCTGCCGGTGTGGCAGTTATAGATCTGGATGATTTTAAACTGTGGAATGATACATATGGACATGGAGCAGGAGATGTGGTGCTACAGACAGTGGTGAAAGCGATCCGTCAGTCCACACGGAAAACAGACAGTCTGGTACGCTATGGAGGGGATGAATTTCTTCTGGTTATGCCGGATGTTTCCGATGAAGTTTTTCTGAAAAAACTGGAATATATTCAGAAGCAGATCAGGGACGCGGATATTCCTGGTTTTTCCAGAATGCGTCTTTCTGTCAGTATCGGAGGCGTGACAGTCCGGGAAGAAGTTATGGAAGAGGCAGTACGAAAAGCAGACCGGCTGATGTATCAGGCGAAAATCCAGAAGAATATGGTGGTGACCGAAAGAAAATCAATTGATGCGGATGGAATGATTCATCTGGAAGAAGAGATAAAGCGGACAAAACAGCTGATCATGATCGTAGATGATTCTGAGATAAATCGTGAGATCCTTGCGTCGATTCTGGAAGAAGATTATCAGATCATTGAAGCAGAAAACGGAGAAGACTGTCTGCGTCTTTTGCAAAAGTATGGAACTGAGATATCGTTGATTCTTCTGGATATTGTAATGCCCGGCATGAATGGATTTCAGGTTTTGCATGATATGAACAAAAATCACTGGATCGAAGATGTTCCGGTTATCATGATTTCCAGTGAAGACTCCGAAAAGAGTATACGACGGGCTTACGAAATGGGAGTATCAGATTATATCAGCCGTCCATTCGATGGAAAGATTGTCTATCAGAGAGTATTCAACACAATCAAGCTGTATGCAAAACAAAGAAGACTGATCACACTGGTAACGGATCAGGTTTATGAGAAGGAGAAAAACAACCGGATCATGGTGAGTATTCTGAGTCAGATCGTAGAGTTTCGAAATGGTGAAAGTGGACTGCATGTGGAACATATCAACAAACTGTCCGGTATGCTCCTGGAACGGCTGGTACAAAAAACCGACAAGTATCATCTGACCTGGACGGATCAGTATCTGATCACAGTAGCTTCTGCTCTTCATGATATCGGGAAAATCGGGATCGATGAGAAAATCCTGAACAAGCCGGGTAAACTGACACCGGAAGAATTTGAACTGATGAAAATGCATACGATGATAGGGGCATCCATGCTGAAACGGCTGGAAATATATAAAGAAGAACGGCTGGTGCAGATTGCATGTGAGATCTGCCGCTGGCACCATGAACGGTATGACGGAAGCGGATACCCGGACGGACTAAAGGGGGAAGAGATTCCGATTGCAGCTCAGGTGGTTTCTATTGTAGATGTCTACGATGCATTGACGAGCCCGAGAGTCTATAAAAAAGCATATTCTCATGAGAAAGCGATGCAGATGATCCTGACCGGAGAATGCGGTGTGTTTCAGCCTTTGCTTCTGGATTGTTTTTGTGATATTCAGGAGGAAGTACGGAAGGTGACACAGGAAAAAAGCGAAAAAGAAGGAAAAATATCCGGATTTGAACTGACAGATCTGAAAGAAACTCTGAAAAACAGTCATCTGATCGGTGATTTAAAACCAGAAAAGAATCACTGACAGGGTAGAAAAACCGGTAATTATGTGATAAGATAAATGCAACGTGTTAAAGTGAAAAAGTGTTAGAGGAGGAATAGTGTTATGTATATTACATGTCTGGATGTGGAAGGTGTGCTGGTTCCGGAGATCTGGGTGCCATTTGCCGAGGAGAGTGGAATTCCGGAACTGAAGAAAACAACCAGAGACGAACCGGATTATGATAAGCTGATGAAATGGAGACTGGGTGTACTGAAGGAGCATGGGCTTGGGTTGAAAGAGATTCAGGAAACCATCGAAAAGATTCAGCCACTTCCGGGCGCAAAAGAATTCTTAGATGAATTAAGAAGTTTCAGCCAGGTTATCCTGATCAGTGATACCTTTGCAGAATTTGCCAGTCCACTGATGGAAAAACTGGGACGTCCCACATTATTCTGCAACAGTCTGGAGGTTTCCGGGAACGGAGAAATCACAGGATATAAGATGCGTGTGGAACAGACAAAACTGACTACTGTAAAAGCACTGCAGTCTATCGGATTTGAGACGATTGCCAGTGGAGATTCCTATAACGATCTGGGAATGATCCAGGCAAGCAAGGCAGGCTTCTTATTCCGAAGCACGGATAAGATCAAAGCAGAATATCCACAGATTCCGGCGTATGAGACCTATGACGAACTGCTTGATGCTATCAAAAAAGCAATGGCAGAATAAATAAACATATTAAAATCACAGGATTGAAGTATGATTTTGCAAGAAAAAACATATTGACATAGTATGTAATTAATAATATGATAGCAATATCCGGTTCAGTTGCAGAAGAGACTGAGAAAAGAGACAACAGACAGTTGGACAGGATATAATTGTGACCGGGAGTACTACTGCCCGGTTATAATTATATTTACACAGGAATCGGTCCGGCGAACCGGTTCTGAGAACGAGAACAGGGAGAATGATATGTTAAATCAGTTTTCAAGAACACAGCTGCTGCTGGGTGAAGAAGCCATGGAAAGGCTGAAGAATTCAAGAGTGGCTGTTTTTGGTATCGGCGGTGTCGGCGGATATGTCTGTGAGGCACTGGTGCGAAGCGGTGTCGGAGCCTTTGATCTGATCGATGATGATAAGGTATGCCTGACCAATCTGAACCGTCAGATTATCGCTACGAGAAAAACCGTAGGAAAATATAAAACAGATGTGATGAAAGAACGGATGCTGGAGATCAATCCGAATGTGGATGTGCATATCCATAACTGCTTTTTCCTTCCGGAAAATGCAGATGAATTTCCATTTGAAGAGTATGATTATGTGGTAGATGCAGTAGACACCGTGACTGCAAAAATTGAACTGGTAATGAAATGCCAGGAAAAAGGCGTGCCGATTATGAGCAGCATGGGAGCCGGCAATAAGCTGGATGCCAGCCAGTTCAAGGTGGCTGATATTTATAAAACCAAGGTATGCCCGTTGGCCAAGGTTATGCGCCGGGAACTGAAGAAGAGAAGAGTCAGAAAATTAAAGGTTGTTTACTCGGAAGAACTGCCGAAACGTCCGATTGAGGATATGTCCATCAGTTGCAGAACAAACTGCATCTGCCCGCCGGGAGCCGCACACAAATGTACGGAACGACGAGACATTCCGGGCAGTGTGGCATATGTGCCATCGGTAGCAGGATTGATCATTGCAGGAGAAGTCGTGAAAGATCTGACAACAGTGAAAAAATAGAATAAAAGTAACTATTCAGCAGCCGCTGTCCCGCGAGGTGTTTTGGCATGAATATGCCAAAATCCCGAGACATACAAGTCAAAATGCCATCACCGAAGGTGATTTTTAATGCATTTTGGCTCGTAACTGTGAAGGGACTGAACAGTTACGAATAAAGCGGAAACCAATCGGAAAGGAAAGACAGCATATGGAAGAAATGATTACAAGAGAACAGATGGAAAAACTGAAAAAACTGCAGGATTATTTGAGAAGTCTGGAATCTGTTGCAGTAGCATTTTCCAGTGGTGTAGATTCCACATTTTTATTAAAGGTGGCAAAAGACACGCTGGGTGATAAGGTGATGGCAGTGACTGCCCAGTCCTGCTCTTTCCCCAAAAGAGAGTTAAAAGAAGCGATTGAATTCTGTGAAAAAGAAGGAATCAAACATGTGATCTGTGAATCTGAGGAATTGAGTATCGAGGGATTTGCCCAGAATCCGAAGAACCGCTGCTATCTGTGTAAAAAGGAGCTGTTTGAAAAGATTCAGAAGATCGCCGCTGATAACGGTATGAAAGCCATCGTGGAAGGTTCCAATCTGGATGATAACGGAGATTACCGTCCGGGACTGCAGGCAGTCGCCGAGCTTGGAATCAAAAGTCCGTTACGTCACTGTGATCTGACAAAAGCAGACATTCGTGCACTGTCCCATTACTTGCATCTGCCGACTTGGGAGAAACAGTCTTTCGCCTGCCTGTCTTCCCGCTTTGTATACGGAGAGACGATCACAGAAGAAAAACTTGGCATGGTAGATAAGGCAGAACAGCTGCTTCTGGATATGGGATTTCATCAGGTTCGTGTTCGCATTCATGGTAGGATGGCACGTATCGAGATCGAGCCTTCCGAGTTTGGAAAACTGATGGAAGACGAAAATAGAGAGAAAATTGCGAAATCACTGAAAGAATACGGATTTACTTATGTAACGCTGGATCTGATGGGCTATCGTACCGGAAGTATGAACGAGACATTATAAGTATATAGTATGCGTATTAATATGATACCAGGGTCAAAAGGTCTGAAATCTGACGCAAGCTTGCTTGCAGGAAGATTTCTGAACTTGGGACCCGCCAAAAACATGAGTAAGTAGCCATTTTTCGAAGAAAAATGAGAAAGACAGAAAGAACCCCGACAACGGAGAAATTTTCCGATGCCGGGGTTCTTTCTATTATTTATTGTTCAAACCAATCAGACACTGGCTTTCCGGTAGATCGTGTACGAGATCACAGCAGTGATTGTCTCACAGATCCAGAACGCATGCCAGACTCCGGTCGGTCCAACGATGCGGCTCAGAAGAAATGCCAGAGGAAGGATCAGGATCGTATAACGGCAGAGCGAAATCATCAGAGACGGTACGCCTTTTCCCAGACCTTCGAGTGCCCCGCAGGAAGTGATGGATACCGAAGATACGATAAATCCCAGACTGATGATACGAAGTGCCGTGCTTCCGGCTGCGATCGTCTGCGGGGTGGTGGTAAAGAGTCCAAGTAAAGTACCCGGGATGATCATGCAGAGCAAAGTTCCCGCAAGCATGATTCCGGCAGACAGATACAGTGTGTAGGAGTAAAGTTTGTGTACCCGTTTCTGCTCGCCGGCACCGTAATTGTATCCGATCAGCGGACGCATTCCCTGGATGATTCCGTTTGCCGGAAGATACAGGAAGGTCTGCAATTTATAATACACGCCGAGGATCATCACATACATCTGTCCGTATGCAGCGAGGATCGCGTTCAGGGAAGAAATCAGCAGGGAAGACAGTGCCATATTCAGTGTAGCCGGAATTCCGACGGCGTAGATTTTCTTTAAAAGTGCCCGGTCGAATTTCAGGTTTTTAAGAGAAATTTTTACCGGCAGCGGACGGATCCATGCGAAAAACAGATACGCTGCAAGAGTAAGCAGCTGTCCAAGACCGGTAGCCCACGCAGCACCCCGGATACCCATCCGCGGAACAGGTCCGAGTCCGAAGATCATGATCGGATCCAGGATAATGTTCAGGATACAGCCGCTCATCATACAGAACATCGTGGTCTTCATCCGTCCTACAGACTGGAAAATCTTTTCATAAGCAATTCCCAGAGAAATAATAATGGAGAAACCAAATGTGATCCGGGAGTAGGTAATTCCCATGGAGAGCACTTCCTGATCTTTTGTAAACATGGAAAGAAACGTTGGCATAATGGCAATCGTCCCGATGGTCAAAAGCACGCCGTGGAGAAACGAACAGGCAACGCCGAGTGTGGCACTGGTATCCGCTTTTTCCTGTTTCTGCGCGCCCAGAAAATAAGCAATTGTCGCATTGATACCGATGCCGAAGCCGACACCCACGGCAGTGATCAGATTCTGAACCGGGAAGACCAGAGAGAGCGCGGTCATCGCATTTTCATTGATCTTTGCCACGAAATAACTGTCGATAATGTTGTACAGAGAGTTCACCATCATCGAGAGCACCATGGGAAGCGCCATGGATAAAAGCAATGGCAGGATTGGCTTTTCTTTCATGTAAGTTTGTTCCATAAAATATATCCTCCTTGAATTTGAAATCTTGATACCGGATGGTTCCGACCTTTTGCCCCTGGCATCATAAAAAAAGCCACATAACCGTAACTGCCGAAGCAGAAAGGTTATGTGGCGAAAAATAGATGCAGCCTGAAACCAGGATACATCCAGAAAAATCCACATGGGTTTTGGATGTCGTTTAAGACAGTCGTATTCTATGGGAAAATGAAGGATTTGTCAATGGATTTAAAAAAATTTATAAAATCTTTCAGAAAAAGGTAGGCAGATGCAGAGAAACCAGATATAGTTATTATTTATCAGAGAAACAAAATATCAGAGAACATAAAGGAGAAACAATGGAACATTTGGCGTGGTATGAACTGCTGTTGTTATTCTTTGCGGCGTCCTTTCTTGGCTGGGTGCTGGAGACCGCAACGGCAGATATCAAACAGAAAAAATTCGTAAACCGTGGTCTGGTGACCGGACCGTTCTGCGTGATGTATGGTATCACTACGGTACTTCTGACCGTGGGACTCGGAGAACTGCGCGGTATTTGGCTGTTTTTATTTTCCGCAATCTACGCGACTGTGGTGGAATGGATCGGCGGTCATCTGATCGAGCGATTATTTCACCAGCGATGGTGGGACTATTCCGGCAGGAAATGGAATCTGGACGGCTATATCTGCCTGAGCGCTTCGGCGTTCTGGGGCGTGCTGGGATTCGTGATGGTGACCTGGGGAAATGACCTGCTGTTTCGGTTGATGGCACTGTTGCCGTTATTGCTGGTAAAAATTTTGCTTCTGGTACTGGCTGGTGTCCTGGTGGTAGATATTCTGGCTTCGTATATTCTGCTTCGCGGCTACGGAAAAAATATCCGCCAGTGGGAAGAGGCAGATAACCGGATCCGCAAAGTCACGTTACGATTGCAAAACTGGATCGGAACGGTCATTGCACGACGAATCCGAAAGGCATACCCGAAAGCAGTGGAGACAAAAATCGAAGAGAAAGAGGAAGCGAAAGCAGCCTCCACGGTATTTGCCGCCGGATGCAGTTTTTATAAAATTGTTCTGTTATTTTTTTGCGGCGCCTTTCTGGGAGATCTGACAGAAACCGTTTTCTGTCGGATCACTGCCGGTGTCTGGATGAGCCGCAGCAGTGTGGTCTGGGGACCGTTCAGTATCGTGTGGGGACTGGCGATCGCGCTGGTGACAGCACTTTTATATCGCTATAAAGATCGCTCCAATACGTTCCTTTTCGGGATGGGAACCTTTCTGGGCGGCGCTTACGAATACCTGTGCAGTGTCTTTACGGAACTGGTATTCGGTAAAGTATTCTGGGATTACAGCGATATCCCGTTCAACCTCGGCGGCAGGATCAATCTGTTGTACTGCTTTTTCTGGGGATTTGCAGCGGTCATCTGGTTCAAACTGCTGTATCCACGCCTGTCCGACTGGATTGAAAAGCTCCCGATGAAACCGGGAAAAATCATAACCTGGGTACTGATCGTCTTCATGTGCTGCAACATCGTGATGTCCTGCATGGCACTGATCCGCTACGATGCTAGAGGAAAAGGCACAGCCCCGGAAAATACACTGGAAGAGTGGCTCGACGAACACTACGACGATGCCCGGATGCAGCGGATCTATCCGAACGCGATCACTGCATCCTGATGTGCCCGGCATCTGTGCAGTTTGAATAAAAAAGACAGAAAAAAATCATGACAATCGCCTATAAAAGAAAACAACTTCTCATGCTAAGATAATAACAGTGTGATTTTCGAAATCATGTAGGAGAATAAAAGAGGAGAAAAGCAGCCGGGAAGCGTGCTACAAAAGAAAAAGGAATGATAACAACATACATAAAAAACACAAACTGGTACCGCGTACTGCTGATGTTTGCCGGTAATGTATTTCTGTCGATGGGAGTGGCAATCTTCAAACTCTCGAGCCTCGGAAATGATCCCTTTAACGGAATGGTCATGGGACTATCCAACTGCCTGGGAATGGCATATGCAAACTTTCTGGTGATCATCAACCTTCTGATCTTCGTTGTGGAAATTATCTTCGGCCGCCATCTGATCGGCTGGGGAACCATTGTAAATGCCTTTATCAACGGTTACATGGCAACCTTCTTCTACAACACTTTCAGCGCCGCTATCCCTGCCAGCCAGATGTGGCAGAGAGTCCTGTGCGTCCTGATCGGTGTCGTAGTATGCAGCTTCGGTCTCTCCATGTATCAAGGCTCCGACGTAGGCGTAGCCCCCTACGACGCCCTGTCCCTGATCATGAACAAACGCCTGCACATCCCCTACTTCTGGTGCCGGATGTCCAACGACGTCGTCTGCGCCCTGATCTGCTTCTTCAGCGGCGGAATCGTCGGCCTCGGAACTATAGTCTGCGCCTTCGGCCTCGGCCCGGTCATCCACTTTTTCGACGACCACTTCACAAACAAAATATTACAAAAACCAATCTTCGCCAAAAAATAAACCAAACTAAAAGCCGGAAAGTTCTGAACACAAAAATGTGCAGAACCTTCCGGCTTACTTTATATCAAAATACAATAAAAACCAAAAAACTCAAGAATTTTCCCCTTTAAGCGCCTGCGTAATCCCCTTCACCGAAGAAGCATACTTCATCGGCGCCATCCCTGTAGCCTTCTTAAACTGCTTTGAAAAATAAGGCAGTGAACTATAAGACAAAAACCCCGCGATCTCCGTCAGATTCTTCCGGCCATCCCGGATCATATCCTTCGCCCGCTGGATCTTCATCCGATTAAAAAACTCCATCGGTCCACAGCCTTTTTCCTTCTGAAACAACTTCTGGATCGAAGAACGGCTCAGCGAAAAATGCTCGCAGAGTTCATCCAGCGAAAGCTGCTCACAGATCCGAAACTCCATAAACTCCGTGATCTCCTGTAACCGCTTCTCCCGCGTCCCCGAAAGTTCCACCGGACTTACAAACGTCCCCGTGATCCGACGACGCGGAGAAACATCCGGCTTTGCCTCATTCTGAAGCACCGTGACAAGAAACAACTCCAGATACAGCAAAACCATCTGCTGCGAACCAATCGGTGCATCCGTGCGAAGTTCCACCTGCTCCACCGAAGGAACATTCATCGGTGTGGATAACACCTCCCGGGCGGCGTTCAGAATGTGGGAAACCAACGTCCGTTCTTCCATATTTAACGTCATCTTTTTTCCGCGGAACTCATCCATTGCAGGAGAATGACTGACGAAAGAGACCGCGACAAGATTCGGTGAAGAACTGCCAACGGAACGGATCGCATGAAACTCGTTCGGTTCATGAAAAATAATATCCCCGGCATGAAGGGTAAACTGCTGCTCCCCGCCCTGAACGATCACACTGCCCTTATCTACATACATAAATTCCCAAAAATCATGGGACTCCCCACGGAATACAAAATCCCGCATATACTCAAAATAATGAATCGTGATGATCGAATCAATCACAATCTCACGTTTCAGCTTCGTTTCAATATAAGTCATAAGCGAAAACACACCTCCGAATATCCCCATTTTACCAAAGAACAGGGTAAGCTACAACAAAAGGATCAGCCTGTTTTCGTGCAAAATAAGCGCTTTAATATGGTAAAACACTAAAAAACATACGCAATCAGACAATAAGAGTACATAATAAGACAACTCAAAAACAGGAAAACTAGTTATAATAGATAAATCAAAAGACAACTGTCTGAGAGACAAAGACGGACAGTTGACAAATGAAAAGAAATAAAGAGGCAAACACCTATGATGAAAATTGAAAAAGGAAATACGAAAGTCTGTCTCTGTCAGGAAACCTTGGCGGTGACTGTAGAAAAGGGTCAGACCCGTTGGGAATGGACCGAAGGCTTTCAGCCGGAACTGATCTGCAAAGAAGGAAGCTTTCATTTTCTGGATGCAAAAAACATCACCCATGAAGCCTATACGATGGGCGTGGGAACCGGAATCCGGAGCTGCTTCGAAGGATTTGAAAAAGACGGCGTGACTTACCCGTATGCTTTTGAGACACTGATCTGGATCGAAGATACGACCGAACAGGTATACTTCGAATGGGTTCCGTTAAAAGAGGAAGGACTTCAGGTAGAAAAAGTACTCTGGCCGGGTCAGATGGCTTTCGAAGAAAAGAAAGACAGCTGGTATACACTGCTGACACATCAGCAGGGCATCCTAATCCCGAATGACTGGGAGACACCGTTATCCGCGATTCCATTTGCCGGATTTTTCGAGACTGCCGGCGGATACATGCCATGGTTCGGACAGGTGAAAGACAGACAGGGTTACATCGCAATCTGCACCACACCGTGGAACGCAGGATACTATGCCGAGCATCCGGCAGGCGGTCCGTACACTCATGTCGGTGTATACTTTGAACCGAGTCTTGGAAAGATGGATTATCGCAGAGTGATGCGATATACCTTCTTAGATGACTGTGATTACAATGATCTGTGTAAAGAATACCGGTCTTATGTAAACGAACAGGGAAGATTAAGAACGCTGGAAGAAAAAGCGGCAAGAAATCCTTCCGTCAATGATCTGATCGGATGTGCTTTCGTTCACAAGGGAATCAAAACCCAGGTGCAACACAACTCCGATTTCTTTGATCCGGAGAATCCGGAAAAGAACAATCATCTGACAACTTTTGCACAACGTACAAAAGAAATCAGAGAACTTCATGAGCAGGGAGTGGAAAAGCTGTATCTTCATCTGGATGGCTGGGCACAGCCGGGATATGACAACCAGCATCCTGATTACCTGCCGGCGTGTAAAGAGGCCGGTGGCTGGGAAGATATGAAAGAACTGGCAGATACCATGCACGAATGTGGTTATATGTTTGGTATCCATGATCAGTACAGAGATTTTTATAAAGCTGCTCCAAGTTTTGATGAAAATTATGCCTGCAGATTACCGGATGGAAGTATTCCGGAGCACCAGAGATGGGCGGGAGGTCCACAGTCATATCTGTGTGCAACACAGGCACCGTATTATGTGAAGCGCAATTTTACCGAGATCAAAAAACACGGAATCCGGTTGGATGGTGCTTATCTGGATGTATTCACCTGTAACGAAGGAGATGAATGTGACAATCCGGAACATCGCATGACACGTAGAGAATGTTATGAATTCAGAGGAAGATGCTTTGAGTATCTGCTCTCCCAGGGTATCCTGCCAAGTTCGGAAGAAGTAAGCGACTGGGCAGTCCCGAGTCTGGTTTTCTGTCATTACGCACCGTATGATTTTATGATGAAAAAACCGGGAACACCGAAAGAAGGAGTTCCGGTACCGTTATATAATCTGGTATATCATGACTGTGTGATTCAGCCATGGATGATGGATAAAGTAAGTGAAGCGGAAGATTACATGCTGTACGCTCTGTTAAATGGCGGCGCACCCTATCTGATCCGTGACGCGGCTTATCCGAATATCGACGGAGCTTTTGACGATAACGTAACACTGAGTCGAAAAGAAGAAATCGAACGTAGCAAGGCAGTGACAGAATTACATAAACAGGTGGCAAAATGCGAGATGCTGCATCATGAGATGGTAAATGGAGATTATATGGTACAGGAGACAACGTTCTCCGACGGAACCGGTGTACGGGTGGATTTCAGAAAACAAATGTACCAGATCTTCCATAAATAAAACGATTCAATACGAAAAGACAACGAGAGGGAGCCAAAGCGGGCATGTGTACAGGAAGGCTGTGCATACCCGCTTTTCCCGTATCAGGCTGAGAAAATTATGGCATTTTCAAAAAAAGATGTTATAATGATGCAGAATAAATAGTTAAAACAAATACGTATGTAAGTGGGTAACCCTTTTGGCTAGTACAACGTAAGCACGGAACAGTTACTCATTTTCATAATAGAGTAACCCGACAATGAATATTCCAACAAAGGGAAAAGGAGAGGAAAGTCATGAAAAATATGAAAAAAATTGCAGCACTGGGTATGTCTGCTGTCATGGTAGCAGGTATGATGGCCGGATGCGGAAGCAGCAGTGATTCTTCCAGCAGCGACAGCAAGGGAAGTTCCAAATCCGGTGACAAAGTAGAACTGACACTGGGTATCTGGGATGAAAATCAGAGAGATGCCATGCAGAAAATGATCGATGCATATGAAGCAGAAAATGATAACGTATCCATCAGCATCCAGCTGACACCATACAAAGGTGGAGAATACTGGACAAAACTGGAAGCATCTGCAGGCGGCGGAACAGCTCCTGACGTATTCTGGCTGAATGTTCTGCATCTGGATTCTTACGTGGAAGGTGGTATCCTGGATGATCTGTCTGATGCAATCGCATCTTCCGACATCAAAGATAACTTCGCTGAGACTCTGGTAAACAACTATGTTCGTGACGGTAAAAACTACGCAGTACCGAAAGACTTCGATACCAACGCTCTGTGGTACAACAAAGACCTGTTCGATCAGGCTGGTGTGGAATATCCGACTGATGATATGACATACGATGATCTGGTTGCTCTGGCAACTGAACTGAAAGACAAACTGCCGGATGGTGTATATCCGTTCGCCTGCCCGGTTGACTTCCAGACATGGTATTATCAGACTGTATACGCAAACGGCGGTTGGATTCTGAACGATGACGCTACCGAAACAGGATACGGTGATGCAAAAACACAGGAAGGTATCCAGTGCTGGATCGACATGATCGATGCCGGTCTGTCACCAAGTGCCTCTACTCTGTCTGAGACAGGTTCCGATGCCATGTTCGAAGGCGAGCAGATCGCTATGACACTGGCTGGTTCTTACATGGTTCCGGAATACGCTTCCAACGATACCATCAAAGACAAAATCGACTGTGTAGAAGTTCCTACCTTCAATGGTGTAGAAGACAACTGTATCAACGGTCTGGGATTCGCAGTATATGAAGGATCCAAACAGAAAGAAGAAGCTGAGAAATTTGCAATCTGGATGGGAAGCTCTGAAGCTCAGAAGATCCAAGGCGAAACTGGTGTAGTAATCTCCGCAAGAGAAGATGCACAGCAGTATTTTGCAAAAGCAAATGAGCAGTACAACCTGGCAGCATATACAAACCACTCCGCTGAAGCTTATCCACTGCCGGTATGCGGCAAAGCAGCAGAACTGTATGATATGGAATCTACCTGGTTAACAAAAGCTTATACGGGCGAAATGTCACTGGCAGATGCCTGCTCCGGCTTGAAAGAAGAAGCAGACGCTCTGTTAGCAAAGTAATAAAGTAGGTGAAAGAATGGCTGACGTGAAAGCAAAAGTAAAGACGCCGAAGAAAAAAGCGTCGAAAAGAGAGAAAAAAGACTGGATTGCCGCATATATCCTGATTGCACCCGTTACCCTGGGTCTGCTGGTGTTTTATATCTGGCCGTTTATCCAGAATGTCTGGTTCAGTTTTAATGATGTAAACAAATTTAATATGTCTACTTTTGTAGGTCTTGCGAACTACAAAGAAATGATCGGTGACAAAGAAGTATGGAGAACCTTCGGCAATACCCTGAAATACGTTATCGTAACCGTACCGGTAGGGCTGGCGTTATCCACTTTCCTTGCGGCTTTACTGAATGCAAAGATCAAAGGAAAATCCATTTACCGTACCCTGTATTTCCTTCCTTCGGTTACCATGTCTGCAGCTGTGGCCATGGTCTGGAAATGGATCTACAATGAACAGATGGGTATCCTGAACAGCGCTATCAAAGCCATGGGAGGAACCGGTCATAACTGGCTGACTGATTCCAAGACAGCATTGTTTATGATTATGATCGTAGGTCTCTGGATGACGGTTGGTTATAACATGATTATCTTACTGGCAGGTATGCAGGGAATCAACAGTGTGTATTACGAAGCAGCCGCTATCGACGGTGCAAGCGAAATTACTCAGTTTTTCAAAATCACGGTACCGATGCTGACACCGACAGTCTTCTTCGTTATGATTACATCCATCATCAGTGGTTTCCAGGTTTTTGATACTGTTTACATGATGATCGGCAAAGCAAGTCCGGCATTCGAGGCAACACAGACCGTTGTGGCACTGTTTTACCGGACAGCGTTCGACTATGGTTATAAAGGATATGCAGCAGCTATTTCTATTCTGATCTTCGCAGCCATTATGATCGTGACCGTGATCCAGATGATCGGACAGAAGAAATGGGTGAACTACGACTAAGGAGGAGTGAGAACATGAAAGGTAAATTTAAGCTAAATCACCTGATCGTCCATCTGATCCTCCTGGTCGGAGTGATAGTGGTTGTATTTCCATTTGCATGGATGATCCTGACATCATTTAAAACATCCGGTGAGGCGATGAAGATTCCGCCGACAATTTTCCCGGAAAAATTCGTTACAACGGCATATCATACCATTGTAACTTCTGCAATTCCGTTTGCAACTGTTTATATGAATACGATCATTACCACCGTGGTTACCACACTGGTACAGATTGTATTCTGCTCCATGGCAGGTTATGCGTTCGGACGTATCGAGTTCCCGTTCAAGAATGCAATCTTTATTCTGGTGTTATCTGTACTGATGGTACCTGGACAGATCTTCCTTCTGCCACAGTATCAGATCGTTCAGAAACTGGGACTGCTGGATACGATCCCGGCACTGTTTCTGCCAAACCTGTTCAGCGCGTTCGGTACTTTCCTGCTGAGACAGTTTTTATGTCTCTGCCGAAAGAACTGGAAGAAGCAGCCATCGTGGACGGATGCGGACGTTTCCGTATCTTCGCACAGATCATGCTGCCGCTGATCAAACCGGGTATCGTGGCAATGTCCATCTTTACCATCAAGTTTGCATGGAATGACTTTATGTGGCCTCTGATCGTCAACACTTCTATGAATAAGATGACACTGGGACCTGCACTGTCTACCTTACAGGGACAGTACACCACAGAGTATCCGATGCAGATGGCAGGTGCGGTTCTCGCCGTACTGCCGCTGGTAGTGATGTTCTTCATCTTCCAGAAACAGTTCATCGAAGGTGTCGCTCAGTCCGGTATCAAGGGCTGATGCTCAACCTATTGACAATGTAGGAAATCACATGCTACTATAATCCACAGAATTGTGGAGTTTCAAATAAGACAAAAAGATTTCGGGACTTTCAGTTCCCGGAATCTTTTTTCGCTTTATAGAAAAGTATGAAAAACAGGGAGAGAAAAACAATGGAAATGACAATACAGGAAATAAAGCAGCTTGATAAAGACAGCTATCAGATGATTGATATCCGGGATGAGAATGAAATCGCACACGGAGCGATCCCGGGAGCGTTTGCGATGAAAGTGGGAGAAATTGCGGACAGCCCGCTGTTGGATAAAAGTAAGAAACTGGTGATCTGCTGCAGCAGAGGAAAATACAGTCAGGAAGTGGTTCCGGAACTGATCGAAAAAGGGCTGGATGCCGTCAGCTTAAAAGGCGGTTACATCGCCTGGCTGATGGATCTGATGCGGGAGGAACAGGAAAAAAACATCAGTGCCGATGTGGAAAAAAGCATCCGTAAAAAATTCCGCAAATCCATCTGGTGCAAGTTCACCAAAGCGATCAACCAGTATGAGCTGGTAAAAGAGGGAGACTGTATTGCAGTCTGTATCTCCGGCGGAAAAGATTCCATGCTGATGGCAAAACTGTTTCAGGAGCTGAAACTGCACAACAAGTTTTCTTTTGATGTAAAATTCCTGGTGATGGATCCGGGATACAGCCCGGAAAACCGCAAGGTGATCGAAGAAAATGCAAGAAAACTGAATGTGCCGATCACGATCTATGAGTCCGATATTTTCGAGGCTGTTTTTCATGTGGATCAGTCCCCGTGCTATCTGTGTGCGAGAATGAGAAGGGGACATCTGTATCACTATGCCCAGGAACTTGGCTGTAATAAGATCGCCCTCGGCCACCATTATGACGATGTGATCGAGACGATCCTGATGGGTATGTTGTATGGGGCTCAGATACAGACCATGATGCCGAAGCTGCACAGCACCAATTTCGGCGGGATGGAACTGATCCGTCCGATGTATCTGATCCGGGAGGACAGCATCAAGGCATGGAGAGACTATAATGACCTGCATTTTATCCAGTGTGCATGCAAATTTACAGATACCTGCACCACCTGTAACAACGAAGAGACCAAGTCCAAACGTATGGAAATCAAACAGCTGATCCAGACATTGAAAAAGACCAATCCGTTTATCGAGAGTAATATTTTCAAGAGCGTGGAAAATGTCAATCTGGATACGGTTGTTGGCTACAAACAGTATGGAGAACGTCATTATTTCCTGGAAAATTATGATAAAATGGGCGAGTTGAAGAAGGAAGAACTGAAAAAGAAAGAAGTAGCACAGGCAGAGCATGTCGTGGAAAATGTGACAGAATAGAAAGTAACAGAAGAATAATCAAAATTGGTTCACTGGATCAATTGTTGATATGCAGTGCAAGAAACTGGAACAGATCGATTAGGAGACAGGAAGTGAGTAACTGAAGATTCTGAAAATCTACCTCGAAGAAAACGGCAATATTCAGGAAGTGGCAGCAAAATGCTTCCTTCACCGGAACACTGTCACCTACCATCTGAAAAAGATCAGTGAAATTACCGGAAAGAATCTCGGTGAGACGAGAAACCGGACGCAGTGGGAACTGGCATATCTGATCCGGAATCTGCTGAAGTAACAAGAAGCGGCCGGATTGTGGATTGGCATGAAAAGTACGGTATGTGAGCTATGCATAACAGTCAATGTGAACGGTGCACAAAAACCATGTGCACGATGACGATAGACAGAACAAGGAAGTGTGATAATATAGGGTACAAGCAAAGGCGCGATACAGTTGAAAAAACTGTGATCGCGCTTTTTTATTGCATTACATATCAATAACTGGTTCAGGGAACCGATTTTGATTTACGCGGACAACGAGTCAAAGTCCGTGCCTGCACGGAGTCTGAAAAACCGTCATATGAATATAGTTTCCTGCAATTACTGTGTCACATATGTCTTCAGCAGTTCAAACGTATTCCGCACACCATCCATATGAGAACGCTCATAATTGTGAGACGCATAGACACCAGGCCCGATCAGACCGTGACGGATGTCGTAGCCGGCGCGGAGAGTGGCTTCCACATCGGATCCGTAATGTGGATAAACGTCGATGGCATAATCAAGATGCTGTTCCTTTGCAATCGTAGAAAGAGCAGTTACCAGATCATAATTGTAAGGTCCTCCGGAATCTTTGGCGCAGATAGATACCATACGTTCGGTACAGCCAAGGTCAGCGCCGACACAACCCATATCAACGGAGATCATTTCCTCGGTGTCTTCCACTACGAAACTTCCACCGTGTCCCACTTCTTCGTAAACGGTAAATAATAAAGAAACTTTTCGATTCAGTTCCAGTTCGTCTTTCCTGACGGCGTGTGCCAGTCCAAGCAGGATTGCTGCGGAGAGCTTATCGTCGAGGAACCGGCTTTTGATATAACCACTTTCTGTAACTATAGTGCGCGGATCCATGGCGATGATATCTCCGGTCTGTATCCCCAGAGCAAGGGTGTCTTCTCTGGAACCTACATTTTCATCCAGCAGAATCTCCATATGATCTTCCGTCTGTTCTACTTTCTGATCTGCCACATGGGAGGAAGGTTCGGTGTTCAGTACAACGCCGGTATAGACCCTTCCGTCACGGGTGTGAATCGTACAATTCTCCCCATCTGCGGTGGACCACTGATGACCGCCAAGGGTTGTCGGGCGAAGGCGTCCGTTCTCTTTGATGGAGCGCACCATAGCACCCAGGGTATCTACATGGGCAGCCAGTACAAGCGGAGAGCCGGAGCCTCCCAGAGTGACAAAAACATTTCCTTTTCTGGAACGTTCCGGAGCGAATCCGAGAGCAGTCAGTTCAGATAAAAGATAATCGGTCACTTTCTTTGTGAAGCCGGAAGGGCTTGGAATACCAGTCAGTGCATACAGCTGTTCTTTGATAAAATCCATATGAGAATTCATGTGATGTTCCTCCTGAAATAGATAATAAGTAACTTCATTGTAAACAGCGAATGAAGAAAGGTCAACCGGAAAATAAAGTTATAAAAAGAAAAGAACAGGCATAAAATAGCAGTTATAGAATTGAACGATAAAAAAGAACAAAAAAAGGAAATCCCTCTTCTGGGGACAATTTTTAAAGAGTGTCCGTGATATGCGCACATGTGTGCGAAAAATAAAAACAAATTCGTCCATTTTTCTTGACATTACCACGTTAAAGTGGCTATAATATCGTATATTGTCGACAATCCACAATCGACAGGAGAGATGAAAAAGAGAGGAAAGGTGTAGAAAATGACAAAATACACAGTTCGAAGAGTCTGTATGGCATTTGTTACGCTGTTGCTTGTTGCCTGTATTACTTTCTTTCTGATGAATGCAATTCCCGGTAATCCGTGGTTATCAGAAAAGACGCCATCCGAGGCAACCATCCAGGCACTGAATGCAAAATACGGACTGGATCAGCCAAAGTATATTCAGCTTGGTAAATATCTGAAAAACCTTGCACAGGGAGATTTCGGCACTTCCATTAAGATGCAGAAAAACCGTCCGGTTATCGAAATCATCAAAGAGATGTTTCCGGTTTCCGCAAAAGTCGGCAGCCTTGCTCTGCTGTGGGCGGTGATCGTGGGTGTTCCGCTGGGATGTCTCGCAGCTTTTAAGAGAGGAACCTGGGTGGACAGCTTTCTGCGTGTGTTGTGTACCATCGGTATCTCCATGCCGGGATTTGTAGTGGCAACCTTACTGTTACATACACTCTGTGGCGGTATCGAAGGAGTGAAAGTATTTCCGGCACTTTTTGACGGAACACCGGCAAGTTATGTACTGCCCTGTGCAGCGTTAGGCTTCTATCCGATGTGTTATCTGTCCAGACAGACAAGAACTGCCATGTTGGATTCTATTAATCAGGAATACATCAAGACAGCCAGAGCAAAGGGACTGAAAAACAGCAAGATCATTTTCAAACATGCACTTCGTAATGCGTTGATTCCGGTTATTACTTACCTGGGACCGCAGATCGCATTTACCCTGTGTGGTGGTCTTGTCGTAGAGACTGTATTTTCTATTCCGGGACTGGGACGTTATTTTGTACAGGCGATCCAGAACCGAGATTATCCGCTGATCATGGGAACTACCATTTTCCTGGCAGCATTTATCATTGTCATGAACCTGGTGGTAGACCTGTGTTACAAACTGGTAGATCCGCGAATTAATCTGGTGAAGGGAGGAAATTAAGGTTATGTCCGATAAGAAAAGATTTAACAAACCGGGCTCGCTTCAGCCAAATATCGAGGATATTCTGCAGTGGAACGATCTGCCGGCAGATGCATTTGATCCGGCAACATCAGAGGAAAAAGAAAACTTTATTCAGGACCGCAGAAGCGTATCTTACTGGAAGGATGCATGGAGACGTCTTCGTAAAAACACAGTTGCGATGGTGGCACTGGTGATCATCATCCTGCTTTCTGTTTTTGCTTTCGTGGGACCGTCTGTCGTTCCTTATACTTACAAACAGCAGATCCGTGGTTCCGAATCTTTACATCCATGGCACTACAGCCTGGAGGATCAGGATAAGATCAATGCTTACATGGAAGAACATAACGGTGCAGGAAACCTGACACCGGACGAAGCGGTAGAACAGGCACGGCAGGAAGCAGAAGCCAAAGGTGAGACCTTAAGCCGTGTAGATGAAGCAAAGATCCGTGCGAAAGCAACCGTATCTCAGCAGTCTGCTGACGAAGAGGCAGTGACAGAAGAAGAAGCTGCCAAAGTACTGGGTATCAAACACAGCATATTTGGATACTCCAACAAAGAACTGGAGCGCAAGGCAGCAGGGGAAAAGGTATTCCCACATGTGTTCGGTACGGATGATCAGGGCCGTGATATCATGGTCCGCGTTATGGTTGGTTCCCGTGTATCCATCATCGTAGGTATCTGTGCGGCGATTTTGGTACTGATCATCGGTGCACTGTACGGTTCCATATCCGGTTACTGCGGTGGTATGGTGGACAACGTGATGCAGCGAATCGTAGAGATTATCTACTCCATCCCGGAGATGCTGATTATCCTGCTGTTATCCGCAACCTTAAAACCGGCACTGGAACAGTTCCAGAACTCCGGAGACGGCGTGTTCCAGAAACTGGTAACACTCCTTGGACCGAACCTGATCTCCATGTTTATCGCTTTTGGTCTTCTGTACTGGGTAACTATGAGCCGTATCATCCGTGGACAGATCCTGCAGTTAAAACAGCAGGAATATGTAACCGCAGCGAGAGCACTGGGTGCAAAGGGCGGACGTATCATCAGTAAGCATCTGCTTCCGAACTGTATCGGACAGATTGTTACTACAACATTCCTGCAGATTCCGTCAGCAATCTTCCTGGAATCTTTCTTATCCTTCCTGGGTGTGGGTGTGTCTGCACCGCTGACCAGTCTGGGATCCATGTGTTCCGAAGCACTGAGCGGACTGAAAACCTATCCGTACCGACTGTTCATCCCGGCAGTGATCCTGAGTGTTATGATCCTGTCCCTGAATCTGTTTGGTGACGGTCTTCGTGATGCATTAGATCCGAAGCTGAAAAAATAAGAAAGGGAGAGACACAATGGAACAGAATAAAAAAGCTGACAAGCTGTTGGAAGTCAGAGATCTCCAGGTCTCTTTCTTCACTCCGGCAGGAGAAGTAAAAGCAGTAAACGGCATCAGTTACGATGTGAATTATAATGAAGTTATGGGCGTTGTAGGAGAGTCCGGATCCGGAAAGAGTGTGGAAGCATATTCGATCATCGGCCTGTTACAGAATCCGGGAAAAGTAATCGGTGGTTCTATCACCTTCGAAGGACAGGATGTCCTGGCAAAGACACCGGCGGAGATGGTAAACTTCCGTGGAAATGAAGTAGCCATGATCTTCCAGAACCCGATGACCTGTCTGAATCCGGTATACACCATCGGTAATCAGCTGGTGGAGGCACTGAAAGCCCATGATAAAAATATCAGTAAAGAAGAAGCGCAGAAACGTGCGATGGAGATGCTTGAGGAAGTAGGAATCAATAACGTGGAAAAACGTATGAAACAGTATCCTCACGAACTTTCCGGTGGTATGCGTCAGCGTGTCATGATCGCGATGGGTCTGATCTGCCATCCGAAACTTCTGATCGCAGATGAACCGACAACTGCCCTTGACGTAACTATTCAGGCACAGATTCTGGAACTGATGAAGAAACTTCAGAAGACCAATCAGATGGGTATTATTTTCATTACACATAACCTGGGTGTTGTGGCTGAAATCTGTGACAAGGTATCAGTTATGTATGCAGGTAAGATGGTGGAGCAGGGTCCGGTAGATGATATCTTTTATGCACCGGGTCATCCGTATACCAGAGGACTTCTTCGTTCCATGCCGCGTGTGGATGCGGAAAGTTACGAACGTCTGATCCCAATCGAAGGAACACCGGTCGATATGCTGAATCCGCCGGAGGGATGTCCGTTTGCACCACGTTGTGAAAGCGCCATGAAGATCTGTCTGCAGAAGATGCCGCCGTATGTGGAACTTGGGGATAATCATCGTGCCGCATGCTGGCTGTGTGTACAGGAACAGATGAAAGCAGCAGAGAAAAATAATGAAAAAACGGAGGCAGGCAGCCATGAGTGAGAAAAATGATACCCTCGTTCAGGTTGAACACCTGAAAAAATATTTCCCGATCAAAGGTGTGAAGGGACCGGGTGTACAGGCTGTGGAAGACATCTCCATTGAGATTAAAAGAGGAGAAACCCTTGGTCTGGTAGGAGAGTCCGGTTGTGGTAAGACGACCTTCGGACGCACGGTATTACAGCTGTATAATCCGACTTCCGGAAAGATCATCTATGATGGAAAAACTATTTTTGAAGGAAAAGACCCGTGGCAGAAAGATGAAAATGGTATTCTGCGCCAGGTGAAAGTTCCAAAAGCAAAACAGGTGAATATGCTTCCTTACCGCCGGAAGATGCAGATCATCTTCCAGGATCCGTCAGCCAGCCTGGATCCACGTATGACGGTTGGTGAGATCATCGGTGAAGCACTGGATATTCACAAATTATATAAGAGCAAACAGGACAGAACAGACCGGATCAAGGAACTGCTTGGACATGTAGGACTGAATACAGAGCATGCCAACCGGTATCCGCACGAGTTCTCCGGTGGACAGCAGCAGCGTGTCGGTATTGCCCGTGCACTTGCAGTCAATCCGGAATTCATCGTCTGCGACGAGCCGATCTCCGCACTGGATGTTTCTATCCAGTCCCAGGTAGTCAACATGCTCGAAGACATGCAGCATGAGATGGGACTGACCTACCTGTTCATCGCACATGATCTGTCCGTTGTAAGACATATTTCCCACCGTATCGGTGTGATGTATCTGGGAACTATGGTGGAACTTGCGGAAAGTTATGAACTGAACCGCCATCCACTGCATCCATATACTAAGACGCTGCTCTCCGCAGTTCCGGTTCCGGATCCGCAGGTGAGCAGAAGCAGACAGCGAATCGTGCTCGAAGGAGACATTCCGTCTCCGATGAATCCGCCAAGCGGATGCCGGTTCCATACCCGTTGCCCGTATGCGACCGAAAAATGTAAACAGGTCGTACCGACCTTTAAGGAGTACGAAAAAGGTCACTGGGTAGCATGTCATCTGCTGGAAGAGTAGATGAAAAATAACCGGATAATGCAGGAAATCTGATAGTGGATGCTCCTGTTTATCAATAAAAGGAAAAGGAGAGAGGATAATATGAAGAAAAAAGTTTTATCCATCCTGTTAGCTGCAACATTTACCGTATCTATGTTTGCAGGTTGCGGAAACAGCAACACTACAGCAAAAGACGACAGCGCAGCTAAAACAGAAGACACTGCTGATGACGCAGCAGAGGAAGAAACCAAAGATGACGCCGCAACAGAGGACACAGCAAGCGACGGTGACTTCAACATTACTGTAAACCTGGCTTCTGAACCTATGACTATGGACCCGGCGCTGAACAGTTCTGTAGACGGTGGCATCATGGCTCTGCATCTGTTTGAAGGTCTGATGAAATGGGAAGACAGCGGAGAAGCTGCCAATGGTTCTGACGGAACAGCTGACAGTGGAAAACTGGTTCCGGGACAGGCTGAAAGCTATGAAAAGACAGAGAATGATGACGGAACCGTAACTTATACTTTCAAATTGCGTGACGGTATCAAATGGTCTGACGGAAAAGATGTAACAGCAGGTGATTTTGAGTACTCCTGGAAACGTCTGGTAAATCCGGAAACAGCAGCAGACTACAACTACATGCTGGATGGCGTGGTAAATGCCAATGAGATCATTGCAGGTGAAAAAGATCCTGATGAACTGGCTGCTAAAGCATTAGACGACAAAACATTTGAAGTAACTCTGGTAAACGACCTGAGCTACTTTGAAGAATTGTGTGCATTCCCGGCTATGATGCCTGTACGTGAAGATATGATCGAAAAAGCAGGTGACCAGTGGACATTTGACACATCAACTTATATCTCCAATGGTGCATACAAACTGAAAGAGTGGACACATAACTCTCAGATTGTAGTAGAGAAAAATGAAAACTACTATGATGTAGAAAACCTTGGACCGGAAACCATCACCTTCAAACTGATGGATGACCAGAACGCTATGCTGTCCGGTTTCAACTCCGGTGAACTTGATTTCATCGAAGATGTACCGCAGGCAGAGATCGCTAACCTGATCGCTTCCGGAGATATGAAGATCGTAGACTATATCGGAACTTACTATGTATGCTTCCAGACACAGAAAGCACCTTTCGACGATCCGAGAGTTCGTAAAGCATTCTCTTTGGCAATCGACCGTACTTACATCGTAAACCAGGTAACACAGTCCGGACAGGTAGAAGCCGGCGGATTTGTTCCGTCTGGTGTATATGATGCAGATGGTGCAGATGGCGACGATTTCCGTACAGTAGGCGGAGATTACTATAAACCGACCGATGCGGATTATGAAGCAAACTGTGACGAAGCAAGACAGCTTCTGGCAGATGCAGGATATCCGAACGGTGAAGGATTCCCGGTTGTAGAATACCTGTACAACACCAGTGATGCTCACAAAGCTGTAGCAGAAGCTCTGCAGTTCATGTGGGAAGAAGAACTGGGCGTAAAAGTAACCCTGAACAACCAGGAGTGGGCAGCATTCCTGCAGACACGTAAAGACGGAGATTACTCCATCGCACGTAACGGCTGGATCGCAGACTACAACGACCCGATCTCCTTCCTGGATATGTGGATGACAGGTGGCGGAAACAACGATGCACAGTATGCAAACGATGATTACGACGCTCTGATCAAACAGGCAAAGACAACAACAGATAACGCAGAACGTATGGATCTGCTGCACCAGGCAGAAGACAAACTGATCGGTGAAGACAGCGTACTGGCTCCACTGTACTTCTATACACAGAAATATATGCTGGCTGACGGCATTGAAGGTATGTACTACTGCCCACTGGGATATTTCTTCTTCGGATATACCCATCAGGCATAAATAAATGCAATGCAACGATACAGCCCGGATAAGCAGTCCGGGCTGTATTTTTCTAAAAATAAAAGGGAAAACGCAGGGAGAAAAAAGATGAAAGCTTATGAACGCTTACTGAAATATATTACAGTATGGACGACCAGCGACGAAAACAGCACAACGGTTCCAACTACAAAAAGACAGCTCGACCTTGGGAATCTTCTGGTAGAAGAGATGAAAGAGATGGGACTTTCGGATGTGTCGATGGATGAATATGGATATGTTTACGGATATCTTCCGGCCACGGAGGGAATGGAAGATGTGGCACCGCTTGGTCTGATCGCGCATCTGGATACCGCACCGGACTTTAACGGGCAGAATGTGAAACCACAGATCATTCAGGATTATAACGGAGAAGATGTGGTGCTCGGAACTTCCGGCAGAGTTCTGGCAGTAAAAGATTTTCCGAGACTGAAAGGGTATAAGGGAAGAACGCTGATCACAACCGACGGAACTTCTCTTCTGGGAGCCGATGACAAGGCCGGGATTGCAGAGATCCTGACAGCGGCAGAAGACCTGATGCGGGAAAAGACACCGCACGGAAAAATCTGTATCGCATTTACCCCGGATGAAGAGGTGGGTGGCGGTGCACAGTATCTGAAAATCAAAGAATTCGGCGCAACGTACGGATATACGTTAGACGGAAGCCATGAAGGTGAGATCCAGTTTGAAAACTTTAACGCGGCAGGCGCGGAGGTCACTGTTCATGGTGTCAATGTGCATCCGGGGAGTGCAAAAGATATCATGAAAAATGCACAGACCATCGCGATGGAGATCCACGGACTTCTTCCAAAAGATGCGTGCCCGGAGAAGACGGAAGGGTATGAAGGATTCTATCACATGACTGAATTCAACGGCAATGTGGAACAGGCAGTGATGCGTTACATCATCCGGGACTTTGATCCGGTCACATTTGTGGAAAAACAGGAGAAACTCCGTCAGGCGGTCGCACAGATCAATGAAACCTACGGCGAGGGAACCGCGGAAGTAAAGATCGAAGAATCTTACCGCAACATGCGTGAGAAGATCGAGCCGTGCATGCAGCTGATCGATTACGCAAAAGAGGCGTGCAAAGAAGCAGGCGTGGAACCGGATATCGCCCCGATCCGCGGAGGCACAGATGGTGCACGGTTAAGCTTTGTCGGTCTGCCATGTCCCAACCTGGGTACCGGCGGAGACGGCTTCCATGGTCCGTTTGAACACATCACGGTGGAAGGCATGGATCTGTCCGTGGAAATCATCAAAAACATTATTAAGAAAATGTGATACCGAATGGTTTGGCGGATTGCGCGAGTACGAAGTACGGAGCAATCTGGTGTTGTCAAACAGAAAAGAAGTAACTGTTCAGTAGCCACTGTAACTGTGAAGGTACTGAACAGTGACGAAAAGAAATACTTTACAGTGCCCGGAAATTCAGATAAAATATTTCGTGGTAAGATAATAAAGTAAGACAGGAAGATACATGAGCGAATTATTATACCAAACATTAAGAGAAAGTGTAGTGAATGCAATCCGGACCAAGATTATGAATCATCAGATACGCCCTGGGGAGCGGATCGTGGAAATGGAACTGGCACACGAATTCCAGACCAGCCGGGGGCCGATCAGGGAAGCACTGCGCCAGCTGGAAAACGAAGGGATCGTAGAGTATACCAGAAATGTAGGATGTTCCGTGCGGACATTTTCTTTCTGGGATTCTTATGAAGTATATCTGCTTCGTACCAACTATGAGGCCGTCAGCGTGCGGTTTCTGAACGGAAAAATACCAGGGGAAACGATACAGAAAATGGAAGAGATTCTGGAACGAATGAGAAAAATTCCAACAGAAGAGTTCGAGAGCGTTTTTGAATACGACAACTGTTTTCATGAGCAGCTGGTGTTGATGTCCGGACTTCCGAGACTTGCCAAAGCGTGGAAAGAACTGTACTATGGAAATCTGCTGGCAGGGTACGAACTGGTAAATGAAAAAGAAAAGATTCTGGCAAACCAGTACGACAATCATATTGCGATTCTGAAAGCCTGTAAGGAAGGCAACCCGGAAAAAATCTGCGATGAAGTGAAAAAACATTACTGGAAGACAATTTTCTGTATGATGCAGGAACAAAAGATTAAAGATCCTGATCTGGAACAGGCATGGATGATGGCAATCTAGAGCCTTTTTCAGACACGCTCTAGCAAAAGATGGAGAAAAAGCATGGAAGAATTATATCAGGCAATCGAAGAAAAAATCAAAGCTTCCGGATATCCGAGAGAAATATCCGGGGAACGGGTCTATGATGATATCTGTGATCAGATCGAAGGAAAAGAAAACGGAACGTATCTGGTACTTTCCAAATTTGAGGAAGATGTGGTATTTGAGTATCATATCACTGTTTCTGATGACAACTTTAATCTGGGAATTCTGACGATGAAGACACCGGAAGGAGTTTTTGAGACAGATTTTGATCGCTGAGCGTTGTGTCGTGAATGGGGAATACTAGTTACATATACGGATGAAAAACCCCTGAATCCAGAGATGTGATTCAGGGGGTTTTTTCATATGGAGAGGGAAAGATGCAAAAATATATGCAAAAAAAGAGAATCTTTCCGGCATGTCTGTTTCTGATGTTTGTTCTGATGATTCTGGTAATTGGAAAAGAAACAGACATGACTGGCAGAGGGGAAACTCAGAAAATCCGGAATCTGAGCGATGGATGGTATTATCTGAAAGACGGGGAAAGAACAGAAGTGACTCTTCCGACAACACTTCAGGAAGATCCGGGAACAGTACTGGAATTATATAACGATACAGTGACGGAAGAGAACAGAGATATGGTTCTTCTTACCTGGGGAGCACCATATCACCTTCAGATCCAGATGGATGGAAAAACAATTTATCAGTATCGTGATTACGGATTTAAAAGAAACCTGCAGATGGCAAGAAAACTGGAATGCCGCGTGACATTGCCGGCGTTACACAAAAGCAGTCAGCTGTGCTTTCTGTATACTGTGCCGGAAAGTGGAGTGTGTAAACTGACACCGGTATATATGGGGAGCAGCGAAGCTATTTTCAGATTTCAGATCATGAATGCGGCGCCTGTGTTTGTGATCGTTCTGGGTATGCTGGTACTGGGTATTTTCGCAATCGGAATCTATGCGTATCTTCGTGCACGGAAAATGACAGAACGACGGTTTGCCAGTGTGGGATTATTTCTGCTCTTATGTGGCATCTGGTGCGTGACAGACTCTTCGCTGATGCAGTATCTGAGTCATTATTCACCGGCGATCAATGAAATATCTTTTTATGCGTTTATGCTTATGAGTGTTCCGGTTATCCGGTTTGTGCGGGAGACAGAAGGAATGCAGAAGTATAAAAGCATATCGGTGCTGATTGCTCTGTTTTATCTGAATGTGATTTTGCAAAGTATCTGCACCTACTGGTTTCATATTCAGCTTATCAACATGCTGATGATTACTCATCTGCTTCTTGTGGGTGGATGTATCCTTCTGAGTGTTCTTTTATACCGGGAATACAAGGCAGTGAAAAACAGGCAGATATATTCGATCTTCATGGCATTCGGTGTTCTGGCTTTTGTCGGCGTGGGAACCTTGGTGTTATACTGGTTTTTCGGAATTACCGGATACGATCTGATTTTCGAAGCGGGAATTGTCGTTTTTGTATCTGTTCTTCTGTGGAGCCTTGGCAAGACTATGGTGGAAAATATGCGTTTCCGGACGGAAGCAGAGGTATATAAAAAACTGGCACAGGAAGATCAGATGACCGGTATGAAAAACCGGTACGCCTATGAAAAAATTTTAGAGGATCTTGAAGATGGTATCTGTAATTGGAAAAATGCAGTGCTGATATTTATGGATATGAATCATCTGAAACAGATAAATGATATTTATGGACACGGAGCCGGAGATGAACTTCTGATTGGAACAGCACAGAGTATCCAGAAAGCGTATGGAAGTCTCGGATATTGCTTTCGGATAGGAGGAGACGAGTTTTGCGCGATTCTTCCGGAAATAAAAATATCCGAAGAAGAACTTTCCCGCAGACTGGATGCAGCGGTAGAAGAATATAATCGTTCCAATGACCAGAAGCTGTCAGTAGCCAGGGGATTCAGCTGGTTACAGGACAGTCGGGGGATGAGAAAGAGTATCAGTGACTGGAAGTTCGAGGCGGATCAGAATATGTACAGCAATAAGGGCTGGTACAAAAGAGAAGAAGTACAAGAGGAAGGTATCCACTATGAGATATAATATGGATTTTTTAGTGGCAGCACTGATCTTTCTGATTGTCTTATGGCATCATTTTATGAAACAACGACAGTATGCAGGTAACAAGACAGAAAAAACATTTCAGATTTTTATGATGCTTGGAATCGGAGATATTGTACTGGATATGGTCAGTACAGTTGTTATTGACAACAGTCGTCCGGAATTCGCCAGAATGCTGTATGTGATTTTATTGCTGTTTTATCTGTGCCAGCTGCTGATTCCACCGGTTCTTTATCTGTATACACTGGCACTGGCAGGAGTGGCAGTGGAAGAAAAATTACCGGGGGTACGTTGTCTGCTGCTTTTGCCAACCGTGGTGCTTACGGTGCTGATCATGGGTAACTTTCAGACAGGTCTTTTGTTTTCAGTCACAGCGAACGGAGCATATATCAGGGGGCCGCTGTATCTTATGATGTATATGCAGGCTGTCTGGTATGGTCTGGTGATCGGTGGGGAAAGCATCCGGAATTATCAGAAACTGGGAAAACGAAAATTTGGTATAATCTGGGAAATTCTTTTTATTATGGTCAGCTGTGTGCTGTTGCAGGGATTTTATCAGGAAGTTCTGCTGACCGGATTTGCTATAGCACTTTGTCTGATGGTTCTGCTGCTTGCTTTTCAGAACCCGTATGTGTATACCGATAATCTGACAGGACTTTTAGATATGCAATGTTTTCAGGAGTGGGCAGAAGAACAGTGCAGACGCAAACGGGATATTCATGTGGCAGTTGTTGATCTCCGGCAGCTGAAACAGCTGAATACCATTTACGGGGTTCCATGGACAGATCGTTTTTTGAAAAAGATAGCAGGTCAGGTACGGGAGTTTACAGAAAGTCCCTATGTTTACAGAATCAGTGGGAAAAGGATACTGATCGGAATGTACTCTTTTGAAGAATACGAAGCAGTATTGCAGAAGCTGTTGCAGTATTTTTCTCATCCGATTGCCATGGAAGGGGAAGAAATTCTGTTTTCAGCAGCAATCTGTGGAATACCATACGGGAATCAGCTTGGCAGTGAAAATCTCCTGAATTATGTAGGATATCTGACGGCACTAGTTCCGAGAACTCAGGAAACGTTACTGGTCCGGGGGGACGAATACGTGAAGCACGGATTTCTCCGGCAAAAAACAATTGAAGCATATCTTTACAGAGCGATAGAAGAAGATTTGTTTGAAGTATATTATCAGCCGGTTTATTCGATCAGGGAAAAGAGATTTGTTACGGCAGAAGCACTCAGCCGGCTGCATCACCCTGGTCTCGGACCGATATCTCCGGAAATATTTATACGGATTGCTGAGCAGAATGGACAAATCAATGAGATTGGCCTGCAGCAGTTCCGAAAAGTGTGCCGGATGGTCCAAAAATGTCCGGAAATCATGCAGCAGCTGAAAAATATCAAGTACAATCTTTCACCGGCCCAGCTTCTGAAGAAAGGATATGTCGGACAATTGCTGGAAATTATCCGGGAACATGGATTGGAGCCGTCGTTTTTTCAGTTTGAAATCACAGAGACCGTTGCGACAGAATACAAAGAAGAGGTGTATGAGGCGGTGGAAGTCTTTGTAAAAGATGGTATAGGCCTGTGCATGGATGATTTTGGTTCCGGGTATGCCAACCTGAATGCGGTACTGAAATTGCCGTTCCAGTGTATCAAGATGGATCGCTCCATGTTAAATGGTATTCGTCAGCATAAGGTAGCAGGAGAGTTTTATCGTAACATTGTAACGATTCTCCGGCAACAGGGATATGCGATCGTGGCAGAAGGAGTAGAAGAGCAGGAAGAGGTGGAACTTCTGGAAGCGTGGGGTGTGGATATGATTCAGGGATATTATTTTTCCAGACCGCTCCCGGTGGAGGAATTTCTGAAAAAGATCCGGGAAGCCGGATAAATAAAAAAGAGGAAGCTCATATCGGAGACTTCCTCTTTTTTGCAGAGTTTAATAAATGTTGCTTATTTCATGATCTTACGGAACAGGTCTTTCAGATCTTCCACACTGGCATCTTTTGGGTTACCCGGTGCGCAGGCATCTGCGTGGGCAGATTCTGCAAGGAACTGCAGATCGTCTTCTTTAACTGCGTCGAGAACAGATGGGATTCCCACATCAGCGGACAGTTTTTTGACAGCATCGATAGCGGCTTTTCTGTATTCTTCCTGTGTCATATCATCGACACCTTTCACACCCATAGCACGTGCGATCTCACGATACTTCTCGCCGGTGCATTCCTGGTTGTATTCCATAACAATCGGCAGCATCATAGCGCAGGCAACACCATGTGGGGTATCATAAACAGCACCAAGAGTATGAGCCATGGAATGAGCGATTCCCAGACCTACGTTGGAGAATCCCATACCTGCAATATACTGACCAAGAGCCATTCCTTCACGGCCTTCTTTGGTGTTTTCAACAGCACCGCGGAGAGATCGGGAGATGATTTCGATGGCTTTCAGATGGAACATATCGGTCATTTCCCATGCAGCTTTTGTGGTGTAACCTTCGATGGCATGGGTCAGAGCATCCATACCGGTGGAAGCGGTCAGTCCTTTTGGCATGGAGGACATCATTTCCGGGTCAACAACAGCGATGATCGGCATGTCGTGTGGGTCAACACATACGAATTTACGTTTTCTTTCCACATCAGTAACAACATAGTTGATGGTTACTTCCGCAGCAGTTCCGGCTGTGGTAGGTACGGCGATGATCGGTACGCAAGGTTTTTTGGTCGGAGCTACACCTTCGAGACTTCTGACATCTTCAAATTCCGGGTTCGCGATGATAATACCGATGGCTTTGGAAGTATCCATGGAGGAACCACCGCCGATAGCGATCAGATAATCAGCACCGGATTCCTTGAAGGACTGTACACCGTGCTGTACATTTTCAATGGTTGGATTTGGTTTGATGTCGCTGTAAAGTTCATAGTCCAGACCGTTTTCTTTTAACAGGTCGGTAACTTTTGAAGTTACATTGAATTTTACCAGATCCGGGTCGGAGCATACGAACGCCTTTTTAAATCCATGTGCTTTTGCTTCATTAACGATCTCCTGAATAGCACCTGCTCCGTGATAAGAAGTCTGATTTAACATGATACGATTTGCCATAATACAAACACTCCTTTTCTTCTGGGAATCACCGTTTTCCGGATGTTCCGTTCTTTTGTGATTATATTAACAATGTTTTTGAAAAAAAGAAAGTTACAGAATTGGGTAAATGTAACATTTTGATAAGAAATTTTTGCTTTATTCCGTCAGAATGCCGAAAGAAGCAAAAAGGTCTGCAAGTTTCGCAGGCATGGCTTCCACCATCAGGCGTGCCAGGTCTTCCGGGGAGGCTGCCATGCCGGAGAGTACCCATTCGATGGTCATGGAGATTGATCCGTGGCAGTACATCTCAAGGAGAAACCGGATATCATCGGATGCCGGAGCGCCGGTCTTTAACTGGATCAGATCCTGATAAAAGCGGAAGATCAGCTGAAAATCGTGTTCCCGCAGGGAGTTCTGCCGGTCATAACGGAAGGCGGCACGGAAAAATTCTTTTTCTTCCCCAATATAGGAGAATTTCAACTGTAACCCTTCCTGCACAGTTTTTCCCTGTCCCATGTATTCAAAGGATTTGATCAGTAATTTATCAAAGTACCAGTTGATCAGATCAAATTTGTCCATGAAGTTCCGGTAAAAGGTCTGCCTGGTCAGACCGCAGTTCTCTGTGATCTGGCGGACAGTGATGGCATCTACCGGGGTGTGACACATACATTCCTTCATGGATTCTGCCAGTCTGTATTTTGTTTTCTCACCCCGTGAGAGGGAAGAAGATTCGTTTGGTAATGTCATAAAGAAATCTCACTTTCTGTTCGTCATGTATTGCATGGGAATGATTAATAAGTTACGGTTCACGGATAAAATCCGCAAAGCGTGTTACGAACCATTTATAGTCATAAGCATCATAGCACACAACGGAAGAATTTGACAGAAAAAAGACAAAGACGGTAAAAAATATATTGTAGGAAGCAGTCCGGAGATTTATAATAAGCACAAGAAAGAAAAAAGGGGGATGAAAAAGTGATTGCTTTATTGCTGATGCAGCAGATTGCTGTATTGTTTTTGATTATGGGACTTGGTTTTCTGATCGTTAAGCTTGGAATCGTGAAGACAGAGGACAGTAGGGTTCTTTCCATGGTGACGATTTATCTGGTTTTTCCCTGTGTGACGATCCATGCTTTTCAGATTGAATATTCCACAAAGATAAGAAATGGTTTTCTGCTTGCCGTTGCTGTGGCGATTCTGATCCATGTGATGCTGTTTGTGGTCTGTGGAATTCTGAGAAAACTTCTGAAAATGGATGAAGTGGAGACGGCGTCTCTGATTTATTCCAATGCAGGGAATCTGATCCTGCCGCTGGTCACTTCCATCCTGGGGGAGGAATGGGTAATCTATGCCAGTGGCTTTATGTGCGTACAGACGATCATCGTATGGACCCACGGACAGTCCCTGATGCAGGGACAGCGCCAGGTGAACTGGAAGAAGATCCTGCAGAATATCAATCTGATCGCGATTCTGACAGGACTGGTATTTTTCCTGTGTAATATCCATCTGCCGAAGATTCTCGATTCTATGACTTCATCCCTGGCGGGTATGATCGGTCCGATCAGTATGGTGATGATCGGCATGCTTTTAGCAGGTGTGGACTGGAAGCTGGTCTTTGGAAAACGGAGAATCTATGGTATCGTATTTTTGAAAATGATCGTAGTGCCGGGAATCATTACCCTGTGTCTGAAACTGACGGCACCGCTGATTCCGATGGAGAATGCAAAAACGATCCTGCTGATCAGCCTGCTGGCGGTGAGTGCGCCAACGGCGGTAATGATCACACAGATGGCACAACTTTACAAAAGAGATGCTGCGTATGCAAGCTCGATCAATGTATTTACCACCCTGGTGTGTATCGTAACAATGCCACTGATGGTGATGCTGTATATGATATAATGAGTGTTAGCGAGCGGGAACAAACGAAGTTTGTTCATCGGGAGCGGCGAATATGGATCATGATAGCTGCGAAAGCAGCGTCAAGCACCGAAGGTGCGAATCATGATATA
>ERZ841120.196-NODE-196-length-53257-cov-9.827131_pt1 | contig 53257 bp, 49 predicted proteins | sample MGYA00519572_ERZ841120 | MGnify/ENA primary metagenome ERZ841120 (study PRJEB31850, sample SAMEA3708890) | human gut metagenome | biome: human gut; feature: human-associated habitat; material: faeces | place: China | collected 2014 ...
TATGACTGCCACCGGCAGTCATGTTCATTTCTATTCGCTGCGCGGGGCACAACCCTACACAGGGGAGCCTTTAGCCGGTGCGAACCGGTAGCCTCTACCGCCCCTCATCCGTCTGCCCTTGCGGGCAGCCACCTTCCCCCAGGGGAAGGCATCCCTCAGAAGGGGCGGTACATTTCTACGCCGTCCAACCGTACACCCCCTCAGTCACACCGAAAGGTGTGACAGCTCCCCCTACACAGGGGAGCCATTGGCCTGCATATACACGCCTCCCCCGGAGGGAAAAGTCTCCGGGGGAGGATGGTTTTATCTCGTGCCGTAATATTTTCCCAACAGGAACAGGAACAGCTGATCGCCCATCAAGTGGCGGCCCTTCACCAGTACGCATTCGAAGGGGTTGCCCGCCCCGTAGCGCAGCTTCGGCTTCTTTTTCTCCAGAATTTTCGCCACTGTTTTCACCAGAACCTCCGGCTTGGAGCCTCCGGTCTCGTCGGCCTCGATGCGCTTCAGGGCCTTCTTATGATAGGGCGTGTAGGGGGAATCCTCCGACAGGGCCATGACCCGGCTGCCGGTGAAGCCCGTGGCGAAATCTCCCGGCTCCAGCATGGAAACATGGATGCCGAAGGGCCGGACCTCGCTGTACAGGGCCTCGGTGTAGCCCTCCACGGCGAACTTGGTAGCGCTGTACGCTCCCTGATAGGGCAGGCCCGCCAGGCCACCCAGGGAACTGAAATTCACGATGCGGCCGCTTTTCTGCTGCCGCATCACCGGCAGCACCGCCCGGCACAGCCGGGTCATGGCGAAGAAATTGATCTGGAACAGGCCCGACAGCTCCTTATCTGTGGTCTCCTCCAGCGCCCCGCCGATGCCGGAACCTGCATTGTTGATGAGCACGTCGATGCGCCCGGCCTTTTCCAGTACCTGGGCCACCGCCCGCTCCGCCGTATCCGGCTGGCAAAGGTCCCCCTGGATATGTCCCGCCAGGCAGGCCATCACGTCCTCCCCGGGAACACGGCGGCTGACCCCGTAGACCGCATCGCCCCGGGCGGAAAATTCCTTGGCCATGGCCCGGCCAAAGCCGGAGGAAACGCCGGTAATCAAGATAACACGCATAAAAATGTCCTCTTTCGTTCTTTTTCGCTATTATAGCACGAAGCCCATTCCGGCGCAAGGGCATAAAAACCGCTCCCCGTCTCATCGGACAGGGAGCGGTTTTCTTGTCGGAAGGGGAAATTACTTGTTTTCCGGGTCCACATACAGGACCTTGCAGGCGTTGACCCGATGGTTCTTCACGTCGTCGATGAGGCCGGGCAGGCCGTCCAGGTCGGTGGTGTGGGAGATCAGGTCAGCGCAGCGGAAAATGCCCTTGTCCAGCATATCCACGGTGTAGCGCCATTCGTTGATGGGCAGATTGCTGAAATGGGAGTTCCAGATGCCGTTGATGGTCAGCTCTTTCCGGAGAATTTTGCTGTGCTGGACCTTGCCGATGGTGGTATCTCCGGCGGGGTTGCCCACCATGACCACCGTGGCGAAGGGCCGCACGCAGTCGATGGCGTTGTTCAGGGCGGAGCCGAAGCCGGTGCCCTCGAAGGCTACGTCGGCCAGCTTGCCATCAAAGGCGGCACGGACCTGCTGTTCCAGATTGCCGCTGCGGGAGTTCACGGCGGCAAAGCCGTGGGCCTTGGCAAAGGCGACCTTCTCGTCCAGCACGTCCACCATCAGAATGTGGCCCGCTCCGGCGATCTGGGCCCAACGGGCGGCCATGATGCCGATGGGGCCTGCGCCGAACACCAGGACATTGGCTCCGGCGTAAATATTGCTCCGGCGGAGCATGGCGTGCTGGGCCACGCAGGCAGGCTCGGCCATGGCCAACTCCTCAAAGCTGGTTTCCGGGTTGTTGGAAATGACCATGTGCCAGGCGCTGGGGATGAGGCAGTAGTCGGCGAAGCCACCGTCCCGGCGGGAGCCAAGATAGTCATAGTCCTCGCACATGGCGTAGTTGCCGGAGAGGCAGGGGTCGCACTTCCGGCAGGGGATCAGGGGGAAGAAGGTGCCCCGCTTACCGAGGAGGCCTGGGTCGGCCTCCTCGCCCACGGCGACCACGGTGCCGGAAAATTCGTGGCCCAGGGTCAGGGGATATTTCTGCTTGCTGGTGCCGGTGGTGTAAATACGGGGCAGGTCGGACCCACACACGCCGCAGGCGCCGATGCGCACCAGCAGTTCTTCCCCGTGAGGCACGGGAACGGGCACTTCTTCTACGGAAAATTCGCCGATGCGGTGCATTCTGGCGGCTTTCATCATTTTTTCCATTGGTTTTTCCTCCTTATGTTCAGCGGACGGCTGCACGCAGTTTCGCAATGTTCTCGGCCATGGGGGTCCCCTTGGCGAAGATGCTGGAGGTGCCGCCCACGAAAATATCGGCTCCGGCGGCACGCATTTCCCCGGCGTGGACGAAGCTCACGTTGCCGTCCACCTCGATGCGCACGTCCTCCCGGCCATGGGAATCCAGGTAGGCCCGGGTGTTTCTGATTTTCTCCGGCATACAGGGCACCATTTTCTGACCGGCGAAGCCGGGGTTCACGGTCATCAGCAGCACGCCGTCAACGTCGTCAAGCACATAGTCCAGCACCTCGATAGGGGTGGCGGGATTCAGGGCCAGCATGGGCTTGCCGCCCAGGTCCCGGATCATGGTCAGGGTCCGCTGGATGTGGGGGGTGCTTTCCCAGTGGACGCTGACGAATTCGCCTTCCCGGATGCCGAACCAGGGCAGCTTGTTGTCCGGCCGGTTGATCATCAGATGCAGGTCCAGCGGAATGGAGGTGTGGCTGCGGAGATATTTGCAGAAATCCGTGCCCAGGGTGAAATTGGACACGAACTCGCCGTCCATAATGTCCACATGGAGATATTCGATGCCCTGGGCCTCGAAGCAGCGGAGGGTATCGGTCATTTCCGCAAAGTCCACGCACATCATGGAGGGGGCAAGCTGACTGGGTTTCATAGGTTCCACCTTCCCGAAATGTTCTTTTCCTATGTTATAACATTTGCCCGCCGGGGCCGTCAAGGCGGCAGGGCAGGTTGGAAATCAAACTGAGAAACGGGAAAGAGGAACGATTAAAAATAATCAGAAATGAGCAAAAATGAGCGGCTTATTCGTAAATGAGCCGGTTGCCCAGGAGTTCTTCATAGAGCCGGTTCTCCGGCCGCTTGTCGGTGATCACATAGTCCAGTTCGGACAGGGAAAAGAGGTTGTAGAAAAACCGTTGGTCGAATTTCGTACTGTCGCAGAGGAGAATGTGCTTCCGGGATTTGCGGAAAAAGGCCCGCTTCACGGCCACATTGTCATCATTCAGTTCCATGGACCCCTGCTCGGCGGAAAATCCGGCGCAGGAGAAAAAGAAAAAGTCGGCGTTCATGGTCTCGATGGCCCGCAGGGCAATGTTTCCGGTGAGCTCGTCCCAGGGGGAGCGGAGATAACCGCCGCAGGAAATGATGGAAACCTTGTCGCTGCTGCTCATATCCTGCAAAATCGCCACGCCGTTTGTTGCAATTTTCACGTCCGGGTAGTCCGCCAGCCGCCGGGCCAGCATGGCGGAGGTGGAGCTGGAATCGAAGAAATAGGAACTGGAGGGCTTCAGAAACCGGCTGGCCAACTGGGCAATACGCTGCTTTTCGGCCAGCTGCTGGGTCCGGCGGAGCCGGGCGGGAGTGTCGAAGGTGCTGCCTGCCGTCAGCACCGCCCCGCCGTGAATACGCTTCAGGAAGCCCTGAGCCTCCAGTTCGCTCAGGTCCCGGCGAATGGTGCTGGGGCTGGCGTAAAGCCGCTCCGACAGCGCCTGGACCGAGACGGTGTTCTGCTGCTCCAGGCAGGATAAGATCTGCGCCTGCCGCTCACTGTTAAACATAAGGACTCCTCCAATGTGCTTATTTGTGCGTGTTTCATGGGATCACTGTACCATACTTTTGTTCCGGTGTCAACGGCTTTGCACGTTGCTGTCCTTTGCTCTCCAATGGGCGACAAATTGCCTTATTCTATAATGTAGCCGGAGGGCGGGGAAGTGGGGAGTGTCCACGAAAAGCGTTCTATGGGCATGGAACGGTTCTATGGGACGGGGGACGGTGTACGCAGGATGGGGACAAAGGGCGAAAAAGGTCGGAATGTGTCTATGTGATGTGGACGCTCGTCTATTTGCACAGAACTTCTTTAAGAGAATATTAAATTTTTGTAGACACGTTCGATTGACAGGTGTCCGTGGCTGTGCTACAATTTCTCACATCTAAAATTTTACCATTTTCTGGGAGTATTCCCGGAAAGGGTAGGACCCCGGCCCGTGCCGGAAGAAACAAGGAGCGTGAAGAAAATGTCCCATCCCACATCCTGGAAACGGCTTGCATCCTGGATCCTCGTTTTTGCGATGATCTTCAGCCTGGCGGTCCCGGCCTTCGCTACCGGGACGGACGGCAGCAAGTCCCTCTCCTTTGAGAAGGTTGATAACGACACCGTTTCCGTGAAGCTGCCCGTGAAGGACAGCAACAGCTTTGAATCTCTCGCAACGTCAGAATATGCGCCCACGGATATTGTCCGTGTGTCCATCGTTCTGGACGCTCCCTCCACTCTGGAAAAGGGTTTCAGCGCGGCACAGGTGGCTTCCGCCGATTCCGGCGCCATGCGCTACCGTGCCTCTCTGCAGAGCAAGCAGGAGAGCATGGAAAAGACCATTTCCAAGAAGGCTCTGGACGGGAAAGACCTGGATGTGGTCTGGAATCTGACCCTGGCCGCCAACATCATCTCTGCCAATGTGGCCTACGGCGACATTGAGAAGATCGAGGCCCTGTCCGGTGTCAAGGAAGTGCTCATCGAGACCCGTTATGAGGCCTGCGCTGCTACCTCCGATGCTGCCGATCCCAACATGGCCACCTCCGATGCCATGATCGGCTCCACCGCCGCCTGGGCCGCCGGTTACACCGGTGCAGGCAGCAAGGTGGCCATCATTGATACCGGTGCCGACACCGACCATCCTTCCCTGGATGCTGGCGCTTTCGAGTACGCCGTGAAGGACTCCGGCACCAAGCTGATGACAACTGAGGACATCGCCGATAAGCTGTCCTCCCTGAATGCTTACAAGCGTTACGACGGCTTGACTGCCTCCGACCTGTATGTGAACGCCAAGATCCCCTTCGGCTTCAACTATGTGGACGACAGCCTGTACATTACCCATGACGAGGATTCTCAGGGTGACCACGGCTCCCACGTCACCGGCATCGCCGCGGGTAACCGCTATGTGCCCGATGGCAAGGGCGGCTACGCCAATGCGCTGGACACCGTCAGCTCCCAGGGCGTGGCTCCTGACGCACAGGTCCTGGTCATGAAGGTCTTCGGTAAGGGCGGCGGCGCTTACGACTCCGACTACATGGTGGCCATTGAGGACGCCATGGTGCTGGGTGCCGATTCCGCCAACCTGTCCCTGGGCTCCGGCAACCCCGGCTTCAACCACATTTCCTCCGACACCTATGCTGCCATCCTGCAGCGGGTTACCGAGAGCGGCATGGTGGTCTCCATCTCCGCCGGTAACTCCGGCAGCTGGTACGAGAACTCTACCAACGGTGTAGCTTATGCCGACGGCAACAGCTGGGCCACCGGCGGTTCCCCCGGATCCTACACCAATGCCCTGACCGTGGCCTCCGTGGACAACGACGGTATCACCGATACCTACATGGAAGCTTACGACCACAAGATCTTCTATTCCGACACCAGCTCCAGCGGCTACAAGAATGCCCCCATCACCACCATCGCCGGTGAGCAGAAGTTCGTTTACGTGGACTCCGCCGGTACGCCGGAAGACTTCGAGGCCGTGAAGGACGTTCTGGCCGGAAAGATCGCTATCTGCAACCGTGGAACCATCTCCTTCTACGTGAAGGCCGAGAACGCCGTGGCCGCAGGAGCCATTGCCACCATTGTCGCCAACAACGAAGAGGGTAAGATCAATATGGATCTGTCGGACTACACCAAGACCCAGCCCGCCGTGTCCATCACCCTGGCCGATGCCAATTTCTTGAAGGAGCACGCCACGGCCGTCAAGGACGGCTCCGGCAAGATCCTCTACTACACCGGTAAGATCACCGTCAGCGGCAGCGCTGCCTCCGAGCATTACAACAGTGACTACTACACTATGAGCAGCTTCTCCTCCTGGGGCGTGCCCGGTTCTCTGACCATGAAGCCGGAGATCACCGCTCCCGGCGGCAACATCTACTCCCTGATGAATGGCGGCGGCTACCAGAATATGTCCGGTACCTCCATGGCTGCTCCCCAGGTCACCGGTATGGCCGCTGTGTTGGCTCAGTACATCAAGGCTAACAAGCTGGACGAGAAAACCGGCCGCTCGGTGCGGTTCCTGTCCCAGAGTCTGCTGATGTCCACCGCTACCCCGCTGACCACCGATCAGTATTACTACTCCGTGCTGCAGCAGGGCGCCGGTCTTGCCAATGTGGGCAATGCCATCAACGCCGGCAGCTACATTTCCATGGACGCCGATGCCACCGACTCCTATGCCGACGGCAAGGTGAAGGTGGAGCTGGGCGACGATGCCGACCGCACCGGTGTCTACACCTTCGGCTTTACCATCCACAACCTGAAGGATACCACCAGCGACTTCGCCCTTTCCGCCGACTTCTTCACGCAGGCCCTGGCACAGGAGGGCGGTATGAACTTCAAGGTGGACCAGACGGCCATCGTCGGCTCTACGCTGAGCTGGGTCGTGGACGGCAAGCGTGTTGAAGCCGAGAGCGCCGAAGGCCTGGAGAACTGCGACTTTGACGGCAACGGCTCCATCACCCTGGCTGACGGCCAGGCCCTGCTGGACTATGTGACCGGCGTGCGGGATGCCATTTCCCATGCCGATGCTGCCGACCTGGATAAGGACGGCGATGTGGATACCTTTGATGCTTACCTGTTCTATCGTCAGATGGGCAAGTGCAGCGTGGAGGTCCCCGCAAACGGATCCGTTCATGTGAGCCTGACCGTGACGCTGGACAAGGAGACCATGGACTATGTGGACGAATTCAGCAGCGGTACCGGCGCTTACGTGGAAGGCTATGTGTATGCCGATGAGATGAGCTCTGCCGAGGGCGTCACCGGTACTTCCCACTCCATCCCTGTGCTGGGCTACTACGGCAACTGGACCGACGCTTCCATGTATGACGTGGGCTCCCGTTACGCTTACCAGTCCGGTGAGGAGACCCGTGCTCCCTACCTGTATGCTTATCGCCAGACCACCGATTTCCAGATGATGACGGTGAGCTACGAGGGCGACAGCGGCGAGTATTACTTCGGCGGCAACCCCTATGTGGACGAGGATTACGATCCCGCCCGGGATGCGTTTAACCCGGAGACCACGACCTTTAACGGCTTCTACTACACCCTGATCCGGAACGCAGCGGCTACCCGTGTGACCGTTACCGATGATTCCGGCAAGACTTATCTGGAGCAGAGCGCCATCGGTGCAGATTACAGCGCCTACTATTATACCAACGGCTCAACCTGGCGGAATGTTCAGAGCAGCCTGAGCCTGGGCTTTGCGCCTGCCGATGCGCCCGAGGGCAGCAAGATCACGGTCTCCCTGACCAAGGCTCCGGAATACTACGTGGACTACACGGCCAAGACCGTTGACTGGGATGCCCTGGGCGCCGGTGCCACCCGCTCTTACAGCGCTTACGTGGATAAGACCGCTCCCACCATTTCCGGCGTGACCATGGCCGACGGGAAGATCACCGTCCAGGCTGCCGATAACCGCTATGTGGCGGCAGCCTTCCTGATTGACAACGACAAGCAGTCCATCTTGGCTCGCTCCGCAGGTTCTGCCAAGGGCGCAGAGCTGGGCAGCGAGGCTACCATTGAACTGGATGCCTCCGAGTTGGGTGATGCCAAGCACATCCTGGTGCAGGTGGCCGACTATGCCGACAACATCTCCACCTACAAGATCAACCTGAACCCGGATGAGCTGAGCGGCGACGTGAGCGTGAAGCTCAATGCTTCCAGCCTGACCCTGTACAAGAAGAACACCGCCAAGCTGACCGCTTCCGTGGAGCCCTTCGGCGTGCAGCCTGACACCGTGACCTGGACCTCCAGCGATGATGCCGTGGCTACCGTTTCCGACAACGGCCTGGTGACCGCCATCGCTGAAGGCACGGCCGTCATCACCGCTACTTCCGATAAGGACGCCACCAAGTCCGCTTCCTGCACCGTTACGGTTTCCAATGTGAACACCCTGATCTACGGTACCCTGCAGGATGCCGACGGCAATGCCATGATCTACAAGTGGGATATGTCCAAGAACGACACCTGGTCCAACTACAACGACCTGGAAGCCGGCAGCGCCATTTCCGCCACCATGGATATGGAGGACAACCTGTGGATCTGCGACGCAACCTCTGCCTTCAAGATCCACAAGGTGGACGTGGCCACCGGTAAGGACATCGCCTCCTACACCAATGCCACCGAGGTGCCCATCTGGGATATGGAGTACAGCTACGTGTTCTCCGCCGATAACGATCCCAAGGTGTTCTCCATCTACGCTTACTACCTGCTGGCCCCCAATTCTCCCACGGCTCTGACTACTGCGGCCTTCAACATGCAGAGTTACATGGCGAACTACTCCGGTGCCTCTTATCTGGCTGCCCTGGCCTCCGCCGGCGCCAGCACCGTCAACGACAGTACGGCCGAGCGGGTACTGATCCTGGACGATGCGGGCTATATCTGGATGTATCAGGTCTACGCCACCGACAAGGGCTACGGCGCAAAACTCAGCTACTTTACCTCCAACCTGGCCGAGCTGGGTGTGAAGTTCGGCATCGACGAGAACGAATGCAGAAACTCCTCCATGATCCTCACCACCGAGGGCGATGACCTGGTGCTGTATCTGTCCGCCTTTACCGGCAAGACCAACGACATCTATCGGATGGTGCTGGGCGATGACGGCGAGTGGATCGCTTCCAAGATCGGCTCCTTCGGCGAGAACGTCTGGCCTGCGACCATCATTCTGGGCGGCCAGGCAAAGGAGACCGCTGACGGCAACGCTTTTGCCGCTCTGGATACCATGGCCAACGTGGTCTCCGGGAACGAAGTTGCTTCCGAGCAGGACTTCAGCGCCGCAAAGGCCGCTTCCACTCCTGCCGCCGGCAGCCTGAACGCTTCCACCACCTCCTCCGACGGTGAGGCTCCCGCAGCTCCCGAGGCCAAGACCGAGGCCACCCTGTCCGAGGATGAAAAGACCCTGACCCTGACCGTGGCCGACATGGGCGAGGGCGAGACCACCAACGGCCTGTTCACCGTCAGCTACGACGCCTCCAAGTTCCAGCTGACCAGCGTGGCCATCGCCGCCGAGCACTCCTCCTACAAGGATGCGGACGGCACCGTGACCCTGGGCTATGTGGACACCACCGGCAAGGCCGCAGGCAGTAATCTGGCTACCCTGACCTTTGCCGTGAAGGACCCCGCCGCCGTGGACGGAACGGCCACCTTCGGCGTGAAGTTCCTGGAGCGGAACAACACTTCTCCCGACACCTCCGTTGATGTGGATGTGACTTTCCATACCGACACCGAGGTTCGGAACGCTAAGGATGCCACCTGCACCGAGGACGGCTATACCGGCGACACCTACTGCAAGACCTGCGGCGCTCTGGTTGCCGAGGGCAGCATCATCCCGGCCACCGGCCACCAGCATACCGAGATTCGGAATGCCAAGGATGCCACCTGCACCGAGGACGGCTACACCGGTGATACCTACTGCACCGACTGCAATGAGAAGATTGCCGACGGTACTGTGATCCCGGCCACCGGCCACCAGCATACCGAGATTCGGAATGCCAAGGAAGCTACCTGCACCGAGGACGGCTACACCGGCGACACTTACTGCACGGACTGCAATGAGAAGATTGCCGACGGTACTGTGATCCCGGCCACCGGCCACGACTTTGGCGAGTGGACCGTGACCAGGGAAGCCACCTGCGAGGCAGAGGGCGAGGAGAGCCGCACCTGCTCCAAGTGTGATGCCAAGGAGACCCGTGCCGTTCCGGCTACCGGTCATAAGCTGACCCATCACGATGCCAAGGCGGCTACCACCGAGGCCGAGGGCAACAAGGAATACTGGTCCTGCGACACCTGCGGCAAGCTGTTTGCCGATGCCGAGGGCAAGACCGAGACCACCAAGGATGCCCTGACCATCGCCAAACTGCCCAAGCCCACCGTGACCCCCTCCACCGGCGACAGCAACGCTCCGGCCCTGTGGCTGAGCCTGCTGGTGTTCAGCGCCGCCGCCGCTGCGGCCATGCTGACCCTGAACCGGAAGAAGGCCAACCGGTAAACCAAAATTCCGAGAAGTCCCCGACAGGTCCTCCTGCCGGGGACTTTTTTGGAAAAAATCTAAAAATTTTAGCACTCTGCCCTTGACAGTGCTAAAAAAGGGGGTATAGTATAGGCGTGGATGAGAAAGGGACCCCAAGAGGGGACCCGGGAAGATCATCCGCGAGGCCCCCGTGGAATGGGACCCCAAGATTTGGTTCCCGCCGGATGCGGGACGAAAATATTGGAGGAATGACTTATGTTGCCCAGCATTTTTAATGAGAATGTTTTTGATGATCTGTTTGACCAGACGATGAATATGGATATGTTCGGCCGCCGGAATCCTCTGTACGGCAAGCACGCCAAGGAAATGATGAAGACCGATGTGCGGGAGACCGAGGACAGCTACGTGCTGGATATCGACCTGCCCGGCTTCAAGAAAGATGAGCTTCAGGTGGAGCTGGAGAACGGTTATCTGACCATCCGGGCCGAGAAGGGCCTGGATAAGGACGAGACCGACAAGAAGGGCCGCTACATCCGTCAGGAGCGTTACGCCGGTGCCCTGAGCCGCAGCTTCTATGTGGGCGAGGGCTTCACCGTGGACGATATGCACGCCAAGTTTGAGGACGGCATCCTGCAGATCAGCGTGCCCAAGGAGGCACCCAAGGCGCTGCCCAAGAAGAACGTCCTGTCCATCGAGTGATGAAAGAATCGGCTGAATGAGCCAAAACAGAGATCCCGCCGGGAGAAGAAATTCCCCGGCGGGATTTTTTGCGATTTTTGCAGAAAAATCTCCTGGCGAGGGTCTGTAGGGGCGGCGGCATGCCCCGCCCGCCGACTTCTATACGCCAAACCGGCGAAGCGAAAGCCTTCCCCTGGAGGGGAAGGTGTCACGCCTTTTGGCGTGACGGATGAGGTCGAAGGTCACGGCGTCGTACCAACCTATGGTAAAAATTGATAGCTTCGACCTCATCAGTCAGCCCTTGTGGGCTGACAGCTTCTCCTCCAGGAGAAGCCTTTACTCAAAGTGGGCAAGCCCCTACTTCTAGGGGGTAGCACACTCCCCCAGTCACGCTTTGCAGCGTGACAGCCCCCTCTGGGAGGGGGGCCAAGAGACGGTGCAACATCGTAGTCCCTACCGTCCCTCATCCGTCTGCCCTGGCGGGCAGCCACCTTCCCCTCCAGGGGAAGGCTATTTTGCGTCCCGCCGGGGGGTGTTTCTCGCTATCGTTCCCCTTGCAACGTCCCTTCCCCGGTGCTATACTATACCCAAACACAAAGGAGGGGGTCATCGTGAACAGTATTTCCGATCTTCTGAAAGTTTCCCTTGGCAGCTTCACCCTGGGCAAGCTGCTCTCCGCCGCCCTGACGCTGGCGGTGTGCATTCTGGCGGTGCGGCTTCTCAACAAGCTGGCCGCCAAGCTGCTCTCCCGGTCCAAACACCTGAACGACCGGCTTCAGCGTATTCTTCTGACCGCCCTGAAAGCGGGCCTGTACATCGTTACCGGCATTCTCACCGCCGACGCGCTGGGCGTGAACACATCCTCCCTGACGGCGCTGGTGTCGGTGCTGACCTTGGGATTGACCCTGGCGGCAGAGGACATCCTGGGCAACGTGGCCGGGGGCATGATCCTGCTGTCCTCCCGGCCCTTCGCCATCGGAGACATCATCCAGTCCGGGGACATGACCGGCATTGTCCGGGAAATTAACCTGAACCACACCAAGCTGGAAACCTTTGACGGCCAGATCGTGTTTCTGCCCAATAAGGAATTGTCCGCCTCCCGCATTGTGAATTTCACGGCTCTGGGCAAGCGGCGTATCGTCCGCACCGTTACCGCTTCCTACGATGCCCCCACTGAGGACGTGAAGGCTGCCTGCCGGGAGGCTCTGGCCCAGGTGGCGAATAACCTTATCGACCCGGCACCGGAGGTCTATCTGACCAATTACGGCAGTTCTTCCATCGAGTATACCGTCCGCTGCTGGACGAAGCCGGAGGACTATGCGGCCACGGACCTGGCCCTGAACGAGGCCCTGCGGGTGGCGTTCGAGCATCATGGGGTGGAAATGACCTACGACCACCTGAACGTCCACATGGTGGACCGGTAACATGGAGGTCAAAATCGTCCGCAGCCGCCGCCGGACCCTGGGCCTGGAAGTCCGGGGAGAAACGGTGCTGGTCCGGGCGCCATACGGGCTGCCCAACGCCGAGATCCAGCGGTTTTTGACGGAGCATCAGGATTGGCTGGCCAAGGCCCTGGCCCGTCAGGCGGACCGGCAGGCCCGGCGGCAGCCACTGACGGGGTCGGAGATTCAGGACCTGACCCGGAAGGCGAAGGCGGTCATCCCGGAGCGGGTGCGCTTTTACGCCGAAAAGCTGGGGGTGACTTACGGGAAAATTACCATCCGCTGCCAGAAGACCCGGTGGGGCAGCTGCTCCTCCCGGGGAGATTTGAGCTTTAACTGCGCGCTGATGAAGTGTCCGCAGGAGGCTCTGGACAGTGTGGTGGTCCATGAATTGTGCCACCGGAAGGAAATGAACCATTCGGCCCGATTTTACGCCGAAGTCCTCCGGGCGTTTCCGGATTACCCCAAATGGCACCGCTGGCTGAAGGAAACCGGCAGCTTGTATCTGCCGGGCGGGGAATAGGGATACCCCCGGCGGGGCGTAAGCCTCCCGGCGTGTAGGGGGAGGTGTCACCGAAGGTGACGGAGGGGGTGTACGGTTGGATTTTGTGGAAGGCTGCCGACCCTTCTGAGGGCTGCCTTCCCCTGGGGGAAGGTGTCACGGGCCTTAGCCCGTGACGGATGAGGGGCGGTAGGGGTTGCCGGTTTGCACAGACCAAAGCCTTCTCCCTGGGGAGAAGGTGTCACGCCAAAAGCGTGACGGATGAGGTCGAAGGTAGCAATTTTGTACCGACTCATGGTGATGAACGATCGCTTCGACCTCATCAGTCAGCTCTTGCGAGCTGCCAGCTTCCCCTCCAGGGGAAGCCTTTCGCCTCGCCGGTTTCTGCGTATAGAACTCGGCGCATCGGGGCATGCCCACGCCCCTACAATGCCACGCCGGGGGAGGTACAAAAATCTCTCTCAAAAGCATCAACGGAGCCGTCTCTTGATGAGACAGCTCCGTTGATGCTTCTTTTTACCGGTGATACTCCACGGCCACGGCGGGGTGGAAGGGATTGCGGCCATTGGCTTCCGGGCCAACCTTGCACAGCTGGCCCCGTCCTGCCACCGGTTCCAAAGCCCCGTCCTTATCGGGGTCTACATAGGCTCGGAACCAGTCGAACAGCTGTGCGCGCAGTTCCCGGGCCTTTTCCTCGATGAACTTCGGCCCGTAGTTGAAGAACCGGTTCTCCGTAAGCAGGTTGAACCGCTCCGCCGGGTCGTGCTTCAGGTCGTAAAGCTCGTCGGGACCCTCTGGGTAGCGATGGATGTATTTCCACTCTTTGGTCCGGATCATTCGGTTGGGGCCGTACTCGTCGAACACCACCACGCTTTCGTGGTAGTCCTGATAGCCGCCTTCGGTCAGCAGCGGCAGAAAGCTTTTGCCGGGGAGCCGGTCCGCCTCCGGATTGTCGATGTGCAGGAAGTCCAGCAGGGTGGGCATGAAGTCGTAGGCGCTGAGCAGGGCGTCCGTGGTCACCCCGGAGCGGAGCGTCCCCGGCATGGAGAAAATACAGGGGACCTTCACGCAGGTGTCGAACAGATTCAGGGGGTTGGTAGCGTTGCCCTTGCCCCAGATGCCGTGCTGGCCGCAGCTGAACCCATTATCGGCGGTGAAAACAAGAAGTGTATTGTCCAGAATCCCCTTTTCTTCCAGCTTTTTCACGATACGGCCCACGTTGTCGTCCACCGCTTGTACGGCGGCATAATAGCCGGAAAGCAGGTCCCGGAGGGTCAGATATTCCCGGTCCTTGTTGGCAAAGGTCAGGCTGTAAGCAATGTCGTGGGGCATCTGGATGCTCCAGGGGCTTCTGGGGTCCTGAGGCACGTCGGAGAAGGTGCAGTGTTCCTGGTAGTAGCGGACGTATTCCTCCGGGTGCTGGTCTACATGGGGGCTGTGGGGGGCGGTGTAGGTCAGGTTCAGGTAGAAGGGCTTGTCCCCCTGGCAGCATTCGTCGATAAAGGACAGCGCGTCGTCGGTGATGACGTCCGTCAGATAGCCCCTGGTCCGGATGCGCTCGGTGCCACGGTAGGCCTCCGCGTCGTGATAGGTGCCGCTGCCGCCCAGAGTCACGAACCAGTGAGAATAGCCCTTCTGGGGATGACCGGTGGCGCCCAGGTGCCATTTGCCGCTGATGCCGCAGATGTAGCCGTTCTGGACCATCCGCTCGGTGTAGCCGGTGATGCCCTTCAGATATTCCACCGGGGCGTCCCCATGGACCTCACCGGCCCCGCAGCGGATCCAGTCGTGGACCCCGTGCTGGGAGGGAATGCGGCCCGTCAGCAGGGAAGCCCGTGCCGGGGAGCAGACCGGGGAGGCGCAGAAGAAATTTTCCATCCGCACGCCGTTTTCGGCCAGACGGTCGATGTTCGGGGTGCGGATCTCCTTGTTGCCGTTGCAGCCCAGGGACCAATAGCCCTGGTCGTCGGTGAGAATCAGAATCACGTTGGAGCGTTTTTCACTGTTCATGGGAGGACCTCCTGTTATTTTTTATCAGCATACCAGATTTTTGCGTCCATGGCCTTTGAAAAACTGCACAGAATCCGGAAAAATCTGCTTTTTCTTGCGCCGGGGAAAATTTTATGGTACAATGGGGCAGACGAGAGGAGGGGCGGCATGAATACGGAGGAATTGCTGGACAGCCTGTTTTCCCTGCTGGAGCAGCGCTGCGGGACCATCGCCGTGAAGGATTTCACGGGTTTTCTGAACAGGGAGCAGACTCTGGGCACGGCTCTGCTGCCCTATACCGGCCACCATGCCCCCTTCTGCGCCGCCGTGAAGCAGCATCCGGCCTGCTACGCCCGGTGCGTCCGGTGCAGCCGGGTCCATGAGGACCTGTGCAAAAGGGCCTTCGGACCCTTCGTGAAGCCCTGTTTCCTGGGGCTTTCGGAGTACGCCGTGCCGATTATTTCCGGGGGGAAATGTGTGGGGTCCCTGTCGGCGGGGCTTTGGTGCGCCGACCCGGCGGCATCCGAGAAGAAAATTCGGGCCATGGCGGAGCGATTTGGCCGGGACCCGGCGGAATTGCTGGCGCTGTTGGCGGAACTGCCACGGCAGGCTCCCTTTTCGGAGGGGGACCGGGGTGCGGCGGATTTTGTGGCGACACTGATCGCCGGAGGGCTGGGACCGGTGCCGGAACGGCCCTCCACCCGCCCGGACACGGACTTCGAGACCATCCTGACCTACATCCGCAATCATTATACGGACCCCGGCATCAACGTTGATGCCATTGCCAAAGCCTGCAATTATTCCCCGTCCTATGTGAGCCATGCGTTTAGCCGTCGGATGAAGCGAAATCTGCGAACTTATGTCAACCAACTTCGGCTGATCCTGGCCAAGCGATTGCTGCAAAGCGGCAGCAGCGTGGCCCGGACGGCCATGGTCTGCGGCTACACGGACGTCAATTATTTTGCCGCTGTTTTTCGCCGGACCGTGGGGGTGGCCCCCTCCCGGTATGCAAGAAATGCGGCAAAAGCCGAGAAAATATAATATAAAACGGACATTTTCGGAAAGAAGCCGAAAATGTCCGAATTTTTTCAGGGTCGCCGCCGGATGCTGCGCCGGGGGCTGTCGTCGGGCAGGTCGAATTTCTGGAACTGCTCCGGGCTGTCCTGGACCCCGGAGGTCCGGTGGGGAATGTCCTCGGCGGGGGCGTTGCAGGCCCGGTGAACCTTGTCCAGGACCCGCTGGGTCAGGGGATGGGCTTCCTCAAAATAGAACAGGGCATCCTCCGGGGCGGAAAGGACCTGCTGAGCGGTCATGGACGGGATGGCCTCCGCCAGCTCCGGCAGAGCGCAGATGCGGACCGACGCTCCGGATTCCAGGTCGTAGACCGTGAAGATGAGCCGCCCGGTCTTGTAGTAAAGCAGGTGCTTCCGGCCGGAGGTGCAGTGGAGGCCAATCTGGATGGCGTCCACGCAGCAGCCGTCATGTTCGCTGACGCAGACCAGCCGGTCCCAGCCGGGGTCGGAGAGGCCAAGGTGGGTCATGGCCGTGTCGCAGACCCGCACGCCCAGGGCCAGCAGGGTGCAGGGCTTGCCATGAAAGCGTAGGCTGTCCGTCCACAGCCGCCGGATGCGGCTTCGCAAAAACATGGCCCCACTCCTTTCTTCCTGCGCCGACCTCGCCAGCCGAGAACCACAGATGATTTCCGATTATAGCTGATTTGGGAAGGAAAGTCAAGGCAGCGCCGTCGGCGTCCGTCCTACCCGCCAGGGAAAGGCCGGAATGAAAGCCGGGCGCTGCCTTTTCACTGGGTCGGTCCGTTCTGTTCGCACAAGCAAACATCCTGACGGGTCCCACTGGGGAATAGAAGGCCGGAATGGGAAAAAATAAGGCTGTGCACGGCAGAAACGGAAAAACCGGCCGCTGGGCGGGGAAGGAGAAAACGGTAAAAATCGTTTGCAAATAAAAACATATCCTGTTCGGTTGCAATTTCGGACCCGAATCGGGGAAAACCGTGTGGAAGGCGAACGCAGAAACCTTCCTGTGAGCGTATCAGCAAAAGTTTAGGTCTGGAAGGAAATGTCAGATTCTTACGATGGAACACCGGAAGAAACTGATAATTCCGAACAGAAATCTGTGATTTTTAACCAAAAACGCTTCCGGAGCAAACGTGAGAAACCGGTATCTTATTTTGAAAAATGTGAGATGTCACAAAAACCGGGGTAAATTCTTGGTTGGTTTTGCCATTTACGAAACAGAGTTTCTTAACTAAAATATAGCCATACAGAGAGCAACAAGGCAACGGTGTCCACGGAAAGCCCGTGAGGGTACACCGGAAAAGGGAGGTCCCGATGGGCGTCACGATGGAGTATATCGCACGGATGGCCAACGTGTCTAAGGCGACGGTGTCACGTGTAGTCAACGGAAAGACAGAGGGGGTCGGCAAGGAGACCAGAGAGCGGATTCAGCGCATTATCGAGGAATATGGCTACACGCCCAATCTGGTGGCCCGTGGCATGGCAACTTCCCACTCCAAGACCATCGGACTGGTGATTCCCAATATCACCAATCCGTTTTTCCCGGATCTGATCCGGAGCCTGCAGATTCCGCTGCAGGCCTATGGTTATACGGTCATGCTGTGTGACACGGATTCCTCCCGGCAGATCGAGGAGAACATCCTCAAGACGCTGCAGGCCAAGCGGGTGGACGGCATCATCCTGGCAACGGTCCAGGAAGAAGGCCGGCATTCTCAGGAAACGGTCCGACTGGATGTGCCCTGCGTACTCATTGATCGGAAAAGCAACGTCATTGATTATGATGTGGGCATATTTATGGACAATGAATTTGCCTTCTGGTCTGCAACCAATCTCATTCTTCGCCACGGAAACCGGCGTATCGCTTTTATTAAGGGGCCGGATGATTTATCTACGACCAAGGAACGGCTGCTGGGGTTCCAGAGCGCTATGAAGCAGTACGGGGTGCCGATTGACCCGGACCTGATTCTGAACGGGGACTTCGGCTTCCGCAGCGGTTATACCGCCGTGATGATGCTTCACCGCCGGAGGATTCCTTTTACTGCCATTGTAGCTTCCAACGACATGATGGCTCTGGGCGCCATTCAGGCGCTGCGGGAGTTGAACATTTCGGTGCCGGAGGAAGTGGAGGTTATCGGCTGTGATGATATTCCCTTCAGTTCCCTCATCCAGCCGACGCTGACGACCATGCGGATTCCGCTGGAGAAATTCGGCCGTCGAGTGGCATCTATTATGATGGACCTGATCGCCGGGAATCCGGTGTCGGACAAAAATATCCGCCTGGAGGCGGAATTGATCCTGCGGGGTAGCACCCGTAAGACAAAACAGGAAACGAAAGGGACGTAAGCGTATGAAGATCCTTTGCATGGGCTCCGTCAATGTGGATAAGACCTACCGAGTGGATCACATTCCGAAGGAAGGAGAGACGATCCTGGCCCGAGGATTCCGGCAGGGCTGGGGCGGAAAGGGCCTGAATCAGGCGGTGGCTCTGGCGAAATCCTGCGACGAAGTCTACTTCGCCGGAAACGCCGGTGTGCAGGATGCCGCCCTGGGGAGCTTCCTGCGGCAGCACAACATTCACGACGACTACCTGAATCTTCTGGAGGACGCTCCCACCGGCGTGGCTCTCATCAATGTGGACAAGAACGGCCAGAACGCCATCGTGGTCTACGGCGGAGCCAACCAGACCTTCACAGAAGAATACATCGACCGGGTGCTGGGCCGGTTCGAGGCAGGGGATATGCTCCTCCTGCAGAACGAGATCAACGGTCTGGATTACATACTCCGCCGGGCAAAAGCGGCGGGAATGCAGATCGCCATGAACCCCTCGCCCTTTGAAGAAACGCTGAAAGCACTGCCCCTGGATCTGGTGGACCTTTTCCTGGTCAACGAGGTGGAGGGCTATCAGATCACCGGCTGCAAAGAGCCGGAGGCGATTTTGCAGGAATTGGAACGCCAGTACAGCAGGGCGGCAGTGGTGCTGACCCTGGGCGGCCAAGGCTCCGTGTACGCCAAAGGCGGAAAGCGGGTCCGTCAACCCATTTACCGTGTGCCGGTGGTGGACACCACGGCGGCGGGCGATACGTTCACAGGGTATTTTCTCTCGGCGCTGGCATCGGGCATGACCCCGGAGGCCAGCCTGGACCGGGCGGCCAAAGCCGCCGCCATTGCGGTATCCCGCAGCGGCGCCACCGACTCCATCCCCAGCCTGAAAGAGGTGCTGGAATTTCAAGAGGAGGAATGTTGACATGATTACTCAAATCTACGGCATCAAGAATCTGGACGATGCGCTGATGTGCGCCGAGCTGGGTGCAGACCACATCGGCGTGGCCTTCGGCCAGGTGAAGCACCTGGGTCCCCAGCAGAAGGACTGCGCACAGGCAAAATATATTTTTGACCGGCTGCCTTCCAATGTGGTGAAGGTGGGTCTGACCATCGCCAGCGACGTGGACGAGATCATCCACGATCTGTCTTTGTGTCTGCCGGATGTGTACCATCTTTCCGGAGATATCCGGGACATTTCTCCGGAGGGCGTCCAGAGAATCCGGGACGCTTACCCAGGATTGAAGATTATGCAGGCCCTGCCGGTGTACTCCGGCGTTTCCTACGAGGAGCAGTGGCCCACCATTCTGGACCTGATCCGGAAATATGAGTCCACCACGGACTTCTTCCTCATCGATACCAAGGACCCCAAGAGCACCATCGGCATCGGTGCTACCGGTGCCGTCCATGACCGGAACATCGACCGGGCCATCGTGGAGGCCACCAAGGTCCCCTGCATCGTGGCTGGGGGCCTGGATGCTTCCAATGTGGCGGAGGTCATCCATATCACCCATCCCTACGGGGTAGACTCCTGCACCCGGACCAATGCGGACAAGGCTGATGCCATCGGAAACGGCAAGGACCGGGAAAAAGTGAAAGCGTTCATTGAAGCAGCGAGGAATGCCTGAGCGGGAAAGGAGAGCCTAATGAGCAAGACCATTGCACAGATTTATAGCCTGACCAACCTGGCCGATGCTCTGATGTGCGTCGAGCTGGGCGCAGACCACATCGGTGTGGCCTTCGGCGACGTGGACCATCTGGGACCCATCCAAAAGACCTGCGCCGAGGCAAAATACATATTTGACAATCTTCCGGACAATGTGGTGAAGATTGGCCTGACCATCGCCAAGGATGTGGACGAAATTCTGGCGGATCTGGACAAGTGCTGCCCGGAGGTCTACCACCTGTCCGGCGATATCCGGGACATTCCGCCGGAAGAGGTCCAGCGGATTCGGGACGCCCATCCGGGATTGAAGATCATGCAGGCCATCCCGGTGTACTCCGGCGTTTCCTACGAGGAGCAGTGGCCCACCATTCTGGAGCTGATCCGGAAATACGAGCCGACCACGGATTACTTCCTCATCGATACCAAGGACCCCCAGAGTACCATTGGTATCGGCGCTACCGGCGCTACCCACGACCGGACCATCGACCGGGCCATCGTGGAGGCCACCAAGATCCCCTGCATCATCGCAGGCGGTCTGGACCCGGACAATGTGGCGGAGGCCATCCATACGGCGCATCCCTACGGTGTGGATACCTGCACCCGCACGAACCTGCCCAAGGAACAGCAGGACATTACCAATGGCCTGAAGGACCGGGAAAAGGTCAAGGCATTCATCGAGGCTACGAAAAATGCGTGAGACAAGGCCGGTAATTGTCATTGGCGATGCCTGCGTGGACGTGACCGTCCGCCTGGCGGATCTGATGGTTGGACACAGTGACGTATTTGATTCCGAGCGGCTCCTACCCACCATTTCCGGCGGCGGGACCAGCGCCAACACGGCGGTGGCCCTCAGCAAGCTGGGGGTGGCTACGGCCTTCATGGGGACCATAGGCGATGACTACGGCGGACGGTTCATGCTCCGGGAGTTTGCGGAACGGGGCATCGACACGGGGCTGACCATTGTGGATGACAGCAACACCATTTTCGTGTTTGCGTTCATCGACCCGGAAGGGGAGCGGACCTTGTGGGCGTTCCCCCGGGAGGGCTGCTCCTACGCCAACCTGGACTTGAATAAAATTGATCTGGACCGGGTACGCCGGGCCGGATGGGTCCATTCCTCCGGAATGGCTTATATGACCGGCGGTTCCACCCGGGAGAATCTCCCGAAGGTGTTCCGGGCGGCATACGAGGCGGGAGTCCCCACCTCCTTTGATCTGAACACACGGGTGGGCGAGCCGGAGAACCTGGACCCGGATATCCGCCGGGCGGTGGAGGAAACGCTGCCCTATGTGCGCTACCTGCTGGGTTCCGCCAAGGATGAATTCTACTCCTTCTGCCCCAAAGACGATTGGAAGGACTCCGTAAGGGCCTTCGCCGTGGACGGGCGGACGGTGATCTCCCGGATGGGCGGCGACGGTGCATTTACCGTAAGCCCGGAGGGGGAATTCTCCACGGAAGCGTTCCAAGTGAACGTGCGAAACACCACGGGGGCCGGAGACGCCTTCAACGCAGGCTTCATCGCCGGAATGCTCCGGGGACTGCCCCTTCGGGAAGCGGTCCGGTGGGGAAACGGCGTCGCCGGATATAAGGTCACGGGCAACAGCGCCCGCCATACCCCCAACGAGACGGAACTTTTGGATTTCATGGCCCATGTGCCGGGAAAGAAATAACATGAACGAGCAGAAAAAGAAAAGCCGATTTACCCTCCTGGGCATCCTGGCCTCGGTGATCTGGGGCTCCGGCAGTGCCTTCGGCCGGTCCATGGCGGAGACCTACGGAAACTTCTCCTCCACGGGCCTGAGCAACGTCAGCGCCGGTGTCATTCTGACGGCGGTGCAGATCAAGCGCAGCGGCCTGAAAAGCTACGGCCAAGCCCCCCTGAAATACTGGCTCATCTGTGGCCCCATTTATGTGCTCTACAAGCTGACCACCGGGTTGGCGGTAGGCGTGGCGGCTACCCGGGAGCAGGTCGTTACCTCCGGCCTTCTCCGGCTGATGTGGCCCATGATGACCCTCATCATGGCGGTCATTATGTTCCGGAAGGAAAATAAGACCTCCAAATGGTTCATCCCCAGCATCCTGCTTTCCATTGTGGGCATTCTGGTGGCCAATACGGATGTAGAGAATTTCTCCGTTCTGAATACTCTGAAGATCATGTGCGTGGATGCCTTCTGGCCAAGCCTTTTGTCGGTGGTGTCCTCCATTGCCTGGGGCCTGTACTCCAACCTGAACCGGAAGATTGTGGGTGATGCGGATTATGACGCCGTGGGCCTGTTCATGGTCATCACGGGCCTCCTGTCCTACGGAGTTACGTTTTTTGTGGCAGAGCCGCAGGTGTTCCACCTCCGGCAGATGGGCGAGCTCATCTATATGGTGGTGTTTTCCAGCTTCCTGGGAACGCTGTTCTGGAATCTCTCCATGCAGAAGGGCGACCACATGCTGGTGATTCTGGTTTCCAACTTCATGCCGGTGCTCTCCACGGTCATCAGTGCCGTGCTGCTGGGCGTGACGCTGACCTGGCCCATGGTGGCCGGTTCCCTGATGGTGGTGGCCGGAACGCTGTTCTGCAAGGCTTCCATCAAGCCGGTGATGGCAGAGGCGGCATGATGCACCGTTACAGTGCCGTTTTATTCGATTTTGACGGGACCCTGGCCGATACGGCCAAGGACGTGTGGGATTCCGTCCGGTACGGCTTCAAGAAAAATGGACTTTCCATCCCGGATAACTACGCAGCCGACGATCGGAACCTGGCCAAACTCAACGAGCAGATCGTTGCGGAGCTGTATCCGGGAAGCCCGGAGACTCTGGGTCGTCAGGTGGCGGCGGACGTTGCCCACCATTACCGGAATCTCAATACTTATCCCCGCACGCAGCTTTATCCTTACATAAAGGAATTGCTTTCGGCCCTTCGGGCGGCGCAAATACCCACGGGCATCCTCTCCAACAAGGGCCATGCTTCTCTGGGGCGCATCCTGAAAGAAAAGGGCTGGCTGGACTACTTTGACAGCTATCGTGGGACCCTGGACAGTGACGACGATACCCTGGGAAAAGTGGACCGGCTGAGAAATTATATGGCGGCGTTCGATACCTCGGACGCAGTTTATATCGGCGACTCGGCGGGAGACGTGGAGGCGGCCAAGGCCAACGGCCTGTACGTCATCGGCGTTCTCTACGGGGACGGCGACCCGGAGCAGGTCCGCAGGGCCGGCCCCGATGCGGTGGCCTCCACGCCGGAGGCGCTTCTGGAACAAATCATGAAAGGATGATGACCGTGTTGCAAGATTTTAAGTATTACATTCCTACTCACTTTGTTTTTGGCAAGGATGCGGAAGCACAGGTGGGGGCGGCTCTGTCGGAGGATGGGATCAAAAAGGTCCTGATCTGCCGCAGCTCTGATGCTTTCCTGAAAACCACCGGTCTGCTGGACCGGATTACCGGAGATTTGGATGCCCATGGCGTTGCCTGGGTCGAGTTGGATGGGATTGTGCCCAATCCCCGGCTGCGCCGGGTCTATGACGGCATCGCCCTGGCCCGTGCCGAGCAGGTGGACGCAGTGGTAGCCGTTGGCGGCGGAAGTGTCATCGATACGGCCAAGGCTGTGGCGGCTGGCGTTCTCTACGATGGAGACGTGTGGGACTTTTACAGCGGCAAGGGTCGCCCCAAGCAGGCGCTGCCTGTGGCGGTGGTGCTGACCCTCCCGGCAACCGGCAGTGAGTCCGGCGGTGTCAGCGTGGTCAACAATGAGGACATTCATATGAAGTCCCTGACCAGCGGCGACTGCCTCCGGCCCCGGTACGCCTTTATGGACCCGAAGCTCTGCTGCACGCTGCCGCCCTTTATCACTTCCTGCGGCATTGCGGATATGCTCTCCCATGCCATGGAGCGCTACTTCACCGATTCCGATGAACTGAACTGCATCGACTATATGTGCGAGGGCGTGATGAAAGCCATCGTGACCTTCGGTCGGAAAGTAGTCCGGGACCCCCAGAATTACGACTACCGGGCAGAGGTCATGTGGCTGGGCACCGTTGCCCAGAACGACATGGTGGGCGTGGGCCGGAACCAGGATTGGTCCTCCCACAACATCGCCAACGAGCTCAGCGCCCTGTACGATACCCCCCACGGAGCCAGCCTGACCATCATTACCCCGGCTTGGATGCGCTACGTGTACAAGCAGCACCTGTGGCGCTTCGCCCGGTTCGCCCGTGTGGTTTTTGACGTGACGGAAGCCGACGACGAAAAGGCAGCCCTGGAAGCCATCCGCTGCACGGTGGCCTTCTTCCGGGATCTGAACCTGCCCACCTCTTTTGAAGAGTTCCACATCCCCACGGACCGGATCGGCGACATGGCGGAGACTGCCAGCCACGCCTTCGGCTCCGACAAGATCGGCACCTTCATGGTGCTGGACAAGCAGGATATTATCCGAATCTTTGAAGATTCCATCCAAAAACAGGAATGAGGGAAAAATATGGAAAAAAGAAAAGTGATTCTCGATTGTGATCCGGGGCATGACGATGCCTTTGCCATCATGCTGGCGGCTCAGCACCTGGACCTGCTGGGTGTGACCACCGTAGGCGGCAACGGCTTCCTGGAAAACACCACCCGCAACGCTCTGCAGGTGCTGGACGTGATCGGCCGGTCCGACGTGAAGGTCTATCCCGGTCATGCGGGCCCCTCCACCAAGGAGCTGGTCATTGCCGACAATGTCCATGGCAAGACCGCCATGGACGGTCCCCAGCTGCCGCCTCCCAGCAAGAGCGCTGAGAGCAAGCACGGTGTGGACTTCATCGTGGACACGGTTATGTCCACGGACGATGTGACCCTGATTGCCACCGGTCCCCTGACCAACATCGCTTCGGCTCTGAACAAGGAGCCCCGGATCGCTCAGCGGGCCAAGGGCCTGTACATCATGGGCGGCGGCGCTTACTGCGGCAACTGGACGGCAGCCGCGGAGTTTAACATCTTTGTGGACCCGGAAGCGGCCTACAAGGTGTTCCACAGCGGGATGCCCATTTATATGTGCGGCGTGAACCTGACCCGGCAATGCCCGGTGCTGCGGGAGAACGTGGAGAAAATGCGTGCCCTGGGCAACAAAGCCGGAAAATTTGCAGCAGAACTGCTGGACTTCTTCGCCAGAGGCGGCGATGCCCACCTGCATGACCCCTGTGCGGTGGCCTGGATCATCGACCCCTCCATCGTCACCTCCGCTTATCTGCATGTTGACATTGAACTGGACGGCACTTTGACCCGCGGCATGACGGTTACGGACCTGCGGCCCCTGCAGAGCAACCGGCCAGAGGCGGATATCGACCTGGACACCATGAAGCGCTGGAACGATGCCCCCGAAGGCTCTCCCTTCCGTGGCCTGATGCCCAACACCCATGTGGGACTGCGGCTGGATGCGGATAAATTCAACGCTCTGGTCCTGGAGACCCTGCGCAACTACAACTAAGCATGCTCTTCCCCTTGTGCCTATCGCATGGATATGCGAAAAAATAAAACAAAAGGAGAAAAACAAATGAAGAAACTTGTAGCCCTGATCCTTGCGCTGACCATGATCGTTGGTCTGTGCGCCTGCGCCAAGACTGGTGGAGATGCCACCAAGCCCACTGACACCAAGTCCAACACGGACACCAAGCCCTCCGGTGAGAACACCGACGGCAAGAAGCCCCTGAACATTATGATGTACGTTATCCAGTCCCTGGGCACTCTGTCCTGTGAGGACCTGATCTACGCAGAACTGACCAAGTTCTGCGAAGAGACCGGTTCCACCCTGAACTACTACGAGTGCAACTCCGACGAGACCAAGCACGACACCACCCTGCCCGAGCTGTGCGCCGGCGGCGAGTATGACGTAATCGTCACCGGTTACTATTCCATCCCCGAACCCGTCCAGAGAGCCGCCGAGATGTATCCCGACCAGAAGTGGATCCTTTTCGACTGCAGCGTGGACTATTCCCTGCCTCAGTGCAAGAACATCGCTTCCTTCACTGCCGATCAGAACACCCTGGCTTTCATGGCCGGCGCTCTGGCTGCGCTGATGACCACCGAGACCTCCGATCCCCACATCAACGCCGATAAGGTCGTCGGCTGGGTCGGCGGCGGCGAGAACACCGCTGTCAACGACTTCCTGGTCGGTTACATCGACGGCGTGAACTATGTGGATCCCTCCATTGAAGTGCTTTACTCCTACGTTGGCGACTGGACCAACTCCGCAAAGGCCACCGAGCTGGCCAACGCTCAGTATGACATGGGTGCAGACGTGATCTTCGCCGTTGCCGGCGGCGCAGGCTTCGGTGCTTGCGAATCCGCTGCCGCTACCGGTCACTACGCCTTCGGCGTGGATACCGACTTTGCCGGTCAGCTGGAGCAGTCCGGCTCCGCTACCGCCGACTATGTGGTCTCCTCTGCTATCAAGCAGTTCGGCAAGGTCGTGTATGACGCCATGGTGAAGTTCTACAACGGCGAGCTGGAATTCGGCAAGCACACCAGCTGCGACGTGTCCTCCGGCTATCTGGAAATGCTGGAGACCAAGCAGTTCGAGAAGATCGTCAAGGAAGGCATGCCTGATGTTTACAAGCGTTACACCGAGATCTGCCAGGACCTGAAAGACGGCAAGATCGAGGTCGGCACTGCTGTCGGCGCAACTCCTGAGTATGTTGCTCAGAAGAAGGCCGAGGCTGCTGCTCACTAAATAGTTCCCAAACAGGGCCGGCCGTCCTGATAGCATGGGCGGCTGGCCCTTTCACAAAAGTCTTGTGAGCAAGCCATTCACAATACGGTTTATGGAGAATAACAATGGACAATAACGCTGTGAAGGACCCGGAAATCGTTCTCTCCATGGAGAACATTACCAAAATATATTCCAACGGCTTCGTGGCCAACAAGGACGTGAACCTTCAGCTCCGGAAAGGAGAGATCCACGGCCTCGTGGGCGAGAACGGCGCCGGAAAAACGACTCTTATGAAGGTACTCTTCGGCCATGAGCAGCCGGAAGGCGGCCGTATCCTGCTCAATGGCGAGGAAGTGCATATCGAAAGCCCGCTTCACGCATTGGATCTTGGCATCGGCATGGTGCATCAGCACTTCATGCTGGTCAACTCCCTCTCTGTTGCGGAGAATATGGTCCTGGGCGCCGAGCCCAAAAAGAGAAAGCTCTTCTACGACAAAAAAGAAGCCATCCGCATGACGGAGGAGACCGCCAAAAAGTTCAACCTGCCTGTGGACCCCAACGCCCTTATCAAGGACTTGACCGTTGGCTACAAGCAGCGGGTGGAAATTCTGAAAGTGCTGCTGCGTGGCGTCCACATCCTGATCCTGGATGAGCCCACTGCCGTTCTGACGCCCCAGGAGACGGAGGAACTGTTTCAGCAGCTCATCAACCTGAAAAATCAGGGCTACACCATCGTGTTCATCAGCCACAAGCTCCAGGAGGTCAAGCAGATCTGCGACCGCATCACGGTGCTTCGGCTGGGACAGGTCACCGGCAGCGCCGAGATCAAGGATGTGTCCATCCAGGACATTTCCCGCCTGATGGTGGGCCGGGACGTGATGCTGGACATTGAGAAGGACAAGGCAAAGCCCAAGAAGACCGTGCTGAAGGTCCGGGACCTGGTCCATACCAATGTGTTCGGCGTCAACGCCATCGATCATATTTCCTTCGATGTCCGGGCAGGCGAAATTCTGGGTGTGGCCGGCGTGGAGGGCAACGGGCAAAGCGAGCTGTCCGAGACCATTTGCGGCCTGATGCCCCTGCAGCACGGCACGGTGGAGATCGACGGCAAGAGCATCGCCCACAAGTCCATCCATGCCATCCGTGCCATGGGCGTGGGCATGGTCCATGAGGACCGGATGATCTACGGCGTCTCCAATCCCCAGCCCATCGAGGAGAACCTGATCTCCGACCGCTATGCCACCGAGCCTTACAGCAAGCGCGGTGTCATGAACTACAAGTACATTCGGGAATGGTCCAAGGAACGCATCAAGGAATTCAAGGTCAAGTGTGACGGCCCGGAGGCCCCGGTCAAGACCCTGTCCGGCGGTAACGTCCAGAAGGTCGTGGCGGCCCGGGAATTCTCCTCCGAGCCCAAGCTGCTCGTTGCCAGTCATCCCACCCGTGGTATCGATGTGGGTGCCACGGACCTGATCCGGCGGAAGATCGTGGACCTGCGGGACCAGAAGGATACGGCAACGCTGCTGTTCTCTGCCGACCTGAACGAGCTAATCAACGTCAGCGACAGCATCATCGTCCTTTATGAGGGCAAGATCGTGGCCTATTTTGAGGACCTGACCGGCATTACCCCGGAGGTCCTGGGCGAATATATGCTGGGCGTCAAGAAACAGGACGACGCAGTTATTGGAGGTGTGGTCCATGAATAAAAAGAACGGCAAGCCGCTGTACTTTTCGGCGGTACAGATCGAGAAGCGCTTTAATATTTTCCGGACGGCACTGGCTGCCTGCGTGGCCATTCTGTTCTGCTTCTTCCTGATTCTGTTGAGCAGTAAGGCTCCCGGAAAGGACATCATCACCTTCCTGACGGCGCCGCTGTCCAGCTTCAATCGCTTCTGCACCCTGCTCATCAAGCTCTCTCCGCTGCTCTTTACCAGCTGCGCTACCTGCATTCTGTTTGCAGCGGATACCCCTAACTGCTCCGTGGAGAGTGCTTTCTACATCGGCAGTATCGCTGCTACCTCCGTGGGCGTGCTGGAAGGCATCCCCGGCTTTATTCACTTCCCTTTGATGGTCCTGGCGGGCGTGGCCGGTGCTTCCATTGTGCTGCTGATTCCATCCATGCTGAACTATTTCTTCAACGCCAACATCCTGGTGACCTCTCTGATGCTCAACTACGTGTGCAACTATCTGGGCAACTATCTGGTCACGGGCCCCATGCGGGACCCCACCGCCGGCTACGAGGCCACCAAGCGCATTGCTGCGGCTGCGCGGCTGCCCAAGTTCATCAGCAGCGGTGCTTCCCAGGTCCATATCGGTCTGCTCATCGGCTTTGTTGTGGTCTTGGTTGCCTGGTTCCTGCTGTATAAGTCCAAGTTCGGCTATGAATCCCGGACCGTTGGCACCAACAAGGCATTCGCACTGTTCTCCGGCATTAACATTCGCAATGTCATCATCTCCGGCTCTGTGGTGGCCGGTATCATGACCGGTCTCGGCTCCGCCTGCGAGATCTCCGGCTTCTATGACCGGCTCCGCTGGGTAGCCTCTCCCGGATATGGCTGGGACGCCATTATGATTGCCACTCTGGCACGGAACAACCCGGCGCTGGTCATTCCCGCATCCATGTTCGTGGCCTACATCCGTACCTCTGCGGACATCCTGAACATCAGCTCTGTGGTGCCGCCGGAAGTGGTGGAGATCGCCCAGCAGGTGGTCATCGTGCTGATCGCCGCCAAGGGCCTGCTCAGCAGTGTGGAGAAGCGGACGATCGTCAAGAACGCCAACAAGCAGATCGCCTATGAGAAAGAGGAGGCTTGACCATGTCTTTTTTGGAAGCTGTTTTTTCTGAGAATACGCTGGTTGCCATCTTCCGTATGGCGACGCCGCTGATCTTCATTGCAATGGCTGCCTGTATCGGCCGGAAAGCCAATATCACCAGCATTGCCTATGAAGGCATGGCACTTTTTGCTGCCCTGTGCGGCGCCCTGGGCAGCCATTATACCAACTCCCTGTGGCTGGGCGCTCTCATCGGCATTGCCACTGGTATGCTCATCGCTGTGATCTTTGCCTACTTTGTCCTATATCTGGATACCAGCCCCATGCTCATCGGTCTGGCGCTGAACTCCCTGGGCAATTTCGGCACCATCTACATGCTCTTCCTCATCACGGGCCGGAAGTCCGATTCCAGTACCATGGTGTCCCAGAGCTTCCCGTCGCTGTCCATCCCGGCGTTGAAGGATGTGCCGGTGCTGGGTCCGCTGCTGAATCAGACCAACGTGTTGACCTATGTGGCGATCCTGGCTACCATCATTATCTTCATCGTCATCTACAAGACCCCCTTCGGTCTCCGGCTGCGGAGTGTGGGAGAAAGCCCCTCGGCCGCTACCTCCGTGGGCATCAACGTGAAAAAGACCCAGTTTATCGTCATGCTGATCTCCGGCTTCCTGGCATCTATGGGCGGCCTGTTCATGTCCATGGCCTACCTGCCCTACTTCACCAAGAATATGCTATCCGGCCGTGGCTTCATCGGTCTGGCTGCCTGTAACCTGGCGGCGGGCCATCCCATCGGAGCCTTTGCCTGTACACTGCTCTTCGGTGCTGCGGATGCCATCGCCAACGTGGCTCAGGCCTTCCGCCTACCCGCTCAGTTCGCTTCCATGCTGCCCTATATTGCCACGATCATCGGCCTGTGTGTCACCGGCTATCGGGTTTCCCATGTGAAGATCAAGAAGGCCAAGAAAGCGAAGGTGTGATATGCCCCATTTTGAGGTCAAGCTGTATCCGGGCTACCGCCCGGAGCAGCTCCGGACCCTGACGGACCACATCGTTCAAGCGGCTGTGCAAGACCTGAAGGTCCCGGAAAACGTTGTGTCCGTGGCTTTTCAGGAGATCGCACCGGAACACTGGCAGGAACAGGTGTACCAGCCCCTGATCCAGGACCGGGACGGTCTTGCAAAAGCCCCAAAATACAAATAAGTGCAAGAAAGGCTGGGAAGTTTATGCTTTCCGGCCTTTTTTGGAAGGGAGATGCTATGGAGTATATCGCCTACGGAGGAGTCATCACCAACCGGCTCCTGTATACCGACAAGACCTGCATTCAGGATATCATGGGCGGGAGCGGATTCTATTCCTTCTCGGCCCTGCGGCTGTGTACCCCCAAGGCCCTGCTGGTGGCCGGGGTGGGTCCGGATTTCGACGAATTTTACGGAAAATGGATGGACCATAATCTGTGCAGCCGGGCGGGCCTGAAGGTCAATATGGACAAGACCACCTACAATGAATTGGTCTACGCCCCGGACGGGACTTATGTGGAATATTCCATTTACGGTCCGGAATATGAGGCAAAGAACGCCCCGAAAATGAAGCTGCCCGGGGAAGACCTGCTGCCCTTCCTGGAAGATGCCAAAGGGATCTGCATCAATGTGGCCTTGGATGAACACTGTGCGGACCTGCTAACGGAGGCCAAGAAGAAGCACCCCTTCAAGGTCATGTGGGAGGCCCCGGCAAGCGCCATTTCCGAGTTGACTGCCATCTATGCCGGGGAGGGCCTGGATGGTCTGCGCCGGCGGCTGAAGGGTGTGGACCTGTTCTCCACCAACAAACCGGAAAGCTTTGAGATCTTCGGCGTTTCCACGGTGGAGGAGGCCATCACGCTCTATCAGGCCTTGGGGATGCCCGTTTACTATCGGGTTGGCACCAAGGGCGCCTACATGATCGAAGGGGCGGAGGTCGCCTATGTGCCCATGATCTCCCTGGTGCCCCACGAGCAGGAGATCGACCCCACCGGCTGCGGCAATTCCTCTACGGCGGCGGCCATGTGGGCCTACTGCGAGGGCTTCGACCTGCTGAAAAGCTGCATCGTGGGGAATGTGGTGGCGGCCTACAATGTGCGTCAGTATGGCCCTTACCCCAATTTGCTGGAAGAAGATCACCAGGAAATGATGGCCCATGTGGAGCGCATTTACCGGGATATCAAGAAAAAAACCAAGTAAGGATACGCAAAGGAGCTATGTATGGACAAGAAGGATTTTGAAAATTCTCTGACCCGGCAGGCACGGGATACGGAGAAAATGGTCCGGGTGGTATTTGACAGTGTGACCGCCCAGTTGGGCCAGACTCTGACCACCAAGGAGGTCTTTGACGCCCAGAAGATTTTCATTACCGGCTGCGGCGACAGCTGGCTGGCCGGTGTGGCCTGCAAGGCTGCTTTTGAGAGCATCACCAAGGTGGAGACCCATGTGATGCGGGCGGTGGAGTTCTCCCGGCACCTGAATGGCAAGAATCTGGGCTATTCTCCCAACACCCCCATGGTGTTGGTCATCTCCTACTCCGGCGAGGCCACTCGCGCGGTGGAGTGCGCCCTGCGGGCCACAGAACGTGGAGCCAACACCATCGCCATCACCAATGACCCCAACTCCCGACTGGCCAAGGCCTGCCGTCACACGGTCTGTGTGGGTCTACCGGAGGGCGGCGAGTATTTCCCTGGCGGCACCACTTACATTGCCTCCATGACGGCCCTGATGCTCATTGCCATGCGGGTGGGCCGCATCCGGGAGACCATTTCCGGTGAGACCTACCTGGATATGCGTCAGGCTCTGCTGGACTACGCCCATGACTTCCAGAAGGAAGTCGAGGGCTACACGGACCGGGCCTTTGCCCTGGCCCAGACCTGGAAGGACCTTCGGGCAGAGGACTTCATCGGCGACTACTCCGACTATGCCACGGCCTTCTTCGGCTCGGCCAAGATCATCGAGACCTTCGGCGGCTACACCACTTATGACGATTCCGAGGACTGGTGCCACATCAACTATTTCCTGGCCCAGCCGGAGACCATCGGCCGGGTGGTTATTACAAATCCTTCCACACCTTCTTTTGGGAGGATGCTGGAAACGCTGAACGCCGTGAAGCTGCTGGAAAGCCCCTGTATTGTGATCAGCGAAGGGGAAAAAGAGCTGTTCCCGGAGAGTTTTGCGGTGTTTACTACCCCCAAGCCCCGATATTTCTGGCTGAACCCCCTGCTCCAGCATATTCCCTTCAGCCTGGTAGCGGGTTACATCGCCGCTATGAAGGGGGAGCAGCCCTTCCGTATCGGCATTCCGGCCTTTGAGACGGAATTGGGAAAGAACCGCCTGAAAAACGGTACGGCCATCAAGATCCTGTGAGGTGAACGATATGGTATTTACAAAGGAATGGACTGTCCGGTCCGAAAAAACGCTGGATATTACCGAGCAAGTGGAAAAGACTGTCCTGGAAAGCGGCATCCGCAACGGACTGGTACAGGTGGAGACCTGTGAACTGGCCTCCGGTGTGCTTCGTGCCGACCGGAACGGGGATAAGACCCTGCTGGACACCGTGCGGGAAATGCGTTTCCTGATCCCCGCCCGGATCAATTTTGCCAATACGGAATCCCCGGAACACGCCGCAGGCTGCGTGAAAGCAGCGCTCTTTGGCAGCACCCTGACCTGCCGGGTAGCGGACGGCGCTCTGTGCGGGGCCTACGGCATCTATTTTCTGGACTACGACGGACCGAGAACCTGTGTGTTCAGTGTCTGCGTCGTAGGCGAGTGAGCGGGAGGACAATATGAATCACAATGATTATTCCAGCGCCCTGCTGGCGCAGATCCGCAATTCTGTCCGGGATGTGAACACCATCGCAGCGGCGGAAACCTTCGAGTTTTTTGAAAGCTGCATCCCGGCCAGCGCCGTCAAGACCTTCAGCCGTGTGACCCTGACCGGCTGCGGAGACAGCTATTGTGCAGGCATCGCCGCTAAGCCGGTGTTCGAAAACGCAGAGGCCTTTACCGGAACGGGCATGGTCCCCGGTACGCCTACGGAGGCTCTGCGGAACATCGATTGCAGCCGGTATCTGAATACCTATAAGGGCTGGGAACCGCTGACCCTCCACAACAATGTGGTCTGCGCCGTGTCCATTTCCGGTGCGCCCAAACGGCCCACGGAGGCGGTAAAGCGCTTCCAGGAAGTGGGTGCCCAGAGCATCGCCTTTACCACCAATCCCAACAGTGAATTGGCGAAAAATGCGGCTTTTGTGGTACCCATGGCTCTGCCCCCCTGCGACCACGCCCCCAACGTGACCTCCTATTACAGCTCCCTGTTCTCGCTGATGATGTTCGGCTTCTATATGAGCATGGTCAAGGGCCAGATCACCCGGGAGCAGGCGAATGCCTGTCGGATGGGCCTGCTGCAATATGCCAATTCTTACAGCGGCAAGGTCATGGACGAACTCTCCGAGAAAGCCTTCAAGCTGGCCCAGCAGTGGGAAGCCGACGGCGTGGACAACATGGACTTCGTGGGCGATGGGGCGGACTACGCCACGGCCTTCTTCGGCTCAGCCAAGATGGTGGAAGCATTCGGTGGCCTGACCACCAACGACGATTCCGAGGACTGGAGCCACATCAACTATTTCCTGAAGGATACAGACCACATCGGCACCTTCTTCGTGGCCAACACCCGTTCCCCGTCCTTTGACCGGCTGCAGGACAGCATCCGGGTGGCCTGCGAGCTTCGCAAGCACGTAGCGGTCATCACCGATGGGGAGCCGGAACTGTTCCCGGAGAATGCGGTGGTGTTCCGTACGCCTAAGGCCCAGGCCGGGTGGATGTCGCCGCTGATGCAGCATATCCCCATGGACTTTGTGGCGGCGTATATCGCCTGCTTCCGCAATACAGGGGCCTTCCGGCAGGACAGCCCCATCCATCAGCGGGACGCTGCCTGCGCCCGGTTCCGTCAAAGCAAGATCGAAGTGGTGAAGTGAGGGAAATGCCATGTCTTACATGAAAAAATACGCATTGCGGACCGAATTTGAAGGAATGCACGACATTACGGCTCAGGTCCAGGAGGCCGTGAAGGAAAGCGGCATCCAGGAGGGCTTCTGCATCGTCCATTGCAACCACACCACGGCGGGCCTGCTGGTCACGTCCTTCTGGGACAAGCGGGGCCATGTGGACTTTATGGAAGAACTGGACAAGATCGTGCCCACCCGCTACGATTATCGCCATCAGTTCGACACCCCTACCGATGCGGCGGGGCATATCAAGACGGCCCTGTCCGGCGTGACGCTGAATCTCATCGTCACCGGCGGCAAGGCCCTGTTAGGGTCCTCCCAGGGCATCCTGTTCGCAGAATATGACGGCCCCCGGGACCGGCAGTTCATCGTGAAGGTCATCTCCGACTGATCATTTTGAAACAAACGAAGGCGGTGCGGCGTTTGCTGCACCGCCATTTTTATGCTTTTTGCTCTTTTACGCCCGGAAGTTGGCGGAATGCGTGGTGGGAGCGTTGTATTTTGGCAAAGCAAATGGTATGGGGGGGGGACTTTGCCAACGCCCGGGAGGTCCGGAATTTCTTCGAGTCGGCGGTGGTCAGCCAGGCGGACCGGCTTTACGGGCAGACGGGCCTGTCCGACGAGGACCTGTGCAGGCTGGAAGAAAGCGATTTCAAGTACAACGAACGGATGATCGAGTGATCCTGCGCATTGCGGCGGATTTTCTGCGTTCATCGGATTTCAGCACAAAAAATGTCGGGGTCGGTGCCGCTGGGGCATCGGCTCCGATTTTTTGGTCCTGTCCGCCGGAAAAAAGACGAGCCGTCGGGAATAGAGTTTTCCCGGAGGTGAGCGGTATGCTCAGTGCGGTATGGCTGCTGTTGGGGAGCCTGACTTATTCCTTACAGCTTGCGCCGGGAAGCTTCCCCAAGGCCCTGACGGCCCAGGAGGAGGCCCATTATCTGGCTCTGGCCGGTCAGGGAGACCTGGAAGCCCGGAATGTGCTCATCGAGCGGAATCTGCGGCTGGTGGCGCATATTACGAAGAAATATTTTTCCCAGACCGGGGACCAGGAGGACCTAATCTCCATCGGGACCATCGGCCTTATCAAGGGCATTTCTACCTTCCGCAGCGATAAGGGGGTCCGGCTGGCTACCTATTGCGCCAGGTGTATTGAAAATGCTATACGAACCTAACGGAAGAAACGGCCTTGCAGGTGGCCGAACGGACGCCTTTTGAGGCAAAATGGCGTCTGCTGGCGCAAGTGGAAGTCCGCTGCTATATTCTGATTTCCAATGTATCAGGTGCGGTAAAAGTAGCCCCGCTGCAAATTCTTCAATTTCCGGTGATACTGCCGCACAAGTTTCAGGACGCGGAAAAGTTCAATTTGCAGTTCCCGGACTTCTCAGAAATCACCGAAACAGCGGACAAGCTGCGCTGGCTTCGCTACCAGAAAGGCCTGCGCCAGAGAGATGTAGCAGACTACGCCGGGATAGACCGGAGCACCTACGTCCACTATGAGGAATCCGGAAAAGACCTCTATCCGCCAGAGCACATGGAGAAAATCGCACAGCTTTTTGAAGTGCCGGTGGAAACGCTGCTGGATGACTATAATCGGTTTCTTCGGAAAGGTCAGGGTGAGCAGATCAAGGCGATCCGAACGAAGCTGGGGCTGACGCAGAGACAATATGCGGACAAGCTGGGCGTCAGCCTTGGCAGCCTGAAACAGTGGGAGCAGAATCGGAAGCAGATTTTCAAGTCCACATGGGAGAAGTATTTCAAGCAGGGTCTTGAAAACTATAAATAATTTTGATAGAATTATCATAGAATCATTCAGGAGGTGCTGACCCGTGATTATCAAATCTTCGACCGCGCTTCGTAATGACTACGGCATGATCTCTGATCTGGCGCATGATGAAGCGGAACCCATCTATATCACCAAAAACGGCGAGGGCGATCTTGTCGTGATGAGCATTGAAGCCTTTGAACAGCGTGAAGAAACCTTAAAGCTGCGCGCAAAGCTGGAGGCAGCAGAGGCCGCTCGGCTTTCCGGCGCACCTGCCTACACGTTGGAGGAATCCAGAAAACGGCTGGAGGCGATCTATCAGCGTGGCTAACCTTGTGATTCTGGAACCTGCCCAGCGGGAGCTTGAAGAAATCGCACAGCTTCACTTGAACCTTGTAGGGCCAAACTCAGCAAGGAACATCACCAATCTGATTTTGAATACGCTTTCCCGTCTGGAAATGTTTCCACTGTCCGGCCATATCCCGCAGGACAAGGAACTGCGAAACGGAGGATACCGCTATGTGATTGCGGGAAAGTATATCTGCGTGTATCGGCTGATCGCTGAGACGGTCTATGTCTACCATATCGCCCACGGCGCAAGCAACTATCCCACGCTGTTCAAGAGGCTTCTGAAAGAAGAAAATCAATAACGATTCGCAAGGAATATACGAAAAACGAGCAGACCGGCTATTGAATGCTGGCCTGCTCGTTTGCATTGAAGATGATGAGACTGAAAATGACGACGACGAAAATCGTCCCCAAGGCGGCAGAGGAGAAACGGTAGAAAAGACGGTTTCCACCACAGACCCGGAGTGCGGAATGTTCGTAAAGGGAGAGCATGAGCGGCAATTTGCCTATGAAGCGCACACAGCCTGTGACAAGAGAGGGTTTGTTCTGGGCATGGAAGTAACCGCCGGAAATGTCCATGACAGCGTGGCGTGGGACAAGATATACGACAACGTAACCAGCAAATTCGATGTTCAGTTCATGGCCATGGACGCAGGCTACAAGACGCCGTGGATCGCAAAGAAAACCATATCAGTGCTGCCCGAATTACACGAAATCCCCTGCTTTCGTTATTTGAAAGCAGGGGTTCTTTGACAGGCTGACTGCCGCAGGGGTTAACCTGCGGCAGTGTTTGTTCCCTTTTGGGGTGCTTTCGCACCCCCGGGGAGAAATGTGGTCGCTTAGTGCTTCTTGGACTTCTTGGAAGCCAGGGTCACGCAGGCCGCAGCGCCCAAAGCCAGAAGCATCATGCCGGTCCAGAACACGGGATCGAAGCTGTCGCCGGTGGCCGGTGTCTTCGTGTCGGCTTTCACAAGGCCCTCCATTGCCTTTTGCAGGGCGTCTGCCGCGGTGTCGATCTTCTGCTGGTCGACCTCGGTCAGGGTTTCGTCCGCAAGGAGCGCTTTGGCGGTCTTGAGGGTCGTTTCCACGGCGCGGAAGCTCTTCTTGGTGTAGTCCGCGGGCTTGAGCGCCTCGGCCTTCTTGACCAGCTCTGCAAGGGCGGTCTTATCGGCGGGCTTGACCTCGGGCTTCGCCAGTGCGGCGGCCGCATTGCGCAGCGCCTTGGCTGCCGCGTCGACCTCGCCTTGCTTGGCGTCCTCGTTGTCGAGGGTCTGTTTGGCCTCGGTCAGCGCCTTCTGGAAGGCGTTCCACGTTTCGTCGGTGTAGCCGTCGTTGGCGGTATCCTTCAGCTCCTTGTAGAGGGCTTCCAGCGCGCTCTTGTCCACGGGCACGGCCTTTGCCTTGACGGTCACGGTGCAGGTGGCGGTGAAGCCGCCGTCCTCGGTGGTGACGGTGACAGTCGCGGTGCCTGCGCCGACGGCGGTGACGTTGCCGTTTTTATCAACGATTGCGACGGTTTCGTCGGAGGACGTCCAGGAAACCTTCGCATTGTCCGCATTGGCAGGCGTGACGGTCGCGGTCAGCTTTGCGGTGTCGTTCACGGTCAGCTCCAGCTCGGTCTTATCCAGCTCAACGCCGGTCACGGGCACTGCCTGGCCGAGGTAGACGCGCACCCTGCGGGTTCCGGCAGGGATGAGAACGGTGCCGGCTTCTGCGTCGAATTCGCAGCCGCTTGCGCTCTTGATGTTGCCCTTCAAGGCAATCAGCTCGAGGCTGACGTCGTTTGCCAGCTCGTCGCCGGTGAGGGTGAAGTCAATGTATTCGGCGGTGGACTTCATGGTGAAGCCGATACGCTTGCCGCCGTTGCACAGCCAATCGCTGATCTTGATCTCCTGACCGTCTGCGTTCCATTCAGCGGGCAGACCACGGCCGGCGATGATCGTGCCATCGGCCTTCTCGGCGAGGAAGGAGTCGATCAGGATCTTCGTTGCCGTGGACTGACCCCACATATGCTGACTGGAGCCGGTGCCGGTGCAGCTCTGCTGTTCCCACGGAGATGTCGTGGAGGGATCGTGGATGCCTTCCCACCAGCCGAAGGGGGAAGACTGGGCATTGTTGATCATCCACTGATAGGCCTTGATGCCGCCGTCGCGCCACTTTTCGCCGGAGAGCGCAGCGGAGTAATAGCCTGCGTTGTAGGCGGAGGAGTAGCCGGGATAGCCGCCCATGGTGTAGGGAGAGGGCAGCACGCTGCTCTTCTGGTCGATGATGTAGTCGTAGGTCTTGTCGGTCATGCCGAGGAGCCAGGAACTCTGGTCAGCGCCGAAGAGGTAGCCGTCCCAGTTCCAGCGGCCGAAGAGGTAGTGCGCAGCCCAGTTACCGTCGCGCGGGTCCTTGCGTTTGCTCTGCTCGTTGGGTGTGACCATGCTGATGGGAATATAATCAAAGTCATATTTCTCCATCGTGTTTTTCAGCACAGCTTCCACGCTCAGCAGAAGGTCTGCATATTCTGCCTGCGCCCAGTCGTACTCTGCCTTGTAATAAGCCTTATCCGTGTCGTTCGAGGCATGGGCGGCCAGCTCGTCGCACAGATAGCTGTAGGTCGTCAGGCCGAACAGTGCGGCCCAGTTGTCGATCGTCCAGTAGCCTTTGCTGTCGATGGCGTTGGTGATCTTCATGATACGCGCGTCCTTGCCGTTGGCATCCTTGATGTTCGTGTCATAGACAGTGCGCTCGGAGGCGATCTTGTGGGTGTTGGACTTGATGCCGTCCTTGCCGCCCTGATTCTCAAAGAAGCTCAGGACCGTATCGTAGTCACCGGTCTTTTGCAGATAGAGCGCGAAGGGCCAGCTGAATTTCCACGCGGCATCCGGGTACTGGATGTTCTGGAGAATGAACTGTGCGTAGTCCGCAAAGTGCTCCGTATGGCCGGACTCGATCAGCGTCGCAAGCATACCGATCACGTCGTGGTCGTACACACGGTCGTAGCCGTTCTCGCCGACGTGCAGCTCATAGCCGTCGGAGATGATCAGCGTGTAGATGTAGCCGGCCTTGTAGGCGTCGATCAGGTCGGCATATTCTTCCGGAACGGACTCAATCTTGACGAGGGTTTCCAGACGCTTGTTCCAGTAGTTCTTCATGTGCTCGTAGTGCTCGGCCCAGCTGCCCTGGGCGGCAAGCACTTCGTTTTCGGGGTAGGCATAGGTGCCGCCGAAGCGGTCGGCGCCCACGCAGTATTCACGCACCACGGTCTGACCCGGTTCGACCGTTCTGGCGGCGGCATCCGTGTTCAGCGCGACCAGATCTCTGCTGACACGCGGCAGCCGCTGGATTTTATCGGTGGTGTTTGTGGTGGTCATGCGGGAATATGCGATCTCATAACGGTTTCCATTCACATAGACCTCGTCCGCGAAGGTTTCGATCTTGTGCTGCAGGCCGTCCTTGGCGTACTCACTGACAAAGCAGGGCAGGTAGCCTTCTGCGTTGTACCACTTCGCGGACTTGGGGGCAAGCTCATCGACACCGAAGGTGATCAGCTTGTTGCCGTTGTCGCGGAGCTGATAGGTACCGTCCACCCAGAGGATGGGCGCATCCTTATCGCCCTCCCAGCCGAAGGAACAGACAATGCCGGAGGCGTACTTGTTGGCATAGGACTTATCCGTATCCGAAGCCTCGGCCGCACTGATCGCGCCCTTCAGGAGCAGATATTGCAGATAAGCCTCGCTCTGCGTCAGATGCTCGTTGTTCAGCGCGGTCTTTGCTGCGGCCAGCGCTTCTTCCAACTGCTGGCGCTGGAAAGCACCGATCTCGTCGCCGAATTCATCCAGCAGCGTCTGTGCTTCTTCCACGGCCTCGCGCAGCTTCGCGATATAATCCTCCTCGCCGGAGTCGCTGCGGCTCAGGGTCGCGGCGCACAGGGACATATTGCCGTCGCGATATGCTTTTGCAGTCATTTTTCCGTAAACCTCGATCGAAGTGTAGGGCGCAACGGTGACGGTGTAGGTAAGCAGCTTCGAGGTCTTGCCTGCGTTCAGCTCGGCATTGCTGTAGACCGGCTTGCTCGTGTCGCCGTTTGCGTAGATATAGATTTCGCAGCTGGAATTCCACACGCCGGAAACGAAGGTCAGCGTCTGCACATCCGCGCTGGCCGGAACGCTCAGCTTCCAGCCTGCTTCCTCGGGAATGGTGCCGACGGTGCTCTCGTCGCCCTGCTTATAGTTCAGCACGCCGCCGGTGCGCAGGTTGCTGGCAGCCTTGGTGGGCATACCGTCCGTCCAACTGTAGGTCGCGGCAGAGTCGGACATAGTGGTGTCCATGGTCATTGCGCCGACCAGATCAAAGGACAGAATATTGACCGGAGTCGGCTCGACAATATCAGCGGGGTCGCCGACGATCACGCGCAGAGAGGCCGCAGTGTTCTTCTCCTGTACCCAGGAGCCGTCCTCCTTGATCTTGCCGCTGGCAAAGGAGGTAGTCGATTTGCACCAGCGGTATTCCTCCTGCCCGAGCGTCGCCTGCGTCAGAACAACGGCGTAGGTCGTGCCGGCTTCGAGGGCGATGTCGCTGCCGAAGTTCAGCGCGAGCAGTTCGTTATCGGTGATGTCCGATGCCGGAACGGTCACGGTGGCCAACTCTTCCTTCGTCTCGCCCATCTTGTAGAGCTTGGCGACAAGGTCGCTGACCGCGCCCTTCTTGATGACCGCGACCTCGACGCTCGAGAGCTTGCCGCTCACCTCGGGCACGAAGGTCTGGTATCTGGCACACTGATCCTTGGACTGACCGAAGGTACGGCCATTCTGGTCGGAAAGGTCATAGAATTCGATCTTCTCGGCCTTGGCTGTACTTCCGCCATAGATGCCCTTGCGGTCGATCTGCGGACCTGTTTCTTTGCCGGTGAAGTGCATCCAGTCGGCATTGCCCAGCTCCGTCAGGTCCATGGAGCCGGATGCCGCGGCGATCTCCACAACCGCCTCGTTCGCGGCGTTTACTCTGAGTCCCAGAACAGGAACGGCAGAAACAATCAGCGCGACGGCCAGCAGCAGAGAAAGTACATGTTTCATTTGTTTCATTTCTTATTCTCCTTTCAAATTGGTTGGATCTTATGCCGGGAAGTACACTACGCTTCGCTGCTGACCACCTCCAAAAGCTCAGATAATTCGCTTATCCGATATTGTGCAAGTGGGGACTTCACGGCGTCGCCGATCGCCGCACCGTGAAATCCGCCGCGATAAGCCGCTTCTATCCCGGCCTGTGCATCCTCAACGACGATGCATTCCGCCGGTTGCAGGCCGAGCATCTGCGCAGCCTTGAGGAAAACCTCCGGGTCGGGCTTGGAACGGGTGATGTTGTTCCCATCGGAAATGGCATCAAAAGCGTTTTCCAGCCCGATGCGCGAGAGGATCAGCCGTGCGTTCTTACTGGACGAGCCGATGGCAAGCAGCACTCCGCGCCCGCGCAGGGCGTCCAGCGTTTCCCGCGCTTCCGGGGCGACGTCGGCCGGGGTCATGTTTTGCAGGAGCAGGCGGTAGAGCTCGTTCTTGTCGGCCGCCATTTTTTCCTTTTCCTGCTGCGTATAGCGGTGCGCGGCGCGCTCGAGAATGATCTCCAGCGATGCCATCCGGCTCACGCCGCGCAGGCGGTTGTTGATCTCCCGGTCGAAGTAAATTTTCTCCCGATCGGCAAGCGTCTTCCACGCGCGGTAATGGTATTCGTCTGTGGAGCAGATCACGCCGTCCAGATCAAAAATAATGCCGCGATACTTCATGCTTCCTTCCCTCCAAGACCGAACACATAGACGCGCTCCGGGAAAAGCGACACGTCCTTCCCGCAGACCTGGATTCCGAGCTCCTCGCCGCCGTTGGAAATGCGCATTTCCGTCTGCGTTACGGTGATCTCGAGCAGCCGGCCCTGCCAGCTGAGGTCAAAGTGCAGCTCCCGCCACTGCGGGGGCAGATGCGGACTGATCGTGAGCCTGCCGCCCTCCTGCCGCACGCCGCCGAAGCCCATGACCACGGCCTGCCAGATACCGCCCATATTGGCCGCGTGGATGCCGTTGTCGCAGGAGTCGGAGATGTCGCCGAGGTCGGTTTCCGCCGCGCCGCGGAACATCCGGTAGGCCTCCTCGCCCATGCCGAGATCGCTTGCCAGAATGCTGTGAATCGCGCGGCTGAGCGAGGAATCGTGCAGCGTGCGTGGCTCGTAGTAGAGGTAATTCTTTCTGCGGATCTCGTCGGAATACTGCCTGCCTGCAAGATAGAGAAGCTGAACGACGTCGGCCTGCTTTGCCGCCTGATAGAGGTTCAGGTCGTCGAAGCTATAATCTCTCAGAATTTCGGCCACGCGGCCGGTTTCCTTGTAGGGCCGCAGGTCGAGGAACTTCTTCTGATAATAGCCGTCGAACTGCTCGATCAGGCCGGTTTCCGGGTCTGGCGTGGGCAGATAGAGCTTTTCCAGCCGCTCGGCAAAGAGCGTGCGCAGGGCGTCCATGGAGCCGAGCCGTCGTTCGAGCCGCGTTTTCAGCGCGCCCGTGACCTGCTCGGCGGCCTGCATCCCATAGCGCAGGTTCCACGCGGCAAGATGATTCGTGTAGGCGTTGTTGTCCACATCCACCTGATATTCGTCCGGGCCGATGACGTGCGTCAACTCGTACCGGCCATCGTGGGCTTCCAGCCGGTCCGCCCAGTATAGTGCGGTCTCCAGAAGCATCTCGTAGCCGCAGCGCTCCATAAAGCGCCGGTCGCCGGTGGCCTCATAATAGCGCTGCACGGTATAGGCCACGTCCGCCGTAACGTGCAATTCTATTTTGCCGGTTTCGCAGGGCACCTGCTTGCCCGTGATCAGGTCGACACCCAGCGTATCGGGCGTCACGTCGCCGTCCTCGACCCAGCCCGCTTCCCACGGGAAGCGGGCACCCCGGCAGCCTTCGCGCTGCGCGCTGCGGCGCGCACCGTCGAGATTGCGGTAGCGGTACTCCAGCAAGCGCCGGGCAAGTTCCGGATTGGTGTAAAGATAGCAGGGCAGGACAAATATTTCGGTATCCCAGAAGGAATGTCCCTTGTAGCCTTCGCCGGTCAGACCCTTGGCCGCGATGCCGATGCGGCTGTCGGATGGATTGGCCATGATGCGTAGATGATAGATCGCAAAGCGAATGGCTTTTTGATCAAAATCGTTTTCGGAACGGACAGAAATATCATGCTGTTTCCAAAATTCCGCCCAGTTTGCCGCGCTGCGGCGGAAGTGTGTGTCGTAATTCTCCGAGGCCAGACGGCGAAAGTCGGCAAGCGCATCGGGAAGCACGCGGCGGTTTGCCTCGTCAAGCGGAAGATGGGCGTATTCCTCGTCGCGCGCTGTGTGGATGGACGAGAGCTTTTCCAGCCGCAGCGTGTGCCCGGCGGGCACGGTCAGCGTGTAGCGCACACCAAGATAGCGCCGCCCGCCCGCGATCTTGGGCGAAACGGCACACGCCTCGCCGTCGAGGAAGATGCGGTGCGCCGCGTGCGTGACGGTGTGGATGCCGGATTGCAGCGTCTGCGCGGGATATTGCAGCACGCCGCCGTCGAGCACGCGGGAGTTGCCCTCGACCAGATGCTGCGTGCCGCTGTTGGTTACGCGGCCGTCTATGCCGCTGCACAGCGTCAGCTCGACCGCGCGGTCGGGCGTGATCTCCACGGCCGAGGCCATCAGATGCGGATTTTCCACCGAAACCATTCTCCACCAGCACAGCGTCAGCTCCGCGCCGTCCGGCGCGCGCCAGCGCGCTTTGCGGTGCAGCTCGGCGGTGTAGAGGTCGAGGCTACGCTCATGCTCGAGGGTCGTGCCCGTGAGCAGCGAAAAGCGCTCGCCGTTGACGAAAAGGTCGAGCCTTGTCACATCGGGCAGGTTCGGCAGCTCGCTGACCTCACTGGTATGGTAGCGGTCAAAGGTGCCGCAGACGAAAAGGTTGCGCGTTTGCCCGACATAGGCCTCATCCAGCGCGGCGCGCTGGCCGAGGTAGCCGTTGCCGAGGGTCAGGACGGTTTCATATTTTGCCAGATGCTCCGGCGAAAAGCCCGGCTCCGCGATCGTCCAGCAGGCGCAGCCGGCGGTATTCTGTTCCATAAGCGTATCCTCAGCCCTTCAGACCGGTCGAGGCCAGACTCTGCTGCACCTGCTTCTGCATGAACAGGTACAGAATAATGCCCGGCACGATGACCAGCGTCAGCGCGGCAAACATCTTGGTATAGTCATAGGAGAAGGATTGGTTGAAAAATTGCAGCGCGACCGGCATGGTGCGGGCGCTATCCGTGTGGGTGAGCATGGAGGCGTAGAAATATTCGTTCCAGTTGTTCAGGAACATCAGGATGCCCGCCGTGGCCATGCCGCTCCTGGCAAGCGGCAGATTGATCTTCCAGAAGGTGCGGAAGAAGCCCGCGCCGTCCAGACGCGCCGACTCGTCCAGCTCCTTCGGCACGGACAGGAAGGCCGCGCGCAGGATGAAGAGCGACATCGCCATTCCGCTGGAAACATAGACCATGGAAAGACCGCTGAGCGTGTTGATCAGCCCCATACGAACGATCAGCGAGAAGATCGGCTGGGCCTTTGCCGTTGCCGGCACGAGCAGCGTAATCGTAAAGAGCGTGAACAGCAGGTTTCTGCCCGGAAAACGGAACTTCGACAGGGCGTAGCCCGCCATGGAATAGATCAGCAGCGACACAAAGGTCGATCCGAGCGAAACCAGCAGAGAATGGAAGAAATAGGAAAGGAAATTGTATTTTTCAAAGATGTAGGAATAGGCATCCAGCGCGGTACGCAGGTTCGACGGCAGTGTGAACGCGCCGCTGAGAATCTCCGAATTGGTCTTGAACGAGGAGAACAGAACCCACAGGACCGGGAACACGGAGATCACAACGGTAAACACCAGAATGAAATACATGAAAATGCGGACAAGGAGCCATTTTATATCTTTTTTCGATTTCAAGCGGCAGCCTCCTCTCAGTAGTCGGCCTTGCCCATGCGGCAGACCTTGTTGACGACCAGCAAAATCAGGACTCCAAAGAGGAACATCACCACGCCGATGGCGTTGGCGAAGCCGTAGTTATAATCCAAAATTGCGCGCATCATCAAAACGGACAGGCTCATCGTGTCGCTGCCCGGACCGCCGGAGGTGGTCAGAGCGATCGCCTCGTACATGGCGATACGCGAGGTGATGGAGCAGATGATCGCCGTGCCGATGGAGTTGTGGCACAGGGGAAGATAGATATGGCGGATGATATGCCAGCTCGACGCGCCGTCGAGCTTGGCCGCCTCCGTCAGGGAAGAAGGGATCGCCATCAGGTCATTGTAGACGACCAGCGAAACAACGACCGCATAGAAAAGCCAGATAAACGTCACCGCCCAGAAGGCATAGGGCGATACGGAAAACCACTGCACGTTGAATTCCGGGAATATCTTGCGGATAATCACATTCAGGGTGCCGACCTCGTTGTTCAGCAGAAAACGGAAGATCAGCGCAAAGGCCGCAGGCGAGATCACGTTCGGGATCATGTACACCGCGCGGCTCAGCTTCCAGCCCTTGGGCTTGAAAAACCAGATAAATGCCACGACGACGCCATAGCCTACATGGATCACGAAGGCGAGGAGCGTCCAATAGAGAAGATTCTTTAAGGACATACTGGCCGCGCTGTTGGTAAACAGGCGGACGTAATTTTTCAGGCCGATGAAGCTCGGCGGGTTAAAGCCGTCCCATTTTGTAAAGGAAGTGCGGATGAGCACGAAAATGGGTTCCGCGTAGAAAAGAGCAAAAACGACAAGCGAAGGGAGTAAAAATAAATAAATCCACTTGAGGTCCTTCCGCTCCAGGCGGTCATAGCGCAGCGATCTTTTCTTTTTCACCGTCAGTTCTCCTTTCGCTGTTGCAGAATCATGGGGTCTGGGAATCCATCCAGACTTTTTCTCTCCTCCCTGCCGAAGCAGGGAGGAGACGCTAGGAGCTTACTTTTGAAGGAAGCAGATTACTTGGTTTCCTCTGCCTTGACGCTCAGGTCGTTGCAGAACTCTTCAGCAGTCATCGTGCCGTTGACCAGTTGAATAAGGTCGGCCGCAAACACCTGATTGCCCACGGACGCGGGCATGATGGTGGCCACGTTCGGGACGATGGTGGTGTCAGCGTTGATCGCGGCGGACTGCTCTGCGAGCAGGACGTTGGCGCTCAGCTGAGTCTTGAACTCCTCGGTGTAGTTCATCTTCGGGCACTGGCCGCCTTCGATCAGCATGAAGGCTTCCAGCTCTTCCTGGCTGTACAGGAATTCGATGAATGCAAGCGCGCAGTTTAGCTCTTCCTCGTTCTTGTAGTTGTTGGTCACGATCCAGCGGCCATAGGCGGCGGTGTTGGCAAGGGCGATGTTGCCGGGGTAGGCAGCGCCATGGACCTTCGCACCGTCGAAGTTGTTGCTCCAGCCGGAGGCCTTGTCAGTGCCGAACTCGGAATTCATCCACGGGCCGTTGCAGATAACGGCGGCGTTGTTGCTCAGGAAAGCGTTGGCAGCGTCGGCATAGGCAGCGCCGAGGGAGTTGGAAGCGGCGTTGGTTGCCCAGATGCTCTGGAGCTTCTTGACTGCATTGATGATGCAGGGCTGGTTGTAGTCGTAGAGGAACTTGCCGTCGTATTCGGCCAGCAGCTCTGCGCCGCCTTCTTCATTGGCGATGAGGGCGGAGAGGAAGAGCATGGAGGTCCATGCGTTGTCAACGGTCTGGAAAGCGAACTTTTTCTCGCCCAGCTCGTTCAGGAACTCGTCCATGGTCATGGAGCCGATGTCCTTGGAGGGCTTGAACTGGTCTTCATTGTAGAACAGGCCGACGGTCGGGACATAGACGGCGGGGACGCCGACGATGTCGCCGTTTTCCAACGTGCTGAAGCTCACGGAGGAATCGAGGCACAGGTCCTTGATCTCGGAATGGCTGTTCAGGAAGTCATTCATCGGATAGTACAGCTTCTGGGGAACCAGAACGGTGTTGACGAAGTCGGCTGCGCCACCGGGAGCGCCACAGATGAGCAGCGGGAGCTTGCCGGCCTGTGCCTGCATGGACATCTGCTGGAAGTAGTCATCCTCGGAAACCTGCTCGAGGACGATCTTGTAAGTACCTGCATACTTCTCGTTGAAGCGTGCGACGGCCGGCTCGAAATACACGGCTCCGACGTTTTCGCCGACCATGTAGGACGGGATGGTTAGGACAGTTTCTTCCGTAGGCTGCTTGGAATCATCGGAAGCAGTACTGCCAGACGGCTTGCTGGGGTCTTCGCTCGCATCGGGGGTCTTGCCTGTGCAAGCACCCAGCGACAGGATCACAGCAAGTGCAAGGATGAGTGCAAGGATCTTTTTCATTTTGTTTTCCTCCTGGTTTTTTAATATATGCAAAAAGAATGGACATCTTTTAGCACCAATTATATGTTATATTCAAGCCAAAAACGTTTTCGATTCTCTGCCAGAGAATAGGACGAAACCGATGAGGTACTTCGTCCTACGTTCAAAAACGCTGTTGATTTTTCTCTCTTACCTCTCCGAGGCTTCCGCCGAGACTCAGGCGGTACGGAATGGTCCGGCAGCGCGGCAGACTGCGCCTGTCCACGATGGCGTGCAGCAGCTCGGCGGCGGCAAAGCCCTTGCCTTCCATGTTTTGGTCGATCGTCGCAATGGCCGGCTCATTCAGGTCTGCAACGTGCAGACCGTCGAAGCCCGTCAGCGAAAAATCCTCGCCGACGCGGTAGCCGCATCGGTTGATCGCCTTGGCTGCGCCCAGTGCGATCAGATCGCTCGCGCAGAGGAAAGCCGTCGCGCCGGTCTTCCCATGGGTTGCCAGATATTCCAGCACCAGCGCTTCGGCGCACTCGGCGCGGAAGTCAGTGTAGAGATTTGCTTCCGGTGTCAGGCCGTGCTCAGCGAGCGCCGCCATCACGCCCTCGAGGCGTTCCGTGCAGACCATGGCTTCCTCGCGTCCATTCAAGTACACGATGCGCCGATGTCCTAGCGCCAGCACCTGCTGCGTCATTTCGTAGCACGCCTTGGCATTGTCCGTGCCGACATAGCCGATGTTTTCGCCCTCGACGCGCACGTCTACGGTCACGCAGGGCGTCTTGGAGCTTTGCAGGCATTTATAATAGACGTCTGTCGTTTTGATACCGAAGCACATGGCGCCGGCCAAACTGTGCTCACTGCAAAACTGCTCGTAGGTTTTTTCCTCCTGCTGCTCGGATGAGAGAATGTAGGTGGCAAACTCGATGTTATTTTCCTCGGCGTAGCAGCATGCGCCGCGCAGCATCTTAATGACCAGCTCGTCGGTCAGGCCGTGGTCGGCCATGAAGCCTGAGAGGATGATCGCCATAGTTTGACGGTTCTTGGCTGAAAGCGTCTTGGCGTGCAGATTGGGTACATACCCCATCTGCTTGGCGACGGCCAGAATGGTCTGCTTGGTTTCTTCTTTGATGTCGTGGTAATCGTTAAACGCGCGGGAGACGGTTCCGACAGAGACGCCTGCGGCCGTCGCTACGTCCCGAATCGATACCGGCATACTGCTCTCTCCCTTCCGAAAACGTTTTTGCTTTCTGATAATATTATACACGCTGCACCGCGCGGTGTCAACTGTGCATGTTTACAAAATTGGAATGTGATTTTTGTGCATTCTGTCCTTGATACGAATGCTTTCAGTGTCATCTCTCCGTTCCTCCGTGCAAAATTCCGTTGCCTTCGTTGATTCTGTGGATGGCTGCGCAGTTGAATTTCGGCCGATGGTCGAAGTCCAAAAGACCGTTTTTCTCCTGCTATCCATTGAGAGTGTGAATTTCGTTCTCCGTTTTCTGGAGAAGTCCGAACTATTTTGGATTTCTATCTCGGACAGCGGCAGCCCCCACGGCGCCCAGCGCCGGGCTGACAAGCTTCTTTCCTGTGCGTACTGAATGGTGCCCACACGGCCTGTACACGGGCCTCACGCGGGCTATTCCTCGCCCATGAGCGGGAGCGTGTCCGGCTGTCGATAAACCTCCGGATTTTCCATGCTCAACAAATATTGGGCGATTACTCTGCAGCTTCCTTCACGAGTTTCAGCAAAGACTATGGGTCTTGAAAGTTGCCTGACACATCTCGGTGACCTCAACGAATGGACACCGGTAATGTTTGTGGTGCCTGCTCTAAAATCGGTATATCACTGGGATCCTGCGCACATTTTAACATTGCTTGCTCATGGCGGTAGTAGGTAGAATAACTGATTCCTTGCTTCCGGCACCATGCCTTTACCGGAACACCTGAATTGCGGCACTCCACAATGCACTGCTTCCACCGTTCTTGGCGTATAGCCCGCTTCATCTGACTCACTCCCATGGCTACGACTCCTCCTTGAGACTTTTCAGGATTTCCTGATAGTTACCAAGAATTCTCGGTAATTCTTGATACCCTTATTATCTCACAGGCGCCGTTGCTTTCACAGGATGTCATTTATTATGCGCTTACGTTATCATTTACGAAATTTCCACATAAAACGAAAGCATGCGGAAACTTAACATCCCTTGCCCATAATACTCATTTGGTCGTCTGTGTAATCTTCCTGTAGCTGATTTCGGATATACTCTTGAATTGCCTTCCTGTTCGCTCCTACTGTACTTACATAATAGCCCCGGCACCAGAAATGCCGGTTCCCATACTTGTACTTGAGGTTTGCGTATTTTTCGAAAATCATTAGGCTACTTTTCCCTTTGAGATATCCCATTATCTGCGCGACACTGTATTTCGGTGGTACCGATATAAGCATATGAATGTGATCTTTGCATGCTTCCGCTTCTATGATTTCTATTCTCTTGTATTCGCATAGTTTTCGTAACATTTGCCCGATGTCCATCTTTATCTTCCCGTAAATAATCTGGCGTCGATATTTGGGAGCGAATACGATATGATATTTGCATTCCCACTTAGGTCAGTTTACAAGGAACTACACGCAGACCACGAAACGGGGGCTGCTGACAACAAATAAAGGCTGAGTATCAAGCACCGAAAAAGTGCGAGATATTCAGCCTGTTTTGTTGTCCGGGGTTTCCAAAGGGGCTTGCCCCTTGGCACACGACTTTGCTTGCAAAGTGTAGTGTGTTATACGCTCTGTCGGCGTTGCTGCGAAAATGAGGTTGCCGCCGGGTCGGGCAAGGGCATTTGAAGCAGCAGGAAAACAGGGCTGTGATTGCGTGTCGTGGAGCCGCAAGCGCAGGGCTGGTTTCGTCAGCAGACAGGGCGTATATGAAAGCCCCCGTTCCTCGTCCCACGCCGGACTTCGGGACAAAATGTCCCGAACTTGTGGACACACTCACAAAAAGCAAACAGATTTTTCTCTCAAAATTGGAATGGGCGGGGAAGCCATTTTAGGGCTTTGCTATCTCCCTGATAAATGAGAAGTTAAGTTTCGTCCATATATATTTTTACCTCGATGTATTCATGATTTCTTGCATAAGCAAACGACGCTGATTTTCTGATATAGTCAAATATATTTTCGTCTAAATCTTCGTCCCATGTTGTTTCGCTGAAAATTTTATTTTCAGCGGTTGGCTTATACAAGATGACTACATGGATTTGATAAAACTCTTCATCATCATTTGAAAACTGTCGAACTAATGAAATTTGAAAAAATGGTTCTTTTGAAAAAGCAGTAAATGTTCCGGTTTCAAATAAAACCATATCTTCTTCAAGCGGTGTGCTGCACATCTGCTCAAAAACATCAACTATTTCTTCCACAGACATTTTATCCGTTATCTTATCTTCTAAAAACTTAATCAAGTTCTCCATTGATTTTCCTCCTGTAAATTCTTATTTATTGTTCTCTACTTCCGTCCCCGCTGTGGATTTGGATTTTTCAGCAAATCTGACTTATCAGTTCTTAGAAATGGGCGGGAAGCCATTTTAGGGCTTTCCCGCCTTGATTGCCCATTAGCAAAGACGGGCGGGGCTGTCAACGGCGGCGCATGAAATGCGCCGTTCATCTTGACCGTTGACTGGCTCGACTGGCTTTGCTATCTCCCCAACAAGTTATTGTTTGTTGTTTTCCCAATTATCTAAACGGGCTTGCATAGTTTCTCGCCATTCTTCACTTGGACAAGCAGTAATCAATTTTCGATACTCTTCACTTGATGGTGCTTCTATCAAATAAGACTCTACCAACTTTAGCAAATCCCACTCTACTCCATACATTCCACCTTCGGGGAAAATGTCAATCAATACGCCTACTTCTTCTCTTGTCAATGGCGTTTTTACATTGGAGAGCAATTCGTCATACATGTTGATGGTTTCTACTGTAGGGTCATCTTTCACTGCGTCTGGCATTTGACCGAGAAGTTTCAATTTTATAATTGCCTCCTGCACCTTTACTCCCTCCAATTTCTCGTTCTCTATTTTCTCCCCCGCTGTGGCTTTGGATTTTTCAGCAAGTCCGACTTCTGTGCAATCTTTTTCAGCCACTTCTTTTCTTCTTCAGATAGCTTCTTCAAATTCAATTTGAGCCGCTTGCAAATGAACGCCAAAGCAGCTTGCTCCGGGTCGCTGTCTGGGCTGGCAGCTTCGTCAACGGTCTGCAAGAAATCTTCCAGTGGGTTGTCCTCCGGGACGCTGAAAAAATCGTCCTTATGCGCTTTCCGCAGGTCAAGAGCTATCTTGTTTATGTCCTGCTGTATCACATAGCAGCAAAAGCTGTCATCGTCAATATGGGCGGCGACAAGCTGTCTTAACTGCGGGTCGGTCAATCCGGGATTATGCTGCTTCATAATCGTTGCACTCACAGCGTCCACAATGGCGTTTGCACTCTGCACTTGTTTGCCAGCAATACCGTTCACATAGATTTCAAGGTCAGCCATCAGCCGGGGAAAATCCGGATGTGCCGCCAGCTCACACAAGAGGGAATTATCCACCCGCCCACTTTTCAATAGTTCAATCATATCATCACTCAAACACAGGTCTGCAAGATCGGCGTTTGGGTGATTTCTTGTTTGGGACAGCCCCAGCAGATAATCGGCAGTCACGCCGTAAAACTTCGCCAGCTTGATAATGGCATAGTGGCTGATGTCCTTGAAGTCCTTTGCTTCATCGCCCTCCCCCGGAAACACCGTCCTAACCGTCCACAAAACACGATATGACAAATACGATTTATATTCATCAGCCGGAGAAATCGGTCAGCTTCACACGCTTACCCAACTTCCTCTTTGAAGCCCCTACATTCACGCCTTTGTCCAACGAAGCGAAACTGCTGTATGCCTTTATCCTGCGGCGAGCGGAGTTATCCCGCAAGAATGGCTGGTCGGACGAGTACGGGCGCATTTACCTGTACTATCCCATCTGTGAGGTGGTGGACTTGCTCCACTGTGGGCGGCAGAAAGCGGTCAACACCCTGCGGGAACTGCAATATGCCGGACTGGTGGAAATCCAGAAGCAGGGCTGTGGAAAACCCAACTGTATTTACCCAAAATCCTATGAAGCGGTTTCAAACACCGACTTCAAGAAATCCGGTTATGGAACACCGGAGGACTGAAAACCGTACCTGACAAGTACGATAATCAATCCTCTTGGAGTACGAAAATCGGACGGTATATAGAAATACAAAGATTAAAAATATTTTATTTATATCTATTCCATTCCAATCCTATCAGAGATAATTTCGGCGGGATTTTCCCTGTGGAAAACCCCGGATAGGAAAGGAATGGGGAAAGGAGC